>ERZ869983.11-NODE-11-length-57132-cov-10.010516_pt1 | contig 57132 bp, 46 predicted proteins | sample MGYA00521106_ERZ869983 | MGnify/ENA primary metagenome ERZ869983 (study PRJEB32232, sample SAMN07284972) | human gut metagenome | biome: human-associated habitat; material: feces | host: Homo sapiens | place: Tanzania | collected 2014-04-05 ...
GAAGAGCACACGTCTGAACTCCAGTCACTCTCGCGCATCTCGTATGCCGTCTTCTGCTTGAAAAAAAAAAAAAACAAGCTCAAAAAAAATAAAAAAAAAGCCTACCCATATTCATTATTTTACAAAGGATATGAGTAGGCTAATTTTGTTCTTAATCCCTCAAAAACAGGAATACAGATTTACATCGGGCATCCCTCTATGTCGTCAATCATATATTCTGCAAGAAGTCTGCCTATGCGATTGAGAGCTTCACGAAGACGCTGACGTGGACAGGCAAGGTTGATACGGATGTATCCCTGACCAGCCTTTTGACCATACATAGTTCCGCTGTTAACCATCACGTTGGCTTTATCAGCAAGAAGCTGTGTAAGTTCATCGGCAGTAAACTCAAGAGCATTTACATCTACCCAAGCAAGATATGTGCCTTCAAGACGGAGAACTTCTAACTTAGGAAGATACTCATGGCAGAAACTCTTTAGTTCTATATAGTTGTCGTAGACATAAGCATTCATCTGGTCAAGCCAGTCGGCACTCTCATTATATGCAGCCTGCAAAGCCACGACTCCGAAAGGATTAACATCGCAAACTTCATTGATGTTGATAGCACGATTTATGCGTTTTCTTACGATTTCATCGCTACAAACGATATTGGCTATCTGCAAGCCTGCAATATTAAATCCCTTAGTAGGCGACAATAGAGTTACGCTATTTGCAAGACAGTCGTCGCTAACGGAAGCGAAAGGAATGTATTTATATCCCGGCATCACTATTTCGCAATGTATCTCGTCGGCAATAACCTTCACACCATTTCTCTGACATATTTCGTTCATTTTAGCCATTTCATCGGCAGTCCATACACGACCTGCTGGGTTGTGAGGGTTGCAAAGAACGAAGACCGTCACCTTCTCGTCCTTGCATTTTTTCTCGAAATCATCGAAGTCTACGCTATAGCTATTACCATCTCTAACCAGACGATTTTCTTCTACCAAGCAACCACTATTAACGATGCTTGAGAAGAAGCAGTTGTAGACAGGAGTCTGTACCAAGACTTTCTCGCCAGGCAAAGTTAAAGCCTTCAAAGCACAACTCAACGCAGGAACTACGGCAGTAGTATACAGAATCCAATCACGATTGATATGCCAACCATGACGATTATCAAACCAATTGATGATGGCATCATAATAAGAGTCTGGCACCATTGTATATCCAAACACACCATGCTCTACTCGCTTACGAAGAGCCTCCTTGATGGCAGGAGCAACTTCGAAGTCCATATCTGCAACCCAAAGAGGTATCACCTCGTCGTTGGCAGCCTCATCCCATTTATAGCAGTTACTGCCACGGCGAGCAGTAAGCTTATCGAAATCAAATTTCTCCATAGTTATTATTCTTTTGTTTTAATAATGCAACTATTAGGTGCCTTTACATTCTCATCGATAGTAACGCTACCGATGAAATCGGCAAAAATATGTCCTGAGATAGGATTCTTTATATTGGTAATACCGCCCTTTATATTAGCATCAATATTAGTACAATCCTCGAAAGCACGGTCGCAAGCTGAGTCGAATGTACAATCCTCAAGGATAACATTATCCATATAGCAGAGAGGTTGCTCACCACTAATATGACATCTCACCAATTTCACGTTCTTACTGTGCCAAGCAAGATACTCGCCATCAAGCTCAGAATCATACACCGTAACATTCTCACACTCCCAAAAGCTATCCTTGGTTGTAATCTTTGCATTATGCACTTCAACATTCTTGCAGTATTGGAACACATATTTACTGTCAGATTCCAAGCCATCGACAAAGATATTGTTTGAGAACATGAAAGGATATGTACCGTCATGAAGCTTCACGTTCTTCAATTTTAGCCCATTTATTCGCCAAAATGTCTCGTCAGCATCATTAATCTGCACATCTTCCAGTTCAAGGTTCTTCATTTCACGGAAGAACTTCGGACCATCAATAACACAGCTTTTCATCACCATGTTGTCAGAATACCAGATAGCAGAACGCGAACCTGGAGCAAAATAGCAGTCTGTAATCAGAGAGCCATCTACGTGCCACCAAGGATATTTACCATAGAACTTAGAATTATGGCATTCGATATTCTTACAGCACTTTATTCCCGACTCACCATCTGTGATAGTGATATTATCTAAACACACATCATGAGCAGCAAACAAAGGACGTTCGCCACCAAAAGTCATATCTTTTATTGTTTCCATTTTTATTGTTATTATGTAATTATTATATATCGTGCAAAGGAAAATATGCAACTTTGCAAAGATACAAAATAATTATAAATGAAGAATTACCAATATCGGCTAAAGTATTACCAAATTTACCGAATAGAAAAAAGATGCCATCAGAAACTGACGGCATCTATAATCTTTTGGCTTGCGCCTGCTAAACTTTCAACATATTCGCCTGCGGCTTTACCAGTGCGACGAATCTCTTCACCATCATCAGAAAGGAAGATATCCATCTGGCGTTTGAACTCATCAGCCGATGAGAAGTCAAAGCCACCACCCGACTTCTTCAATCCTTGCGCCTCTTGGAAGCGTTGATTGTTTGGACCGAATAATACCGGCACGCTCCATACTGCTGCTTCGAGCACATTGTGGATACCTACACCAAAGCCTCCACCTACATACGCTATCTCACCATAATGATATATGCTCGACAGCAATCCGAAGCAATCTATGATAAGAACATCTGCTTTAGCAGCCTCTTCAGGAGTGGTCTGCGTATATCTCACAGCCTTGCGATTTAGCTTAGAGAGAATCTGTGTCAAGTGGTCTTCACCTATCACATGAGGAGCAATGATCAGTTTCCAATCCTTACGCTCATTGAAATAAGGTATGAAGATATCCTCATCAGGTTGCCATGACGAACCAGCCACAAAAACTTTCTTATCTTGCTTGAAAGCCTCAACGATAGGCAACTGCTTAGACACCTGCCTGATTTGCAAAACTCTATCGAAGCGAGTATCGCCAACAACATCTACATCTGTGATACCAAGTTTTGCCAATAGCTCGCGCGACACTTCATTCTGCACAAAGAAGCGAGTGAAGCACTTCAAAACCTTAGCATATCTGAAGCCATACCACTTAAAGAACACCTGGTCTGGGCGGAATATGCTCGACACGCTATAGGTAGGTATGTTGCGATATTTAAGAATGTGAAGATAGTTATACCAGAATTCGTACTTTATAAAGAACGCCATTACTGGCTTCACAGTCCGCAAGAATGTTATGGCATTGCGACGAGTGTCGATAGGCAAATAGCAAATAATGTCGGCACCTTGATAGTTTTTGCGCACCTCATAGCCCGAAGGTGAAAAGAAGGTGAGCAATATCTTATATTCAGGATGCTCCTGACGTATGCGCTCTATGAGCGGACGTCCCTGTTCGAACTCACCAAGCGAAGCTGCATGAAACCAAATATACTTGGCATTTGGGTCTACCTTTTCGCGAAGTAAGTTCAAAGCCTCACATTCGCCTTTCCACATAGTAGCTACCTTCTTATTGAAGAAGCTTGCTATGAAGACACCAAATTGCAAGACATGAATAACCAGATTATACATATTTATATTAGTATCGTTTTCGTGGAATATCTTTATTCGAAGTCTCTAAGAGTTTTATTATTGTGAGGTATCGAGGTGTTGATTATTTCAACACTTCGATAGCCTTGCGCATACGCTTAAGAGTCTCTTCCTTACCAAGGAAGGCTGAGATATCAAACATTCCTGGTCCCTTGCCCTCGCCAACGAGAGTAAGACGGAACGCATTCATAACATCGCCGAGCTTATAGCCCTTATCCTCAACCCACTTCATCACGATAGGTTCCTGACCCTCTACGCTGAAATCGTCGATGGATTCGAGCAAATCTGCGAGTTCTGTCATCTGCTGAGCAGAATATTCCTTCCAACGCTTTTTGCGTGTCTTCTCATCATATTCTGTAGGAGCGATGAAGAAGAATGAGCACAATGGCCACAATTCGCGAACGAAGCTCACACGGTCTTTCATCATAGAAACAACCTTGGTGATACGCTCCATCGACTCGTCAACACCATTGTTGGCTACGATAGGAGCAAAGAGTTCTGCTATCTCTTCGTTGCTCTTGCGGAGAATATACTCGTGGTTAAACCAGATACCCTTCTGATAGTCGAACTTGGCACCAGCCTTTGAACAACGAGTGATATCGAAAGCCTTAACAAGTTCGTCGAGTGTGAAGAGTTCCTGCTCTGTTCCTGGATTCCATCCGAGGAGTGCAAGGAAGTTGACAACAGCCTCTGGGAAATATCCACTCTCACGATATCCGCTTGATATTTCACCGCTCTTAGGGTCGTGCCACTCAAGAGGGAATACAGGGAAACCAAGACGATCGCCATCACGTTTAGAAAGTTTACCCTTGCCTTCAGGCTTAAGCAACAGTGGCAAGTGAGCGAAACGTGGCATAGTGTCTTCCCAACCAAAAGCACGATAGAGCAACACATGAAGAGGTGCACTTGGCAACCACTCCTCACCACGGATAACGTGGGTAATCTCCATCAAATGGTCGTCAACGATATTTGCCAAGTGGTAAGTAGGCAATTCGTCGGCACTCTTATAAAGCACCTTATCGTCGAGGATGTCGCTCTTGATGACAACATCGCCACGAATCATATCGTTTACATGCACCTCGATGCCTGGTTCGATCTTGAAGCGTACCACATACTGCTCGCCATCAGCGATGAGTTTTTCAACTTCTGCAGCATCCATGGTAAGCGAATTGCGCATCGACAAACGAGTACGAGCATCATACTGGAAATTCTGAATCTCATTGCGCTTAGCCTCAAGTTCCTCAGGAGTATCAAAAGCGATATAAGCCTTGTCATTGTCAAGGAGCACCTTTACATACTTCTTATATATATCACGACGCTCGCTCTGACGGTATGGTCCATGTTCGCCACCGAAGGAAACACCTTCGTCGAACTGGATACCGAGCCAACGGAACGACTCAATGATATAGTCTTCGGCACCAGGAACAAAGCGATGAGAATCGGTATCCTCAATACGGAACACCAAATCGCCACCATGCTGGCGTGCAAAGAGATAATTATACAATGCGGTACGTACACCGCCAATATGCAAAGGTCCTGTTGGACTTGGTGCAAAACGCACTCTTACTTTTCTTTCTGACATATTGTTATTGAAGAGAAATAATAATTTTCTGCAAAATTAATATATTTTCTCGACTTTTGCGATTTTTTTTTGTATTTTCGCAGAGTAAAAAACGCATAACGCGGAATTTATATTGAATGAACAACAATAATAAACAATAAAACGAATAAGAATTATGAAGAAAATTACAGTATTAAGCATGGGAATGTGCGCAGTTTTGGCGCTCGCAAGTTGTGGTACATCAAAGGAAAGTGCATACAAGAAGGCTTATGAGAAGGCTCAGCAGCAGGAACAGCAGGCAGCTCAGGCTCCTGTAGCTCAGGAACCAGTTGTAGCTCCTCTTGAGACTCAGGCTCCTTCTGATGAGCAGACTGAGGTTGATAATGCTACTGTTCGTTCTGAGGATGTTTCTCTTATCTCAGGTTCAGGCTTGTCAAACTATAGCGTAGTAGTAGGTTCTTTCTCTCTCAAGGCTAACGCTGAGGGATTGGCTAGTACATTGAAGAGCGCTGGCTACGATGCTCAGATCGCCCTGAACACAGAGCGTAACATGTATCGCGTGGTAGCTTCTACATTTGCTGATAAGGCTGCTGCTGTCAAGAGCCGCAATCAGCTTCGCGCTGGTAAGTATCCTGATGCTTGGTTACTCCTTAAGAAGTAATCTGATATTATATAAGGATAAGATATCCGTAGATTAATGCGAATTTTATCTATAGATTACGGTAAAAAACGTACCGGACTGGCTGTGACCGACCCATTGCAGATTATTGCCAATGGGTTGGCCACAGTTTCTACACATGAACTTTTCACTTATATCGAAACTTATATTCAGAAAGAACAGGTGGAGCGCATTGTTATCGGAAAACCGATGCAACCTAACGGGCAGCCAAGTGAAAACCTGGCAAGAGTAGAAAACTTCTACAACCGTTGGCGAAAGGCTCATCCTGAAATTCCAATTGAATATTATGACGAGAGATTTACATCAGTCCTGGCACATAGAGCCATGATAGATGGAGGTGTAAAGAAGAAAGTGAGAAAAGAAAATAAAGGATTGGTAGACGAGATAAGTGCTACCATCATATTACAGGATTATTTGCAATCAAGAAGATAATGATTTTACCGATTTATATTTATGGTCAGCCAGTGCTGAGAAAAGTGGCTGAAGATATTACACCTGATTATCCAGATCTCAAGGTGTTGATTAATAATATGTATGAAACCCTTGATTCCAGCAACGGCATCGGACTGGCTGCACCTCAGATTGGCTTGCCTATCCGCCTCGTTGTTATCGACCTGGATGTGCTCAGCGAGGATTTCCCTGAGTATAAAGGATTCCGTCATGCTTTCATCAATGCCCATATCCTAGAGCGCGATGAGGAAAATACCGACTCTTCTGAAGAGGGATGTCTTTCTATTCCTGGTATCAATGAGAAGGTGGTTCGTCCTACACGCATCCATGTAAAGTATATGGATGAGGATTTTAATGAACATGATGAGTGGATAGGGGGATATCTGGCTCGCGTGATGCAGCATGAATTCGACCATTTGGAGGGTACTATGTTTGTTGACCGTGTGTCTCCTCTTCGCAAGAACATGATAGCAGGAAAGCTCAAGGGTATCATCAAGGGCAACTTCCGTGCTGCCTATCGTACCAAGATCCGTCGATAGTTCTTCCGAAAATATAGTAAGCTTCATGGTAATCGTGACGATTGGGCTTACTATATTTTTTTATTCTACATTCAATAGGTTTTATTTCAGAGAGTTACGAACAGATGAAGAAGATTCTCTTAGTTCTTTTTATGGTAATGGGCGCCATTTCGGCTTCTGCCCAATACCGTGTAGACCGACTTGTTACGGCCGGTCGGAGTGCCTTGTATTATGAGGATTTCGTCCTTTCAATCAAGTATTTCAATCTGGCTATCGGTGCCAAGCCTTATCTGTATGAGCCTTGGTATTACCGCAGTGTGGCAAAATTTAATCTGGATGACTTTACTGGTGCCGAAAGTGATGCCAGTGAGGCGCTGCATCTCAATCCCTATATCAATGATATTTATGACTTGAGAGCCATCTGTCGCATCAGACAAAACAGGTTTGATGATGCGATAGCTGACTATAATGCGGCTATCAGACTGGAACCGCGTAACCGAAACTACTGGTTTAATCGGGCTATCTGCCAGATGGAAAACAAAAAGTATGAGGCGGCACAGCAGGAGTTGGATACCATCGTAGGGAAATGGAAAGACTGGTCGAATGCTTATTCGCTCAAGGCTGAAGTGTATCTGCATCAGAAAGATACCGTGCAGGCAGAGAAATGGCTTGACAAGAGTCTGCAACTCAATCCGTATGATGGAGATGCCTGGACTACGCGTGCCTATATGGCGCTGGCAAGAAAGGAATGGAAAACGGCTGATGAGGCGCTGACCAAGAGTCTGCATTTCAAACCTAACAATGTGAACAGTTACATCAACCGTGCTTTGGCGCGTATCAATCTGAATAACCTCAGGGGGGCGATGAGCGATTATGACAATGCCCTTGAGCTGGATCCGAACAATTTCCTGGCTCATTATAATAGAGGACTGATGCGTGTACAGTTGGGTGATGATAACCGTGCTATCACCGATTTCGACTTCATTATCAAGATGGAACCCCAGAACTTCATGGCTATCTTCAACCGAGCTCTATTGCATGACAAGACCGGTAATCTGAGAGCAGCCATCAGGGATTATACTATGGTTATCAATCAGTTCCCTAACTTCTGGACCGGTTTGTCTAATCGTGCCAGCTGTTACCGTCGCCTGGGCATGACAGCCAAGGCAGAGATGGATGAATTCCGTATCTTCAAGGCGCAGATGAACAAGCATATCGGAATCCAGCCGAGATGGAGCGCAAAGACCAAGAAGGAGATGCGTAAGCGCTCTGAGGTTGACCCGAATAAGTTTGCTTCGCTGGTAGTAGATGACGAACCGAAGTATGAACACAACTATAAGAGTGAGTATCGTGGTAAGGTTCAGAACCGTCAGGTAGAAACCGCCTTCCTGCCTATGTATCAGCTATCTTATTTCCCTAACAGTCAGAATGTAAGTGGAGTACAGGCTTATGATAAGGAGGTGGATGCGCTCAATCAGCATACCAAGGCAGACAAGGTTTATATCGTTTGCAGTAAGGAACAGCTCGATGAGAACGGTTCTATGAAGATATTCTCAATGATTGATAAACTATCGGCAGAGTTGAGTGTGGCGAGCGATAATGAAACCAGGAAACGTCTCCTGATGCGCAGAGCCATCGCCCATAGTGTGCTTCGTGATTTTGAGGCTGCCATCAGCGATTTCACCTATTATATCTCGCTCGATGACAAAAACTCATTGGCTTACTGGCAGCGTGCTGTCTGCCAGGCTGAGATGGATGAATTTAATAAGGCTGAGGGCAAGGGTGTTCTGAATATCCATTCTGCCGAGGCTGATTTCAGCGATGCCATCCGCCTGAATAGCAACAATGCTTACATCTATTATAATAGAGGTAATCTTCATGCTGGCAGAAACGAACTTTCAAAGGCAATAGATGATTATACCATTGCCTTGAGAATTGATAACCGCCTTGCAGAGGCTTATTATAATAGAGGTATAGCACGAGCCAAGAGTGGCAATAAGCAGACTGCTATCCAGGATCTTTCGAAGGCAGGAGAGCTTGGCTTGTATGATGCTTATTCTGTGATTAAGCGCTTGAATAAGTCGAAATAAAAAAAATCCCGCAGATTACCTCTGCGGGATTTTTTTATTTATTTCTGTAATCCTGTTTTATATTCTCGTTACCTGCTTTACGCCCTTTATGGCGCTCAGTTTCTTGATGAGTGCATCGGTCTTGCCGGCATCATCAATCATCACTGTAACATTGCCTGAGAAGAGACCATCCTTTGAGGAGATGTTGATGCCTCGCATGATGAGTTTATCTTCCTTGGAAATGATGTTGGTGATGTTGCTTACAATACCGATATCGTCGTTTCCGATAATACGGAGCGTGATGGCATACTTGGATGTTCCCTTACCGCTCCATTTTGCTTTCACGATGCGGTAACCGAAACGGCGGCGCAGTTCCTTGGCGTTAGGACAATCCATGCGATGTACCTTGATACCCTTGCTGATGGTAACGAATCCGAAGATAGGATCACCATAGATAGGGTGGCAGCAATGAGCCAGTTCGAAATCGATGCCCTTGAGATGTTCATCAATAACCAGCACGTCATCGCTCTGCTTCATCAGTTCCTCGGTAGGATTCTCAAACTCAAAATTCTCTGCACTTTCTGCAGGCTTGTTGGTATTGGCGAGGTTCAGGTCGTGGTCGCGTTCCTCTATGTATCTCTCGATGATGCTGTTCACGTCGATTTTCTCCTCGGCTACATCCTTATAGAAGTCTGAGTTCTCCTTATATCCCATTTTCTTGATGATGCGCGCCATGATGCTCTCATCAATATCCAGTTTCCTGTTCTTGAATCGGCGCTCCAGTAGTTCCTTGGCATAGAGACCGTCCTTCTTCTGGGTTTCCTTCAGTGCAAGGCGAATCTTGGCCTTAGCCTTGGATGTCTGCACGATGTTGAGCCATTCGCGGCGTGGCTTCTGGTTGCTCTGTGTGAGGATTTCTACCTGATCTCCCGAATGGAGTTCCTGACGGAAGGTGACAGCCCTGCCGTTAATCTTTCCGCCCACACAGGTGTTGCCGATGCGGGAGTGGATGTAGTAGGCGAAGTCGAGTACTGTGGCTCCCTTCTGGAAGTTCAGCAGGTCGCCCTTTGGTGTGAACACGTATACTTCGTCTTCCTTCAGGTCGGTGGTAAACTGGTCCATCAGCTGCAGATCATCGTTGCTTTCCAGGGCAGCACGGATATTGGCAAGCCATTCGTCGATACCGCCTTCTCCCTGCTTGATACCCTTGTAGCGCCAGTGGGCAGCAAGTCCGTGTTCTGCAATATCGTCCATGCGCTCGGTTCTGATCTGTACCTCTACCCATTTGTTTTCAGGACCCAATACAGTGGTATGCAGACTTTCATAACCGTTGCTCTTAGGCACGCTGAGCCAGTCGCGCATACGCTTTGGGTTTGGCTGATACATGTCGGTGATGAGGGCAAAGGTCTGCCAGCACTGCATATACTCTTTCTCTCTTGGCGCATCGAGGATAATACGGATGGCAAAGAGATCGTATACACCCTCGAAGGCGCACTTCTGCTTCTTCATCTTCTGCCAGATGGAGTGGATGCTCTTGGTGCGTCCCTTCATGTGATATTTCAGTCCGGCAGCATCGAGTTTCTCCTGGATTGGCTGGATGAAGCGGGCAATATAGGCATCGCGCGAAGCCTTGGTGGCGTTCAGTTTGTCCTTTATCATATAGTAGGCATCGTGCTCCAGATACTTCAGACTGAGGTCTTCCAGTTCGCTCTTCAGTTTGTAGAGTCCCAGTTTGTGGGCGAGTGGGGCATAGAGGTAGCTTGCCTCTTCGCTAACTTCATGCTTTGCCTCTTTCTGTTCGGTATCACGAATCTGTCTCATCACATTCACGCGGTCGGCAATCATGATGAGTATGACGCGCATATCTTCAGAGAATGAGATAAGCAGATTTCTGAAGTTCTCGCTCTCGATGATAGGGTTGCGCTTGTATAAATCGTGGATGCGGAGCAGACCACTGATGATGTGAGCCACGCTATCTCCGTATTTTTTCTGTATCTCCTCGATGGTCTGATAGCCGTCGATGACGCTGGTCTGCATCAGGATGGCGATGATGCCATCTCGTTTCAAACCGATTTCGTTTACTGCGATTTCTGCGGTTTGCAGGGCAGCGAGTATTGGATTCATTCCGAATACATTGCGCTTAATCTGATGGTTGATGAAGGCATGCTGTATGTCTTCACGCAGATGCTGCTCGTCGCCTGGCTTGAATGTGTCGCCCACGGCGGTTCTCAGGCGCTCTAGTATCTGGAGTGTCTGTTCCTTTTCTTCGGATGTGAATTTAAAAGGTGTTTCGTTCATTGTCGTTCCCTCCTGCTGATGATATATTATTGAGTTGTTATAACTCGTCTATCCACTTCTGACCAGACTTAGTGTTAAGCCAGATGGCGAAGCTGGCACCTATCAAGGCTCCTAGCCCCATAAATATAGTATATAGTTCCATATTGTTTCTTATTTATCGTTATACTTCATAACTCTGTTTGCACTATACGCAAATACAAAAGCTGCTATTGCTCCAAGTACAAGGCAGAGTATATTATTTACCCCCATCTCGTCACCGGTAATCATTGGAGATAATCCGCCTATACCGGTTCCGCTGATGAACAAGTTAGATACCCCATAGAGGTAATGTGATAGCCCCGACCTTCTGTCGTGCTCTTTTGCTAATTTACTAACCATGTCGCAATATTCCATTTAAATTTGACAAACAATGGCGATTCGGCGTTAAAAAACGCCTACTTCGTTAAATTTTCAATGCAAAGGTACAAAAAAAAGCGGAAATATTTCTGATTATCAGAAAAAACTAGTATCTTTGTAGCACATATAGTGTAAATTTAACATAAATATGGTATTATGAATCAGCAAGATCTAAACCAAATCTCTGCTCGCGGTATCTCCGAGCAGCAGATTGAACATCAGTTGGAACAAATCAAGAATGGTTTCCCTTTCCTCAAACTTGAGGGTGCGGCTGCCATCGGTAAGGGTATCATGGCTCCTACAGCTCAGGAAGTAGAGGACTACGAGAAGGCGTGGAACGACTACAAGGCTGAGGGGCACAAGATTGTGAAGTTCGTACCTGCTTCAGGTGCGGCAAGCCGCATGTTCAAGAACATGTTTGCATTCCTCGATGCTCCATACGATGTTCCTACTACTGACTTTGAAAAACAATTCTTCGAGAATATCAAGAAGTTTGCTTTCCGCAAGGCACTCTGCGACAAGTGCCATGTCAACAATGAGAAGGGTATCATGTGCCTTATCAAGAAGGGCGATTACAAGGCTATTGTGGCTAATCTCCTCAAGCCAGAGGGATTGAACTACGGACAGTTGCCTAAGGGATTGCTCCAGTTCCACGAGTATGAGGACGAGGTTCGTACTCCAATGGAGGAGCACCTTGTTGAGGCTGCGCTCTATGCAAGCAGCAACGGCGAGGCAAACGTTCATTTCACCGTTTCTCACGACCACCTGGAACTCTTCAAGCAGATGGTAGCCGAGAAGGCAGATAAGTATGCACAGCGCTACGGTATCAAGTACAACATCTCATTCTCAGAGCAGAAGCCTAGCACCGATACCATCGCTGCCAATCCAGACAATACTCCATTCCGTAACGAGGATGGCTCTTTGCTGTTCCGTCCGGGCGGTCATGGTGCACTCATCGAGAACCTCAACGAGATTGATGCTGATGTGGTATTCATCAAGAATATTGACAATGTGGTTCCTGATCGCCTGAAGGCTGAGACTGTTACCTGGAAGCAGGTGATTGCAGGTGTATTGGTTACTCTGCAGAAACAGGCTTTCAATTATCTGAAGGTTTTGGATTCTGGTCAGTACAACCATGAGAAGCTGGAGGAGATTATCCGCTTCGTTCAGCGCGACCTTTGCTGCCGCAAGGCTGATATCAAGGAGCTGGAGGATGCCGAACTGGTTATCTATCTGCGTAAGAAGTTGAACCGTCCTATGCGTGTCTGCGGTGTCGTTAAGAACGTGGGCGAGCCTGGTGGTGGTCCATTCCTTACCTATAATCAGGATGGTACCGTAAGTCTTCAGATTTTGGAGAGCTCTCAGATTGACAAGAATAACGAGGAGTATATGAAGATGTTTACCGAGGGTACTCACTTCAATCCAGTAGATCTCGTCTGCGCTACCAAGGATTACCAGGGCAATGCCTTCGATCTTCCTAAGTTCGTTGATCCATCTACCGGTTTCATCTCCAGCAAGAGCAAAAATGGCAAGGATTTGAAGGCACTCGAGTTGCCAGGTCTCTGGAATGGTGCGATGAGTGACTGGAATACAGTATTCGTAGAGGTTCCTCTCGGTACATTCAACCCAGTGAAGACCGTGAACGATCTGCTCCGCGACCAGCATCAGGCTGTAGAGGGTGGTATCAAGCACGAGCATCATCACGAGCACGGAGAGGGCGGTTGCTGCGGTAAGCACTAATCTCCGATTCCGTATATCTCGATGGTAAGATATAAACACAATAAAGGCTCAGTTCCCGATTTTATTCGAGGATTGAGCCTTTATCATTGAGCTAATAATGTGTCTGCTAAAAATTATAAGATGTTCTGAATCAAATAAAAAATAGCCTTTTGCTTCTGTTCTGCTAAAGGAAAACTATCTGATACAAAGGATAGGAATCCTTAGCAGGAAGTTCTTAGTTGTACCAAATTTCTCCACCTAATACTGTTGGATACTCTTCAGCTGTTGTTCTTTCTACAGGAGCCGTAATTTCTACGAACTCACCATACTTCTTTACCTTGTTAATGTTCATAATTTGTAGGTTTGTTGATTTATTAATTTATATTACGGATTGGTATCTATTAAGGATACTGATCTTTTACTTTTTTTTCTACGCTGCAAAGTTACACAAAAAATGATATACAACAAGTTTTTTGGCTAAAAATCTGTCGATATTTAACCTTCTTTAAAGGTTTTCTGCATATTTCCTGCAAAACTATTCTGTTTTAGTAGAATATTTTTGTTTGTTTTCGCTAAATACCTCATAATGAGTGAGTAAATGACAGTTTGCCAATCTGTAGTTTAATCGTATACACTATAGGGAGACTGTCATTTACTTCTTTGCTTCATTGTATGGATGAAGATTTCACCTTATATTATAAAGAGATTTCGCCCGCCAGGGATTCGGTCAGTTTTTCTCTTACCTTTTTGTTGTCTGCATATCTTCCCTGCAGATACATCATCTTGGTGACCATAGCCTCTACCGTAGAATCGTACCCGCTTATCACATGAGCAGTTTTCAACTGGAAACCGGCTCCGTAGCGTTCCATCTCTACACTACCTGTAAGACATTGGCTGATATTCACGATGTTTACTCCGCGATGGGCAGCCTGATCCAGGAGACGCATGATCCATGGTGTGTGAGGGGCATTGCCTGAACCGAAAGTACGCATCACGATGCCGCGGAGGTCTGGCGATTCCATCACGTGGCGCACAATGTTATCCTGGATACCCGGGAAAAGACTGAACACGATGACGTTCGGATCGAGCTTCAGATGTGGAACCATTGGCTTTCTGTAATCCGGTGTAAGAATGTGATGGTCGTGATATTGGAAATTGATTCCCACATCGCAGAGGTGAGGGTAGTTGAATGATTCGAAAGCATGAAATCCCTCGGCATTGATCTTGATGGCACGGTTACCGCGAATTAGCTTGCCGTTGAAGAAGATGCATACCTCGGGCACCATAGGGCGTCCTTCAGCATTCTTGGCAGAAGCAATCTCTATGGCTGTCATCAGATTCTCCTTGCCGTCGGTTCGCAATTCACCGATAGGCAACTGGCTACCCGTCAATATTACAGGCTTGGTCAGATTCTCAAGCATGAAAGATAGGGCTGACGAAGTGTAAGCCATCGTATCGGTGCCATGAAGGATTACGAATCCGTCATAGTTGTTGTAGTTGTTGGATATCATGCTTACGGTTTCTGCCCAGCGCATAGGATCCATGTCGCTGGAATCGATAGGTGGGTCGAATTTTCGCACATCGATTTCTGCCTGAATGAGCTTGAATTCGGGCATGGAAGAAACGAGGTGATTGAAATCAAGAGGTTCCAAGACACCTGTCATCGGGTCCTTTCCCATACCGATGGTACCACCGGTATAGATGATGAGAATCTTTGGTTTTGCCATTTTCTATGTTTCTTTACATTTTGTCACGTTATCGGATGCAAAGATAATGAAAATATTTGTTTCTCCAAAACTTATTGGCTAAAAATGTATCTGAATTTTACAAAGTGTTACGAAATATTGGTAGAAAAGCAGATGAAAACTTCAATATGTCAGCATTTCCGGTCTTAAAAGCCCTTAATATAAGGAGGTATTAGCAAAGTTTAGCAAAATAAATGCATTTTTATTCGCTTGTTACAAAAAGAAATCGTACTTTTGCAGACGATTTAATAAAAATACTAAGTTGTTATGGTAAAAATCACATTCCCAGACGGATCTGTTCGTGAGTATGAACAGGGCGTAACTGGCTTACAAATCGCCGAGAGTATCTCACCGGCTCTCGCTCGCAACGTTGTATCTTGCGGTGTTAATGGTGAGACAGTAGAGTTGAACCGTCCTATCAATGAGGATGCAAATGTAGAACTCTACAAGTTTGAGGATGAGCAGGGTAAGCACACATTCTGGCATACATCTGCCCACTTGTTGGCTGAGGCTCTCCAGGAGCTTTACCCAGGCATCCAGTTCGGTTTCGGTCCAGCCGTAGAGAGTGGTTTCTTCTACGACGTGATGCCAGCCGAGGGTCAGGTGATCTCAGAGAATGATTTCGCCAAGATTGAGGCTAAGATGATGGAACTTGCCAAGAAGAACGAACCTGTGGTTCGCAAGGAGGTGGCTAAGGCTGATGCTCTCGCTGAGTTCAAGGCTGACGGTCAGACTTACAAGTGCGAGCATATTGAGCAGGACTTGGAGGATGGTACCATCACCACATATACCCAGGGCAATTTCACCGATCTTTGCCGTGGTCCTCACTTGATGAACACTGGCCTTATCAAGGCTGTGAAGATTACAAGTGTGGCTGGTGCTTTCTGGCGCGGTGATGCCAAGCGCGAGCAGATGACCCGTATCTATGGTATCAGCTTCCCTAAGAAGAAGATGCTCGACGAGTACTTGGTAATTCTCGAAGAAGCTAAGAAGCGTGACCACCGTAAGATTGGTAAGGAGATGGAACTCTTCATGTTCTCAGAGCGTGTAGGAAAGGGTCTTCCTATCTGGTTGCCAAAGGGTACACAGCTCCGCCTGCGTCTGCAGGAGTTGCTCCGTTCTCTCCTGAAACCTTACAACTATCAGGAGGTTATCTGCCCAGGTATCGGCGGCAAGAGCCTCTATGTTACATCTGGTCACTATGCTCACTATGGCAAGGATGCATTCCAGCCTATCCAGACTCCTGAGGAGGATGAGGAGTATATGCTCAAGCCAATGAACTGTCCTCACCACTGCGAGGTCTACGCTCGTAAGCCTCGTTCTTACAAGGATCTTCCTTTGCGTATTGCAGAGTTCGGTACCGTATTCCGCTATGAGAAGAGCGGTGAACTCCACGGTTTGACCCGTGTTCGTACATTTACTCAGGATGATGCTCACATCTTCGTTCGTTCAGATCAGGTGAAGTCTGAGTTCGAGAATGTAATTGACGTAATCTTGAAGGTATTCAAAATCTTCGGTTTCGAGAACTACGAGGCACAGATTTCTCTCCGCGATCCTAAGGATACAGAGAAGTATATCGGTTCTGATGAGATTTGGGAAGAGAGCGAGAATGCTATCCGCGAGGCTTGCAAGGAGAAGGGTCTTGAGACTCGTGAGGAGATTGGCGAGGCTGCCTTCTATGGTCCTAAGCTCGACTTCATGGTAAAGGATGCCATCGGCCGTCGTTGGCAGTTGGGTACCATCCAGGTGGACTACAACTTGCCAGAGCGTTTCAAGCTGGAGTATACTGCCGAGGATAACTCAAAGAAGACTCCTGTGATGATTCACCGTGCACCATTCGGTTCACTGGAGCGATTCACAGCCGTTCTCATCGAGCATACCGCCGGTCACTTCCCATTGTGGTTGACTCCAGACCAAGTTGCAATTCTTCCTATCTCTGAGAAGTTCAACGATTATGCCCAGAAGGTACGTCAGTACTTTGACAAGCAGGGTGTACGTGCTCTCGTTGATGACCGTAATGAGAAGATTGGCCGCAAGATTCGCGACAACGAGTTGAAGCGTGTTCCTTACATGGTTATCGTTGGTGAGAAGGAGAGTGCCGAGGGCTTGGTGTCTATGCGTAAGCAGGGTGGTGGCGAACAGGCTACCATGAGCATGGAAGAGTTCGCTCAGCGCATCAACGCCGAGGTTGCTGAACAGCTGAAGGCAGCTGAGGAGTAATCCCTCTTCACGCTGATATATATATTAGTCACGCTGATATATTTTATGTCACGCTGATATATTTTTTTTAGTCACGCAGATTTCGCAGATGACGCAGATTTTTCTTAGGGTATTCTTTGTTGGGATGCTGGGAAAACGGCGTATTTGGGTAATCTGCGTGAGTCTTTTTTAAAGGTAAATACTTAATACTTGTTTTTAATGACGGAAAACGAAATATCTTATCAGGTTATAGGGGCTATATATAAGGTGTATAATGAGTTGGGTCCAGGCTTGTTGGAGTCTGTTTATGAAGCAGCCCTTTGCTATCAGCTCAGAAAAGATGGATTGAAGGTTGAGAATCAGGTGAAACTCCCTGTTATGTATGACGGGCATGTTTTACCTGTAGATTTACGCTTGGATGTTTTGGTTGAGGATAAGGTGATTGTAGAATTGAAGTCTGTTGTAGAAATGAAGGCGGTTTATGGCAAACAGCTTCTTACTTATCTGAAAATATCTCATCTGAAACTTGGGTTACTGGTTAATTTTGATACGTCTGATATTCGTTCGTCTATTCACCGAGTGGTTAATCACCTTTAGTTCACGCTGATATATTTTATCTCACGCTTGATTATGGTTTTAGTCACGCAGGTTTCGCAGATATTCCTTGCTGTGACATACTTTAGAGAATCGCAAGAAAGATTTGCGTAATCCGACCGGATAGGTCTCATCTGCGGATAAGATGTGGAAGAAGGAAAAATCTGCGTCATCTGCGAAATCTGCGTGACTTTAAAAACATCGTGTTCTAAAAAAACGAAATCAGTGGGCTCTAAAAATGATTTTTGCGTGAGATTTTCTTCCCAAACCATAAAATATAAACCTAAAAGTGAAAATAACCCACTGAAAATTTGGTGGTTTCATGAAAAAATCGTAACTTTGCAGCCGTTTAATCAAAAAGACAAAAAAGAATATATCGAATAGTTAATGAAAAATGACAAAATGAAAAATCAGTACCGCGTAAACGAACAGATTCGTGCACGCGACGTGAGAGTAGTGAGTGATGGTGGAGCAGAAGTGATGCCAGCACGTAAGGCGTTGGAGTTGGCTCGTCAGCAAGAGCTTGACTTAGTCGAGATATCTCCTAATGCGCAACCACCAGTTTGCCGTATAGTTGACTATTCTAAATTCCTTTACCAGCAGAAGAAACATGCAAAGGAAATGAAGCAGAAGCAGGTAAAGGTGGAGACCAAGGAAATCCGTTTCGGACCTCAGACCGATGAGCACGACTATCAGTTCAAGCTCAAGCACGCTATGGAGTTCCTCAACGAGGGTAACAAGGTTCGTGCATACGTTTTCTTCCGTGGTCGCTCTATTCTCTTCAAGGAGCAGGGTGAGGTTCTTCTTCTCCGTTTCGCCAATGATTTGGAAGAGTACGGAAAGGTAGAGCAGATGCCAAAGCTCGAAGGTAAGAAGATGTTCCTCTACATGAGTCCTAAGAAGGCTGGTACTGCAAAGAAGAGCCAGCAGAAGATGGACCGTGAGAAGCGAGAGGCTGAAGCTAAGGCTGCTGCAGATGCAGAGCGCGCTGCTAATGCTGAGAAGAATGGCTTGCTCGCCAATGCTAAAGGCGGCGATGTACTGAAGAAACTCGCAGAAGGAACAGAGGATTAAGAAAAAAAGATGCGTAACGCCCTGGTATATGCGTTGCCATCGCTATAATAAATAACAATTTAAAATTAAAAGTAAAAATGCCAAAAGTAAAGACTAATTCCGGCGCAAAGAAGAGATTCCGTTTCACCGGTACAGGTAAGATTAAGCGTCATCACGCTTTTCACAGTCACATCTTGACTAAGAAGACAAAGAAGCAGAAGAGAAATCTCCTTGGTGAGACTCTCGTAGACCGTTCAAACTTGAAGCAGGTTCGCGACTTGCTCTGCCTCCGTTAATTATTAACTTTTTAGTCGAACTTTTAAAGAAAAAAAATTATGCCAAGATCAGTAAATCACGTTGCATCAAAAGCAAAAAGAACAAGAATCTTGAAGCTCACTAAGGGTTACTATGGAGCTCGCAAGAATGTATGGACAGTAGCTAAGAACACTTGGGAGAAGGGTCTTACCTACGCTTATCGCGATCGTCGTAACAAGAAGCGCACATTCCGCGCATTGTGGATTCAGCGTATCAACGCTGCTGCTCGCCTCGATGGTATGAGCTACAGCCAGTTGATGGGTGCTCTTCACAAGGCTGGTATCGAGATTAACCGTAAGGTTCTCGCTGACCTCGCTGTAAACAACCCTGAGGCTTTCAAGGCTATCGTTGCAAAGGTGAAGTAAATCCGACGCTAGGCTCTTTTCTTCCGTGATTTTTCTCGAAAGAAAGTGTTTAGCCTCTAGATTAAAGAAAGCTGAAGATTGCATTGGTTGGAAGTATTTCCGCTGATGCAATCTTTTTTTTTTGTGCCTGGAAAATAGAAAATTCCTCAAGAATGATTAAATAATTCCTCAAAATCTTGCATATTATTATATTTCTTCGTATATTTGCAAGGTTAATTAAAAGCATACTATTATGAAAGAAAAAAAATATCATATAGATTTGCATGAGGGTGAGGATATGGTAGCTGAGCCTACGCCAACTCATCGTGTTTCGGTGGTGGAGCATGCTGTGCCTATGCCGATGAGTGGTTTCGAGAATCATAAAGAGGTTTTAGATGAAATTCCGGAGTTGGGTAATCATTTCTCCTGGGAGAGTTTGATGGAGAGCATTGAGTATTGTAAAACCATTGCGGATGATCCAACGAAGTGGGAGCCATACGATGATTTTAAAGAACGTCTTTATCAGGATTTCCCATGGCTAAAGTAATCATTCACCCTCTTTTCGAACAGAAACTTCATGAGTATGTTGAAGAAGCTTATGAGGTTTATGGTAGAAAAACGGCTCGTAGATGGATGACGGAAATTGATAAGATCAAGAGTTTTTTGGAGGTCTTTCCAGAAGGAAGGCCGCCTTTTAATGGTGCTCCTGATTTTCCATACCAGCTGCGAGGCGCTAATTTCATGAATAATTTTAAGTTGATTTATTATTATCTCGAAAAGATGGATGAAGTTCATTTCGTAGATATTTGGGATATGAGAAAGAACCCATCCAGCTTTTGGAAACAAGATGAATAACTTATAAAAAGCAAAAAAATCCCCAGCTATCCATCAAAAGATAGCTGGGGATCTTATCATTTATAAGCCTTTCGGACTTTATAAGCTCTCCGCTTTACTTGATCAACTCAAGACCTGCCTCAAACTTGGTGGTCTTCTCCATAATTGCTGGCAGCTGATTCAAGATGCTCTTAAGCATTTTAAACTGGTTCAAGTCTTCTTCGTCCATATCTGTAGTAGGAACCTTTTCGATCATAATCACCAAATTTGCAATCAATGGCTGAACAAAAGCCTTGTCAACAAAGAAATATGGCTTGCTGCCATTCCAGCGGATGTTAACAGGAATCTGCTTGAACTGCTCCAATATACCCTTGATCTGTGCCTTCTCTGCTGCATCGTCAATATCCGCGGTAGCCTTATCGGCATCAATGATTACATAAATAAGATTCTCGTTAGCAACAGTATAGCTTGCATAACCCATTGCAGTCTTCCACTCTGGTACTGCATTTTCATCGTCAGATGCCTCTGCATAAGTAGCGTTAATCTGGCCATCCTTGGTAAAGGTGATGTCCTTCAATACCTTAGGAAGATAACTGTTGGCCATGTTGTTCATCAATGGGTAAATTACGGTGTTGATGTCCATAGGCAATTCAGCACCTAAGCCCATATCAATGTTGAGAACTGTACCCTCTGGACAATCCCAGGTAAACTTGGCTGAGCCATTGTACCACTCACTTCCGTTGCCAAGATCCTGCTTTGTAACCTCTTGCAAATTCCAGGTACCCTCAATCTTCTCGTTGCGCACAAATTCCTTCTCATCATTGTCATCATCGCTGCTACAAGCAGTGAAGAAGCCAAGGGTGCAAACCATGGCCATTAAATAAATAAACTTTTTCATTTTTCTTCTATTTTTTGTGTATTAATAAATAATTATTGTATTGTTTCTATTTATTTATATAATAATGTACGCGTACATTATATTATATATTACTTCAGCTGATACGTGATACCTACGCTGCCGTAGATAGGATACATCGTCTGCTCGATGGTCTCGAAATCTTTCTTAAAGATACCATTTAAGCCCCAGCTGAGATCAGCACAGAGGCCCCAACGGTTGTTCAAGCGCCAGTCTATTCCGAAATCTACGCCCACATGCCAGTTGCGCATATCATCGCTGAAATCGTAATCACCACGCTCGCCTTCGTCATGCCCCAACTTTACCTTCTGTCCGGTAGGATCGCCCTTAGGATGACCTTCCTCCTGGCGGCGGAGGTAACCATCGTATGCCCAGCCTTCAAACTTCTTTGATGTTACATAGCTAACATACGGGCCCAACTTGAAACGGAGGTTGTTGCAAATATCGTATGTTGCTTGCAATGGTACTGTGATGAGACTCATGTCTACCTTCGTAACCACGTTGCCTGTAAATATACCTTTCAGTTCTTCTCCGCCACGTACTATTCTCATATAATAGTTTTTTACGCCTGCATCAATCTTCATGCCTTTGTTTTCGAAGTGGAGTCCTCCAACGAATCCCCATTTGCCTGAAAGTGGGTGATAAGCATCGATACCCAGACTGAAGTTAGGTTGCAGGGTATAGCTGTGCAGTGTACGGATGGTAGCTGGAAGACCGATAGGGGCTGTGCCTCCTATATTATACGCCACGCGAGCCTGATACTGGTAGCCGTGGAGATATTTGTTCCACGAGGTGCGCTTGCTTTCTTCTACCTGCTTGTGCTCCTCAGTCTTCAGATTCTCATTTTCTTCTGCCCATGTAGCAGTGCCCCATGTCAGCAGGAGAGCTAATATTGTTATCTTCTTCATTATATAGTTTCCTCCTTAGCTTATTTGCAAATCAACTTGAAACTGTCTATCCAAAGGGTACTGCCTACGGCACCCAGGAAGTTGGCTCCATCGGAACTGGATGAGCAGACGATGGCAAGACTGTAACCGCCATTCTTCAGCTTCACGGGGTCGATGGTCTTGCCGTAGGATTGATAATCGAAATCTACGCTGAAGTGATGCCATTCCGGCGTGTTTCCAATGGCAACTTTTCCGTTTTCATCATGGGTTTCACCTACCAGAGCAAGAGCTACTATCTGTTTGCTGGTCTGTACATTATCTCCGTAGAGCAATACGGCATTTCCCTTTTCATCGATGTTCTCATAGAGTACAGCATATATGGTTCCGTAGTCATGGCGGTCAAGTTCTTTCATATTCTTGTCGGTGAATTTTTCGCCAGCCTGATACTTATACCATCCTTCTAACTTAGCAGGCTTGGCACTGAAGCTGAATGGATGACCGAACTTTGTTGCCTTCATTGCATCGCGCAGGGCATCGGTGGCATCAAACTGTCCGATGAAGAGGTTGCCGGCAGCGATAGGCTTGTGTACCATATAAGCGATCTTGCTTGTGCGCTGAGTAGTGAGCTTCACGCCCTTTCCCTTGTGTCCATCTTCTATCATCACGGTAGGATATTCTTCCGGTTTAGATGAACTGTTACTCATTTGGAATCCTGAGTTTCCGGTAGCCCAGATGTCGAGTTTATTGCCGTTCCAGTTCTCTTGCCAGTTGTAGTATCCCTTACTGAGGTATGCGTTTTCAAATTCGAATTCAATCTCGTTTGGCATGGTGGTCTGTCCCTTCTTGATGCTTACCTGATAGGTGCGACTCCATTGCTTGTCTTCTGAAGTAACTGTATATGTTACAGGTCCTTTTGAGAAATCCTGAAGGCTTCCACTTTCAGGTGAGATGGTCGCTCCAGGTGTAAGGCGGAATATTGGCGCCTGTTTGGTAAGGGCGGCAAATGGTCTCATTGTGAACTCGATGTTTGTCTGATCACTCTGCACATTGACCAATGTATCAGATGGATTAGTAAACAATAAGTTCAATAAATTCTTGTTGTCTGCATGTATGTATGCCTGCTCGATGTCGCATTCGGCATTGAGTGGTTCTTCCTTGAAGCAGGAGGAGAGGGTAGTGATGCAACTCATTGATAGAGCGGCTACTATAAATCTTGACTGTTTCATATCTTGAACTTTTATTCCTTTTGTAATCTGGAGAATCGCTTCTCTTTCTTTTCAGATAATTCTTGAGAGAATGATTTCTCTAGCTCATATGAATTATTGCTTTATCGGTTGCAAAGATAAGCAGAAAACTTGAAACTACCAAAGGTTTTTGTGTTTTTCGACATGTTATGATAGAAAAATACCATGAATTAGTGGTTTTAGGACATGAATTAGTAGAGATGAGTTTACAGAAGTAGGCGAATAGCGCCTAATAGCCTTTTCTTAAAAATAATGATAATAAAAAAGGGGGCTGAAATCTCATTACTGAAATTTCAGTCCCCTGAATGTTTATTTAGCTAATGAATAGCAAAAGCCTGATCTGTTTAAGATTAAGCCTTGCCCTCCATCTGAGCCTTCAACTTAGCGAGTGCATCGATATCACCGAGTGATGTGCTAGCAGCAACGTTGTTGATCATAGCTGTCTCGTTGTTGCCCTTGCGACCGCCATTTGCACGCTTGTGAGTTGTCTTAGCAACTGGCTCGTTACCCTCCTCGAATGTACGAGAGTGAGAGAGGATGATGCGCTTTGTCTCCTTAACGAACTCGATAACCTTGAAGTCGAGAGTCTCGCCCTTCTTAGCCATTGTGCCGTCCTCCTTAGTGAGGTGCTTAGGAGTAGCGAAACCTTCACCACCCTCAGCGAGAGCTACAACAGCACCCTTGTCCATCAACTCAGTGATAGTACCCTGGTGAACAGAACCTGGAGTGTAGATTGCCTCATACTCATCCCATGGGTTCTTCTCCAACTGCTTGTGGCCGAGGCTCAAGCGACGGTTCTCCTTATCGATTTCGAGAACTACTACATCGATAGAAGCACCTACAGAAGTGAACTCAGATGGGTGCTTAACCTTCTTAGTCCAAGAGAGGTCAGAGATGTGGATCAAACCATCAACACCTTCCTCAAGCTCTACGAAGATACCGAAGTTAGTGAAGTTGCGAACCTTAGCTGTGTGCTTGCTGCCAACAGGGAACTTAGTCTCGATAGCCTCCCATGGATCTTCCTTGAGCTGCTTGATACCAAGGCTCATCTTGCGCTCAGCGCGGTCGAGAGTCAGGATAACTGCCTCTACCTCGTCACCTACCTTCATGAAGTCCTGAGCAGAACGCAAGTGCTGGCTCCAAGACATCTCAGATACGTGGATCAAGCCCTCTACACCTGGAGCAATCTCAACGAATGCACCGTAGTCAGCCATAACCACTACCTTACCCTTCACGTGATCACCTACCTTGAGGTTCTCATCGAGAGCATCCCATGGATGTGGAGTGAGCTGCTTCAAACCGAGAGCGATACGCTTCTTCTCCTCATCGAAGTCGAGGATAACAACGTTGATCTTCTGGTCGAGAGATACAACCTCGTGTGGATCGCTTACGCGGCCCCAAGAGAGGTCTGTGATGTGGATCAAACCGTCAACACCGCCGAGGTCAACGAATACACCGTAAGTAGTGATGTTCTTAACGGTACCCTCGAGGATCTGACCCTTCTCGAGCTTGCCGATGATCTCCTTACGCTGCTGCTCGAGCTCCTGCTCGATGAGAGCCTTGTGAGATACAACGACATTGCGGAACTCCTGGTTGATCTTTACAACCTTGAACTCCATTGTCTTGCCTACGAATACGTCGTAGTCGCGTATAGGGTGAACGTCGATCTGGCTTCCTGGCAAGAAAGCTTCGATACCGAAAACGTCAACGATCATACCGCCCTTAGTGCGGCACTTGATGTAACCCTGGATAACTTCCTCGTTCTCGAGAGCTGCATTAACACGCTCCCAAGACTTGCTGAGGCGAGCCTTCTTGTGAGAGAGTACCAACTGACCCTTTACGTCCTCCTGGTTCTCTACATAAACCTCAACCTTGTCGCCTACCTTGAGGTCTGGGTTGTAACGGAATTCAGAAGCAGGGATAATACCATCGCTCTTGTAACCGATGTTTACGATAACCTCTTTCTTGTCTACAGAGATTACTGTACCCTCTACAACCTGGTGTTCTGTTACCTTGTTAAGAGTTTCGTCATAGGCCTTCTCGAGGTCTGTTTTGCTGACGTTTGCGCTTGTGCCATTCTCAAACTCATCCCAATTGAAGTCGTCCAATGGCTTTACGTTCTTTAAATCTGACATAAAAAATAATTAAAAAATTAAAATTAATAAAGTTTGACTTTATGTGAATTGTATAAATCGGGCGCAAAATTACTCATTTTCTTTGAGTTACAGGCATTTACTCTTGAATTTCTTCTTTTTGTTAGTAATATTTAACTAAAATCACTATTTTTGGTGGGTTCCTTCAGGGAAATACATAATATTATATAGCATAACCTTTCAGTTTTCTGATAACTTCCTCCTCGATATTTCTTCCTGTGATGTTCTTCTCTGTTATCCGTGTTTTCATCTGATTCTATGATGAAAATGAAGAGGGAAGAAAAATAATGGCGAAAGAAAAAAACGGGCGAAATTTTCATTTGTATGAAAAATGAGTTAAATTCATTAAAAAAAGACATCGAAATGTTGGCGATTACAAAATAATTGTTACCTTTGCGCTCAAAATGTAATGAATATAATAAAATAATGATATGACACTAGTCATCCTTGCCATACTGATACTGGCATATATTCTCATTGCAACCGAGAATATTACCAAGGTGAACCGTGCTGCCGTAGCCATCTTTGCTGGAACGGTAGGATGGGTTCTCTATATCTGTTTCGGTATGGACTTCGTGACCAGTGAACACTCTTCTGATTATTCACGCTATCTGAATCTCGGAATGTGGAACGAGATAGAATCCACCAGTACAACGGTGAAGTATTTTATTGCCCGTAACATCTTCCTTCCTTATGTGGGTAGAGCAGCAGAAATCGTACTCTTCCTGCTAGCCACTATGACGATAGTTGAAATTCTCAATAACAACGGATGCTTCGATTTCATACGCCAGTTGTTACGTACCCGAAGCGCCAAGAAAATGCTATGGATTCTCGCTGCCGTGACCTTTGTTATTTCGGCAAATCTCGATAATCTTACTACAACAGTGATGATGCTTACGATGATGCATGGAGTAATTCCAAACCGTCGTCAGCGCATGGTGTATGGAGGTGCCATTCTTCTTTCTGCCAACTGTGGCGGAGCTCTTACCGTTATCGGAAATCCGGAAGGACTGGTAATGTGGAATATGGGTGCTGTTACGGCTACCCATTATTTCCTGTCGCTTCTGCTGCCATGTCTTGCTGCCTGGCTCATACCGTTGGTGATGATGCAGCGCATGCTGCCGGAAAGAGTAGAGACAGAATGGATTGCTATGCCATACCGCGGGGATGATACCCGTCTCAATGTATGGCAGCGCTTGCTGATGCTCTTTGTGGGCATCGGTGGATTGTGGTTTATCCCTACCTTCCATAATATTACGAAATTAAGTCCTTTCCTCGGTGCGCTCTGCGTATTGGGTGTACTCTGGATTGTGAACGAGATATTCAACCGTAAACTCATGAATATGGATGCGATGGCTGACCGTCGTACTCCTAGAGTGTTCCAATACGGAGTCGTCCAGATGATTCTCTTCGTGATGGGTATCATGCTTGCCATCGGAGTGGTGAAGGAGACTGGTGCTTTTGACGATTTTGCCGCTCTTCTCAACTCTGTCGGTATGGATGATAAGCATCCTGGTGTGTTACTGCATGGTGTCTTGGCAGGTATAGTCAGTACTGTACTTGACAACTTTGCTACAGCCATGAACTTTTTCTCCCTTCATGATCTGGCAAATGTGAATGATCCTTCATTCAGCATGCTTACTGATTATCATACCAATGGTATCTACTGGCAGATGATTGCATATTGCGTAATGGCTGGTGGTAACGTTCTTGGTATCGGTACTATCAGCGGTCTTGCCCTGATGAAGATGGAACGTATGCACATGGGATGGTATTTCCGCAATATTGGCTGGAAAGCTTTGATGGGTGGCGTCATCGGACTTGCTATCCTTTGGCTCTCCCATATCCTGGTGGCTGGTGCCGCAAACCTAATTATTTAAATCGATAAGCCCAAACAAAACAAGGGGTATACCCTTGGATACCTACTGTATATGTAGGGGTAATGGATGAAAAACATCATCCTGAGAGGATAATAAACTAACATTAAAAAAATATATATAATATAATAAGGTATAGTTATGGCAAAGATTAAGACTATTGGAATTTTAACATCTGGAGGAGATGCTCCAGGTATGAATGCTGCTATCCGTGCGGTTACCCGTTCGGCTATCTACAACGGTTTCACTGTGAAAGGTATCTATCGTGGTTACGATGGTCTCATCAATGATGAAATTAAAACCTTTTCAACAGAGAACGTAAGCGGTATCATCGGTACAGGTGGTACAATGCTGAAGACAGCCCGTTCTAAGGAATTCATGACCGAGGAAGGTCGCCAGAAGGCATTTGAAACGATTCAGAAAGAGGAAATAGATGCGCTTGTCGTGATTGGCGGTAACGGTTCGCTGACAGGTGCGATGAATTTCGCACGTGAGTTTGATGTATGCTGCATCGGATTGCCAGGAACAATTGATAATGACCTTTATGGTACAGACAATACAATCGGTTATGATACTACGATGAATACCATCGTAGAATGTGTAGACCGCATCCGTGATACTGCACAGAGCCACGAGCGTATCTTCTTTATCGAGGTGATGGGCCGTGATGCCGGTTTCCTGGCGCAGAATTCAGCTATCGCCAGTGGAGCAGAGGCAGCTATCATTCCAGAGGATTCTACCGACGTAGACCAGTTGGCTCAATTCATGGAGCGTGGTATCCGTAAGTCTAAGAAGAGTTGTATCGTCATCGTGTCAGAGAGTCCTAAGTGCGGTGCTCTTTATTATGCCGACCGTGTGCGTAAGGAGTTCCCAGAGTTTGATGTACGTGTATCTATCCTGGGTCACTTGCAGCGTGGCGGCCGTCCGTCAGCCCGTGACCGTATTCTTGCGAGCCGTACCGGTTGTGGTGCCATCGAGGCTATCATGCAGGGACAGCGCAATGTGATGATTGGTGTACGCAACAACGAGGTGGTATACGTTCCGCTTTCTGAAGCCATCCGCTCAGATAAGCCATTCGACCGTAAACTCATCAAGGTTTTGGACGAGTTGAGTATCTAATTTATAGAGATTGGAGTAAGAAGAAGGGAGTTTGGACTCCTGACTTCTTGCTTTTGCATAGGAAAATGGTTTAAAGGGAACTAAAAATGGTTTAATAAGGTATAAAAGCCGAATAAAACTTCAAATTAATTTGTGGTTTCCATAAATTGTTGTTACTTTTGCAGCCAAGAATAATATAAATATATATAACATTTAAACTAATAAGCTTATGTCACAAATTAATGGACGTATCTCTCAGATTATCGGTCCTGTTATCGACGTTTACTTCGATACAAAGGGCGAGAATCCAGAGAAGGTGCTTCCTAAAATTTATGAAGCTCTGAAGGTAAAACGTCCAGACGGCCGCGAGCTTGTCATCGAGGTGCAGCAGCATATCGGTGAGGATACAGTTCGCTGTGTCGCTATGGATAATACTGACGGTTTGCAGCGCGGCTTGGAGGTTATCCCTACAGGTAACCCAATCCAGATGCCAGCCGGAGAGCAGATCAAGGGCCGTATGATGAATGTCATCGGACAGCCTATTGATGGTATGAATGAATTGGACATGAAGGGTGCTTATCCTATCCACCGTGAGGCTCCGAAGTTTGACGAACTTTCTACTCACAAGGAGATGCTTGCTACCGGTATTAAGGTGATCGACCTGCTTGAGCCTTACATGAAGGGTGGTAAGATTGGTCTTTTCGGTGGTGCCGGTGTAGGTAAGACGGTGCTCATCATGGAGTTGATCAACAACATTGCCAAGGGACACAACGGTTACTCTGTATTCGCTGGTGTAGGTGAGCGTACTCGCGAGGGTAACGACTTGATTCGAGACATGCTCGAGTCTGGCGTTATCAAGTATGGCGAGAAGTTCCGTAAAGCGATGGAAGAAGGTAAGTGGGATCTCTCACTTGTCGATCCTGAGGAACTTGCGAAGAGTCAGGCTACCCTGGTATATGGTCAGATGAATGAGCCACCTGGGGCACGTGCTTCTGTAGCTCTCTCTGGTTTGACCGTAGCTGAGGAGTTCCGTGATCACGGAGGTAAGAATGGTGAGGCAGCGGATATCATGTTCTTTATCGATAACATCTTCCGTTTCACCCAGGCTGGTTCTGAGGTATCTGCGCTGTTGGGTCGTATGCCATCAGCCGTAGGTTATCAGCCAACGCTGGCTTCTGAGATGGGTGCCATGCAGGAGCGAATCACTTCTACCAAGAATGGTTCCATCACCTCAGTACAGGCCGTTTATGTGCCTGCCGATGACTTGACCGACCCTGCTCCAGCCACCACCTTTACTCACTTGGATGCTACCACTGAGCTTTCCCGTAAGATTGCATCTCTCGGTATCTATCCTGCCGTAGACCCGCTGGGTTCTACCTCTCGTATCCTCGACCCGCTGATTGTGGGCAAGGCGCACTACGATTGTGCACAGCGAGTAAAGCAGTTGTTGCAGCGTTATAACGAGTTGCAGGATATCATCGCCATCCTCGGTATGGATGAGCTCTCTGATGAGGATAAGTTGACCGTGAACCGTGCACGCCGTGTACAGCGTTTCCTGAGCCAGCCATTCACCGTAGCAGAGCAGTTTACCGGTTTGAAGGGTGTGATGGTTCCTATCGAAGAGACTATCAAGGGCTTCAACGCCATCCTCGACGGTGAGGTAGATGACCTGCCAGAGCAGGCATTCCTCAACGTAGGTACTATCGAGGATGCCAAGGAGAAGGCTAAGCAGTTGCTCGCAGCAGCACAGGCGTAATCTTTAAATCCACGGCTTATGTTACAGCTAAAGATAGTATCTCCTGAGAAAGTAGTCTTCCAGGGTGAGGTAGAGAGCGTACTGGTTCCGGGAACTCTCGGCTCGTTCGAGATTCTCAAGGATCACGCGCCTATCATCTCTTCGCTCGAAGTGGGCAAGGTGGAATACACTACCAAGGAAGGCAAGCAGGTAATGAACATCAAGGGCGGATTCGTGGAATGTAAGAAAAACGAAGTAAGCCTTTGCGTAGAAGTTTAGATAAGTGATTAATTTTTAGTGATTAATTATTAGATAATGGAAAAAGACGAAAAGTTGCGCTTGCAGACTATCAGACAGGCGAGTATCAGGTATAAGCAGATTTCTTTGTGGCTTACAGCAGCAGTGGCTCTTGCCGTGCTCTTTGCCTGCAGATTATCTGCTCAATGTGATGATATGATAGCCCAGGTTGTTAACCCGCTGGTAGTGAGTGCGATATTCTCACTCGTTGCAAGTACTGCTTATGGTGAAGCATGGAAGGCTGTTGCAAAGTCATCGCCAGCCAATCTCGCCAAGTTCTACATGGCGGCGCTGGTCATCAAGATGGTAGCCGGTACATTGGTGTTCCTCATCTATGTGCTGGTATGCGACAAGCAGAATATTCTAGGCTTTACCGCCATCTTCGCCCTTTTCTATGTCGTACTTCTCGTGTTCGACTGCATCTACTTCGCTCGGGTAGAGAAAAAGAATCGTCTTTCATAAGCGGTTCTGAAACAAATAATTAATAAACAAAAGTAAGAATTAAAGAATATGAAACATCTCAAGCAATTCCTCTTGATGGCGATGCTGCTCTTCACGCTGGCACCTCTGCAGGTATCGGCTAAGGAGAACATCGATGTGAAAGAGATATTGTGGGGTCATATCAAGGATTCTTATGAATGGCATATCACCAAGGTGGGAGATCATCCCGTAGTGATTCATCTGCCAATCATCGTTAACACCACTTCGGGCTGGCACGTGTTCTGCAGCAGCGAATTCTCTGAAGAAAGAGACGCCAACGGCGACCGTCCCGGACCTTATAATCTGGTGATCAAGAACGGTGATGCACAGACGAATCCCAACAAGATAGTAGAGAAGGTTGGTGGGCAGGAGGTTCGTCCTCTCGACATCTCCATCACGAAGACCGTTTGCGTGCTCTTCATCGATGCTATCATCCTGTTGGTTTGTATTCTGATTCCAGCTCGCTGGTGCAAGAAGCACAAGATAGATGATCCGGCACCTAAGGGATTTGTAGGACTGATGCACATGTTCATCATGTCGGTATATGAGGATGTGATCAAGGCTACGCTCGGTAAGGAGGCGCCAAAGTACGCACCATGGTTGCTTACTTGCTTCTTCTTCATCTTCGTTGCCAACATCATGGGTATCGTACCATTCCCTCCAGGTGGTGGTAACCTGACGGGTAATATCGCCTGCACCGCATTCTTCGGTGTAACGACATTCCTCATCACCAACTTTACCGGTACCAAAGAATACTGGAAGGAAATCTTCTGGCCAGAGGTACCAACCTGGTTGAAGGTCCCAGTGCCACTGATGCCATTCATCGAGCTTTTCGGTATCTTTACGAAACCGTTGGCTCTGATTATCCGACTCTTCGCCAACATGATGGCTGGTCATGCAATTGCTCTTGCCTTTGCAGCTATCATCTTCATTATGTTCAACATCAGTGAGGATGCCATCACCAACTATCTGGCGGGTACGGGTATGACAGTAGTAAGTGTTGCGATGAGTGTCTTCATGATGCTCCTCGAAGTTTTGGTAAGCTACATTCAGGCATTGGTATTCACCATGCTGAGTGCAGTATTCATCTCGCTGGCTCATGTAAAGTCTCATGAGGCTGAGCCAGAGGTAGTGAAGTAGTTTATAGCTTATAGATTACGGATCTAATTTCATTCAGATAATAAACAAAGAAAATATTAACAACTTAAATTTTAAGATTATGTTATCACTTTTATTAGCAGCAGATGCTCTTGCAAAGTTAGGTGCCGCAATCGGCGCAAGTTTGGCCGCAATTGGCGCAGGTATTGGTATTGGTCGTATCGGTGGCCAGGCTATGGATGCTATGGCACGCCAGCCAGAGAAGATGGGCGACCTCCGTTCTTCTATGATTATCGCAGCTGCGTTGGTTGAGGGTGTTGCGTTCTTCGCTGTCATCATCGCCATCCTGGCAATCGTTATGTAATCATCTCATCTGTCACTATCATCTGCCCCAAAGGAAGCCTCAGGCATCAGCCTGATGTCTTTCCGGGGCATGATAGAGATGATTCTAGAGTTAGTTAAAATAAAACGTTTAAGTAAAACTTTAACCAGTATATATGGATTTATTAATTCCTGATAGCGGTTTGCTCTTCTGGATGACGCTGGTCTTCATCATCGTCTTTGTCATCCTTGCCAAGTTTGGCTTCCCAGCCATCATTGGCATGGTGATAGCGCGCAAGGCTTTCATTGATGATAGTCTGAAGAAGGCTCACGAAGCCAACGAGAAGCTTGCCAATATCCAAAAAGAAGGTGAATCCATCTTGCAGGAAGCTCGCGAGAAGCAGGCTGCCCTCCTCAAGGAGGCTGCCGAAACCCGCGATGCCATTGTAGAGAAAGCACAGGATAAAGCACGCGAAGAAGGCGCACGTCTCCTCTCTGATGCCAAGAAGCAGATTGAGACCGAGAAGCAGAACGCCATTCGTGAAATCCGAGGCCAGGTAGCCGAACTCTCTGTTCAGATTGCAGAGAAGGTGCTCAAGGCTAAGCTCTCTGACGACAAGGCACAGATGGATATGATAAATCGACTGCTGGACGAGGTTTCTTCTGACAACAAATAGTAAAGCTTATGGATATAGGTGTAATATCGGTGCGTTATGCCCGTGCCCTCATCAAGGCTGCACTCGGCATGAAGCTCGAAGATCAGGTCTACCAGGAGATGCAGACGCTCTTTAAGAGCTACATCGACGTGCCTGAACTGAGATTTACGATAGACAACCCTATGCTTTCCAAAGACAAGAAAGAGGCACTTCTCACCACAGCCCTGGGCAAAGAGCCTACGGAACTGAGCAAGAAGTTTATCGCTCTCGTCTTGAAAGAGGATAGGGAGAGCACCCTGCAATTCATGGCTGCTTCGTATATCACTCTTTACAGGAAACAGAAGAACATCATCCGCGGTAAGCTGATCACCGCCACTGCCGTTGACGCCTCTACGGAGGATAAGATGCGCAAGATGGTGGAGCAGAGAACGAAAGGTACTGTGGAGTTCAAGACCGAGGTGAACCCTGAACTGATTGGTGGTTTCATCCTTGAGTATGATACTTACAGAATGGATGCGAGCGTAAAGACTAAGCTCAACAACATTCTGACACAGCTCAAAAAGTAAAAATAATTAAAGTAAATAACAAAATGTCAGATAAAATTAAACCAAGTGAGGTGTCTGAGGTTCTTCAGCAGCAGCTCCAGGAGGTTAATGGCTCTCAGCAGTTTGACGAGGTGGGTACTGTGCTTACCGTCAGCGATGGCGTGGCTCGTATCTATGGTCTGCGCAATGCCGAGGCTAATGAACTTCTTGAGTTTGAGAACGGAACCATGGCTATCGTCATGAACTTGGAGGAAGACAATGTAGGTTGTGTCCTCTTAGGTCCTACAGCTGGCATCAAGGAGGGACAGAGCGTGAAGCGTACACACCGTATCGCTTCTATCCGCGTAAACGACAACTTCCTCGGACGTGTCGTAAACCCTCTGGGTCAGGCTATTGATGGTCTGGGTGACATCGACCTCACCGATTCTTTCGAGATGCCTTTGGATCGTAAGGCACCTGGTGTAATCTATCGTCAGCCAGTAAAGGAACCTCTTCAAACTGGTTTGAAGGCGGTAGACTCTATGATTCCTATCGGTCGTGGACAGCGTGAGTTGATCATCGGTGACCGTCAGACCGGTAAGACTGCCATCGCAGTGGATACCATCATCAACCAGAAGAGTTTCTATGAGGCTGGCAAGCCAGTATATTGTATCTATGTAGCTATCGGTCAGAAAGCATCTACTGTTGCAGCATTGGTACAGAACCTCAAGGAGCACGGCGCCCTGCCATATACCATCATCGTAAGTGCTACCGCTGCCGATCCTGCAGCCATGCAGTATTACGCACCATTTGCCGGTGCAGCTATCGGTGAGTACTTCCGCGACCGCGGTTACTCAGCTCTCGTAGTATACGATGACTTGAGTAAGCAGGCTGTGGCTTACCGTGAGGTATCTCTGATCCTCCGCCGTCCATCAGGACGTGAGGCTTATCCTGGTGATGTCTTCTATCTCCACTCTCGTCTGTTGGAGCGTGCCGCTCGTATCAACGACCAGCAGGAGGTAGCCGAGCAGATGAACGACCTTCCAGAGTGCATGAAGGGTCACGTAAAGGGTGGCGGTTCTTTGACAGCCCTCCCTATCATCGAGACCCAGGCTGGTGACGTATCAGCATACATCCCAACCAACGTGATTTCCATCACCGACGGTCAGATCTTCCTTGAGACCGACCTCTTCAACCAGGGCTTCCGTCCAGCTATCAACGTAGGTATCTCCGTATCTCGTGTAGGTGGTTCTGCCCAGATCAAGAGTATGAAGAAGGTGGCTGGTACACTGAAGATTGATATGGCTCAGTATCGTGAGCTGGAGGCCTTCTCTAAGTTCTCTAGCGATATGGATGCCGTAACAGCGATGACTCTGGACCGTGGCCGTAAGAACGACCAGTTGCTGGTTCAGCCTCAGTACCGCCCAATGCCGGTAGGCGAGCAGGTAGCTATTCTCTACTGTGGTGTTCACGGATTGATGCACGACGTGCCAATGGATAAGGTTCGCGACTGTCAGGATCAGTTCCTCGATGCTATGCGCAGCCAGCACGCTGATGTGATTGAGACTTTGGGCGATGGTAAACTCACCGACGATGCCATTAAGGCAGTCGAGGAGACCATGGCTAATGTTGCAGGACAATATAAAGCGTAATAGCCTATGCCGTCATTAAAAGAGATTAAAACTCGCATAGCCAGCGTTAACAGTACCCGTAAGATTACGAGTGCGATGAAGATGGTGGCTTCCAGTAAGTTGCATCATGCTCAGGTAGCTATCCAGAATATGCTGCCTTATGGAAATATGCTGGAACATATCCTCAAGAGTTTCCTGGTAAGTACTCCGAATGTCGACCATCCGTTGCAGTTGGAGCACAAGGAAATCAAGCGTGTAGCTCTTGTGGTATACAGTTCTAACAGCAGCTTGTGTGGTGGATTCAATTCCAACGTTATCAAGATGATGATGCATGCGGTGGACGAGTATAAGGCTCAAGGCATTGACGACATCACGGTATATCCTATCGGACGAAAAGTGGCAGAGAAGGCACAGAAACTGGGTTTGAAGATTGGCGGTAACTTTAATGATCTTGCCGATCATCCTCATGCCAGCGCCTGTGCAGATATCGCCCATTCACTTGCCAAGCAGTATGCTGCTGGTGAGCTCGATAAGGTGGAGATGATTTATCATCACTTTAAGAGTGCCGGTTCACAGATTCTGACCCGCAAGACTTTCTTGCCTATTGATCTCAGCACAGAGGCAATAGGAGCGGACAACGATCGTGACCTTACCTCTAATGTGGCTACGGCAAAGGCTCAGGAATATCTGCGCCAAAAGCAGGCTGAAGCTGACGGACGCCAGAGTTCTGAGGCAAAACCTCTGAATGATGACTTCATTGTAGAGCCAGACCTGGAGACTGTGTTGGGAGTCTTGATTCCTAAACAGCTTCGACTGATGATTTATACAGCGCTGCTGGATAGCCAGGCGAGTGAGCATGCTGCCAGAATGGTAGCCATGCAGACCGCTACGGATAATGCCGATGAACTCTTGCGCGAACTCAACTTGCAGTACAACAAGAGTCGTCAACAGGCCATTACCAATGAATTGCTTGATATAGTGGGAGGTAGCGTAAACAACTAAGTTGCGCATCTCTTCAATCTATAAAATTAAATCGGGATGTTTGCAGTTCTGAACTTGCAGACATCCCGATTTTTTTATCTCCCTTAGTTACGAATGCTATCTCCCTTAGTTACGGGTATTTTCTCCCTTAGTTACGGGTATTATCTCCCTTAGTTATGAAATTATCTCCGAAGGTTATGAAAATATCTTTCGGAGATATTCTTCTGTTATAGTCCTGTATATTTCCTGATAGCCTTGATGAAGGTATCGCCATATTTATTGAGCTTGAATTCTCCGATACCACTGATCAGACTCATGGCATTCTTGGTGGTAGGTTTCATTCTTGCGAGTTCATGAAGGCTCTTGTCGCTGAGTACGATATATGGAGGATAACCCTGTTCGTCGGCAAGGTTCTTGCGTATCTTTCTGAGGTGTTCAAAGAGCCCTTTGTCTTCCACGCCTTTCGAGTCTTCCTGGAAGATGACACGTTCGGCATGCACCTCAGGAATGAGATTTCCCGGCTGGGCGATGGCGCCCTTCCTGTTGCGTACCGTTTTCTGTGGGCGGGTGGCTTTATCATCTTCTTCTATATAAGCCAGCGAAACATGATGTTCTCCCTTCAGTACCTTCCAGCCTAAATCGGTAACCTTCATGTAGTTGTGGTTGTTGTAGGCAATCTCGAAGAATCCCATCTGCAGCATCTGCAGCAGATAAGCATTCCAGTCCTTAGATGTTGTATCCCTGCCCACACCGAAGGTTTTCATCTCGTTGTATTTGTTTTTCACAACTGCAGAAGAATGCATGCCTCTCAGAATCTCGATGCAGGTACCTACTGCAATATGCTCACCCGAACGGACCACGGCACTCAGGGCTTTCTGGGCTCTGATGGTGCCGTCGAAGGTGCGTGGAGGATTCTTGCAAACATCACAGTTGCCGCAGTTGCAGGATGATGTCTCGCCAAAATAATTCAGCAGGATGCGTCGTCGGCATACTCTCGATTCGGCATATTCCTCCATGCGGCGCAGTTTTTCCATGTTCACATCACGCTGTCCGCTTTCTTCACAGAAAGAACGGAGGGTGATGATGTCGGCCATCGAATAGAACAGTACGGTATCTGATGGTGCTCCATCTCTTCCGGCTCTACCTATTTCCTGATAGAAACTCTCGATGCTTTTAGGCATATTATAGTGGATTACCCAGCGCACATTACTCTTGTCGATGCCCATTCCGAAAGCGATGGTAGCACATACCACCTGAATCTGGTCCATCTTGAACCGCTCCTGTACTGATGCTCTGGTCTGGGCAGTCATTCCGGCGTGATAGGCTGCGGCATTGATACCCAGATCGATAAGTTTCTGAGCTACCATTTCGGTGTTCTTGCGGGAGAGACAGTAGATGATGCCTGCTTCTTCCGGATGATTACTGATGAAGCGGGTGATGTATTGGAGCTTTGCCTTTTTGGTGCTCTCCTGTCTTACGGTGAGGGAGAGGTTGGGACGGTCGAAACTGCTTACGAACGTCTGCCCATTGAGATGAAGCTGGCGTATGATATCTTCGCGCGTTATCTTGTCGGCTGTGGCTGTTAGCGCCATCACCGGGACATTGCGGAAATTCTCGTGCAGCATACCGAGTTGCGAATACTCCGGACGGAAATCGTGTCCCCACTGGCTGATACAGTGGGCCTCGTCAACGGCAAAGAGCGAAATCTTGATGTTGCTAAATAAATAAGGTATCTCGCTGATGAGTTTTTCGGGCGAAACATAAAGGAGTTTCAGTTCTCCCTTCTCGCATCGGCGTCGGATGATAAGTTCATCGGTCGTGTCGTTTCCGCTGTTCAGTGCTTCTGCCGGGATACCGTTTGCCTTGAGCGCCTCCACCTGGTCGTGCATCAGACTGATGAGCGGTGAAATGACCACAGCGGTACCTTCCATTGCTAATGCGGGAACCTGGTAGCACAGACTCTTTCCACCACCAGTCGGCATGAGAACCAGACAGTCGTGTCCCTGCATTACCTCTCTGATAATCGCTTCCTGGTTGGGGCGGAAGGAATCGTATCCAAAATAGCTTTTTAATATCTCGTTTATCTGCATGATTGCCGTTTTATGTTTTCTGCCTTTACCGGCATGTTTTTGTTTTGTTTTTCATGCAAAGGTAATGAATAATCTGCATAAATAAAAGTTTTCTCCAAGAAAAAGTGCATATTTCAAGTAAAAAACTTTGCAAAGAGCGAAAAACAGGAGGAAAAGTTTGGTATGTGGAAAAAATGTATTACTTTTGCATGGTAAATACAGATAAAAATGGCAAAATGTAATGTAAACACTCAAGAGCGATTTGCCGATATCCAAATGCTCCGTTATGAGCTGAAGGGTTTCGAAAACCTGTCGCTCACACAGAAAATTTATATTTATTGCTTGTCGAAGGCAACCCTCTTGGGACGTGATATCACCTTCGACCAGCAGGGCAAATACAACCTGCGCATCCGTAAAACCCTGGAGGCTGTATACCGTCATTACGAGGGTAATCGCGAAAGCGAAGATTTCAAGGCTTTCGAAGTTTACCTGAAGCGTGTCTGGTTTGCCAGCGGCATCCATCATCACTATGGATGTGAAAAGTTTGTGCCAGGATTTTCAGAGGAATCTTTCTATGAGATGGTTGAGGCTGTAGCCGATGAATACCTGCCTCTTTCCAAGGGACAGAGCAAGGAAGACCTGTTGGGCATTCTGGTGCCTGTCATCTTCAATCCGGAAGTCATGCCTAAGCGCGTGAATCAGACGGATGGCGAGGATCTGGTGCAGACTTCAGCCTGCAATTTCTATGAGAATGTTTCTCAGGCAGAAGTAGAACGTTTCTATGCCAGGATGAAGGAAGAGGGTAACGAACAGGCACCTTCGTATGGACTGAACTCTAAACTGACCAAGCGTAATGGTGAACTGGTAGAGCTGAAATGGACAGAAGACGGCCTCTATGGCGCAGCTATCAAGGAGATTGTTTCCTGGTTGCTCCGTGCTCAGAAATATGCTGAAAATGAGGAACAGAAACATCTCATCGATCTCCTGGTGAAGTATTACCGTACAGGCGATCTGAAGGATTTCGACCGTTACAGCATTGCCTGGGTGCAGCAGCACGAGGGAATGATTGATTTCATCAACGGATTTGTCGAAGTGTATGGCGATCCGCTCGGACTGAAAGGTACTTGGGAAGGCATCGTAGAATATAAGGATCTTGAAGCAACGAAGCGCACCCAGACCATCAGTCAGAATGCCCAGTGGTTTGAGGACCATTCACCTGTAGACCCACGTTTCCGCAAGCCGGAGGTGAAGGGTGTTACAGCCAATGTCATCTGTGCTGCGATGTTGGGTGGCGAGGAATATCCTGCTTCTGCCATCGGCATCAATCTTCCTAATGCCAACTGGATCCGTCAGGAATATGGTTCTAAGAGTGTGACCATCGGTAATCTGACCGAGGCATACAACAAGGCTGCTCAGGGCAATGGTTTCCGCGATGAATTCGTTATCGATGAGGAAACCATCAGTCTGATGAATCAGTACGAGGATATTACCGATGATCTGCATACCGACCTGCATGAGTGTCTGGGACATGGTAGCGGACAGCTCTTGCCTGGTACCGACCCTGATGCCTTGAAGGCGTATGGCAGTACGATAGAAGAGGCGAGAGCCGATCTTTTCGGACTCTATTATGTAGCCGACCATAAACTGGTAGAACTGGGTCTGACTCCGAATGATGAGGCATACAAGGCTCAGTATTACGGTTATCTGATGAACGGCTTGCTCACCCAGACCATCCGCATCAAGGAAGGCGACAAGATAGAGGAAGCCCACATGCGCAACCGTGCGCTGATAGCATGGTGGGTAATGGAACATGCCGAGGGTGCTGTGGAACTGGTGAAGATGGATATGAGCTATGCTTCTGCCGAGGATGCTTTGAAGGACAGCGAGGGTAATATCATTACGACGAAGACTTATGTGAAGATTAATGATTATGCCAAGCTCCGCCATCTCTTTGGTGAGTTGCTTGCTGAAATTCAGCGCATCAAGAGTGAGGGCGATTTCGAGGCAGCCCGCCTGTTGGTAGAGAAGTATGCCGTGAATATTGATCCGGAATTGCATCGCGAGATACTGGCAAGATACAAGAAACTGAATCTCGCTCCATACAAGGGATTCATCAATCCGAAGATGACGCTGGAGATGGATGAAGAAGGCGAAATTACAGACGTAGTATTGGATTACGAGGAGAGCTATGTCGACCAGATGTTGCGCTACTCTGATGAATACGGAACGCTTTAGAAAGTTAATAGTTAAGAGTTGATAGTTTATAGGGCATTCTTGCTATACGGCGAAGCCGCTATAAACTGTTAACTATAAACTTTTAAAATGATGATAGATAATAAGAACGAGGAATTTCCGATAGTAGATGAAATGGGCAACATCCTGGGAGCTGTAACCCGCGGTCATGCCCATGACGGAAGCAAGATCTTGCATCCGGTAGTTCATCTGCATGTATTCAACAGCCGGGGTGATCTGTATCTGCAGCATCGTCCAGCCTGGAAGGATATCCAGCCGGATAAATGGGATACAGCCTGCGGCGGTCATGTAGATTTAGGCGAAAGTGTGAGTCAGGCTTTGCATCGCGAGGTAAGGGAAGAGTTGGGTATTACCGATTTTGAACCGGAATCGCTGGGACATTATGTCTTTGAGAGTCAGCGGGAAAAGGAACTGGTTTATGTACATCGCTGTGTATATGATGGCGAAGTGAAACCGAGCCAGGAAGAATTGGCCGGTGGCAGATTCTGGACAAAGGATGAAATCAGAGAAAACATCGGCAAGGGTGTTTTCACTCCGAATTTCGAAAACGAATACCAGAAGTATTTCATGTAATGACGAAAATAGCCATAAAAATACGTCCCGACGTAGCATTTGCTGCGTCGGGACGTATTTTTTTGTATGTCGGGACGTAGCAAATGCTACGTCGGGACGTAATTTCAGCAGGGTCGTGGGCGGTTTCAGACCGCCTTTGCAGAACCATTAAATCTCGTAGATACCCTTGAGTGCTCCTCTTGTAATCTTCTCGAAATCCTCACCGAAGTCGCAGAAACGGAGAACCGCATTAGAGGCTGCATGCTTTATTCCCATGTTGTCACCCTGCAATGCAGCGGCAGCCTGATCCAGGAATTCGTTGATGCCACGCTCGTTAGGCTCTTTTCCATTGGCAAAGAGACGGGCAAGGAGCTGGAAACCGGCAATCTCGTAGAGTGGCTTGTCACTCGCTATCCACTGGTAGGCGATGACAGGCGCATAATCTACGTACTGCAACAGGTTGAAGGCAAGCATCTCTGCCATCTCCTGACTCTGTACCTGTTCCATCCAGAGATCTGTGATTTCCGGAAGCATCTTATCGGCAGGCATGATGAGTGTAGCCAGAATCTTGCACTCCCGGATATCTTCCTTCCACAGTTCGATGGAGAGGTCATAGTCTTTACCATATTCCTCAGCCATCTTTTTCAGTTCATAGAATGGTACGCCCCAATTCAGTTTATATCCCAGTCCCTTATCGCGCATAGATTGCGATCCCGGACCGTTCATCAGCAAGCGGAAGCTTCGCTTGATAGTCATCAGTTTCTGATGTGTTTCTTCGTTCATTATATTTTGAGTAAACTATTAACTAAATTAAAGTTTCATTATTTTACAGAACATTCCTTCGAACTGTTCCTCTATATTTGCAGGTTTATGTTTGAAGATACCGAAGATGGCACTTCCGCTACCACTCATCGCAGCATATACGGCACCCAGGTTGTACAGCTTCTGTTTGATTTCTGCCAGTTCCGGGTGCATCTTGAAGATAGGTGCCTCAAAATCGTTGACAAGTTCCTCTTTCCAAGTCTCGATAGGCTGGCGTACAATGTCGCGGCAACATTTGGCTGGTGCCTGTGGGGTGATGGCTGCATAAGCCTCTTTGGTGCTGACGGCAATGTCATCGCGCTTCACCACAACCAGATGATAGCCCTTCAGATTATCGCCAGGACCACTCACCGGCATCAGTTCTTCTCCGATACCTTCTGCATAGCAAGCAGTATCGCCATCTTCGGGGTCAGCAGAAATGAAGTAGGCACAGTCTGCGCCCAGTTTGGCAGCATATCTTTCCATCTCCGGATTACCGATATTGAGACGGAAACGCTCGTCCAACAAACGAATCATGAAGGCCGCATCGGCAGAACCGCCACCCAAACCAGCCTGCGAAGGAATACGCTTCACCAGGTGAGCATGGATGCGTGGAATCCTGAAGTCGGCAGCCAGGAGATTATAAGCCTTTACAACGAGATTGTTCTGTTCGTCGCAATCCACTGCGTTACCTGTAATCTTCAGATCACAAGGAACATCGCTAGGGAATTCATCGCCCATGAGCTTGATTTCAAGTGCATCGGTCAGCGGAATAGGGTAGAACACCGTTTCGAGATTGTGGTATCCATCCTTCCGCTTGCTAACTATATTTAAACCAAGATTAATCTTGGCGCAAGGAAATGTAATCATAACTTTTCAGTTTAAAGGGTTCGTTACTATTTCTTTTTCTTTGCAAAGATACGGAAAAATATCTAACATGGTGCATCTTTTACAGGATTATTTTTATCAGTAGCATTAAAAATATTAAAATAAGCCCTGTTTTGCAATATCTTTTGTATCTTTGCAATTACAAATTATTAATAGATTATGAAAAAAGGAGATAAAGTCAGATTCTTGAGCGAAGTGGGTGGCGGAAAGGTTGCCGGCTTCCAAGGTAAAAATATTGTGCTCGTTGAGGATGAGGATGGTTTTGAGATTCCGATGCCTATCAACGAGGTAGTTGTGGTGGAGCAGGATGAATACTCCATGGGCAAGATGATTTCGGCTAAGATGGATGCGCAGCAGAAGGCTGAGGAGCATGCCAATACCGAACTGCATCAGGACAGCCGGAGTATCAAGGCCATCTTGAATGATCACGATGACGTGGATATGGATGTAGAGGAATATGATGCTGCCGACCGTGAGATAACCTTTGTAAAACCGGTTGAGGAACGTACGGGTGGCAACAAACTCAGTGCTTATCTCGCCTTTGTACCTATCAACATCAAGGACGTAACCAATACCCGTTTCGAGACCTATATGGTGAATGACAGCAACTACTATCTCCGCTATACCTATCTCGTGGCTGAGGGAAATGCTTGGACTCTGAAAGCTGAGGGAGAAATAGAACCGAACACCAAACTCTTCATCGAGGAATTCGGTCGTGAGGCTCTGAACGAGATGGAGCATATCGCCATCCAGATGATAGCCTACAAGAAGGACAAGCCATTCCTTCTGAAGCCGGCAACAGATGTTCAGTTCCGTCTCGATCCCGTGAAATTCTACAAACTTCATCTTTTTGAGGAGAACGATTTCTTCGAGACTCCAGCCTATCTCTTTACGATTGTAGAGAACGATGAAATAGCCCGTCCGCTGGTTATCGATTCCAAGCGTCTGAAAGAGCAGATGTATAAGGATGAGAAGGTTGTCGCCAACACCAGCAAGAAGAAGAGCAAGAAGGATGATGGTACCCTTGTGATAGATCTTCATGCGGATGAAGTGCTTGAAACAACTGCTGGAATGAATTCTGCCGATATTCTTCATTATCAGATGGATATCTTCAAGAAGACCATGGAGGAATATAAGAAAAAGAAGGGACAGAAAATTATCTTTATTCATGGAAAGGGCGAAGGTGTGTTGCGCCAGACTCTCATTCATGAGTTGAACTATCGCTATAAGAGTTGCACCTATCAGGATGCTTCTTTCCAGGAGTATGGCTATGGTGCTACACAGGTAACAATAAAGTAATTTATTATGAAGTACGGATTTATTAAGGTAGCCAGTGCCATCCCTGCCGTAAAGGTGGGTGATGTCATTTTCAATACCCAGCAGATAGAGGAACAGATAGCGCTGGCTGAGGGAAAGGGTGTAGAGATCATTACATTTCCGGAACTCTCGGTTACGGGCTATTCCTGTCAGGATCTCTTCCGTCAGCAGATGCTTCTCGAATCATCTGAGCAGGCGGTGATGATGTTGCTCGATTTCACACGCAAACTCGATGTCATCTCTATCGTGGGGGCGCCGGTGATAGCGGGCGACTTGTTGCTCAATTGTGGTATCGTTATCCAGCATGGACAGATTCTCGGTATTGTACCGAAGACATATCTTCCAAACTACAGCGAGTTTTATGAGAAACGCTGGTTTGCCTCGGCTCAGGACCTGAGAGATTGCGAAGTCCGTTATGCCGGACATAAGGTGAAACTGACGCCTGATGTTCAGATTTTTCAAACTTTCGATGGCGTACAGTTTGGTGTGGAAATCTGCGAAGATGTATGGGCTCCGGCTCCTCCTAGCAATAAGCTTGCACTGGCTGGAGCAGACCTGATCTTCAACCTTTCTGCAAGCGACGAACTTATCGGAAAACATAACTATCTGAAGAGTCTGCTCAGCCAGCAGAGTGCCCGTACCATGACCGGATACGTCTACAGCTCCTGCGGATTCGGTGAGAGTACGCAGGATGTGGTTTATGGTGGAAATGCCCTGATTTATGAGAATGGAGTTTTACTTTCACAGAGTGAACGTTTCTCTATTGAACCGCAGATGGTTATCTCACAGATAGATGTAGAGAAACTCCGCTCTGAGCGTCGTACGAATTCTACTTATGTAAATGCCCAGCGCAATATTAAGTATTCTGTTCTCGGCGGTCAGTTCAATATCCGTAATATCGAAGCCGAACCTACCGAAAATGAACGCGATTTTGTGTTGGAGCGTGAGGTGAATCCGTATCCGTTTATTCCTACCAGCAGCGATATGAATGCCTCTTGCGAGGAGATTTTCAATATCCAGCTCATGGGACTAGCCAAGCGTATCGTTCATACCCATGCCAAGACCGTAGTAATCGGTATTAGCGGTGGTTTGGATTCTACGCTGGCCTTACTCGCTTGTGTAAAAGCTTTTGATAAACTCAAAATGAACCGAAAGGGTATCGTAGGTGTCACTATGCCGGGATTCGGAACCACAGACAGAACCTACAATAATGCTATCTCGCTGATGCAGAGTCTTGGTATTACCATTAAGGAAATCAGCATCGCCAAGGCTGTAACCCAGCACTTTGAGGACATCGGTCAGGATGCCAGTGTGCATGATGTGACTTACGAGAATTCCCAGGCTCGTGAACGTACCCAGATCCTGATGGATTTAGCCAATAAGATGGGGGGTATGGTTATCGGTACCGGCGACCTTTCAGAGTTGGCATTAGGATGGGCTACCTATAATGGTGACCACATGAGCATGTATGGCGTGAATGCCAGCATTCCTAAGACCCTGATCCGTCATCTCGTAAATCATGTAGCAGAGAGTGGGGTAGACGAACAGAGCCGCATCACTCTTCGTGATATCATCGATACTCCTATTAGTCCAGAGTTGATTCCGGCAGATGAGAATGGAAATATCAAGCAGAAGACGGAAGATTTGGTGGGTCCATACGAACTCCATGATTTCTTCCTCTACTATTTCCTGCGTTTCGGTTTCCGTCCTTCCAAGATTTACATGTTGGCAAAGAAGGCATTTATTGATTCCGAACTGGAGCGTGTAAAGATCAGTGATAATGATCCTGACAGCTATGATGAGGAGACTATCAAAAAGTGGCTGAAGACCTTCGTGCGCCGTTTCTTCAATCAGCAGTTCAAGCGCAGCTGTCTGCCTGACGGTCCGAAAGTAGGTAGCGTAAGCCTCAGTCCTCGTGGCGACTGGCGTATGCCTAGTGATGCAGATTCAGCCATCTGGTTGCAAGAGGCTGAAAACCTCTGAATTTGATTTCGGACAAGCCAAAAGTACAATATTCTTTCTATTTTCTGGCGCGCCCGTTATATTAATTATATACTCTTAAAGGGGCTGGATTTTGTAAATATTTGGTTTACAGAATCCAGCCTCTTTTTCTTAATATTTGTGAAATCGATTGCACAAAAATATCAGCAGAAAAGTGAAATATCTTGTTGGGCGGATAGAAATAGTTTGTAATTTTGCGGTGTAATTATTCAACTATTCAATTTTAAACTTAACAATTTCATTATGAAAAAACTTGCCGCAAAATTATGGGCGGTTTTAATGCTCATGTTGGTCTCCATGCAGACGATGGCTACAGACACGTTTACTAGCAATCGTACTGACTTCCGAGACGAAAGTATCTATTTTATGATGACCACGCGTTTCTACGATGGTGACACAGGAAACAATGTGCTCTGCTGGGATAACCAGTCAGAGCAGATCAAAACAAAAGACCCTTGCTGGCGAGGCGACTTCCAGGGTGTCATCGACAAGCTCGACTACATCAAGGCATTGGGTTTTACAGCTATCTGGATTACACCAGTAGTGCAGAACGCATCCGGTTATGATTACCACGGTTATCATGCCATGGATTTCCAGCATGTAGACTGCCGTTATCAGAGCAGCGATGGTAGCAAGGACGGTGACGCCATGTTCCAGGAACTCATTGACAAGGCTCACGAAAAGGGTATCAAGATTATCCTCGACATCGTGCTCAACCATACCGGTAACTTCGGTGAGCAGACACTCTGCAAGGAGTTTGACCGTAATACCGACTTGGAAACTCAGGCACTCATCAATGCTTGTATGATTCCTAACGAGGAGAAGTTGGGCTCCGACTACCTTACAAGTGTCCCTTATGAGCAGTATCAGCGTCGTCTTGGCTTGTTGAAGAATGTTCGTGGTAAGAACGAGGATGTTCACAACTACTGGCACCATTTTGGTGACTTCAACTGGGACTTTCCTAATCGCTGGTGGGCTCAGATTGCAGGCGACTGTGTGGATCTGAATACCGAGAACGACTACGTAGCAGACTATCTCGTAAAGTGCTACGGCAGTTTCATCAAGATGGGTGTGGATGGATTCCGTATCGATACTTCCGGTCACATCTCACGTTTGACATTCTGCAAGCAGTTTATTCCTCAGTTTACAGCCCTCGGTAAGAAGTATGAGGACAAGCGATTGAACAAGGCACCTTTCTTCATGTATGGTGAGGTTTGCGCCCGTTACAGTGATGTCACATACCGTGGTCAGGATAACCTCTCTTGCTATTATTACACATGGGAGGCTCCACAGGACTTGCTCGACAAATGGGATGGTAGCCAGAAATACTGGGATACACAGGTACTCTTTGATAAAGCCAATGGCGGTACAGGTGTGGATGACCATCAGATGGCTCTCTGTGAGTCAGACAATGCCCCAACACCAACAAGTGACAATACCTTTATGGTGAATGGTAAGTGGCATGAGCCAGACTATTCTCAGGCAAGTGGTTTCCATGTGATCGACTTCCCATTGCACTACAACTTCGGTAATGCTGCCGCCGCATACGGTTTGGCAAAGTCAGGTGACAAGAGATATAATGATGCTACCTATAATGTGGTATATGTTGATAGCCACGACTACGGTCCTCAGCAAACCAACGACCAATTCCGTTTCTCTGGTGATGATGCTCAGTGGGCAGAGAATCTCTCTCTGATGTTTACCTTCCGTGGTATTCCATGTCTCTATTATGGTTCTGAGGTAGGTTTCCGTCGCGGTGCTCCGATTGACAGAGGTCCTCACGGTCCTCTTTCAGAAACTGGTCGTGCTTACTTCGGTGGTTACCTCACTGGTGATGTAGAAGCATCTGATTTCGGTGACTACAAGGCTACAGGCAATGTGGCTGCAACATTGAATCATGATGTCGCTCAGCACCTCATCCGTCTGAACAAGATTCGTCAGGCTGTTCCTGCTTTGCGTAAGGGTCAGTGGACCGACGATGGTTGTACTCCTGCTGATGGCGGTATCGCCTTCAAGCGTGCTTATAAGAATGACAGCTATGCACTCGTAGCCATCAATGGTGGTGCAACATTCACAGATTGCCCTGATGGTACTTATACCGACGTGGTAACAGGCAAAACATACACAGGTACTACTATCACCGTTGATGCTCCTGCTACTCAGGGTCAGCTCCGTGTTCTCGTGAAGGACTGGAAGGGTGGCAAGATAGGTGAGGATGGTCCTTTCATCTATAATGAGGCTCCTAAGTCTAAGTCAGAGGCTGATCAGGCTTATGATGGTCATGAGGAAGATGGTACAACATGGGTTGAGCCACAGACTAATGAGTTTGGTTTGAAGTTCTCTCAGAATGGTGGTACTTTCCGCACCAATACTGTTACTGTAGAGGTAAGCCTTAGCGGTAAGGCTACTGAAGGCTGGTTCCAGGTAGAAGGTCTGGACAAGGTAGAGTTGGCTCCTGGCGAGACCAAGACATTCACTATCGGTGAAGGTATGAACTTCAAGCAGACCAAGACTGTAACATGGTATGCTAAGAACGACAAGAGTGAGAAGAATGGTTCTGTATCCTTCACCAAGGTGGATCCTAACGCATCTATCACCGTATATGTAAAGGCAGACAATGCTCCAACTATCTATGCTTGGGTTCCTGGCAAACCTGCTAAAGAGTTGACTGGTGCATGGCACGGTAAGACCATGGATGGTCCTGAAGAGATTGGTGGTGTCAACTACTGGTACAAGACTTTCGATGGAGTAGAGAGCTTCAATGTGATTCTGAATAATGGTAATGACAAGCAGTCAAGTGACATCACTGGTATCACAGGCGATATCTACTTGGAGTATGATGGTGGTTCAAATGTCAAGACGCTCGATGCTCCTGTCAACACAACAGCCAAGGTTACTTTGAGTCCTAACGGTGGTGACTTCGAGAAGACTATTTCAGTAACAGCAACCCTCAGCGACAATGCCAAGAGCGGTTGGTATAAGATTGGTAATGGTGAGCAGGTGGCTCTTACTCCTGGTAAGCCAGTTACCTTCACCCTCGGTGCTGACATGATGGAAGGCGAGAGCAAGACTGTAACTTGGAGCGCAACTAATGCAGAGGATAAGGCTAAGACTGGTACTGCTACCTTCAACAAGAAGGCAGAGGTGGTTGTTCCTACTCCAACAGGTATCTTTGCTTACTTCCTCGCTCCTTCAGACTGGAGTCAGGTAGATTGCTGGGCTTGGAGTGATACAGACAACTTTACCGGTGGCAACTGGCCAGGTGTAGCTTGTACCAAGACTGGTGAGAAGAAGAATGGTCTCGATGTCTGGATGTGGAAGTATGATGGTGATTTGACAGGTGCTCCTACTATGATTATCTTCAACAACGGCGGTGGTCAGCAGACAAAGGATTTGGAATTCGAAAACGGTGCAGTTTATAACCTTGCCGGTAAGACCAATGAGTCTGTCTCAACAGGCATCAACCAGGTAGGTAGCAAGAAGGCTCCTGCTAAGTTGAAGATTTACTCTATCAATGGTGTGAAGGTAGCTGAGGTAGGTAGCATGGCAGATGCTGAGTACATCCTCGCTCCAGGTGTCTATGTTTGCAGTGGCAAGAAGTATGTCATCAAGTAATAAATCTCTTTTCTCTTTTGAGTACGCAAGTTTTCAGATGAAAACTTGCGTATTTTTTTTGTATAATCGTTTGTGTTTGTTTATTTTACTTATTAATGCAATCGGTTGCACGAAAAAATGAGCAGAAGTTGTTTTATTTATTTGTTATCATCATTTATTATGATTAAATTTGTAAGTGAAATAAAATTTGACTAAATATCTTAACTTAATTCAAAAATTTTTATGAGAAAGTTCAAGAAGAAGCTCTTTGCAGCGATGCTGCTTCTTGCCTCGTCTAATGCGATGGCGACTGACAACTTCACGGATAATCGTACAGATTTCCGAGATGAAAGTATTTACTTCATGATCACCACGCGTTTCTACGATGGAGATCCTAAAAACAATGTGCTCTGCTGGGATAACCAGGAAGCACAGATGAGTACCAAGGACCCTTGTTGGCGAGGTGACTTCCAGGGTGTCATCGACAAGCTCGACTACATCAAGGCGTTAGGTTTCACTGCCATCTGGATTACTCCTGTCGTACAGAATGCATCCGGTTATGACTACCACGGCTATCATGCTTCGGATTTCTCCAAGGTAGATTGCCGTTATCAGAGTGGTGACGGCAAAAAAAGCGGTGACGTGATGTTCCAGGAACTCATCGACAAGGCTCACGAAAAGGGTATCAAGATTATCCTCGATATCGTGCTCAATCACTCCGGTAACTTCGGTGAGGAGAAGCTCTGCAAGGAGTTCGACCGCGATACACGTCTTCGTAACCAGGCAGACATCAATGCTTGTATGATTCCTAATCCCGAAACATTAGGTAGTGACTATCCAAGTCTTTTGCCTGCGGCACAGTATCAGCGTCGTCTTGCCCTGATGAAGAATACCGATGGTCAGAATCATGATCCACATAACTATTGGCACCATTTCGGTAACTTCAACTGGGATGAGCCAAACCGCTGGTGGGCTCAGATTGCAGGTGACTGTGTGGACCTCAATACTGAGAATAATACAGTGGCTGAATATCTTATCAACTGCTATGGCAATTTCATCAAGATGGGTGTCGATGGTTTCCGTATTGATACATCCGGTCACATCTCACGTCTTACCTTCTGCAAGCAGTTCATTCCTCAGTTTGCTGCCCTCGGTAAGCAGTATGAGAACAAGCGATTGAACAAGGCTCCTTTCTTTATGTATGGTGAGGTTTGTTCCCGTTACAGTGCTGTGCAGTACCGTGGTCAGGACAACCTTTCACCTTATTATTATACATGGCAGGCTCCACAGAACTTGATGGATCAGTTTGATGGCAGCCAGTCATATTGGGACACTCAGGAAATCTATGACCGTGGTACAGGCTATGATGATAAGCTGATGCCTCTCTGCGAGAAAGATAAAGCGAATTCTCCAGAAAGCAACAATACCTTTATGCTGAATGGCGCATGGCATGAGCCAGACTATTCTCAGTCAAGCGGTTTCAATGTGATCGACTTCCCATTGCACTACAACTTCGGTAATGCTGCCACCGCATACCGTTTGGCTAAGTCTGGTGATATGAAATATAATGACGCTACCTATAATGTGGTATATGTAGACAGTCACGACTATGGTCCTGGGTCAGGGTCTCGTTTTGGCGGCTCAGATGCTCAGTGGGCAGAGAATCTCTCTCTGATGTTCACCTTCCGTGGAATCCCATGTCTCTATTATGGTTCTGAGGTAGGTTTCCGTCGCGATGTTGTGATTGACAGAGGTCCTAATGGTCCTCTTTCTGAAACAGGTCGTGCTTACTTCGGTGGCTATATCACAGGTGATGTAGAAGCATCAGACTTCGGTGAATACAAGGCTTCTGGTAATGTGGCTGCCTCATTGAATCATGATGTCGCTCAGCACCTCATCCGTCTGAACAAGATTCGTCAGGCTGTTCCTGCTCTCCGTAAGGGTCAGTGGACTGACGATGGTTGTACTCCTGCCAAGGGTGGTATCGCCTTCAAGCGTGCTTATAAGGACAGTTATGCACTCGTAGCCCTCAATGGTGGTGCTACTTTCACAGATTGCCCAGCTGGTACTTATACAGACTTGGTAACAGGCAAGACTTACACAGGTTCTACTATCACCGTTGATGCTCCTAATAATCAGGGGCAGGTTCGCGTACTCGTGAAAGACTGGACTGGTGGCAAGCTCATTGATGATGGTGCTTTCATCTACGAAACTGCTGCTCAGCATAAGGGTGGTCAGACCTATGATGGCAATGAAGAGGCTGGTACAACTTGGGTTGACGAGGCTCCTCTTATGCCAGTAAGCGTTTCTCTTTCTCCAGCTGGCGGAAATTTCCGCACCAATACGGTAACTGTTACCGCTGAGGTCTCAGAAGATGCTACGTCTGCATGGTATCAGATAGAGGGACAGGACAAGGTAGATTTGACCCCTGGTAAGCCTGTTACCTTCACTATCGGTGAAGACATGAACTTCAAGGACACCAAGACAGTGACTTGGAGTGTAACAAGTTCTGAAGGCAAGGAGAAGACCGGTAAGGTTACATATACTAAGGTTGATCCTAACGCATCTATCGTGGTCATGGTGAAGGCTGACAAGGCGCCTTACATCCACGCTTGGACAACAGGTGTTGGCGGCAAGAATTTGACAGGTGCATGGCCTGGTAAGGTGATGAAGGGTCCTGAGGAGATTGATGGTGCTAAATACTGGACTTATGATTTCGATAACGTTGAGAGCTTCAATGTAATATTGAATAATGGTAGCGGTGATCAGTCTGGTGACATCACTGGTATTACAAGTGATACCTACTTGGAGTATGACGGTGGTAAAAGTGCCAAGAAGATTTCTGCTCCTGCAAATTCGACAGCTGCTGCTAAGGTGGCTTTCAGCCCTAACGGTGGTGAATTTGAGAAGACAATCACTGTAACTGCAACGCTGAGCAGCAATGCTAAGAGCGGTTGGTATAAGATTGGTGATGGTGCGCAGGTAAATCTGACTCCTGGTCAGGCTGCTACTTTCACGCTCGGTGCTGACATGATGGAAGGCGAGAGCAAGACTGTAACTTGGAGTGCAACCAATGCTGATGGTACAACTAAGACAGGTTCTTCAACCTTCAACAAGATTAAAGAGGTAGTTATTCCTACTCCAACAGGTATCTTCGCTTACTTCCTCGCTCCTTCAGATTGGAATCAGGTAGATAGCTGGGCTTGGAATAATACAGACAACTTTACCGGTGGTAACTGGCCAGGTGTAGCATGTACCAAGACCGGTGTGAAGAAGAATGGTCTGGATGTCTGGATGTGGAAGTATGATGGCGATTTGACAACTGCTCCTACTATGATCATCTTCAACAACAGCGGTGGTCAGCAGACAAAGGATTTGAAATTCGAAAATGGTGCAGTTTATAACCTTGCCGGTAAGACCAATGAGTCTGTCTCAACAGGTATCAACCAGGTAGGTAGCAAGAAGGTTCCTGCTAAGTTGAAGATTTACTCTATTAATGGTCAGAAGGTAGCCGAAGTGAACAAGGTTTCTGATGCAGAATACGTTCTGGCTCCAGGTATGTATATCTGCAATGGCAAGAAGTTTGTTATCAAATAAACTTACCGCTACTTTGGGACTTAAACAAGCACTTCGCCTGCTCTGTAAGCGGGTAGTGTGAGTTTGTCCCCGTGCGGTTAGCAGTTTATATACATAATACCCTCTGAATGAGGCTGATTTTTGCAAACATCATGTATGCAAAATTCAGCCTCTTTTTCTTTGTTTTTGCGAAATCGATTGCACAGAAAAAACAGTAGAAAAGTGAATTATTATATAGCATTTATAAAAAGAATTCGTAAATTTGCAACATAATTATTCAACTATTCAATTTTAAACTTAACAATTTCATTATGAAAAAACTTGCCGCAAAATTATGGGCGGTTCTTATGCTCATGTTGGTCTCTATGCAGGCGATGGCTACGGACGCGTTTACCAGCGATCGTACTGACTTCCGAGACGAAAGTATCTATTTCATGATCACCACCCGTTTTTACGATGGAGATCCTAAAAACAATGTGCTCTGCTGGGACAACCAGGCAGCGCAGATTGAAACAAAAGACCCTTGCTGGCGAGGTGACTTCCAGGGCGTCATCGACAAGCTCGACTACATCAAGGCGCTTGGTTTCACAGCCATCTGGATTACTCCTGTCGTACAGAACGCATCCGGTTATGACTACCACGGCTATCATGCTATGGATTTCCAGCATGTTGACTGCCGCTATCAGAGCAGTGATGGTAAGAGCGGTGACGTGATGTTCCAGGAACTTATCGACAAAGCTCACGCTAAGGGTATCAAGATTATCCTCGATATCGTGCTCAACCATACCGGTAACTTCGGTGAGGAGAAGCTCTGCAAGCTGTTCGATCGTGACACACAACTTCGCAACCAAGCTTACATCGATGCTTGTATGACCCCTACAGAAACTTTGGGTAGTGACTACCTGACCATCCTTCCAAAAGATCAATACCACCGTCGTCTTACCATGATGAAGAATATGGATGGTCAGAACCGTGATATTCACAACTACTGGCACCATTATGGTCAGTTCGGTTGGGATGATCCATCCCGTTGGTGGGGGCAGATTGCTGGTGACTGTGTTGACCTCAATACAGAGAACGACGAGGTAGCTAAGTATCTCGTAGATTGCTATGGTCAGTTCATCAAGATGGGTGTGGATGGTTTCCGTATCGATACATCTGGTCACATCTCACGACTCACTTTCAACCATCAGTTCGTTCCTCAGTTTGCTGCCCTCGGTAAGCAGTACGAGAATAAGCGATTGAACAAGGCTCCTTTCTTTATGTATGGTGAGGTTTGTACCCGTGGTCACGAAGCAACCTATAGAGGTCAGGCTAATCTTTCTTGCTACTTCTATACATGGAAGTCTGATGAGTCTTTGATGAATCAGTGGGATGGAAGCCAAAGCTTCTGGGACAGTCAGGAATTGCCAGAGGGTTCTGGTCCTATCGGTCCTCAAGCACTCTGCGGTAAGGAATCATTTGGTGACAAGAAGAGCGAAAATGCCAAGATGATCAATGGCGCATGGCATGAGCCAGACTATTCTGAGGCAAGTGGTTTTAATGTCATCGACTTCCCAATGCACTATAGCTACAATACTGCTAATGATGCATTCCGTCTTTCAGCGGAAGATGAACTCTATAATGACGCTACATACAATGTAGTATATATTGACAGCCATGACTACAGTCCAGGTCCAAACGATCTCAACCGTTTCGGTGGTACAGATGCTCAGTGGGCTGAGAACCTCTCTCTCTTGTTTACCTTCCGTGGTATTCCATGTATCTACTATGGTTCAGAGGTTGGTTTCCGTCGTGGTGTAAGAATCGATCCAGGTCCTAACGGTCCTCTTTCAGAAACTGGTCGTGCTTACTTCGGTGGTTATATCACAGGTGATGTAACAGCAACAGACTTCGGTGAGTATAAGGCTACTGGTAACGTAGCTGCTACTTTGAATCACGATGTAGCTCAGCACCTCATCCGTCTGAACAAGATTCGTCAGGCTGTTCCTGCTCTCCGTAAGGGTCAGTGGACAACAGATGGTTGTAAGGCAACAGGTAAGAATGGTATCGCTTTCAAGCGTGCTACTAAGGATTGCTATGCGCTCGTAGCCCTCAATGGTGGTGCTACATTCACAGATTGCCCTGCTGGTACTTATACCGACGTGGTAACTGGTAAGACATATACAGGTTCTACTATTGAAGTAGAAGCTCCTTCTACTCAGGGTCAGCTCCGTGTTCTCGTAAAGGACTGGAAGGATGGCAAGATCGGTGAGGATGGTGCTTTCATCTACGATACAGAAGCTAAGTCTCTGGATGGTCAGGATTATGATGGTAACCAGGAGGCTGGTACAATTTGGAACGAGCAGGGTCCTATTCAGCCAGCAAGCGTTTTATTCTCACAGGCTGGTGGATCATTCCGTACTGAGACTATTAACCTGACAGCTACTCTCTCTGAAGACGCTAAGTCTGGTTGGTATCAGATACAAGGTCAGGATAAGGTGAACTTGACTCCTGGTGTGAGTGAGAACCTTACCATTGGCGAAGGTATGAACTTTGGCGACACCAAGACTATTGAGTGGAGCGCAGAGGCCCAGGACGGTAAAGTAAAGAGCGGTAGCTTGACCTTCAAGAAGGTGGACCCTAATGCTACTATCATGGTTTACGTACAGGCAGAAAATGCTCCTTATATCTATGCTTGGTCAAAAGGTTCTTCTGTTAAGAAATTGACAGGCGATTGGCCTGGTACAAAGATGACAGAGTCAGAAGAAATCAATGGCGAAAAGTACTGGACTTGCGCTTTTGATGGCGTAGATAACTTCAATGTCATCTTGAATAATAATAGCGGTGCACAGTCTGGTGACATCACTGGTATCACAGGTGATATCTACCTGAAGTATGACGGCGGTGCAAATGCTCAGAAGATTGACGCTCCTGTCAATACTGCAGCCAAGGTTACTTTCAGCCCTAACGGTGGTGACTTCGAGAAGACTGTTACCGTAGCAGCCACATTGAGCAGCAATGCCAAGAGCGGTTGGTATAAGATTGGTAATGGCGAGCAGGTAGCTCTTACTCCTGGTAAGGCTGCTACATTCACTCTCGGTGAAGATATGCAGGAAGGCGAAAGCAAGACTGTAACTTGGAGCGCAACTAATGCAGAAGGTGTAACCAAGACAGGTTCTGCAACCTTCAACAAGAAGGAAAAGTTGATTATTCCTACTCCAACAGGAATCTACGCTTACTTCCTCGCTCCTTCAGACTGGAGTCAGGTTGACTGCTGGGCTTGGAATGGTACAGAAAACTTTACTGGTGGCGAAGGTAAATGGCCAGGTGTTGCTTGTACCAAGACTGGTGAGAAGAAGAATGGTTTGGATGTCTGGATGTGGAAGTATGATGGCGACTTGACAAGTACTCCTACCAAGATTATCTTTAATAATGGCGGTAATGGTCAGCAGACAGCCGACTTGGATTTCGTAAATGGTGCAGTCTATAACCGTGACGGTAAGACCAACGAAGTTGTTACAGGTATCAATCAGGCTACAACAGTCCAGAAGACTGCTAAGTTGAAGATCTACTCTATCAACGGTGTGAAGGTAGCCGAAGTGAACAAGGTTTCTGATGCAGAATACGTTCTGGCTCCAGGTATGTACATCTGCAATGGCAAGAAGTTTGTTATCAAGTAGTCAATGGTTAGCCGCCATTACTTTTAGAAACATTTAGTTTATCATATTTCATTTATTTTAGGTTTAAGTACTCCTAAATGACTTGAAAAGAGCAATTTTTCAGTCATTTAGGAGTCTTTTTTGTATATATAAGTA
>ERZ869983.12-NODE-12-length-57112-cov-15.118261_pt1 | contig 57112 bp, 80 predicted proteins | sample MGYA00521106_ERZ869983 | MGnify/ENA primary metagenome ERZ869983 (study PRJEB32232, sample SAMN07284972) | human gut metagenome | biome: human-associated habitat; material: feces | host: Homo sapiens | place: Tanzania | collected 2014-04-05 ...
GGGGGTTCGGGGGTTGTCCCAACCATTTAGGGGAGATTTCGTAATTTTGTGGGCAGATAGAGAAATTTAAAAGGCGCAAAATGATAAACGAGCAATTACAAAAAAAGATAGATCAGTCTATTCACCTCCTGCAAAGCGTACAGAAAAGGTACGATGGAGAGATAGAACTGGCTTATTCGGGCGGCAAAGATAGCGACGTGATCCTTCAACTTGCAAAAGAAGCCGGTATCAGATACAGGGCGATATACAAGAACACCACCATCGACCCACCTGGCACTATCGCCCACGTGAAGGAGATGGGTGTAGAAATTATCAGACCTAAAGAGAATTTCTTTCAGCTTATCGCCAAGAAGGGATTTCCTTCTCGATTCTCCCGTTTCTGCTGTGAGGCTCTGAAAGAGTATAAGGTACTCGATAAAACCATTATCGGTGTGCGCAAAGCGGAAAGCAGAGCGAGAAAAGAAAGATATAACGAGCCTACCGAGTGCCGATATTTTGGTGCAAAGAAAGAAGAGAACTATGTGGAGCAGATTTACCCTATCTTAGAGTGGACTGATGAAGACGTAAGGGATTTCATTCTTGATAGAGACTTGAAGTTGGCTCCACTCTACTATGATACGGGGGGGGGCAAATCAACGTTACTCGAAGACTCGGCTGCATGTGCTGTCCTCTGGCTTCCAGACGCAAGCGCCTTATCGAGTTTCAGAAGCATCCCCGCATAGCGAAGGCTTACCTGCGTGCCGGACAGAAGTACTTAAATACGCATCCTAACTGCACGGCGCTGAAACGCTACGATAGCGTATATGAATGGTTCACACGTGATGTGTTCTATTCTAATAATAAGGAGTGGAATAAGGTGAACGGACCGCTATTCGGCAAGCCCGATTACAAGACGTTCCTGGAAGGTCAGTTTGGTATCGACCTTATCATATAGCGTTTCGAGGTTCGGGGTTTTTGAACACGAATGACACGAATTTCGTTTTTCGATGCTCCACCAATTATACATTTTATACATTAAACATTAATAAGGAATGAGCCAATTAACACAGAACACCCTGCAGAGGATAGACAAATGGCTATCCAATGGTCTCAGCATGGAGACGATGTTCCCCAAACTGGAACAGCGGTACCGCATGCAGATTTGTGCCGAGTTCTACAAGCGATGGGTGCAGAACAACGATATAGACCCGCGTACCACCTGCCGCAATATCGCACGGCGCGATTATACGCTCTTCGTGAACCAGGCAGGGCAGGGTAACAAAGAGGCGCAGGAAATGGTGATGGCGCTGCATATTGATATTGACGATGAAGGCAATATCAAACCCCGAACGGTTACGGAACTGAATAATGATGTGGCGGTATGCAACCACATTATCCGTTTTTTCCAGACCGATGAAAGCCCTCGCCACAAGGCGATGTATCTGAGCAGCGCTGAATGGCTCATCCGCACGGGCAAGCAGCAGAACAACGACCGCGCGGTGGATAAGGGTATGCAAGCCCTGGCTAATGTATATGGCAACTTCGTAGAGGATAAGGACGCTACGGATGAGATGCCGGATATGAGCCGCATTGCCATTACGCAGGATGTAAGCATCGTGAAACACGACCGCATCAACTATACCGATGAGTATAAGCGCAAGATGGCTCGCAAGTACGGTCTTACGGTGAAGGATATGCAGCAGATAGCCGATGAGGAAAGTCTGAATGCTACTCCGGAGAAAGCTCCTGATTACTTCGACTACATGGAAGAGGTGATGGAAGAGAAGAAGGCTGACAAACAGGCTAAAGAAATGAAGGAGGAACCAGCCGATGAGTAAGCGATACGGAAATCATCATCCCAACAAGATACCTCCCTTCCGTCCTGATCCGGAACACTAGACGAGGAAAAGCAGCCACGGCTGGAAAGCCAAGGTTGCCTACGAGAGCGAGGATGAAGCCTGCGAGTTTCTGAAACTGCACCCTAAAATCATGGCTGCCGGATATACGGCATACCAGTGCAAGGTGTGTTCAAAATGGCACGTGGGGAAGTTGAGATAGTTAATAATTTATAGTTAATAGTTTATAGACTTTATGGCAAAAGACAAAACACTTGAAATCGTTTCACTTCAATGCCCTACTTGTGGTGGGGGTATTGTTTGGTGCGGAGAGAACGACGTACCAGATGGTCGAGTAGAAAATACATATCGCTGTGACCGATGCGGTACCACATTCACTAGCTTGGAACCAACCGAAGAAGATAAGTTTAACGATTATGCCGATTATTGGAACGGAAATGGTGACGACCTACTGGAATGCAATAGGATATACAATGAGGATTGCTTGAAGGGGATCAAGAAGATTGGCAAGGATTCAATCTCGCTGATAATAACCGACCCGCCATACGCAATTTCTCGGGATTCTAACTATGCTAAGTCTAAACCAACAGGAAAAGACACCGACAGATTTCGTATATCCATTGATTTTGGGGAATGGGATCAACCTGACGCTTTTGATATAAAAAAGATGATTAAGGAATCATATCGATGTTTAAAGGATGGCGGATATATCGTCTGCTTTTACGATTTGTGGAAAATCAATATCGTAAAAGAAGCGATGGAGGAAGCGGGCTTTAGTCAGCTACGATTGATAGAGTGGCAGAAGACAAACCCCGTTCCTATTAATAGTAAGATTAACTATCTCACGAACGCCAAGGAATTTGCCGTTTGTGCCGTAAAAGGTTCGTCTCCTATATTCAAAAGCGAGTACGATAATGGCGTATATTCTTACCCTATCTGCCATGAAAAGGATAGATTTCACCCTACCCAGAAGCCGGTAGATTTGATTCGGGAAATCATAGCCAAGCATTCTAATGAAGGTGATTTGGTTCTCGATAACTGCATGGGCAGCGGCACTACTGCTATCGCCTGCATCAGAGAAAAGAGGAATTTTATCGGCTTTGAGGTGAACAAAGAATATTACGACAAGGCTTACAAGCGTATTCAGCTTGAAATGGCGCAGCCGAGCCTATTCTAAAACATATAATTACAATGGAATTAAATAAGATTTATAATGAGGATTGCCTGGTAGGAATGAAAAAGATTCCGGACGCAAGCGTGGATTGCATTATCTGCGATTTGCCGTATGGCGTTCTCAATAAAAAGAGTGAGGGCGGTGGCTGGGATAGCATTATCCCGCTTGAGCCATTATGGAAGGAATATCTGCGCATAACCAAACCCAATGCAGCGATTATTCTTTTCTGCCAGGGTATGTTTACCGCACAACTTATGATGTCACAGCCGAAACTCTGGAAATATAATCTTATTTGGAGCAAACAGCGGGTAACAGGCTTTCTGAATGCCAACAAAATGCCTCTACGCTCGCATGAGGATATAGCAGTATTCTATCGGAAACAACCTATCTACAATCCTCAGATGGTAAAATGTATGCCACATCAAAGGAATCATCGAAGGGGCGACGGTTCGCATAGTTTGAAGCGAGGTTGTTATGGCGATCATAAAGAAGTGCCTACTATCGTATCAGATGAAAAATTCCCAAAGAGCATTATCTGCTTTGACAAGGAACATTCTGCCGATACCTTCCACCCTACGCAAAAGCCAGTCGCTCTTATCCAGTATCTTATATGTACTTATACTAATGTGGGGGGGTGCGTTCTTGATAACTGCATGGGCAGCGGCACTACCGCCATCGCCTGCATCAGAGAAAAGAGAAACTTCATCGGCTTTGAGCTGAACAAAGAATATTACGACAAGGCTTGCAAGCGCATTCAGCTTGAAATGATGCAGCCTTCTCTGTTTTAAAATCAACATACTTTCAGGATAACATTTTTATTATTATGCAACAACCACATTTGATATACCTAACCAAATTCCAGCAGCAATCTCTGTATATGGCTGCGAAGGATGAAAGGGTGATTGCCGCAAGACGTGTGGGTAAAACCGACGGTCTTGTGGCTCCTTACGTCTGGATGGCTTCTAACTCTATGCCCGGTATGCTGGGAGCCTGGGTAGCCGTATCACGGCAGCAGGGATTCGGCAAAACTATTCCTGGTACCATGGCTGCCATGGAGAGAATGTTCGGCTTTACGCAGGGCATTCATTTCGGTTGGGGACGACCACCGAAGCACGCCCGTGAGGCTATCTTTAAGCCGAAAAGCTATGACAATATTATTTGGTTTGCCAATGGTGCCCAGTGGGTGCTCATCTCCCTCTCGCAGACCGCAAGTGCCAACAGCTACACTTTTTCGGCGATGGTGGGTGACGAGGCGAGATTCTTCCCTTACAAGAAAGTAACCGATGAGTTGATGCCGACGTTATCAGGCCAGACTCACCCTTTGGGCAACATCAACTTTACTGATTACAACCCGCTCTATAAATCGACGAGATTCCTATCTGATGCTTCGCTTACTACAAAGGGCAGTTGGCTGGAGCGTGAGGAGGAGAAACTTGACCTTACGATAGAATCAGGTAAATTTCAAGGCAAGACTTACCGATGGGTGCAGGAGCAGTTGGAAGACTATGCCAACAAGATTATCCGCTATAACGACCTTATCTATAATGCCAAGAAGACCGGGCATACTCCCCATGCCGTGCCACCCGATTTGAGATTGATGATACGTGCCATCGCCCTCAAGATGATTAAGCACGAGGGGCAGTTTAAGATTCTGCCTAACCACGGCAACCAGCTCACAAAGAACATGGTGGATATGGCGGTAAACTATAAGCTGGTGGATGCAGACGATGCAGAACTCATCTATGATTACGAATATCTGTTTACGGAAGAAGAATGGTGGGAGATGCAGATGTTTGACAAGGCGGATAAGTTTCGAGACGACTATCTGAGAGAGCTTCGCCGTTCGGCATTCCTCGTTAGGCGTGCTTCTACCCTCGACAATGTGGACTTACTTAGTGAAGACTACATCCGAACCATGAAACGAGATTTGCCTAATTACACCTTCATGGTCAGTATTTTGAACGTAAAAATCAAGAAATCGAACGATGGTTTCTATTCTAATCTGGATATAGATCATGTTCACGGTTACACCTGCGATGAGATAGACCCCCTTTCACAAGCCAACTGGAGCACTCAGAAGACTACGGGCATCATCGGTGGCAAGAAGATCACATCAGAAAGCTATCAGCCGGACTTTAAGGAACTGTCCGAGAGAAACGACTGCCGTATGGATAGCGACTGCGTGAACGACCTTCCTCTTTATCTCGCATTTGACTATAACGCCAATATCAATACCCTGGTGGTAGGTCAGGTATATCAGCGTGACGGATTGGAGGCAGTGAATGTCATCAAGAGTTTCTACGTAAAGAACGAGCGCAAGCTGCGTGAACTGGTAGATGATTTCTCGCATTACTATGCTCCGAAGAGAGCCGTGAACCGTGACGTGGTGTACTTTTACGATGCTACGGCAAAACAAGGTGCATCGTATGCGCTGACCGATGAGCGATTCTACCAGGCAGTTATCAAAGAGCTGGAGCGTAACGGCTGGAATGTGACGGCGATAGATATGGGTGTGCCGGAGCAGCATGAGGTGAAGCATCGTATCATCAATAATGGTCTTGCCGGCATAGAATATCCTGCCATCCGTATCAATCAGCCCAACAATCCCGACCTGATTATTGCCCTGCAGCTCTGTGAGGTGAGCATCGGCTATCAAGGATTCCGAAAGGATAAGAGCCAGGAGAAGAAGCCGGAAACGGAAGACAACCTGCCGTTGCAGCAGCGTACTGACTTCACCGATGCCTTCGACTCGTTATATCTGGGCTGCAAGTTCTGGCGAGGAAATATCGGTTGGTTCGTACTGCCGGACGGAAGGAACGTTTAAAAATAAAAGGGCGGATGTCATCACGACACCCGCCCTTCTGCGTTTTTGGAAATTAATACATTATCTATATATATAAGAAATATCTAAAAAGTAAATGGGAAAAGGCTCCCCCGCTTCGCAGTGAAGAAGCCCTTAGAATCATAATGAATAATCTAAAACGCTGCAACTCCTTGCAGTCTGGTAATTACACAAACCTAATAACTCATTAAATATTTAGAATGAAAAACAAAATTATTTATTTCTGTTTGCAAAGTTACGAAATTATTTTTGAGTGGTGGGGACAAGTCGCCTCAAAGCTTCTTTACCAGCAGCAGCGAACCGCCTATGCCACAAGCCGTCACCACGTAGCCAAGGCGCTTGTACCACTGAAGAACGAAAGACTCGCTCTCCTTATCATATTCCAACTGCACAGACTTGCATCCTAATTTCTTGGCTTCCTTCTCCGCAGTCTCCATCAGAAGACGTGCCACACCCTGCTTGCGATATTTTTCATCCACCCAAAGGTTGTAGATGGCGCAATCGGCATGCTGATAATATTTATCCTTATACTCTCCAGGCTTCGGTATCTCCACCTGCACGGTGCCATGATTGATTTCATCCACGGCCACGATTTTCTTGTCACATTTCCAATCTTGAATCTGTATCATCATATCTGTTTGATTTAGAAAATTTCTTCTACCATATTATTCACTTTTTAGGACCAGCGATAGAATCGCTGGGGACGGGACTAGGCGAGCTTAGGCATCTTTTCGATGTTAAAGCCGTAGTCTCTTATCAATTTCATGCAGGTATCTTCTGTAAGGTTCTGCCAATCGATGCTATCTTCGTCTAGGAATAGCGGTTTCGGGAGAGAATCCTTTATCTTCATAAACAAATCCTGTACTCGCTCTACTGTGCCGCAAGAACGATAGTATGCCTTGTAATCGAAATAGCCGAATACCAGACTTTCAAAAACCTTATAATTACGAGCAGGGTTAACGATACGCACCCATCTGAGCATAGGGAAATGAGTTTTTTCTACTGCCAATAGAGCATGATAACGCTCCAGCGCGATGGCTTTTGCCTTTTCACGACTGATGGCCGAAACAAAGAACGAGAAATATATACAATCTTTTTCCTCCTTCGTGAACTTTACTGCATCAAAATACGTGAATCCAAGATTACGGGCAGAAACTTCCTTTACTTCCGAAGATGCCCCTATGGAAATATCAACCTCATACCAGTCTTTGCGCATAAGCATCTGCTCATCGTCAAAGCTGTATAGCTCAATGCTTCTATCCCCATCCTTATCAGCAAATATCTCGGCTTTTTTCTTATCTGAAAATACGCCATCGATATGATAATCGCTATGGCAGCCCGATGTTACTACATAGGCGGTTTTAGGTTCACCAACGGGTGCTGTAAATAGGGCATAGATGGATGTTGCAGGAACCCAGTTTAGATTAACGATATACTCGACTTTGTATAGTTCAGGATGTTTCACTGCAAAATCCCTACATAGTTTAGGAGTTCCTTCGTATGCCGGATCACCATTCGGATCGAAACTGAAATGATCAATTACCTTTGGTCCGATTTCATCCATAACAAACAATTCTGGTCTTTCTCGTTCTCCCTTCACATCTTCGATGTATTCTCCCTTCGCCCAGTCTATCGCCTTGTAGAACTCCTCGTCGAGATACATATATCCGTAAAAATCATCTCGGAAAGACTCTTTGCCTTCCTCGGATAGTTTTTGTGCATTAAAATCGAAGAATCGTTCTTCGTCCATGTAGTTCTCGTATAAATCCTGCAAGCCATCAAAGATAATAAGGCTTGCATCTTCAGCATAAACGATAAACGGCTTACTGAAGTCAATATCAAAATCCTCATCGGTAATAGGATGCCAAAGGGATTTCACCTTTTCTTGTTTTGTATATAAACTCATAGTTTTTATATCTATTTAAAATCATTAAAATGCGTCTTTAATATCACAATCTTTTCTAAGATTGTCATAAAAATCCTTTGGACACATGCAGTCCCAGAAGTTATCTGCTGGCTCATTATATCTGTTGCCAAAGAAATCACAGGCACAGTTTACGCTTGTCTGGTTGAAAGCGATTGCCTCTATGTCATTTATGCTGTGTGTCTTAATAAAGGCACTCAACTTTTCGTATTGTTGTGGATATATACCTCCACACTCGTCAGCGACAACCTTTAAGCATTCAAGATAAACTGGTATATCCTCGCCCAGAACCTTTGCAAAATCAAAGGTAGATCTAAATACCATCATTTCCTCATAAGTTAAGCGGAAATCTTTCTGTAGGTCCTCGATCTCCTTTCTGGATGAAGCATAGATCCAGCGGCTTGCATATTCACCTTTTGCCTGTTTTTCCTTCACCCAATCCAGTTCCAGCGGTTTTCCATCAACTCCTACCGGTACGTAAGATGGAAGGTATTTCTTTTCCAAATACATCCAGAGGTGAGGCATCCCACCCCAAGCGTTGGGAACCTCTATAGCAAGTTTCCAGCACTTTTTTCTCTTCATTTTAACGTATGTTTCAAACATGATCTATTGCTTTAGAATACTTAGTTAATGATTAAATGAATCTTATATTCGCTGTCCTTGATGATCTCTATCGGACGGAAGTACTTACCAAGGTACTCCTCGGGAACTTCATTCATCGGACCCTCAAACAATGCCTGAAGGTTGCGGGTATCGGGTAGGATCACATCAATGCTTACCTGGCAGAACTCATCGATGATAGTGCCTACAAGGTCGCCTATCTTTAATGGTGAAGGGTGCAGCTTCTTCTCCTCTTCATCACTGAAACAAGGAACGAATGGCTTCTTCTTTTCACAAATCACGTAAGGAGTCACGATACTCTGATGCTTGGAAGCATTCTCTGTAAAACCATTATAATGGATAGTGACAGCGTTAAAGTTCCCAAGAAGGTTGATAGGGCAAGCCTGAATAATCTCAGCAAGAGTTGGTTTGAATAAAGCCGGTGAGCCGAAAGTATGCACTGCCTCAAAACTAGGCAGCACGCTTTTCACTTCCTGGGGGTGTTCCTTATTATAGATAGGATCATCCCAGATGCAAGAGTTACCAAACACATCTTTAACCTTCGGATATTCCATAAGCAAAAACTTCTTTGCCTCCGAGTTAGAACGAAAGCAGATAACGCTGATGCCTTCAGCTATCTTTTCTATCTGTTCCTTTGTAAATTCAATCTTTTCCATAATCTATAAATCTTTTAATCATTAAAATACGTCTTTAATATCGCATCCGGCTACGGCCTTATATTCTGCTTTGAGGAAAGCAATCTCATCTTTCAGGCGCTTGATTTCTGCGGTAGGCTGATGGCGCTCTACGTTCTCCTTCCAGTTGCGGTAGGCGTAATAGAACTTATCGCATAGCTTCAGCTCCTCATCGGTGTACTTTTGCAAATGCAGACAGTGTGCATGTTTTATCTCATTCAGTTTACCATCCGCTTTAAGTACAATCAGCCCGGCATAATCAGGAAGGAGAGGATATACTTTCGCACTAAGGTACCAAGGTACGCAATAGTAAAAGAGATTCGGGTGGCGACGCTTCTCATCCCCATTCTTCAGCAATTCATGCTTCTGCCGCTTATGGGTGAAATCGTTTTTAAAATCAGCAAGGGAGATTTTACATTCCACCTCATACCAATACCCGCTTCGGGTCTTGATGAGCATATCACTCTCCCAGTCGAACACGTACAGGTTTTCTACGATGTACTTAGGGTTCGATTTCCAGCCGCGCAAATGCTGCTGAAGAAGCTGCTCTGTTACCTGCTCCTTGGTAAGGAGCGGTGTCTGTTTATTCTTTGTTTCCATTGAGCTTTTGCATTTTGCCGTTACTAAACTCATAGCCTATTTCTCGCAGTTTAGATTCTAACATCTGAACTTGTGCCATGGAAGGGTGATAGATGGAAACACTATCAAAGTTATTCGTCACGAGGTTAGGACAAATATTGTTAGCGAAGCCAAAAGACCGCTCACTGCAACAAAAATCCACATCAGGATCGCCTACATAAAGCGTAGAGCAAACGCCATCGCTATTCCAAGAGAAATGCAGCGTGATAACCTTTCTTCCCCGCCACTCATTATTTTTTACGCAAATAAAGCCCCTGATCGTACCGGCATCAATATCGCTTCTCAAAAGATAGATTCTATCCTCCTGTAAATCTTCGGGAGAGATAGGCGTGGTACCGATATTCTTGCCATATTCACGAGGCTTGATACGGTACTTGCAGTTCTCGGTATCAATATCGCAATTCTCCGGGTCGAAGTCTCGCCAATCAGGTTCCTCCAATGCGCGATACTCCACCGGCTTCCCCTCCTTGATGGCTTGCAGCACCTGCAGCAAGCCATCAACATCAAATAAATAATTCTTTTCCATACTCTTTTCCATACTCTTTTCCTTACTCTTTTCCTTACTCTTTTCCTTACTCTTTTCCTTACTCTTTTCCTTACTTTTATAATCCTTACTTACAGATACGGATAAGGCTAGGAATACGACAATCGTAAGTTTTATACACTGGCTCCACGTAGCTGACTTCGGGATTTGTATCACGCATAGCGTTTATTTCATCCAGGGAGTAAGAACCCAGGCAGTATTGAGTGAAACCTATGTAAAGGATAGAACCTTCATTGTCATAGCCAGCAAGGCGACCGCAGAAATTTCCTTTTACATTACCCGCTGCTATAATCAGGACCTTACGACCTTGATAAAGGTGATAAATCTCCTTAACCGTCAAGCCGGAAATATCCTCAAACTCGGAATCACCAAGCGTAGGCGTATTCTTCTGCTCCGTTCTCTCCTCGATAGGCACTACCTCGAACTTGACATGCAATTCTAATTCCTCACGCTCTTTTCTACTTTTTAGAACTCTGAGCTTTGTCTTTCTCCAGCTATCTGCCCAGGCAAGAAGCCAGAAACCTACGGAGAAAACAACCAACACTACGATAGTTGCCTCTAGACAGCAATCGTATATCTCCTGTGACAGAACGCAAGGATGGGAATAGATGTTCTTCAACTTGCCGAGACCATAGATAAGGACAACGGCAAGAACGGGTACCAAAAATGCCAACAGGTTAACACCGATAACCTGGGCGTAATACTTCAATTTACTTTTCATCATTTTCTTTTTGTTTTGATTCATAAATCTTTTTTATTTCATCAAGAGCTTTAACGCATATACGACAGGAAGTATCGTCAAAAGTTTCTGCCTGCTTATACATGCTGTCCTTTACCATGAAGTGACAATCGAGGTTATTGGCCAGAGATCTGACGGCAACAACAAAACTGATAAACTCCATCACGTGGTATCTATTTTTCTTGATAGGCGACTGAGCACCGATACGTATCTCATCCGTAATCTGATATGTTTTCTTAATTACTTCCGATGCGGTATGAATGCTCGTTATCGGCTCCAAAGACACAAAGGTCTTAACCAGGTATTTATCGCGCAACTCACGTAAAGCTTCGATGCGCTCCTCAGTAGAAGGAGCGCCAGGCTCCAGCTTATCTTTACCGGTAATAGTAAAACCGATGGTGAGGTAGCGGGCTATATCCTTATAATCTGTTGTAAGGTCTCGAAGTGTACTCTTCCACAAACCCGTCTGCATCCAATGCACGTTTTTCGTTAATATCGTGACTGGAATACGATCAAATAGCAAATGTAAAACCACCTGCTGCAGGATAAACATATCTGCCTCTATATCGAATGGGTCGCAGGTGAAAGAGAAAAAGATACCGCCATCTTGACGTATTCTATCTATTCCTATCTTCTCTAGATCCTTCGAGATAAGATCACGGGCAGCAACGAGACTTTCATGGTTTACAACACCTTTTTTAATAGCATCATGTGCAGTCATATTGTTTTTCTTCAGATATTCATTGAGCAGCTTATCGCGCTGCCTGATGATAGGTGCTGCCAGTTCCGGCTTATCGCCGAAGACGTGGCTCAACACCCCTCTGCGGTTATAACAATATGTGCAGCCGTTAGAACAACCGTGATATAGATTGATTGCCCACTTGGCATATTCACCAGCCGCACCCTGCGGCTGATAAATCAATGTTCCTTTTACAGGAGTTTCTTTCGTTTCTATTTCCATACGCTATTCTTTTTTATCTTCTGGCTTTTCAATCAAGAATCCGATACCAGCGTGGATATTACCAAGCTTATACCACTTCTGACTGAGAGTCATCACGTAGCTGCTGAAGGCATTCTCCTCAATATCCAACTCGAAGGCTTCGTCAGTATCAGGCTCACCGTGTCTGATATAACCTTTACCTGGGGTATAAATGAGACGATAGTAAACGCCATCTTTACAGAGATAAAGACCGCTGTTCTCGCAATCAGAACTCCACCATTTCGGGTTTCTTACATAGCAAAGCATTACATCGCCATCGTAGATAGGAATATATGATTTCTTACCATTATTCTCGCCTACGTAATCTTTGGCATCAACATTATCTACCTGGCGGGCGGTAGCCGTTAGCGTATAGCCGTTCTTTATCATTTCGGCTATATCAAGATATGCAACCTGCCATGACAAATTAAACTCCTGCGAAAAACGCTCATCGCCTCTTTTAAAGAATGCAAGGATATTTGGCTTTCTATCCTCGCCAATGGCTGCGGTATCTTTGATGAGAGAGTTGCAGACTTGAATCTTGCTAGCTTCCAACGCCATGTTTATCATGGAATAAAGATACCCGTCCTTCTTATCTTTGATACTCCAATACTGACCCGAAGCTATCTTACGCAGATCACCGTACATATCCATCGCTTCACGCTCCTGAATATTATGCAGATGACAGACAAACTTGTATTGGTCTGGATAAACGCATTCCACCATATTACTAAACTTTAGCATATTCTTGATGATGCTTACATAATCATTTGTTTCCATACGCTCTAATCTTTGCTATTAACGAAATCCTCATACTCTCCTATCGTGATTTCCTTGAAATCAGGATTCTTTTTCTCGGCTCGGATGCTATCATCAAAGTAAACGAAAATGCGGTCTTTATGACGGAGAAGCTGAGTAATAGAGAAACGGCTAGTTTGAGGGACTTCTATATTCAGTTCCTTCATTACCTTGAAATGGTTAGCAACTGATTTATAGGAGAGAAGAACGGAGGCTATTGCCTTGCCTTGCTTATATCGCTTATTAGGCGCAATAGCTACATAGTAACCGTCCTCCAATTTTACACCGTCTATCTTCTTCCACACCTTCTTATCTAGCGTATCGTAACGCTCAGAAAGAACCCATATAGCAGTAATCTCGTACTCTCTTGTGAGAGTTCTGTTAGGCTGATAGCCCTGATATTTTTCAAACTCGAAGCCTACGGCTTCTTCTACTCTTTTCATGTAGGCTTGATGCTCTTTAAATTCAGCATCGAGAATATTTTTTATGTATTCGTAAGCCTTTGTTCCTTGTTTTGCTTCGTATAACATATTTTCTTCTTTTATTAATTATTGCTCTTAATCTGCGATAAAATTGCGGGGAGCAGATGTGATACGGCGATGTTTTTTAATATCGAGGATGCTATCTCCGTCAAAGATTGACCGGACAACAAACATATCACGAATTATATTATGATCCACTTTCTTGTAACAAGGGAGCCCCTGCAGTTGAAATTTATCACTTATGTTCAGAAAGACGAATGTACCATTAACGTAAACCACCTCGTACATATCAGACGTTTTCTCGAATTTAAGCAAATCGTGCTCCCAAATTTCAGCGCCATACATATCTTTCATCCCCGTGTACTGGCAGATGGTGTTACTTAATACTGGAATAAAGCCGCACCCAAGGAAAACCGCATTTTTAGGTAAATCCTTACGCGGTTCAAAAGTCAGGATGCAAACTGCACCAGGGTAAGCATTGCCAGGAGCGGGAATGCCATACTCCCAAGTCAGCGTATCCTTACGCTTTGCCCTAAATTTAATATTTATCAGATCCATACTTTACTCCTTCTTTTCTAAATCCTCACTCTGTTCAAAGTTCTCGTTCCAACAGATGATGGTACCATTTTCGGGTATTCTACATACGAAACCTGGGCAGCACCAGCATTCAATGGAATCTGTTCTGACAGGGCAATCGTTTTCTTCATCCTTTTCTCCGTGAGGGCACGAGATGTTCTTAGGGTACTCCGTAGCTACGACTTTTATTTTATTATAAGCTGAACGAAGCCTACACTTCAAAGTATTAATCTCTTCACGCAGCTCGCTTATCTCTTTTTCCAAATAACTGTTGCGTTTATACATCCTATCAGCGGCATTACCCGTCAATCGTTCGTACTGCTTACGGAAGCGATGGTTGGTGTACTTACGGAAGAACTTAGACTTACTACCCGATTCTATGATAAGGTCAAAGATAAAGCCTGCAATCTTCTCCTTCACCTGTTTCATATTTATCTTCATATACAATCGTTTTTAATATCTATCAACTAATCTTTTGTGCATCATATAATAATGAAATGGGCGAGGGTCGTTTGGCTCGTCTTGGTGATAGCCCATGCCGGCAAGCCACTTATCTGCCCACGTCTCGGGTTCTGGCTTAATATCCCAATTTACAAACAGAATATGCACGCCATAACCTCTCGCTCTAGCCTCTAATGTTTTTATCATTAGAGAACCAATGCCCTTCTGCCGATATTCCTCGCTAACGATGAAGCTATTGATGTAGCCACGCACCGGATCTTTTCTTATCGGGTTATAGGCAGGATCAAACTCCATTAATGCGAAAGCGGTGCCAGTTAGATTTGTAAGGGTAAGAACATTTTCTTTCCAAGAACCATCGTGAGCGTTCCAACATTTAATCTCTTTAAGATATGATATAAAAACGAACTCCGGTTCTCTGGCTTCATTATCTGATAAAATTGCAGTTTTAACTTCTGCCTCATGAATGAGATTATCTGCAATTCCATCAAGATAATTTTTCTCAGTCGCTAACAAAAATGCCTTCAATCTCGCAGCCAAGGCTGCACGCTCTTCTTTTTCCATACGCTATTTCTTTAATTTAACAATATAGGTAATCTTCTCCACACCCCGCCATTAGGTTGGAACTTGTTCTGCCAATCACGATACTCTACGTCGAAACGAACCCCAAGGTCTATGAATTGTTGGAGATTCAATGTAGAAAGAAGCTCGTCATTTTTCTCCTTGCGGTCCATCAAGATAAGCCTACAGCTCTTCATTGATGCGAAGATATGAAAGAAGCAATCGAGTGCATTCTTCCCTAACATACCTTGTATAGCCCAACGTTCGCGGTTGGTTCCTTTAGGCGAAATATTCACGCCATCAATATCGAGATAAACCTTGTTTTTGTTCCATTGCTCTACGTTGTGGTACATAGAATATCCCGAAGTATAAACATAAAGATTTTCTATGTTCTTATATTGACCTCGCAGGTTTTGTACGAAATCTGCAAAGTATGGAATCTTGAAAGGTTCACCACCTGTCAGCAACACGGTTTTTGCGTTGTTAAGTTCCTCTACCGTTACAACCGGAACAGAACTTAAATCGTATTGGTCATTACAGCACAACATGCAATGATTATCACAATTTGTATTTAACATCAGATGGATAACGGAATGATCCGCATTTTCTTCGTCTTCATATACTCTTATCATACGCTACTTCTTTTTTTTCTTATTACGTTTATTTAGTAAATACTGCCCGTAGTCTTTCGGGGTAGGAATCATCATAAATGATTTATCCGCCATTGTAAATTCCGGGTGATAATAATAATCTCTAAGACTTTCTTTCATACGCTATTTCTCGTTTTCTTTCTGTTGAACATCTTCTTTCTTATCCTCCACATACTTCTTGCCACAGAAAGGGCAATACTCGGGGAGAATAGCTACCTGGTTCCACTTCTCACAGAAGGAGCCATTCTTCTTCTGCTTATGGAACAATCCATAAACATTCACCATCGCAATGCCTGATGGAACACCGATACTTGTATCAAGGCAACCGCTCTCGTTAGTCTTTGCCTTAACCAATTTCTCTACTCTGCTAATACAATCACATGCCATAATCTTTAATGTTTCTATTGTTATAACTCTATCAATATCTTAGGGTCTCTACCCCCACCAGGTGTAAGGCATGCAGGAGCAATACCTGCGGGGCTAAACACCCTACGACAAGACTCAAAGCACTTATCGAAAGGCGGGGTATCAAGAGAACCTAAGACAATGGTATGAATATGATTACTCTTCGACTGCATCGTTATTTTTATTGCTATTAGATGATGACCCCGAGTTATACTCATCGCTCAAGTCCTTAACAAGGAAATGAGCATGACCATCCTCTTCCACTCTTATTTCATTATATCCACGGCGCTGGTACCAGGCTAATACCCAAGGCTCGCTTTCTCGGTCATCCCAGCGCAATCTCCGACAGAAAGACAGCTATACATAACACACATGTCCTCGGCTTCACGCATCATTTTTCGAGCGACACCATCCTCCCTTGCACAATCATCTACGAAGAGTGCCCAAATAAAGGCATCGCAGTCTTTCCAAAACGGATCACTTTCCTTCGCATGTTGTTTGGGTATATCAAGATGTAAGGTGCCATAAACATCATCCCGCCATACTTCAGATATTAAACATCTACGAACGTGGTACCAATCTTGTAGCTGGTATGAAACTTTGGTTTTAGTGCCGATTATAGGTATCATAAACGTTATGCAGTCTTCCTGCTCATCAGCTTTGGATACCTCTGTATCCATTTGACGGATTTTTGCTTTTGCCCAATCCTGCAGGTTGGGGTATATTAAAAAGGAAGCGACTATGCTCGCAAGAACCCAATACGTAGCTAACATTTTATTAGATGTGAACAGTTCTTGATATAGCTTCTCACAATGAACTGTATTAGAAGCTAACGTCAATATGCCATAAAAGACTAGCGTTACCATAATCACTGCAAGAATTGGTACCGCTGCGATACCCACTCGTTTCAAAAATCTTAATGCTTTCATTTCTTTCTTCTCCTATTACGTTTATTCTGTAAATACTGCCCAAAGTCTTTCGGAGTAGGAATCATCATTTCCATAGGCTCCGGATGCTTATAGACGCTCTGAGGGTAATAATCTCTATAATTTATTTCCATACGCTTATTTGTTTAAATGATTGCCACAAATACTACCGCATGACGTTTCACATTGCTCATCGATGCACCAGCCTTGGCCGTAGGCATCTTCGTTATCAAACCAGAAGCAGTTGCCACAACATTTCTTTTCTTTCTTTGCCATAAGCTATTTGAATCTGATTACGAACATATTCTTTTTTAGCCACGCATCGGGGCACATGCCCTTTTTTGGTCTATCTACCGTTATCTCATCGATTTCCTTCTCGATATACGGTTGGTTATCTTTCGGATAGCCAAGGAGAAAATGAACATGAGTGAAAGGCTCTAATACCTCATTGCGGTAAGTTCTATCTTCCTGACTATCCGAAGTGTGCTTGAGCCCTCCGGTGAGATAACCTTGCACGAAAAGGCCTCTATCGGAAGCACGATGATATTTGACTACACCAGCTATCACATCTGCCCTATTCGGTATATCCTTTCTCAACAGACGTATCACCCAGAATACAGAGCATTCCCGATACTCCTCTGTCTTCTCTCCGCTAGCTATCTTCTGATACCACTCATCAGTAAGATGAATGGTTAACACTTTCTTTTCAGCCATATTACTTACTTTTGAACTGTGATAAAACCGCGATAGGCAAGACGAATAGGATAAGATAAACGATTGGCCAATTCCTTATAGAAGAAATTGATAGGGTTGCGATATAACTTCGTAAACTCGTCCCGCATCTGGAATGGCACATGAGGCATGGTGATGGATAGCATAGACTTGCTGAATACTGGCAATACCGTTACTGCTAACATCTGAGCTTCATATCGTGCTATTTTATCATCTACCAGTATGAAAGTGCCGGTGAAACTACGGGGCTTTTTCTTACTCGTTTGCTTACCTGTGGCAGACTCGCTGGAGATAGAAACTGTGCCATTATCGGCAAGAGAGACTTTGTGCCACAGGGAAGGATTGCCGAAGTCTTTTCTCTTACAGATGAAGACTTCCTTACCTAAACCTGCATATTCTTCTGCCGGTTCTTTCTTTGGATCTTCTTTCTTTGCCATAGTTATTTTCCCTTATAATCTATACCTATCTTTTTCAGATACTTTTTTGCTGCATCAAAGCTATCAAACTTCAATGGACGGGTGAAACGATCATTCAGGTATCTGTATCTCTGCCACCAATGTTTCTTGTACATGATGAAGTATTTCACCTCATCCGTAAAGTTCGGGAGTCTCTCCCCATTAAAGAATCTGGGAAGGCGAACTGAAATAATTTTTATCTTCATTTTGTTATCTTTTTTAAAATAAAAATACTCTGCTATCTGTTCCATCAACACGATAAGGGATATTACAAATATCGTGAGAAGTATAAGCTTCAAATCTGAACATTTTTCGAGTACCATAACTATTCCTCCACTTTTTAGTTACTCTATACCATATATATCTGGCAGCTTTTTGATAATATCACCGCCATAAGCATTCTTAGTTAACTTAACAAACTCACGAACGGATGTTTTACCATCAAGAGATAACCCCTTGCTCGACACAAATAATTCTCTGCCCATTCGGCAAGAACCAGTCAATATATGATGGTATTTGAACAAATCTCTGTTGTCGTACTTAACATCATACTTAGGAAACTCCTTTTTGAAGGCATCTAAACGTTCCTCTTCCGAGCTGTCATCAAACAGCTTTTCTTGAAGGGAATTGAAGGCATCGTGGAGAGTTTCACCGTGAGCAAACTTTTTATTCTCCTTGACAATATAACAAGGTTTTAGTTGCAAGTCTGATTGAACGATGAAGCCTTGTGCAACATCACCTCTAATCGAGGTTAGGATTGTCGGTATATCATCTATACGATGTACCTCATATTCATTTACTACCTTGACCCCAAAACCTACACAAGGGGTATCTTCACCGTGAAGAATATAGTCATCGTTTGCAACAAAACTATTGTCTTCGCCAACACCCTTGCCCCGACCATCTCCATCAGGAACAGCAGTACCATAACCGCAGGAATAGTTTTTTTGTACACCTGCGCCTAAACCACAGCCCATACCATCGCAAGAGCCAAAACCTGTACCATCTGCTCTCCCATGGACATAGCCCGAACCAGTATCGAGAGCTAAGAACTCCTTAATCTTGTCTTTTAATATTTCCATTCATCCACCTCCTCGATAGATTTGATTGCCTTATCCGTACAAGGAATGATTTCAACGGCATCTAAGATAGTGATACTGCTTACAGTAACAGTAAACTTGCAGCCTTGAGGTATTTTTGTTCCGTCCATAGCTAACTAAGACAAAGAGGCAGCACCGCCCAAATACCATAGACGGCGAGCATTCTTCAGAGTTACCTCATTACCATTCTGTTCTACGAGTTCACCAAACTCTACTCCACTTCTATCACCACGGATGATAACTTTCTTTCCAATATTATTTCCCATTGTTATTGCTTATTTTATATCCCATAAGGGATTGTTACTACTTTTTACTTCTTGACTTGGCAGGGGCAGGATGCTGAGTGAATGCAACAGGTGGAGCCTCTGTCAGTTTCAAAGATGATATACTCGTGACCTTTTGAAGTTACGGTGATGCTACTACCTTTTATGCGGTTGTCATCTCTTTTAACATTGGTGATAATCGCATAAATAAGCAGATAAAGCATGCCGAACACGAATGCGGCATATATCACATCCGAGGTCGTTGCTTTTACCTCATAAAAGAGCTTCTTAAACTTTTCCTTATTCATACGCTATTTCTTTACTTTGTTATACTTCTTTTTTATTCTTTCCAGACTGCCATTAATGATTCTTTTCAGGAGATCTTCGGGGAAGTTGGAGGCATTCAGGATTTCTCCAGAAACATACCGGTGAAGCTCCTGATAATAGGTATCCTTGATTTCATCTCTACCAAAAGACTCGTAGGTTACGAAATCGAAAAGCTCGACAGAAACGATTTCCTCATCTCTGAAAACACTCCTGGCTACGGCAATGCCACCAGGTAATGCCAACATGGAATAATCTCCGATGATCGCCTTTATGCCTTCAAATGCAAAGAAGCAGGATAGCTCCTGCGCTATCTGCGATTCAGAAAGCTGCTTGTAGCCATATATCGACGAGATGTAAGCATTCGTGAAACAGGTACAGAAACGGATATTGAAGTTATGGAATTTCCATTCTCCATTTTTTGCCCTGGTCAACATATCGGTAATTACCTCACCCTTTTCATTATGATAGACTACGGCATAGACACTGCCTATCTTGTTGCGGAAAACAAACTCCACATCTATCTCTACATGGTCCACTATCCGTGGTTTCGACATACGTTCTATGGCATTGTTGAATTTTATGCAGCCTGCATCTTCAATACCGCCACCATGAGGGGTTGGCATCAACATAATGTTTTCCTTGTTTCCCGCTCTCATAAAAAACAATCTCTGCGGGTCGATGACTCCTTGATCCATACACTTTTTATTTATTATGGTCGATGATAATATTGTACTTGGCCAGGACTGGCTCTAAGCCGGTCATTACTCCCTTGCCCAGGAGTGGGACGGCATCGAGCACACTGTATGGGATAACCTTCTTCTTTGGAAGCTGCTCACGATTGGCTTCCTCCTCTAGAAGTTTCTTGCAGGTTTCCAACTCCTTGTCGGCATCATCGCGCTCATCCAGGGCTTTCTTGTATTTGGCATTCAGCTCATCGTACTGCTTCTGGGCTTCCTTGGCTTCCAGCTTCAGCTTGGAGATGTAATCGCTGGCTTTATTCGCTGTAGTATAGGCATCATCGATTTTCTGCTGCAGGGCGGTGACTTCTTTCTGATGCTGAGATTTCTGATCTTCTAGCTGATGCTGAAGTGTGGCGAGCTTCCGGCGGAGGGCATCGGTATCGGTGGCGGTGTGGATGAAATCAAACAGGCGCTCGATGTTCTGCTTTAGCTGGGAGCAGGTATCGGAGGTGGTGGCGATGAGGGCTGCGGCTTCTTCGGCGGTTAGGGTATAGCCGGAGGTTTGACCAGCGATGGAATCGCTGGGAACAGGGGCGCTCTCCTCGGCTGCTTTTTCGGCGGCCTTTTCCTCGGCTTGCTGCTCCTGCACCATAGCGATGGCGGAAGGCATATCGGAGAGCTTATCATAATAGGCTTCATCCTGGGAACCCAGGGAGAGGCGACCTTCGTAGGTTTCCCATAGACCATTGTCTATGAGGTAGTAGATGGCAGAGAGAACGATGCGGTCTCCGTGCTCCTCGATATAGGTATTGAGAGGGGCTACCCATTCTTTTTCTACCACGTCTTTGAGCCATTCCTTGTAGATAATGCCATTCAGATCCTTCTTGTCTTTCTCGTCGGCATAGCAGGAGGCGATGCGGGGGAGAATATAGAGAGGTTCAGCCTTCTGTAGGAAGTTCTCGAAGTTGATTCCGAGTGCCTGGCGAACCACGTTGCTCACGCTCTTGTATTTATACTTCTTGAGTAATAAGCGGAGAATATTCTGTTGTTTTGTGTTCATGTTTTTATTATTGTTTATTTTGTATTTCTGGAACTCATGCTTCAACCTCTTGTGCCGGGTCTGCTGGCCAGCCATCCTCTTGATAGCACGAATTATGTTCCTCGGCTGACATCTCACGGCGGTTGTCGTAATATACAGGCTGCTCACCTGCGGCTACTCGCTCCTTGTTGTACTCGGCGAAGGCTATGGCTAACTTATCCATATATTCCTCGTTGGCACGGCGTTTAGCAATCTTGAAGTCTTGGGTAGCTTTCTGATACTGAGCGTGAGCATCGGCACGCTCGGCATCCTGCAAGAAGAAGAAAGATTTCTTTTCCAAGGTCTGCTTGCTCAGAAACTCTTTCAGGCAGGATTTCTGATGCTCCTTGAACTCCCCTTCTTTCTCCACGATTTCCTTCTTACGCTTCGCAAAGGCAGCCCCCCCATCGGTCTTGATTTTCAAAGCTGCCGCATGCTTGTCATCTCTCTCCTTACGCAACGGCGCAAGGACTTCTTTTTGGAATTGTTCTAATGTTCTCATTTCTCTATAAATCTTTAATGTATTAAAAACTTCTTTTTTAGTCGAAGAGAGAAGGATTTTGAGCCTTCAACTTCGCTTCTTTCGCTGCCTTCATTTTCTCCTCGTAACCTTTCTTCACTTCGGCAGCATCAGTGAGACGTTGCTTCAAATCCTTGCGGGACATCAAAGGATTTGCCTTGACGATGGAGATAAACAAATCTCTGCCCAGCTTCTTGTAGAGAGGAATAAACTCCTTATCTACCAGGTCGGCAGGTACACTAGGTGACAGTCTGCCTTGATAAGGCTTACCCTTCCCATCCACTACCAGGAGATGGCGTGTGCCATTTTCCTCATCTGATATATCAATGCCTCCGGAATACTTGGCTATACTGAGTTGACTGCACAGCCAGGACTCTTTGGTTATTACGATTGATTTCATACGCGCTTACTGCTGGGTGGAAAATTCATTCCTGATTTCATCCCACATTGCCATTTCCACCTTCTTGCCATCGTAATGACCAACAGCTACGAGCTGACCGCCTTCCTGGGTTGCCTCCTGCTCTGATACGGCATTGCTGCGGATGATCATAATATCGAACTCATGAATAGCATTCAGAATACTACCGATGTCGATATGCTGTATATCTTCGCGTGCATTCTGACGGATGCGCTGAATATCAGCATCGGTAAGTTTGGTCTTGGTCTGCTCCTGCGCCTTTCTTACGGCTGCCGTTTCCAGGTCGATGCGCTGCTGCTCGTAGGCATCGCTTATCAGTTCAGCGTTCTTATACTGAGCTACGAGGTCGAGGAACTTCATGAAGTCTTTTCTACCCTGCGACATCATAACGATGGCAAGGCTCTGTTCCAACAGAAGGGTCTTGCCCTTTACCTGCCAGAGAAGCAGACCGTCACGCTCTAACTTCTTGAGTGTCGATACAGCGCTGGAGATATGTCTCAGACGCTTGAATGACAACTTCTGTCTGATTCTCTTAAATGGATTCCACATTGTCTATATCTTGTTTAAAAATGAATACTCAGTTAAGAAAAAGCGCCCTATTCTCACGAACCAGGGAGGTGCAGGAGACATGGTAAGACCCTGCATTGCTTTTTACCTTACATAAACTTTATTACCTTGTTATGCTGCCTTTCGCTAAAAGCTCAATCTCAAAATTTCACCTAAAAAAAGATGAACACTTTAGAGTTTAGAAACCGTATTTTGATCTATTCTGAAAACATGAAGATGCTTCTTTAATGGGTGATGAACCTGGTACCATCTACTTCCAGTACCAGAATATCGTTCACTACCCTGATTTCTCCGCTCTTGACGAACTGCACCTTTCTCTGGTGGCGCATAATATCCACCTTCAGACAGACGCATTCGCCCTCATCTACGTGTCCGGTCTTGGTGAGGAATTTGATGTAGAACGGCTTGCGCTCTACCTTCCTCGCTGTCTGCGGATGCACATAGCCAGTAACCTGCTGTCCGCTGCGTGGGTCTATCCACTGCCACTTTTCGCAGAACTGGCGGAGGTTCTGATAAGACTGATGATATTTTGCCATAACAACACTTTATTTATCGGTTTATAAATGCCTACATCATTCCACCGAAATCGTGATAGTCACGATGACTTTCCTGCTCCTTGTCTTCCGGATAAGGCGGCAAGTTCGCATGCAGAAATCGGTCGAGGATCATACTCTTTACCTCCAGCTTGCTCTTGGCTACCCGCTGCCGGTGTCGCAATATATCAGGCAAACAGATATTTCGCAGCGGGTTCGACCAGTCGGAGGCATTGCTGCAAGCCGAATAGTCAGGATAGAGGACCATCGTATAATGCGACAGTTTGCCGTTTTGGGCATCGAGTATCGGACCAGCCAGGGTGAAAGCCTTCTCCTCGTTGTAGAGAACCAGGTGCGAGGTCTGAGTGCTTACGTCCTTGTGGCTGGTATATAAGATGCGGTCCTTATACTCCTGCAGGTGAACATCTATCCAGTCTTCCACATTCTTGTCGGTGGAAAGCACCAGGTGGGTTATCCATTTCCGCTCGAAGCAGGTCCGTAAATACTGGACCATATATCCGGTGGCAGATGTTCTGCTTACGGTCATCGCCAGTACCATCACGCAGAAATGCTTCTTCGCCGGGCGGTTGGGAGTCGTATCAGCCAAATATCCGATGGCGTGGAAGAATTTATCCAGCAGCACATCGCCATGGGTGTAGAAGGTCAATGCTCGCCGTGGAGCCTGCATCACTGCCTTGGGCAGCTTTTTATCTACACAGCATGGAGGTAAGAACAAAGTATCATCCATAATCTAATCAGTTTTTTCTGAGAATATATTATTCGTTCAAAATCATCGGCATGAGCAGGGTCAATGCTCGGGGTGAAGACTCGTTGGCGGTGATAACTCCTGCACGGCTTGGATCGCCCAGGTGCAGGGTAACGGTATCATCTGGGATAGGTGCCAGGACATCGAGCAGACTGCTTGCCTTGAAACCGATGCGATGACCTTCCGGACAACTGCCGTCAGTGATGAGCACCTGGTCGTTGGCCGACATGTTGAAGTCTAAGTCCTGGGCGGAAATGTCGAGGAACATTCCATCCTTCTTCAGAACGACCATATTACTGCTCTCACTGGAGAAGAGTGCCACACGCTTCACCACACTTGCCAACTCCCGCTTATCTACTGTAACCTTATAAGGGTTGTTGCGAGGAATCACGGAGTTGTAGTTAGGGTACTGGCCCTCGGCCTTCTTGCAGACGAAGGTAATATCATCTCCTGATGTAAAGCGTACCACCTTCTCGTTTGCCTCAATATCAATATCCTCGCAGTCGTCGAAAACGGAAAGGGTCTTGAAGAAGGAGCTATATACGAGAATCTTTCCAGGTGTTCCGCTACGGAAGAAGTTGCTGCCTCCCGTTTCGGGATTGTTGGTATGAATCAGTTTAATGAGGACGTGGCCGTTGGATGCCACAAAGATAACCTCACTTCTATCCTCGGCTACATCGATGCAGAGGCATCTCATCACTGGGCGAAGCTCGGAATCGGATACAAACTTGCCGGCATGAAAGAGCACATTGCTGAAGGTTGCCATCGGAAGGGAGATGTGAAGACTGGCATTATCGGGCTGGGCTGCACGAGGAAATGATTCTGCGCTGAAATATACCAGACTCACGGTGCCTCTCTTCACATTTTCGCCGTTCTGGGTACAGTACTCGATATTCATTGTGCGATTCTTATCCTCAGAGAGGTCCATGGTGACTACGCAGTCAGCAGGGAGTGTAGAGAGGAGCGATAACAGAGACGTGATAGGCAGAACGACATTTTCCTTAAAGCTGCCCTCTACGATGCTGAGAGGGGCAGGGATGGTTAGCTCTGAATCAGTGGTAGCTGATACGAAGAAGAACTTACCGTCTTCCTTGCGCTGGGTTAAGAGCACGTTGCTCAAGATGACGATGGTTGACTTGCTGTCGATGCACTTCGCAGCTTTCTGCAAAGCCTGACGAAGCAAGAGAGATGATTGCGCTTGTATTTTCATTTTGCTTTATTTTTTATTGTAAATTCTATTTTCTTGTTTATGGACCAGCGATAAAATCGCTGGGAACGGGGGCTAGAACGGGAGATTACTCTTATCTATGCCGGATACCGTAGCTGCTGCATTGTCATTCTGAGTATTTTGGGCAGCTACAAATCTACCCTGCTTGCGCTTCTGATAGGCATTCCAGCGGTCTTCCTCTTCCTGGGTGAGGGTAACGATATTGCCTTCATCATCACGATATGGTAATGGGTCGGGACCTTCCACAAACTCCTTGGCTATACGCTTCAAATCCTTGTAGTCGGTCGGTATCGTATCCTTGCCAGGACGATAGAAGAAAAATACGTGCTTGGAAGTCTGAACGTAACGGATGAACTTCGGTTCTATCGTGTTATCATTCTCCCACTCCCTGCCTACGAAATATTCCTGCGTTACCCAAGCCTTCATCTTAAAGCAGTGGCGTTGCTTATCGCTCACGTTCTCGAAGAGGTGTTCCGGGTTGCACTTAATATTCGCTGACTCGCAGTACTTATATATCTTCTTCTTGAAGGTGGCACGGCTGTATTCCTTGCTCTTACCCTCACTGGCATCAGCCCAGTCACGGATAAACTCCATGAACATTTCGTCGGCGCAGATTGGAACTCCATAGACTTCTTCACGTGAGAAGAAGAACTCGAAGTAACGCACGCAGCTCTCCGTAATCTCCGTAATCATATCACGTCTTCGCAGGTTCAACTGAGGAGCCTTGCTTACTACGTGATAGCGCATCATGAACTGCACGGCTAGAGCAGTGATGTAGATAGCCTGATTTCTTGCTATATCAGGCAACTTTTCGGGGTCTGGATTGAAACCCTTCTGAATATCACCAGGTGATCGGGCCATCTTGCGCTTCAACGCATTTTCTCGTGCGAAGCGATTCGAGAAGGCTATCTGCGGGAAACGTCCTGCCGTGGAATCCACTCCACCATCGTATGGGAAGTTGGATGATATGATATGCAGCGGCGAATCTTTCAGACTGAGCGTTTTTATATCTGCTCCCTTACACTCAAGTGTAACACCGGTGGTTGCCATTACATAGAAATAGTCCATCGGGAATGATTTCGGGCGGTCTTCCCAGTGTATCGTCCGATACATTCCTAGGTTATGCTGTATCTCGCCCAGACTGAACCGGGCATCGGCAGTGGTGATGAATCGCTTCATATCAATATTCAGCACATTGACTGCAGAACCTACGAACACTCGCACCACCATGGATTTGCCCGAACCGCCACTAGCCTGTTTCTCGTCTTCAATCTGATCTTCCAGCAGATAGGGAATGCTCTGACTGTCTGAACCCGTCAGGTCTCTATAGCAAACCCTGCCTATGCCGGAAACCATATTGACGAAATGGGCATTGATGATAGCCTTGTCTTCATCAGATAATTCAGACTTGCTTCTGTCGGCTTCCATCTCTTCCTGCCAAAGCACATTGGAGCAACCTCGCAGGATGCGGAGCATCGGCCACAATTCCCGGTCTTTCTTGCCTCGCCAGTCAACGTTCCATCGGTAGATGGTACCCCATTCCCGCAGATCATTTTTCATCTGATTGATTTCAAAGATGCTGAATACAGGCGAACCGTCCTCATTCTTCTGAGCTTCCTTCTGCACTATCTCATTTTCCCTGCGTGTATATTCATCGCTCTGTCTGATGATGAACGGCGGGTCGAAATGGCGCATCGTGAAGTCGTATGGCTTTCGGGCGGTGGCAGGGATGAAGAAGTTACACTGGTCATAACTGATTGGAGTGATATACTCCGGCGTTATCTTCAGCGCCACGTTGCGGAAGTAGAAGTATTCCACGTTCTCGCTGTAGCCTTCCGTAAAGTCGATGATGATGCTCTGCAATCCTCCGGCTGATTTCTCTGAGAAATTCTTGTCTATCAGATTTGCGCAGTCGCTCATCAATTTTTGTTCCTGCTCATTGTGCCTCCAACTCTGTTCGCAGAACTCCAAGAGCTTTTCCTTAGTTGCCTGTATGATGCTCTTTCCGTCGATGTACTCAACAAAGCATCGGTCGAGGTGGATAAACTGACCTACGAGGTCATTGCTCTCAGGATCGATTTTGCGGTAATATCCGTGGCTCGTCATAAAGAGCCATACCTTGGTAGGTGAAATCTTGCAGGTGCAAGGCTTCAGCTTACCGCTGCGGGGGTCTCTCGGATATTCTATCTCGAAAGGGTCGGTGTTCTTGGCTCCCCGAAGCTTGGAGAATAATGGCAGACGAATATCATGGTCGAATCGGAAGTTATCTTCATCGGTCATCCGATAGGTGAGCATATAATCTCTTACGCTCCTCGGTGTGCAGCCGTAGAGCCACTGCCAGCGCTGGTTATAGCGCACACGGAAAGGCTCGGGAAGCATGGCATAGCAAATATCACTGAACTTGGTGGCGATGGCTCCGCAGTTGCGTTGCGATGTAATATCATTGGGATAGATCATAATGACCCTTTCGGCAAATCGCTTCATCTTTTGATATTGCACACCGCTGAAGTCCAGCTTTTCCTGCCTCCACTGACCTCTCTCGATATACCAGAAGTTTCCTCTTCCTACCGAGAAGGCTACGTGGTACCAACTATTCTTTTCAAAGAACTTATCGCCAGCTTTATCCTTACGTAGGGATTGCATGGCGTAATAAACACTCAGAGCATCTTCGGGCGTTCGACAGAACACGATGTTCTGAGCCTTAATTTCATTGAGTGGAATATCTACCTTTTTGGGGTGAAATGTGCCTTTCGGTTCATCATTCTTATCCAGATTCTCCACCCAAATTTCTTTTTTTTCTGTATAGACCTCATCAGGCTGATATTTCTTGATAGCCGCATAAACGGCGGTATTCTCAGCCGTTCTGTTTTCGGCGGCATGGATGAACACCGGGTCGCCCATGAGCCACTTGCTCACCTTTCTCACGCTGTGATCCTCGCAGGTGGAGAAGACGATAGGGTCTTGCTGCATGGCTGGACGGAAGAAGCATCCGCAGCTTCCTTGCGGCGCTATTACGTCTGTGGCGAAGCAAACGAACAACGGGTTCCAGGGTGTTCCGTAAATCACTTCGCTTACCAGTTGCCCGTTTCTCACCACATTAGGCAGCGTCACCTGGTCCACGGCATAGATGCGGAAATCTTCGTTCAGCATTCTTGTGTTGAAGTCCTTGCCGAAGCCGTATTGCGGAATGCCTTTTACTGATGTGACCTCGCACCCCAGGGCTGCAAGCTCCTGGGGATTGAAATCAGTTTTTGGCATGAAAGAGAATGTTTCTATCGTCTGTGCGGCAATAGTTCGATAGTCCATCTTAGCAAAGAGCGCAGGCCATTTGGCTCTCGTCTTCTCGTTGTCACCACATACCCTCACTACGAGGTCGTGGCAAAGACGCAGCAGACTGGCTCCGTGCATCGGCAGCTTGCGCATGGCGGCATAAAGCTCGATCGCACCGTAACCGTTTTTACCGGTCTTAGTACACATCCAGCGCAGGGCACCGTGCTCTGCTTTGGTATTATTATCCACCCCTACGCCGTTATACATACCGCCACGCTCATTATTGTATATAATGAGGTGTGGTGTCTGTTTTGCCTTGCCCTGCTCGCCATCGTCTGCCTCTTCCTTCTGGCAGAGCGGACAGAAACAGGCAGTCTGTCCCTCGATGCGCTGCTCATCGGCAGGTTTTACGAGGAATGCCATGTCGAGATTGGCTAGCTGGTTAAGTATAGGATGGAATAACATATCTTACAGTAAGAGTATTTATATAGTTAAAAGAGAAAGGGAAGGCATCACTCTTGACCATTGACCAGCGATGGAATCGCTGGGAACGGGGGCATGAGGGTAGGCCAAACTTCAAGTGTTTACATCTTGTCGGACAAAAGATGCGTTGTAACGTAGTCGTAGGGCATTACTGCTCCTACTACCCTTGCATAAGAGCGTTTCCAGAATGCCTCCCCTATTCTCTTTATATCAATATTTTCAAAGAAAGAAGACCTTTCGGGCGACACGCCAAGTTTTGAGGATGCCGCAGCTACCGTCCGATGGGGTTCCCAGGCTTTTTAATCAGACTTCCCCTTTTTTTGAAGCTGCGGGTATTGAGATATGTGATGAAGTTTCCAAGTTCACCTATCGCCCGTCCGGTCTTCCTGCCATTTAACCGATGACTCGGATTGTCTAACAAAATAAAGTCGGATAGAGTGTATCGTACCGAAGTTTGCATGATGTCATGCAGAATATCTTTTATTTCTTCATATCTTCACGTTTTTATAAATTCAAAAATGTTTCCAGGCGATAATGCCTTATCTTGCAGTTGCAGATGGTTTCCATACGATGTACTATCATCTGCGAGAGACTTTCCATCGTGAGGAAATCGGTATTTAAACCGATGATCTGCACATCCTGCCTCCAATAGATTTTACCGTTCTTGCGGCGGCAACTATGCGAAGGCGTGATAATCATATCTTCCACGCTACCCGCCATCATTCTGCAAAGATACTCGCAGGTATCCTTCAGCAGGGCGAAGGGCGCATAGAAGAGAAGTGTCGGAATATCATCCCTCAGCCCGCTCATCGTCTCCGTGTAGGCGAAGCGATGCAGCAGCTTGTATCGGGATAAATTTCTGTGCCTCTGCTGTATGCCCTTCCGGTTAGGGATATAAGGCAAATCAAATAGACGGGGCATAGGCTTCCCTTATTTTCTGCATCATCTGCCAAGTACTATAAATACTGCGCTTACAATCAAAGAGCGGATCATGTGCCGCGCCTTCATCATCGGCGATGTCTTTATAGTCCGTAGTCAAGGCATAAGCCATGTCGAGGGTAAAAGGTTCCTCATGAACCCCGGCTGCATCCCATAAGATTCTTGCCATTTCCAGGTAGAACGTGCGATGGTCTCTCAACTGGGTATGCTTAATCTCAAGCTTGATACCCAACTTCCAGCAGATATATCTCAGAATAGCCGGGTCAAAGTCTGTACCCTGTGCCCAAAGGCAGATGTCATCATCACCGAGCTTCTTCTTGATATAGTCTATCCAACCGAAGAAGTCATTTACCACAACATCTATTGGCTGGCAGGGCGACTCGTCGCTATCATTGCCGAGCAAGGCAGCTTTTGCCTCGTCACTCTGCTTTGCCCACCAGTCTGCCGTCGATTGATCAAAGGCGAACCCATTCAGGAACATGCTTCGCAGGTCAACGTGGGCAGAGAATGTGGAATTTCTCAACACGCCGTCACCTTCATCAAAGAAGGGACTCTCTTTACCGTAGCGCTTCCATGCCACCGCGCCGATACTCATAACGGCTGCGGTGGGAGAAAGCGAACAGGTTTCAAAATCAACAGTTACATCTATCATTTGTAGTTATGAATGTTTCATTAAAGACCAGCGATAGAATCGCTGGGAACGGGAGCGAGAGGGAGGTGACAGCTAGGCTACTCTTGTCAGCAAGAGCGCCCTGATGCCTTCCTGCTCCCACGGTTTCCAGTCATCGGCGGTAAACCGCTTGATGATGGTGGTGCGGCTCATACCGCGTTCCTCCATGAAGGCAAAGAACTTCATGCAGAGACCGCTGCTGGCTTTTTTCAGACAGGTGTAGAATACACCTGTCTCCTCGCTCTTGGCAGCCTCTGTCAGATAACCTTTCTTTCCAATCTCGTTACCCAGGGCATCGGTCTCCACATACTCGGATAATAGGTTAGCTACTTCCGGTATAGCTAAGAACTGCTTTTTGCAGTTCTTGATGCCTAGGATTTCCCAGGCATCGAAACCCTTCTGGAAGAAACGAAGGTAAAAAGTCGAAATCGTGAAGCCCTTGGCAGATAAAAACTCAGCTAAGTTCTTCTTTTCGTCAGCAGAAATATCATTTACCTCTAACGGAGTATTATTCTGCGTAACTTTTTCTATAATTTCCTTTGTCATCTCAATTTTATTTTTTAATTTTGGTGCAAATTTAGGAAATAAAATCATAACTACCAAATGTTACCTATATTTTCTTTCAGAAATTAGGGTAATTTAACATAGGTAAGATATATTAATTGATTTTCAGATGAACATAATAGAGTTATTCACCTTTTAAAAATAGTTGAGATATGAAGTACTTTTATAACTACAGCTTCCTCGACAAATGGATGGAAGCAAACAGAAAAATCACCAATAAGCAAATTATGAAGGCTATGGGTACCACGAGTAATGCGTGCCTGGATAGCTGGATAAGAAAGAAGTCGCCACTGCCTACCATCGCCCTGCTGCGCTTCTGCAATGCGTTTCACGTTCCGCTATCTGCATTTATTGTAGATGCGGATAAGGACCTTCAGGAGGAGGGAGGCTACTGTGAGGAGGGGTATGTATGCCCTGGCATAGATGACCAGTTTGAACCAGATGGCGGATATATAGATAATGATGAGAAGCGCAAGCTGGGCACACGTGCCCTGCGCAATCCGCTCGATGTGGAGAGAGTGAAATCGGTGGTGCCGGGATGGACCAGCGATGGAATCACTGGGGAAGGGGGCGCAAAGGGGCGCAAGCAAAAAGAAGAGTACAAAAGAGAGGATGCCCCTGCCCCTATGAATGAGACTTCCCCTACTCCGATAGCGGAACCAGTTCCAAATGCCGATCCGGACATCAGCATGGCTACACTTAACCGTATGCTCGATATTATCGCCGAACAGCAGAAGCAGATAGGCGATCAGCAGAAGCTCATCAATGAGCTGACTCATCGCTTGAACATTCAGCAGAACGGCTTGGGTATGGTGGCGGAAGATATACACCATCGGGCAGATGAGTAGTTAGGGCTTTTGCCCTTAAAGGGCGTATTGAAAAAAACAGCCAGCTACCCATCACGGGCGGCTGGCTGCAACATCGTATATAACCTTTTAAACTTTTAGAAAAAAACTAGTAAACTAAATAAAAACTTAAATAAAAACCTAAATTATATATGAAATACTACTTTTGCTCATTGATTGCTGCCATCTTACGGCGAAGGAACTCCTTCTCCCCGATTACCTGGCAGTCGGCGCTTGTGCTCTCATAAGGCACATCGGTGTAGAAGAAGCCGTGATGCAGGAAGAGCGGTGGCGTTGTGGTGCCGAAGGTGAACGGAAGCTGCGCTTCCTTTCCATCCTTGCCCTTTGCCATCTTAGGCTTGAACTGCAGAATGGCGATGAGTGACGCTTCATTTACGATTGGAAGTGATAGCATCTCTTTCTCCAGTTCGCTGTTCTCATCAGGAATGAAGAGTGATGTGCTCTGCATTCCGTCCTTGGTAGGCTCCTGAATGTTGGTCCATCCTTCCTTGCTGATGGTGTTCTTGAACTCTACCATCGCCACACCTCCGGCAAAGCCTTCGGGTGATTCATAATAGGTATCAGCTCCCTGCTTCTCTGCCCAGATGCGAGCCTTCTCACTTGCTTCACTGCACTCGGCAAGGAATGCTTTCAGCTTCTTGCCTGTTTCACTCTCCTCTGCTATCTTCAGATAGTTGTGAGGTCTGTTATCTTTACCCATAAATCCTTGTATTTTAAATCTATTATATAATTTTCGAGAAAAATTGTATTTTTGAGTATATATTTTTGGCGAAATATTGTATTTTTGAGAAGGGAACCAGCGGTGGAATCGCTGGGAACGGGGGCGCAATGGGGTTAAAGCGCCCGGCAATAGATAACTGGCTCGCCACTCTCGTCGTGCTGCATGTGGAAACCTTTATAGCCTAGCTCTTGAAGGTATAGACTCAATGGGTCTCCCAGCGGGCAGACAATCGCCTTGAAGTACTCACGAAGCCGGGCATCGTTGAACACCTCGCAGTCTTCTGTCCAATGATTCAGCGGCTCAAACTGCTTACCGAAGGCTTCTATCTTTGCCGGGATAACGAAATCCTGCAGCGTTACTTCTGCCTGCTCCTCATTATCTACGAGGTCATAATCATTTCTGTTCTTTCTTCCCTTGCCCATTGTCGTCATGCTTTTTGAGAGTTGTCAGTAACAGTACCACTACTAATATCAGGAACAACGCAAAGGCGTTCTTCCTTGCCGTTTCCTGCCAGGTTGCCTTTCTCGCCTCCCTGGTGTTCTTTTCCGGCGTATCTGATAAGCTGTCGGTGGTTTCCCAGTGAGTGCCCACGTCGCTGCGGGTGCGGACGGATAGGCTGTCGATGGTTTTCTGCATCTGATTGATTTCCTGCTGCTGGCGCTGCAAACGCTCATCGTAGGATGACTGGTTGTTGTGGCTGCCCTTGCGGTGAGTGGTGCGGTTGATCGTCTTCTGCTTGTTGCCGGAAGATTCGGTGGACTCGGTGATATGTTCCTGGATGGTTTCTTCATATTCACCCGATTCCGAGGATGTGGCAGTGGTCTGCTTATCCTCGATGATCTTCCTGGCTGCGCTATCACTTACCGCAACCTGCTTATGCACGCTATCCTGCTGCTCGGTCTTCACGCTATCCTTCGTCTCCTGGTGGTTATCGCTAACCACCCGTCGAGAGGAAGCGCATGCCGTAAACATCATCATCGCTACCACTATCAAGAGTAGATGAATAATCTCTTTCCTTTTCATACGTTTTCATTTATTTAATGTTTCTGGTGCAAAGGTACGAAAAGGGGGAGAAATGGGTGGGACAAAAAAAGGTAAAAAGGCGATTTTACCTTTTTACCTTTTTGCTTTTATCCGCGGTAGAACACCGGAGCGAAGGAACCTTTGCAATCGAAGAACTCTTTGGCTTTATCCTCGATACCCAACTTTCGGATCATATCAAAGTCATCATCGCTACACTCCACACAGAACCTTCCGTTCTTCATGCCGACGAAGGAAATGCGGGAAACCAGTGATTTCTCAGCATCGCCTATAACGAGCTTGCAGAATGCCTTCCACTTGTCGCTGCCCTCGCCTACCTCGGTCTTGATCTTAGTGGAAGCAGGCTGCACGATAGGATTGCCAAACAAATCTGTCTGAACCTGTACCTGAGTTTTCCCTTGCATTTCGGCTATCGAGTCGTAGATACGAAACTTCAGAAATGCAGGATTGCCTACCTTGCGCTTACCATTATATATAGGTTCTACGGAAACACAAATATCCAAAAGTCCGGCTTCCTTCAGTCTGTTGATGTCGGCAATGCTTGTATCTAGCACATTCTTTTTGAACTGGGAAAACTTAGGATAGGCTTCCTTGAAAACTTCACCATTACCAACCTCTATCATGCCCAGATAGGTTTTGATTTTGCGTACCGTCAGACTGATTTCACGCTCCTTCCAGTTATTTCCGCTTGCATCTCTCAATATATAATACATCATAGGCATACGAGCCACCTCGCCTATCAATGCGATATTGTCAGGATGAGATACATATCCTTCCGCCATATTGAATACATAATCTAAGACGTAGGTTTTTCTTTCCGGGTCTATGACCTGCGGATTCAGCGAGAACACTACACCGGAGTTCATAATGGCTGTATCACCGCTGGCAAACACATTATACATCGCCATACCCCAGGTACCATCAGCCTTCTTCTTCGGGCATTCTATTGTGACTTTCAGCACATCGGCTACTGCCTGACGAGCTGCATAGTAATTGTTTTCCGGGATGCCCAGTTCTGCAAAGGGGATATATATCTGCGTCACGCCCGAATTTTTCGCTGCCTCAGAAAACAGAGATTTCGGTATCTTTCTTGACCTGGCAAGGTCTGAGCCGAAGAACTCCTGTATGAACGGCTGTAACTGCTCGCTTACCTTTACTAATACTGCCTGTTGCAGAAGTGTGAGATTCTTGCTTAAACGAGTGAAAGCAAACGGTGTATTGATCCACTTCTGCGGCAAATTACTATTTTCTGCCATATTCTTATCATTTTCATTCATTTTAGGTAAAATTCTACTAAAGTCTTTTACCTGCTAACCCATATTTTTATCCATTTTTACTAAAGTCTTTTACCTATTTACTATTTCTTTTTACCTCGCGCAAGACTAAACTGCTGATAATCAACACCTTTAGCCTATCTCTTATAATATAAATACAAAGAAAGACTAATTTTCCTATATATTTATATTTAAATAAGTAGGTAAAAGACTTTAGTAACTTTTTACCTAAATAAGGGTATCGAGGTAAAAGACTTTAGTAACTTTTTACCTGTTTGCCCTATTTGAGGTAAAAGACTTTAGTAAGATTTTACCTAAACTTAGCCATAAATGTAGTGAGTTGGTACCAAGAACTATACCCTTCGGTACTATTTCGGTACCTCGTCGAGGTAAAAGACTTTAGTAAGATTTTACCTTCTTGCAGGCAATAGTTCGTACCAAGAACTATAACCCTTTTGCATCTTTTGGTACGAAAGTTACTACATTTATGGCTAAGTTTTCATCGTAACTATCTGAAAATCAATCATTAAACCATTTGGTATAACGAGAATTATATGGTGATAACGTGTTTTTAATGCGTAAATACCTATAAATCAGCGTTTTAAGATTCAAACTTAGTCATAAATGTAGTGAGTTGGTACCGAAAACTATACCCTTCGGTACTATTTCGGTACATCAGAAGGTAAAAGACTTTAGTCAGATTTTACCTCAAATCTGACTTTTCGTTTACCTACAAATCTGACTTTTCGTTTACCTGACTGCCTGGTTGGCTGAAACGGTCGATAAACTCCATCACGCCCTGCGCTGCCAAATCCTGAAGGCTCTTGCCCGTGCAGGCTTTTATCTGCACGAGCTTGAAGTAATACTCCATAGGGAGGGAGATCTTTACACCCTTCTCAGCCTTCAGTGGCTTCATGCCAGATGGCATTCCGCTATTGAGAGATGATGAGGGACCAGCGATAGAATCACTGGGAACGGGGGCTATATCCTCGGCGGGTTTTTTCTCGGCGGGTGTCTGCTCGGCTGGTGTCTCTTCTGCTGGCTCCTGCTTCGCTGCCGGAGCATTCTCTTCTGTTGATTCCAAATCCACTGTCGGAGTCTCTGTCTTTTCCGGTTCCTCTGCTGCCGATGGCTCTGAGTCGTAAATATCTTCAATATTCCTCATCGCCTTTGACTTGGTAATATCGAACTTGGAAAAGCCGTTCTGTGCTTGTCTTGCCATAATCGTTACACATTATATATTAAACACTATTTAGGCATACTTGCCAATATCTCTTTCGTGAAGGCTGCATAGTCGTTGCCTACTCTGCTGTATGGCGCATAGGTAAAAATATCCTTCGACATCGCCTGTGCTTCCACCATCTTGGTATCTCGGCGAGTGTAGGCATCGAACATATAGTCGTCGAACTTATCGCCCAGATACTCCTTGAACTGCTTGGTGGCTTTCGTCTGATCATTACTCATCACCATCAGCAAGCCTCGAATATCCAGGTTAGGGTTCAGATCTTCTCTCGTCTCCTTGATGACATTCAGAATTTCAGCGATACCCTTGGTGGCCAACATTTCCAACTGCACCGGAATGATTACACTTGTAGCACAAGAGAGTGCGTTGTGGGTGAGCAGCGACATGGCTGGTGGACAGTCTATCAGGATATAATCAAATACTTCTTCCACCTTCATTCCGTCCTTGCCAGCAAACTCATTTCCTACCTTCTGCCCGTCCTTGTCGGTGAACTCATAGTCCTGCATCACGGCAAAAGTTTTTGCCAGCAGTTTTGTGAGCGCCTTGCGAGGTACTGGCATCTGATTGAGAAACGGCTCAATGCTTATCAGATTTGCCGACGCAGGTACGAGATGGATGCCTTCTTCCACCTGATACACTGGAAGCGATGACTGTTTGATGAGCGCATCATATACCGTAGGCTTGCCTGGATTCTGTACTTCACTCCATCCGAAAAGGAAGGAGAGACTTGACTGCGGGTCTAAGTCGATGAGCAACACGCGAGGTTTACGCTCCTTGCCATCCTCACCCTTGCCAAAATAGCCCTTACCGTAACGGCGCAAGCCAGTTGCTAAACTCTGAACTGATGTTGTCTTACCTACCCCACCCTTGTGATTCACGAAGGCGAGAACTTCTTTCAATCTAATTTCTGCCATTTCTTGTAATGTATTAAAAACGTTCTACTTCTAGTTTATTCTTTAAAAGTTCAAAAGTACTATCTTACAGAAGTACTAATGTACTAAAGAAGAAAAGTGCTAAAGTGGAAATCAACCAACGAACGAAAGAAAAAACCTACTAACGAACGAAAGTGGAAATCAACCAATGTGCGAAAGTGGAAATCCACCAGCTTCTTACATCTCCGTTTACGACGGTTGCAATTTTTGAAACTGTCATATTGTAAAATGTACTAAAGCACTTTTCTACTTCGGTGCAAAAGTACTCATTTTTCTTGAAGCTACCAAATAAATAGCCCTTAAATTCTAAGAATTTAATCTAATTTAAGTATTTAACATTAAAAGTACTATTATTCTTTTCCTCTTTTCTTCTTTTGTATAAAAGTACTAAAGTACTAAAGGAGGGAAGAAGGAAGAAAGACAAGTGGAAAGGTGGAAAAGTGGAAAGGTGGAAAAGTGGAAAGGTGGAAAAGAAGATAAGTGGAAAGGTGGAAAAGAAGAAATCGCCTGGATATTACAATCAATACCCAGGCGATCATCCTATTTTTTATATCTCATAATCATTCCCTTCACTATTCCAGGCATCCTCTACCGTTACGCTCACCCCCTTCTGGTGATGATAGAAGCTGCCGGAGATGGTCGTAATCTTATTACGCTCCAGCTTTACGCCAGGTACCAATATATCAGCATACGGCTTATCGCTGCCTTTTCTGCCCACTAGGAAGGGAAACATCAGACGTATATCCTTCTGCGGGTACCAGCACGTAATAGGCGATACTCTTATTCTGCTTGCCCGCATTCACGGAAGCATCATAGACTCTCTGATTTTTCGCTGCCTCAGTAACATCAAAGGTCTGCCACGAAAAAGCCTTGTATTCATCCAGACTGGTAGTAATATCCCCGGCATCATCGGGATATACATCGGTAGGCGCTACCACAAGCTGCGCCACGATTCTATCCAGCGTAATGCTTGCCGACTGCTTGCCCACTCCCACCGTAATATCCTGCACCGCTCCGAAGGTATCGGAAGTCTTGGTAGAGGTCAGTACAGCCGGAAGGCTCTCGCCAACTGCCGTGAGCACATTATCACTCACAGCCCAGTCTGCACCCTTGGCATCCAGCAGGGTAGGGGAGACGCTTCTGGTGGCAATCACCTTCAGGGTGTGCTCGCCATAATCGAGGGTCAGATCCGGCTCGGCAAAGTCCTCGGCATCGCTTGTCTGGTGGAGCACCTGCAGCAGGGTCCCCGTCTCCTTGTCATAGTCGAAAATAAAGAGATCAGTAAGCGCCTTGCCTTCTGCGGTGAGGGCTGCACGGGTAAAGGTAGAAGATGAAGATGCCTTGCGGCTCTGCATCGTAGAGGAAGAAACGGAAAGGGTAGGGGAGATGGATAGCTTCACGTGGCCCTTTGCTTTTACCGCAGTCTGCTGACCGTTCTCAGGGTTCAACACTCCATCGCTCTGGGCGCAAGAGCTGAAGCCCGCACCCGCTGCCATCATCAGTAAGGTGGTGGCAAATAAAAACATTCTAGTTTTCATAAGCCAAAAATTTAAAAGGTTTGAGTTTATAATTTTGTCGCATCGGCGAAACTCAGTGAAGTTTTGCCGATGCTATAACGTAGCGATAACTACATATCCTTAACGTATCTGCCGCCTACATAGAGCTTGTTGTCGATGTATTCCACCTCGCCCTCGTAGGTCTTACCCTTATAGGTACATTTTCCATATCCCTGCTTACCCTGCAGAACCTGTTTTCCGTTCACGAACACCATATCCTGGCGTTCCTGATAGTCCCATACGAGCACATCACTATTAGGTTCATTTTTCAGGAACTCAGAAAGTTCATCGAAGCTATCGAAGGAATGACCTTCGTAAACGATATTGGTCTTTACCTTATTTTTCATGTTTATAAATTTTTAAAACTCTTACGTAATAACGAGAGGTTTCCGGAATTATTATATACCCTCACGTATTTTTTATTAAAATCTACTCAAGCAGCACGCCCTAAATGGGCAGAAGCAAGTATGGCCCCTCTCGCCCTGAAAGGGCAGAAGCTCCTAGCCCAGGGCAACACCCTGGGTAATCATAGGCGCACCCCTCTCGCCCTGTAAGGGCAAACGCTTTCTCTCATCCCCAGGTGGTGGCATAGAGCAGGCAGCCACGCCTACCAGATGGAGGATTTTCCTTGCGCCTACGCCCTTATCCCGCCCCAATGGCACAATGATAGGCGACGATACAAAATAGCTGCATACAGGCTCAAAATCGCTGGCGTGCAATGGCGATGCAAGCAGATCCGCCACATCCGTCTTTATGATAGCCGCAGGAGCGGATGCGGAAGGGTGATTTACTTCCTCTTTATCCTTACCCTCTTCCTTCACATTCTCCATCTTTTCCACTTCCTTCTCTTCTTTCGCCTTCAATGCCTCCTTGAACATCTTATCCAGCTTCACGCCCTTGTAGGCAAAGAAAGCGCAGCCACGATAACTGTTAGCCTTATTCCGTCTATCATCAGGCATGAACTCCTTACAGAAACCGGAAAGGGTGTAAACCTTGCCCTGATATACCACCTTGTTATCGTCTATCGTGATAGCCCTCTGCCCACCATGGATAAAAGTGATGATGTCACCAGGCTCGATGCCGATTTTCTCAAAAGTAAATTTGCGGCTATCATCCACGAGCTTCTTTTTCTTCTCAGAAGATGGTGCAACTTTCTTTTCGGAAGATGATATAGTTTTCTTCTCAGCAATCGCAGGAGCAGTAATTTCGCAGCCCTGCTGTAAAAGTTTCACACCTTCACCAGGCTTTCCCGCATCATATACGCCATCAGCCACCTTTTCGCCGATATATGAATCACCATCCTTGCGAGGGCAGAGCAGATAGATATTCCCGTTCTTGCACTCAGCCATCTTCGGAGTCTTCGCCTCGGTGCCCAGATACAGAATATCCAACTGAGGAATAGCCAGCAGATGCTCACGTCCAAAACACAGGGCGAAACTATGCTTCAGCACTTCATCGGTGGCAAAGGTCGCCACGTCTTCGCCCACTTTTACCTGGATGCGCTTTTTGCCCATCCTGCCGGAAAGATAAGCGCAATCTCCACCCTTGCTGGAGCGTATCATCTTGCGGATGGCATCCCAGCTATCGCCTACATGAGCACAATATCCGTCGAAGATATTGCCAAAGCAGGAAGCCCAATCTACGAACCGACAAGTGGAAGGCTCATAGGAAGTCATGCCATCAAACTCTATCACGGTAGCCTCTTCGCGATTATCCAGTTTCACGGCTACCAGGTCATACGCTTCGCCGGGCTTCATCTTTGCGCACATCTTCTTCCAGGTCTTCGCATTGATAAGCATTTCGCGGGTATCTCCCGATTTCTGAGTGATGGTAACAGGCATAGCCAGCAGCTTATGGCTATCAGTAGCCACCAGACGGTTTTTCTCTGCATCTATAAAGATACTGGTTATTGCCGCCATATCATGCTTTTTGTTGACGAAATCGCAGAGTTCTGCCATCTCCTTGGTAGCCTGGAAACATACACAGCCACGTTCCTTCCCGTCCTCCTCCTGATAAGTAAACATGTGCGCATTCTTGCCGATACCGGCAAGCCCCTCGAACTTGGTAACAAGACGAAAGATATACGCAGCAGCAAACTCGCAGCGGAAACTATCCACATCTACCTGAAAAAGCTCATCTTTATCTGCATCACCCCAATAGAAAATCTTATCCAGGTTCTTTGCTATCTCGCTGGCACGAAAACAACCGTGGTCGTTTCGGACCATCTTCTGCCATATCATTTCTGCTATCTCATATAATTTGTTGAGAATAGCCATATTCAGTTCCTTATTTGTCATAGCCTTATAATCTTAAAATGAATGTATTAGAATGAATGTATCTTACTTGAATGCTCCTGCCAGAAGAGGGAGGAAAAAGACTGCCACACCGATGGTGGAGAAGAGCAGCACGGCTACACCTACGAAGGCGAGAGCTGCAAGGGAATAAGTAATTGCTTTCTTCATAATGCTATAATCTTTAAATGTATTAAAATTGAAATTTATAATTTTGTCGCAGCATCAGTGAAGTTTCACCGATGTTATAACGAAGGCTTCTTCTGCGCCTGTAAGGTCGCAGCCTTGATAGCGCGGAAGGTCTCTGTAACATATCTGCTGCCTCCGTGCTTTCTGATCCAGTCGTGAACGTCATCGGGCACCACATATTTATGCACGCTGCCCTCTGCTGCAGGTCTGCCTTTCTTATTTGATATTTTATTGATCTCCATATTGAATCCGCTTCGCCGTGATGCGGTAGGGCTGAATGATTATATTACTTTTTCTTCTTTAGCCAGGGAAAGAACCAAGAACCTTCCAAATATTGTTGCGCCCTGATAACGGCATACTCCCTGGTATGTATGCGCAAATCGGACGGAATCTTCTCTATTATCTTCCCTTCTAACTCGTGGTCATAATTCACCCCGCACTCTTTCAGAAGCTCATAAAGAGGATCATCGAAGAATGAGGCAAATATATGCTCCTGAGTGTCGAGGTTTAGAAACTCGAACGAGCAGAAGGGATAATCAAGGAAGGCGTGCAATATCTTAAACATCTTTGTTCTCCTCCTCGTCTTCCTCGTCGATTAATTCGTGCATTTCGCTGGCTGCTTCGTCCTGCTGCTCTTTAGTTAGCAATGCAGGCCACTGTGTCAAATCCCTTGCCCATTTTCCTATCGACACCTGCCCGAAGTTCTTCCAGAAGGCATGAATGATACACACAACCTCCTGCGCCTCGGCATCAGTAAGTATCGAAATAGACTCTGATAGGTTGCTTTTCTCGGTCATAGTTAGAATTTCATCCTCCATCATCAAATCGTCTTTCATCCCTACCTTTAGATATATAGCGTACTTCTCAGGCTCCCAGCTTGCCAGCCGAGCTTTCATCGCTACAGCAAGGGCAATCCAGTACTTTTCGTTAGCCAGGGTCCAAATGGCACGGCAACGGGCTGAGATATTGCAAGATACTAACTCTTTATGATTTTCTGCCAGCCAATCAGCCATTTCTCGCAAACAGGAAGTCAGCTTTGGAGATAGTTTGTCGTCGTCAAAGCGCTTTTTAAATTCAAACTTCTTGACTTTATCAATATTTGAGAGACCTTCACGAAACTTAAGCTTAAGACCTGTTAATCTATCAGAAACAATCCACATCGATCTTCCATCATAGCACAACGTAAATTTTTCTTTCTCCATACTATAATCTTTTTATTTATCTTCATTCTCTATCTGCTCCAGCTTCATATATACCAGCGTATTCTTGTCGTAATACTGGCGAGGAGCAGCACAGGAATAATACTGGTTCTCACTCTCCTTGATACATAGCGCTGCATCTAAGATACGTTTGCCGAAGCTTTTCAGGGCGTGAGTCTTGCCGATGATGGTGATACCAGACTGGTACACCTTACGAACCTCGACAGCAAAACGATGCAGGGCAGCTTTTGTGTTCTTCTCCTCCTTCATTACCTTCTCCAATACTTTCAGGTGATCAGCAGGACGTGGGTTTCTGCGCAGCTCTACGATACCCTTCTTTTTGTAATTGATGCAGACGGAATACTCGCCAGGCTTCAATTTATCCAGATGAGCCTCCAGCAGGTCGTAACGCTGGAGCACATCACGGGGAGTGATGCTGATACTATCTTTCGTGGCAGAAGATGATGCCTGATTTTTAATATCCTCCATAAAAATCCGCTTCGCCGTGATGCGGTAGGGCTGAAATATCTTAATTAATATTAATAATTCGGGTGAAATGATACACCGTATTGTTTTATTTCTTAAATTTGCACTCGTCTTCGGAAGGCTTTTAATCGTACCTTTATGGAATAGAAAGAAACATAAAACTTCCGTTGACGGTCAGACTCTTCAAGGTCTGCGGATTTAAACGCTCTTAAAGAGCAAAATTTCTACTATAGTAGATTCGAGCCAGAAGGCTCGCAGTGCCCCGGCTTAGGTCGGGGCTTTTTCGTTTCGTGCATAAACGCCAATTTTATGAAACTCCAACGTTGTGTGGTTATCAGGATAACTACAATCCTCAAACATAACCCAATACCCCTGCTTATCCAGGAATATCTGACCGATTGAGCTTGCAACGTCCTGGGGTTCGCCCGCCAATCTATTGCATATTATCCTAGTCAGGTCTTTATAAGGTTGACGTTGTTCGTCTATGATACGGAAAGAATATATATTCTTATCTCTTCCCGTAATCGTCAGCGTAGTTATTAAACCCTCAATCGTTCCGACTCTCTTGTACGTATCATCCTTGCACGCCAAAGACTCGCCATTATCAAACAATCGTCTTGCAAGAAACGTTGTTGTATTGTTACAAATAATCTCCGACATAATTATTCCTCCTCTTCTTCTTCCTCCTCATCCTCGTTGCTATTCTGGTAGTCATCGCTATGTGCGACCAAATCATCGAGAGCTGCCTTGAAGTTGAAATCCTTTCTCGGATAATCTGCTTCGTCATTTTCCAAATCATCATAAAAGAAATAAGATCGCTCATCGTCAGAAGCTCGAAGGATTCCGCCTTCAGGGTCTATCCAGAAACCAAAAGAGTAGGAATCCTTACCCCAACTATAAACGTTAATCTCGTAGCCTTCATAATCAAGTGTAAGATAATCAACCATTGATACAAACCTAATGCACTGAGAATCACCGGCAACAATGTAGAGACCTTCATTCTCACCCTCTCGCAGGTCATACCAGGCTTCATTTTCATTCTTCCTCTTCCACTCTGAAAACTCCTTCCATCCGTTTTCGTGTACCGAAAAAGACTCAAAGCGTTTACGGACAATATCCTCCAAGGTATCACTGCCTTCCAAGGCTTCACTATTTAAAAAACCTTCACCAAACTTCGTGTACTTAGCATCACGAAGAGGAATATTTACGCAGGATAATATATTATGTCCACCATCGATTGTAATTCTCATATCTATTGACTTCACCGTGCTGTCGAGGGCTGAATGATTATTACTTAAAATCTACACCTTTGAGCGGATCATTATCACCGCCGTTCTCAATCCCGATGCCTTCCGGCTTTTCCAGAAGGAGCTTTCTTGTAGCCTCCAGCATCATAATGGTGTGGATGGTAGCCTGGCGGGCGTGATAGTCTGAGCCGGCATCATCCACATACTGCTTATTCATACGGACCAGCGTATTCAGGAAGTCAGCACACTCCTCGCGGCTCGGATTGTTTACGTGAACCTCGCAGGTAACAGCCTTCAGAAAGTACTCCATACCCTTTTTCAGCAAGGTCCTTATTCTGCCCGTATCAGGATGCAGCCCTATCATCTGGTAAATCTTGATTCTCAGGCTACACCCACGGCGAGGAAAGCCGATGCGGTAATCATCGCCTACCTCCTCCTTTTCCTCGTCGATGTAATCTACCTTTGCGATAAAACCGCAATCCTTATCAGTACAGACGAGGAAGTCACACTCACCACGCTTGTGATTTCGCAGCGTGTCTATAATAAACAGGGGAATTTCTCTTTTTGCCATATCTCCAAGTATTTTATGATTCTTTATAGAGCTGGCAATACAGCTCTGATCTCATGCGCTTGATATAAAAGACTACTTCGCCCGGTGCAGGCTGATAGTCTGACTTTACAAACATCGCATTTTCGCCATCGGTGGCTACATACTTCTCCATCCCGTAAGTGTTCTTAGGGATGCTACCCTCATAGTAGCTTTTGGCTACTGAGGATAGCTGCAAAGGTGATAATATCATTTTTTCCATATTCTTTCCGCTTATCCGTGATGCGGTAGGGCAAAAGAGTTCTACAAATCTTTCGTTGCTTCGATAGCTTTATTGATAGCGTCCACTTTCTTCTGCTCTATCTCGCCTAACTTCTCGATAATCGCAACAGCATTATTCAGAAAGTTAAGTGCATGCTTATTAGAACAAGGATAGCAGAGGAAACGTCTGCGAGATTCGTCGTTAAAGAACTCTTCGCCGTCCTTTACGTTAGAATTAACAGCCCTATACTCTATAACAAAGTCATCCTCTTTTTCAGGTGTACGAACAAACAGGCAGTTAGATATACAAAAAACATTCATACCATTCACACCAATTCCCTCTTTCTCGCCATCCAGTTCAAGTTCTTTCATTTTATCGCTAATAACATCCTCGACTAAGTTACACTTTTCTCTCAAAGACTTAGTTAACTTAACGTAGTCCTGTCTTGCTAAAATCTTATTCAAATCTGTTGTCATAATTCTTTGCTCATGCCCTTGAGACTTATATGGCTATCTGGCTCAGCCGGTTATTATTTAATGTATTATTCTCTTAATCTATATTAGTACCAGGAAGACCGAACCATTCTGGATAACTCTTTTCTATCGGATCACCCTCGCCCCAATTATTCAACATATTAATATCATTGTCGCAGTAAATATCCCAACCTTTTTGACGAAGGTAAGTTTTTACATGCTTCTTAGATGTTGCTGTAATGTGCATATACGCACGGCTCGCGTGATTATATACTGAGTAAGTTCTAATTCTTGCCATAATCTATAAACCTTTAAACGTTAGAAAATAAGTGAAAAGTGATTTTTCACATCATACTCAAATTTATCTTTGCTCACCGGATCAATATCTGCAACGTCGTCGCACCAACCTTCCCAAGCCTCGAAAGCTTCATCCTTATCATCGAAACCATCAAAACTGAATGATGTAACACTCTTAGATGTGAACACTTCAATATTAGAAGGATAGAACTTAATGCGATGAATACGGGTAAGACCCTTTTTGTTGACAACATAATCTTTGAGTTCCTCGGCATCCTCACCGTAGTTAGGAAGATCCCATGACAGATAAGCCTGGTAGAGTGCCTCATTTTCCTCATCATTACAATCGCCGAGACGCTTCACAATACATCTGCCGTAATAGTCGTCGTGATCAATACTACCTGTCTCAGCCTCTATCTCGTCACGACCTTCCAGAAGAACATTGCCGCCAGAATCAAGGAGCTGCCACTGCTCATCAGGAAGCGGATTGCCGTCGATGTCGGTATCATTGATAATATCATCTTCACGGAATACATCTGAAAGTTTTTCTACGTCAGGAACGTAAGTAACCTTTCTACCGTTGAGGTTTCTGATGTTGAAAGCTACGATAATCTCATTTACATCCATAATTCTCTGCTCATGCCCTTGAGACTTATTTGGCTATCTAGCACAGCCTGTTATTAATAGTTTTTATTTATCTTCTTGTTTTTATCTGATGCAAAGGTACGGATAATTTTTGAAACTACCAAATAAAATGTACTTTAAATACTATTTTAGGTGCATTTTTAACGTTTTATTACGTTTTTGGTACCTCATACCTTATTTATCTGTCATTTGTTCGCCGTGAAGTGTCGATCCTCACATCCCGAAAAAGATGTTGCCAGCCGTGGCAGCGATGGTAAAAATTGCTGCTGCTATCCTCACAGACCGCAGACAGCGTGTAAACTAAAACAAATGCGGACGCTTCCGCGAAACAATTAAAATCTTAAAGTTATGTTTAAAATAACGCACCCTGCCGTGGTGTCGCTCCACGCTTGCCGGTCTGCCGGACGGGGTAGGGGATTTCTATGCTACATCAGCAGGGAAATAGTGTTTGTTGTAATACTCCTTGTATTCCTCCTCGGTCATACTATTCGAGGCAAGAAAACTCTTCCAGTTACCTTCCCGAACGTATTCCTCTTTCGTCTCCTCAAAGGTATGAGGAGCGATGTAACCGGCAGGAAAAAAAGCCTCATGCCGAAATTCGATTGCATCGCCAACCAAACACCCTGATAGGTTCAGGTTCTCTTCGTCCGGAGTGTTCTCGCTCTCCTCCAAAAGCTTGTCGTAGTTCTCAATACTATGCTTAATAATCGTGCGAATATCCTTTGCCCAGGAGCAGGCATCGTCCGGCTTGATATTGCATTCCTGCAGCACCATCTCCACAAGCTCATCGATACCCTTGCGGCTCATGATGTAAGCATCGTGATAGAAATCAAAAGGGATAACGTGATCCAGTTTCCATCCCTTCTCCTCGTTGATGGATGGTCTGCCGTATGCCTTGCGGCTCTCTTCTGTCACCTGCACTTCGTTCTCTACATTCTCTATAACGTTCATACCGTTCTTATTATTATTCTTTGCTTCCATAATTTCTAATTTTTAAATGTTATTATAATATTATTTATCGAAAGTATCACTATTAATATATATAGTCTCAGAACCACGTTTGCACTCCCTTACAGCAGAAGCATGAAAACAGGCTCTACCTATACCAGATAACCAGCGATCTCTACCTAACTTTTTGAGAGCTTCTTCTTCGCTGATTCTTTGATTATATTCAATATAATACTTATAATTAGCTTTTTCTATCTGGTTGAAATCCTCTTCGAGATAGCCGATTTTCTTTAAAAACTCCTTATCTTTCTTTGTTAACTTTGCCATAATTTTCTATTTTTTTAATGATTCTATAATATTCGTATAATACCAGACTGCTGCCTGAGCCATGGCATCCTTCAGTGCCTTCAGATAATTGTCTGTATCTTTAGGCGTATCCATTGGCACGTGCCTATCAGGATATTTTCCGTTCTGATCTCCACTGCAAAGATGGATGATGCAGAAGGAGCGGTCCTTGTCGTGTGTAGCTACCATCCCGTGACTCTTACAAACTTCTACCCCCCATTCAAAATACTTTGGGTCGAAAGTCACTACCTGGAGCACACTCCAGGGATATTCCTGGGCAGTCAGCAGGATTTTACCCTGCTGCTGCGAGATAGTGAAATTATATATAACTGATGATTTCTTCATTTTTCTATATGTTCTATAATAGGGTGATTATTTATGCTGCCTTCTTAACGTATGCTTCTGCCACCGTATGCTTCCATACCTCAGTGCCTCGTACCAGGCGCTTGCCATTTTCGTCGCACAGACAAAAGCATAATTTGCCAAAGCTCTTATAATAGGTATAGTAGTGATACCGGAAGCCTAGCTTCTCATCTACCTCATTAGGATCCACCAGCACAATATCTCCCGGCTGGAAGGTGTAATTCTGCACCTTCTTAAATCCAGATGGAGCTGGATTTTCGGCTTTCCAGGCATCACGGCGCGCCTCGAAATCTTTGCGCTTTTTCGCTGCTTCCTGGCGTGCCTTCAGTAAGGATGCCTCATATTCCTCATCCCGTTTCTTCTCTTTGGCTATCTTAGCCGCTTCTGCTGCCAGAATCTCTGTTTTCTTCTTGCCCGTGATATTCTCGACAATCTGCCAAAATCTGCCTTCTGGGAAGCACTGGATGACCAGCGCCAAGCCTACATAGGTAATACCCCAAAGACCTTCCAGCTTGAAGACGTTGGCACTGCCAGTAAACAGATTTACGTCTATCTTATCTACTTCTGCCTGGTATCTTTCCTGCACCTTCAGAAGTTCTTCGTGGCTGGTGACTCGCACCATTTTGCGCATATAGAAGCTGCTGCTGTCCTCCTGGATGTGCCATTCATTATCCATCAATTTGATATAAGAGAAAAGTTTCTCCTTTTTCTCGTGGTCGATGGCGGTCCATCTGATACCCAAAGACTGATTTTTGTTTTTCGTGAGATTCACGTAAAAACCTACACAGCGAGTGCTCGGATCATCGAAGATTCCGTGAACGGTGATTTGTGTCTGATATTTGCAGATAGGGAAGCCCTTTGCCAGTTTCTCCAGAGTCTCGAAACTGCATCCCTTCTCCACTGCCTGGAGCAAGGCTGCCGGAACTTTCTTTGTACTCAGATTCTTAATATGTTTCTTATCGTATAATGAAGACTTCTTGAATAAGTCTGTAACTTTGTTTGCCATAATTCCTAATATTTTGAATGTTCTATAATGGGTGATTCCTGATTTTTCCGATGGGCTATAATAGGGCAGCGCTTAGGCTGCCTTGCCCTTGTCTATATCGCTAATATAATAAGATGTACTTACACGGTCGCAGACCTTATTATAGGCGTAAATCTCAGGGCGCTCATCGGTATATCCTTCTGCCTCTAATTCTGCCTTCACGATATAATAGAGCATGTATGCCAGGTAATTTGACTGGTAATAAACATCCGTATCGAAAAGCACCCAGCCTCCCCAATCGTCGATGTCGTTGCTCAGGAAGGAGATAAAACCGCTTGTGCTGGTGTGATTCTCCTTGATCCATCCGGCTATTTTATCACGGTGATTTTTCACCTTCTCTATAATCGCCTTCTTGGCCTGGTGGGTAAGTTTGATGCGAACCACGCAAGCATCATTCTCGTAATTATAGAAGCGTGGCTGCCATACCTGGATAAAATCCAGTTTAATATCCTCGTGGATATACTGCTGCATCCATCCTTTCCATACCTCGGTGTACTCCTCGCAAATGGCCTTGTAATATCCCCTATAATCAAAAGTGAAATCCTTGTCCTCCTCGAATCCATTCTCAAGACCATAATAATAAATATCATCATCCGGGCTCCAGATGGAGCAATAAAAACCTTCAAAACCGGCTAAACGTGCATCGCACACCGTTGTAAATTCCTTTTTCTTTTCCATAACCTTAAAAATTTTAATGTTCTATAATATGTTTCTTTTTATTCCCAGGAGGGTGTGTCATAAGTCCATGACGCACCCTTTTTCGCAAAAACTCCTACTTGCAAGTTTTTATCTTGTTCTTTTAGAAATTTTTCTGCTTTATTTACAACAAAGCCCAAACTTTCACAAGCTCGGGCTTTGTCTTTCTGCAAAAAAGTAGTATCTTTGCAGAAAACTTTATAGAATATGGCAAAGATACAAATAAAATCCGAAACTAGGAAAGATTTGAGCTTTTTTCCTTCATCTTTTGACAATTATATCCCAAAAGATGATAAAGTACGCATGTTAGATTCCCTAGTTCGCAGTATGGACAGTAAACCTTTGTTAAGTACTTACGAAGGTACAGGTGCCCCTCCATACAGCCCGATGATGTTACTTAGCCTTGTAATATATTCCTACATTAACGGTGTGTATTCCTGCCGTGGAATAGCCAGTTGCCTACGCTATGATATCCGCTATATGTGGATTTGCGGCGGTCAACGCCAATCATATTCGACAATTAACCGATTCCGTACAAATCACCTTCTGAAATGCATCGATTTCTATTTTGACAAGGTCGTGAATATCCTTGTAAAAAAGGGTGTTATAACCTTAGAGGAGCAGTACGTTGATGGTACCAAGATAGAGTCAAAGGCTAACAAATATACCTTTGTTTGGAAGAAGACAGTGCAGAAAAACCGTGAGAAACTTCTAGAAAAGGCAGCAATAGCTCTCAAGCAACTCAAAGAAAAAATAAAGTATCTCTCAGGAAAAGAATATGATGAAGACACGGAAAGTTTGCTGGAAAAATCGTGCGACATAGACTCCACGGTAAGGAGTTACGAGCAACAGCTGCAGTCTATCCCGGAGGCGAACCTCTCAAAAAGAGAACGCAGCAAACTTGGCACTCAGATTAAACACTTATATAATTATAGTAATAAAATGCGCGAATACGAGTCTTCATTGGAGATTCTTGGCAACAGAAACAGTTTTTCCAAGACAGACAATGATGCCACATTCATGCGCCTCAAAGAGGATGCCATGAACAATGGACAGACTAAGCCTGCCTACAACTTGCAGATAGCCACCGAAAATCAGTATATCACGAACTTTGACTTATATTCAAATCCAACAGATACACTTACTTTCAAGCCTTTCATGCAGAAGTTCAAATGGAGACACGGCAGGCAGCCAAAAACCGTCACTGCAGATTCTGGCTATGGATCCTTAGAGAATTATGAGTTCATAGAAGAAGAGGACATGGTTGGTTACGTTAAGTACAACTGGTTTCATAAGGAGCAACACAGACCATTCAAGGAAGATGCTTTTAATCAGGCAAATCTCTATTATAATAAGGAGGAAAACTACCTGGTTTGTCCTATGGGGCAACATATGGAAGAATGTGGGCAGCGACAGACTACGAGTGACTCCGGATATGTTTCCGTCATAACGCTTTACAGGGCCAAACGGTGTGATGGTTGTCCATTGGCTAGTAGGTGCAAGACTTCCAAGGGGGATAGGGTTGTCGGAGTTAATCATCGTCTTAATGCTTACAAGAAGGAAGCTTTTGAATTGTTGACGTCTGAGCTAGGCTTGGAACACCGGAGCAAAAGACCGGTAGAGCCAGAGGCGGCTTTTGGACAAATGAAGTTTGATATGGGCTATAAACGATTCCGGCATTTTGGCAAAGAGAAGGTTTATATGGACTTCGGTATTTATGCCATGTCTGCCAACTTAAAAAAAATGTTAGGAATAAAGCGACATGAATTATAAAACTCAAAACAGCTGATGAAGCTGTAAGGGATAACTATGCCCAATTGGGAACTAAAGTGAGAAAACTATATCTAAGGAGACCAGAAAGTAAATATTATAAACATTCCGTTTCTAGTAGCTGTTAAATCGAGATAAGGTTTACGGAAAATTATAGATAGAAAAAGGGTGCGTCATGGACTTATGACACACCCTCCTGATTTTACGCGTACACTATAATAAGGCGATACGAACGGGTATCTTATCTCATTGATGCAATATACCGCCGATGGCGTACTCTGTGCCAGGGTATCCTGGCAAATCACCTTTCCGTTCATTCCGTGTACCATCATGTTAAGGGCACACATTTTGCATACCAGCGGATCCGAATCCTGGGCTATATACTGGTAACGGCGACCGGCGGAATGATCCAGTTTGCTAACCTCCATATAATGAGCCAGGAGCAGGCGACCGCTTCCGGCTGCACAGTCATTCACCCTAGAGCCTTCTATTTTCGCGCTGGGAGCCTCAATTTTGCCCGGTGCTATAATAGTACTCATAAGGTCTGATACGCTTGCAGGCGTAAAAAATTGCCCCGTCTTGGATGCCTTGCCAGCGGTTAAATACATATCCTCATACAGCATGCCGAACACGTCGAGCCACTGGCCGCGGTCCATCGCCTGGCTAACATCATTAAGCCAGACCATCGCCAGGGTAGCCAGTTTTGGCTTCGCCTGAAGGCGCTGCTGCTGCCATTTCAAATAACCTTTTGAATCACCCAGGAACGCCTCCACGCTGAATAAATCCAGAAGGTAATCGCAGAAATCATTCAGTGCCATCTCGTGTGGTCGCCCGTCTTCCTTTGCCTGATCGCTCAAAATATCTACATATAATTTCGTATTAATCATAAATCCTCAAAATTTAAAATGGTCTATAATAAGTGATATTTCACACGTTCTATAATAGGTGCCCTGGATAGCATCCAGGGCTAGCTATTAACATATCCAGATGTGGCTAAAAAGTGGGTACTTCTTCAAATCGTGTTCACGTGCCCAGTTTCTGATCGTACTGTCGGTTTTTACCAGCTCATGAACTGAAGCCTCGATTTTGCGTACCTGGTCCACGTACTTTGCGTAATGTTTAATGCTATCTTTATATTTAATAATATCCTGGCTTTTATCTAGAATATACCCGTCGATTACCACGATGGCTTCTGCTGCATTCATACGATCGCCAGTAAACCATTTCCACTCCTTGCCCTTCTGAGAGTTCCAGGAACCATAAAACGTGATGCCCGGCGCGTATTCTCCGTATGAATTAATAGCACTTAATTCCAAACAACCTTCATAAAAGCTACAATAAAAGCCTGTAGCCTCCTTTGCAGCAGCCAGGAAGCGCTTATTTATCACCTTGCCGTCGAAGATACGACACACGGCTTTTAATGCCTTCGTGGCTATTATTTCTTTGTTGGAGCGGTCCACGAGTTTATCGACGTGTTCGCGGTACTTCTCTACCTCCTCATTCTTTTTGCGACGAAGACAAGCATTTACGGCGTTCTGGTACTCTTTTTCCGTGCCTATCATGTAGTTTATAGGCTTGTCACGATCAATCATACCACGGCGCATGTAATACTCATTCTTCAGGATTCCGTACTCCTTCGCATTTTCCACGCTACTGAAGCGTCCGGGCTTTTTAGTTGAGATAGAATCGCCGGTCCATAGGAAAACGTCTCCAGGGGCATCAATTAAATCACACAAGCGATCCGCGATTTTGCTGATATTCTCATTTTCCAAATTATTTAAATCTATCTTTGTTTTCATAATTCCTCAAAATTTAAAATGTTCTATAATATAGAGATATTTTACGTGTTCTATAATGAAGACTTAAAACCTTCCTTCTTAAAATCTGGAATGAACTCTTCACGAATGGATGCCCATACTCGAATGTTACGTCTTTTATACGCGTAATCAAATTCTATCTCCGTGCGCGCCTTAAATACAAGGCCTACCTGTTCCACTCCTTTATCGGTGTCTCTATACACACCTTCAGCAGTTTTGATGCCGTTTTTAGTTAAATCTATACACCAGTTACGGCTCAGAATCTCGCTGAATGCCCGGCACGCCTCCTTCAGGTTTTCTGCCTGGATCTCGCTGTGCTGATTTCTAATATAAATGCAAAAATCCGCACTTTTTTCGTTGCCCTCCTTGTCGTATAATACAGAAGGAGTCACCGTGTAATTAAAATGAAAAGTCTTCATAACTCTAATATTTTAAAGATTCTATAATATGTTTATTAATTCCCTGGTGATATTTTGCAGCCGCTATAATAGCGGCTTTTATCACTTTATTAGAAGGTGCCGGCGGGAATGATCCGCCGTGCTAGCCTGGCTACCTTTGCACCCTGATACAATTTAAGATACTCGCTTATAAACGGCTGATCCATTATTAAAACGGCCTATCTCTATAATCTGATCAGTTAACGGTGCGACGGCTTTTTCAATATTCTCTATAATAGAAGAATATAAAGATAAAAGCCGCTTTTTCAGGTTTTTAGACTGCATAACCGCAAAACCGCGTACCTGGCCCGTGCTTCGATACTGGCACGCCTGATCCGTGTCCCATAGACCTTGCTCCAGAATATCGGCAAAATCTATATCGTGTACGTCGCCGTACTCGCTGCCATCTAGGTAAATTCTGCCATCTAGATAAGCCCCCTCGAATAACCAGGTCGCAAAAATACATCTAAAGAAAACTCAAAAGGAACGCCGCAAAACTCGATTTCATGGAAAACACTTGCAATCTGGTATTGTTCCCCGTTTTCCAGATAGCCTCCATCAAGATCACTAATCGCTCCGGCGATATTATCACGCCGAAAATCAAACTCGATTTCGTCGTCAACCATAACAGAATAATATCTGCTAAAAATTGTATGCCCAAAATTACACGTTGCCATAACTCTAATATTTTAAAGATTCTATAATATGTTTACTAATTCCCGGTGATATTTTACAGCCACTATAAAGTGACTTTTATCACCATCTAGAAGGTGCCGGCGGGAATGATCCACCATGAAGGCCTTAAACCTTTGCACCTTAATATTTAAAGTTTGAAAAACTTATAAAGATACTGATAACAACATACACACGGCCGCGGCAATTAGATTAATGCCTATAAACTGCAGCCCGTTTACTGTCACGCCCTCGTCACCGTCGCCGGCAAAGTAAGTTTTAGGCGCAAAAAGCCATCTCCAGGCAGTTTTTGCAGCCGCAAAGATACTCTTGTTCAGGCGTGCGAAAAGAATGGCACACACGGCAAATAAAACGCTTACTAGCGCCGCCGTACTGGTACGGCGTGAAATATTGATGCTATTATTCATAACTCTAATGTTTTAAAGATTCTATAATATGGTTATTTTGTGGGCACCCTGGAAGGATCCAGGGCACCGGGTATTTTACGCACATCTCATGAAATTATCGAGATAGTGCCGCACCCCCTTAATTGTGATATAAGGCCGCGGCCAACTGTCTTCTTTTTTAGGGCACGTGTATTTTATCTTTTGCCAGCGTGCGCAAAGTTCCTCCGTGTTGTTATAACATACCTTATATAATGCGCGTTCCCCGTTCTCGTCGATCACAAGAGACCAACCTCCATAACCTTCCTGCTCGAAACATTCACCGTATTTAGCTAATTCTTCATACTGCTGTTTTATAGTCTTTTTTGCCATAACTCAAAAATTTTAAAAGTTTATAAATAGAGGGTGCCGGCGGGAATGATCCGCCGTATAAGGCCTTAAACCTTTGCACCCTGGAATCTCTAAAATATATTATAATGCTGCCATCATAGCCATAGCAGAATTTACAACTTTTGCCTGTTCCATGCTAGTAATAACTGGAGTGTGTTCCTGAACAAATTTCTTTTGTTCAGTACTAAGCGCCGCAAAGTTTGCACGGAATGCAGCACAAAAGGCTTCTGCTTTTTCGTGTTCATTCTTTGCGATGATCTGGATCTCCAGGCGCAAAGGTGCGCGCATACTCTTTGGGAATTTATCCACGGCGTGCAAAAGCGCCGTTTCATACTGGAAAGATTCCCATGTACGGTTAAGGTATGATACACGGGAGTGTTCATTTTCTTTGCCGCAGCCTACAGTGTAAACATGATGGCAAAATCCATTTTTCGTATATGTAGTATTACAATAAAAATAAATCTTTTCGCCGTTAACTGTAAATTCAAAAGTTTTTCTATTATATATTTTTGTTGCCATGATTTTCTAATTTTAAAATGTTAGTACTTTACTTGTTTAACTCGCTTTTTGTTTCCTGATAATCGCTTTTAATGATCAGGCCAAAACCAAAATACAATAAAGCGCCAAGACCAAGGAGTAAAAGAAAAGACTCAAAACAAGCCCCCTTTTTTACTACGTTAACAAAAATCAGATCATAAGCGCAAACAAAAGCACCTAAAACAAAAGGCAGTGGAATAATGGCTAAAATAAAACTCATTACATCCATATTTGATAATACTTTAAAAAATTCTTTCATGATTTCTAAACTTTAAAATGTTTCTATAATAGGGACCGCCGGAGCGGTCCCCGTTTATTACTTACTACCTGGATATTACAATCTGATCTCCTCCAAATTAGCAAGATCAAAAATTGCAATTTGTTCATTTGCGCGGCCGGCCTCGATAGCTTCAGCGCGATCCGCGAAAATAACTGTAGCATCATAATAATACAATCCAGATTCGGAATCATACCAGCCGCCGAACGCCAAAGTGCGACCGTTCATCTCGCTTGATGCCTGGAGTTCCTCGATAACATTTGCAACCTTTGCCAGACCTTCAGCGCCGAAACTGTTTTGTGTGCGCTTCAGTGCGACAGCGTACCCAGTTGTGACAGGCTGCAAATTTGCTGCGTTAACAGTAAAACCTTCAGGGTTAATTGCTGCGATTGCAGCGACTGTTGAGATAACTAAATTCTTTTTCATAACTTTTAAAAATTAATTGTTTAATACTTTGTTTATTGTTTACTTTTGTGGCTATAAAGGAATCTGCCTCCTTTCCAAAAGCTAAAATGTTTTCACCGTCTATAATGTAATGTATTCTGTTTTTGTTTGGCTTGTGTTGTTACCGTTTCCGGCCGTTGCAGTACTCCCAATAACGCCCGCGCCTATAATAAGATACATTGCAATAATAGCTCGCACATTTCTTTATAATAGCCTAATATTTAGTACATGCCGTTTCCTAAAGGTTAACGGCAAAAATCCTTATATATCTATTAAT
>ERZ869983.15-NODE-15-length-55555-cov-7.111287_pt1 | contig 55555 bp, 45 predicted proteins | sample MGYA00521106_ERZ869983 | MGnify/ENA primary metagenome ERZ869983 (study PRJEB32232, sample SAMN07284972) | human gut metagenome | biome: human-associated habitat; material: feces | host: Homo sapiens | place: Tanzania | collected 2014-04-05 ...
TGCGGAATTGCATAGCAATGGAGCAATCCGGGTACATCAGAGAGTGGCAAAATTTACTTTTGACACTCTCATCATTATTTTACATTTCTACGCATACTTAGTCATATTATCACACCAATGTTTAAATTTCTACTGATTCTTATGAAAAAGACACCTTTATCTTTGATTTTCCTTGGCAAATGTACGTTTTTTTCGGTACTGATTCATGATATAATAATGGGAGTATTATTATATCAAGGAGGATATCTCATGAGCAATACAATCTTACGCAATGAAAATGTATCTGTTACCTTAAAATCTCTTGGTGGGGAACTGACTTCTATCAAAGATGCTTCTGGTACAGAATATCTCTGGCAGGGAAATCCTGACTTCTGGAGTGGACAGGCACCTGTCTTATTTCCGATCGTTGGGTGTTTAAGAAATGGAACTGCAACCATCGGAGATTCTAAGACTTGTTCTTTTGGCCGTCATGGTCTTGCAAGAAAATTAGAGTTTACTTTGGTTTCTTCTTCTGAAACTTGTGCTGTTTACTCTTTAAGAGCGGATGCTTCTACAAAAGAACAGTATCTCTATGATTTTGAACTTCAGATGATCTATGAATTAACCGATCATGGGGTTAAAGTCAGCCATAAAGTGATCAATCACGGAGACATTGTTATGCCTTACTGTGTTGGCGGTCATCCTGCATTTAACTGTCCTGTTTTTGAAGGGGAGAATTTTGAAGATTATATCGTGGAATTTGAACAGCCGGAAACTGCTGCCTGTGCACAGCTTACAGATGATGGTTTGATCAATAATAACGATCGTATTCCTGTTCTTGATCATGAAACTGTGATCCCTGTGAAACATTCTTTATTTTACAAGGATGCTTTGATCTTTGATCAATTGAAATCACGCACGGTTGCGTTAAAGCATAAGGAAAGCGGCCATGGTATCTTAGTTACTTTCCCTGATTTTGATTATCTGGGTGTATGGTCTAGTGCCAATGATGGTCCATTTGTTGCTTTGGAACCTTGGAGCGGAACTTCTACCTGCAGTGATGAAGATGATGTGTTTGAACATAAACGTGGGGTTCGATTCCTTGAAGCTGGGGAAAGTGATACTTTGAGTTTTGTGATCGAGATTTTATAGGACGTGATAAAAAGGAGACTCTGAATATTTCAAAGTCTCCTTTTTCGTTAAATTATATGGCTTCAAAGTATTTTATAAATTCAGTGCTTCGATTGGTTTTAGATTCGCTGCTTTATTAGCAGGATATAATCCAAACACGATTCCAAGTATCGCCGAAAATGCTAATGCGATCAGACTGATTCCTGCTGACATCGTATAATCTGCTGACATCAACTGATTCATTCCCAAAATAGTTGCCGCACTTAATGCGATTCCGATCAATCCACCCATACAGGATAAGACAGTTGATTCGATCATAAATTGAGCCAGGATATCTTTCTTCTTCGCCCCGATGGCTTTTCGGATTCCGATCTCTTTTGTTCGTTCTGTGACAGACACAAGCATGATGTTCATGATTCCGATCCCGCCTACCAAAAGTGAGATTCCTGCGATTCCTCCGATCATATAGGTCATGGAGTTTGTAACGTCGCTGACACTGTCTGCGATATCGGACTGGTTTGTGATCGTATAAGAATCTTCATCTCCTGTTTTTTCTAACAGGAAGCTGTCTACTGCACTTTCTGCCATATTTAACATTCCTTCATTTGTTGCAGATACATAGAAACTGCTGATCGTGCTGTTTTGCATGATCCTTTGTGCTGTTGTAAATGGAATATAGATCACTGAATCGTTGGAGTCTCTCTGGGATGATCCATCTTCTTCTAAGACTCCGATGATCTTGAAGTTTCTTCCTGAGATTCGGATCGTTTCTCCTTCTACATCGGTATGTCCAAATAAGTCTTTGGCTGCTGTGACTCCAATGAGGCAGACTTGCAGACGGTTATCATTATCTACATCTAAGATATAACGTCCTTTTTGTACGCTGATATTCTGGATATCTTCGTATTCCTCTGTGATTCCTTTTAATGTTACACTGGATGAATTTCCAGATGCTTTTGCTGTAGAGCTTCCTGAAATGATCGGTGATACACTCTCGATCGCTGGGTTATTTTCAAGGTTTGTAAGGTCACTGGTTGTGATCTTATTGCTTCTTCTGCTTGTTACTGTTGCTGAGATCACATTGCCGCCTAATTGTGATAATGTGTCACTGACGTTGTTTGTTGTACTTTGTACAATCGACACAAGAACGGTGACACTCATCACGCCGATAATGATTCCGAGCATAGTTAAGAATGATCTTAATTTTGTTGAACATATAGAGGCAAATGCCATTTTAATTGCTTGTGTGATCTTCATATTCTGCCTCACCTCCTGAATCTTTTATGATCTTCCCATCGCTGATCTGTACCTGCCGCGGTGCTTCCATTGCCACATTGTTGTCATGTGTGATCAATACGATCGTATTTCCTTCTTCATGAAGATTGTGCAGCAAGGTCATGATTTCTTTTCCTGATCTGGAATCCAAATTTCCAGTTGGTTCGTCGGCAAGGATCAGGGATGGTTCCCCGACCAATGCTCTTGCGATCGCAACTCTTTGCTGCTGCCCTCCAGATAACTGATTGGGTTTGTGGTTCATTCGTTGTTCCAAGCCAACTTCTTTTAATGCTTTCACTGCTTTTTCTCTTCGCTTCTTTGTCGGCATTCCCTGATAGATCAGCGGAAGTTCTACATTCTCCAGTGCGGAGAGTTTTGGAAGCAGATGGAACTGTTGAAAGATAAATCCAATCTTTTTATTGCGGATCATTGATAATTCTTTTTCTTTACATTTTAAAATGTCGGTTCCATCCAGTGTTATTTCTCCGGAATCCGGGCGGTCAAGACATCCAAGCATATTCATAAATGTTGATTTTCCGCTTCCTGACTGTCCGATGATCGCCACAAATTCATGCTCTTTGATCGAAAGTGACACATCATCCAATGCATGAACTTCTTCTCCGCCAAGAAGATAGATTTTCTTTAAATTTTTCACGGATATCATGATGATCACCTCCTACTGTTTTCCACCAGATGGCATTCCACCGCCTTGCTTATTTCCACCTTGCATTCCACCACCGGATGGTGCATCCATTCCGCCTTTCATATCGGATTTTTCATCGGAGCTGCTACTGCTTCTTGTGATAGTCTTGACCTGATCTCCTTCGCTGACTCCTGATGTGATCTGTGCATAAGTATCATTGATGATCCCTGTCTCTACTTTGGTCTGTGTTCCATTTTCGTTGTCATCCGTTACGATCGTTACATAACTTTCACCATCTTTTGTCTGAATTGCTGATACTGGGACTAAAACTGCATTTTCTGCTTTGGCTGTTGTGATCGTTGCCGTAACACTCATGGATGGCAGAAGATCGGATGCATTACTTAACTGAATCGTTACTGGATAAGTTGCAACCCCGTCACTTGTTGATCCAACTTTGGATACTTTTGTTACTTTTCCTGTAAATGTCTTATCTTCCACTGCATCTGCTGTGACTGTGACACTCTGGCCTTTCTTGACACTTTTGATATCTAATTCATCAACATTGATCGTTACTTTATAACTGCTTGTTTTCAGTACTTTGCATACACTCTGGCCTTTACTGATCGTTTTTCCTTTTGTGATCGTGCCACTTACAATTCCATTATATTTTGATGTCACTGTCAGATTACTTCTTTCTGTTTTCAAGGTTGATAATTTCATTGTCAGATCCTTGTATTTTCGTACATTACTTGCATAATCGTCATCAGAAGAATCGCTGTCTTCGATCGTATCTTCTAAAGTTTCGATCTGGCTTTCTAACTGTGTGATCGAATCTTCCAGATCAGAACTTGTAAGCTTAGCGATTACATCTCCTTTTTTGACTGTCGCTCCATCTCGTTTAAGAACTGACTGTACGGTAACATCACTGGAAAATGTGACATTTTGCGTTGTTGCTTTTACAGAACCACTTCCTTCTACTGTCTTTTCAATCGTTCCTGTTGTCGCTTTCTGTGTCTGTACCGTTTTTTGTGGCTGCTTTTTCTGGAAGAAGAATTTATAAATTCCAAATTCTCCGCCGCCAAGTAATGCTAAAATGATCACAATACAACATAGTTTATGGTTCTTTATTTTTGATATCATATTTTTCTTTTCCATATATGCCTCCAATTCATGTGCTGTTTTTGATTTTCTGTTTGTTATTGTAGAAAATCTTTTTGAACATCTCATGGCAGTTTTATGAACAGTACGTGTTAATGTTATGAACATTTTGTGACTTGAAAGCACTGGAATTTCCACATTTTTCGTGCTATCTTGTAGATAACAAACTTGTAGTTAGGAGTTATGATCATATGAATTGGCATGGAAAACGTTATTATTCGTTCGATAGTTTCTTGAAGAATTATTTTGGTGAGAAGATTTATAAAGTGTCTCTGGATGGTGGTTTTACCTGTCCAAACAGAGATGGAACACTTGGAACTGGTGGTTGTATCTTTTGCAGTGAGGGCGGCTCCGGGGATTTTGCTTCTTCGGCTGCTTTGTCTGTGACAGATCAGATCACTGCTGGGATCAATATGGTTTCCAAGAAGATCGAGAATGGGAAATATATTGCTTATTTTCAGGCTTTTACAAATACTTATGGTCCGATCAAGAAATTAGAGGCTTTGTATATGGAAGCGGTCAATGATCCAAGAATTGTTGCTCTTGCGATCGGTACAAGACCTGATTGTCTGCCCGCTGAAGTTTTGAATCTTTTGGATCGGTTAAATAAAATCAAGCCTGTATTTGTGGAACTTGGTCTGCAGACGATTCATGAAGATACTGCTTCTTTTATCCGACGTGGGTATCCTTTGTCTTGTTTTGATGAAGCGGTTATGAATCTTCATAAGATTGGAGTACTCACTGTTGTTCACCTGATCCTTGGGCTGCCTGTTGAGACAAATGATATGATGCTGGAATCCGTTCGTTATCTGAATCATCTTCCGATTCATGGCGTGAAATTTTCTATGCTGCATATCTTGAAGAATACGGATCTGGCAGTTTATTATGAAGAACATCCTTTTGATGTGTTTACTTTGGAGTCTTATGTTGATCTGCTTTTGAAATGTATTGAGAATCTGAGTCCTGAGATCGTGATTCACCGATTGACTGGGGATGGGCCGAGAGATTTGTTGATCGCTCCGGAGTGGAGTGTTTATAAGCGGAAGGTTTTGAATAGGATTGCGCATGAGATGAAGGTGAAGGATGTTTGGCAGGGGAATTTGTTGTAGATTGTAACCAACTTTTTAATATTTTTCAACATTTGTATGTTACAAATAAAATAAAAATATGGAGACGGTTTTCAAAATTTGAAACTGTCTCCATATTTTTTTACAACTGATTCATATCTTCGAATGATATCAGTCTGACATTTTCCTCTTCCTGCTCACGCAACTTTAATTTCTCCGTAAAACCTGTTTTTGAAAATATCATATAACTTTGTTTTTGATAATGGAATAATCCACTTCTCTCCTGTAATGTCTCCAATATATCCACATCTGCCAGCTCATTTCTCCACTTGCATTCTCCAAAGATTGCTTCTAAGCCGTTCTCTGCCATTAAGTCAATCTCTTCTTGTCGTTTCTTCTTCGGGTTATTCCCCCACCATCGTGCAAATTCGCCTGCCGGGAAAGGAAGTGTCATATAAATCTGTGGGAGATATAAATATTGTTTGCAGATTTCTTCGAAGATATATCCCATAAAATGACTGATCTGAGGTTTTACAGATACCTCATAAATCGTCTCCCCGATTCCTCGCATAATACCGCTTAGATTTGGTCTTACAAAACGATACCAAAATAAAAACATAAAATCTTCTAAGGTATATAATGTTTTTCTGCTTTTGATACCTTCAGTCAATGGTGTTTCTTTCTTAATGATTCCTAATGTTATCAAAGACTGAATCTGTGCGCTACATCCACTGCTTGCAAGTCCTGTTTTTGTTGCAATTTCATTTAACCTGCTTGCACCTCCTGCAATCGCTGTTATGATTGAATGATAACTTGATGGGTCTTGAAGTTCCTGCTTTAAAAGATTCCCAGGCTCATCAAATAAACGTCCACTTTCATCGAAAAATAATTCCTTAATGTTATCATCCATTGACTGATTACTTCGAATTCTTGATAAATACTCCGGAATACCCCCTGTCACTCCATATAAAACAGCCTGTTCTTCTGTGCTAAATTCTGAAAGCATCTCTTTTGCTTCAAAATAACTAAATGGATGTAGTTTAAACTGTGCCGTTCTTCTTCCATACAGCGGACTCTTATATCCAAGTACCTGTTCTTCCATAAAACTCATAGATGATCCGCATAAGATCAAAAATAAATTAGAATTCTTCCAGCACTGGTCAATATGACTTTGCAGCATCGAAGAAATTGCGGGATAAGATGCTGCAAGGTATGGGAATTCATCAATTGCGATCACAAGCCGTTCCTGACCATCTGAATTCTTGCATAAATGATCGATATACAAAAGTAAACTTTCAAAATCAGAAAATTCCGGCATATAAAAATCAGACGCTCCTTCTGTCAACAATGCCTTTGATATTCCAGTCAAATTCTCTTTTGCTGTTCCTTCTACTGCCATATAGTAGGCTGAACGCTTCCCTTTTAAGAATTCGTTGATCAGCATTGTTTTACCAACTCGTCTTCGTCCATAAATAACAACAAACTGAAATCCTTCATCCTGATATAAAGTATGTAACTTCTTAATCTCTCGATTTCTTCCCACAAATTTCATCGTTATGCCTCCACGAACTTGTTAACTTTATCATTCTTTCCAATTCAATTATTGTTTATGTTAATTTACTAAGTGATCAATTACTAATTACTCAATTACTAATTGATCACTTAGTAAATTTAGTATAACATAATACTTTCTTCTTATCTACTCTGAAATAACTTGATAAATCAGTATTATTATCTTGCCTTTTTATTTTTTCCAATCTTCCTTTGTTTCTTCTAGTTTTCTTTGCAATGTTTTTTCAAGTACACAAAAAGCTGGAATAAAGCTGTCTCTAATCAAAAGAATCATTTCATCTATTTCCTGCTCATTGTATATATGGACAGATGTATTTCGTTTTTTTAACATAAGCAGCCATACTGTTGCATCATCTACAAAACCAAGCTTATATCCTAATTGTAAGATTTCTCTTGGCGAACCTGTTGCTACTCCATCTGCTCCATGCATCTTTAATATTTCCTGTAAAGCTTTCCATACAAGTTCAAATGTAAGATTGAACTGTCCGATCACACCTATTCTGTATATGTCATTATTATCTGCTAAATCAAAATCTGCATTTTTCAATACATTTAAGCAATTCGAAAAATTTTCAAGCTTTTTCATAAATTACTACACCATCCTTTTTTCTTTCATACCTCTTCCTTTCCTCATATTTTCTGAACTACTACTTTACATCTCTTTTTACAAAATGCGATTCCATATGCCAGAATATGCCTTCTTCCCTCTTCACGTAATGCTTCGTCATATCTTCGATCCTTGATCTGTTCCATTGCTCTTTCACATGCTTTTTCCAATCCGTCAAATGTTTTAGAATACTTTAATTCAATTAATATTCCTTCGTCTGGATCTTCTGGCTTAATCAGAATATCTACAAATCCTTCTCCTGATTCAACATTTGATTTTACGATCCAATTTCTGTGATTTCTTAAAAGCCCTAACATCATTCCATGATAAAAGTTTTCCTTTTCTTCGTTTCTTGCTTTTGTATCCAAAATACTGATCGTTTCCGCAAGGATACTTGTCAATTGATCCTGAACATCTTTGGCTTTTCCTTGTGCAAAGGATTGATAGAAACTGCTCATTCTATCTTCATCATTTACCACAGTCTGATCAAACCATTGTTGAATCTGATCAATAAACACTTCCCTTACTTCCTTATTCGGAATCATCAATTTATAAATTCCTCGCTCTGCCCTTCCTGTTTGTGTGAGATATCCTGTCGTAAATAAGACACTCCATAGATTATCAACACTTTGATCAATTTCATCATAAGTAAGATCCTGACGTATCTTCTTCTCAATCACATCTCCTGCGATCAGCTGTTCTATTTCATCTTTTGTCGTCTGGTCTGCTTTCGCAACAAATCTTTTTACCAGATCATTTCCACTGCTGTTGATCCAAAAAGCTTCTGGTTCTGCTTCTAGATCATATCGAAGATGTTCCACATAATTAATCACGTCCCATGGGCAATAAATATCAGCATTTCCAAAATGATATCCATCATACCATTCTTTTGCTTCTGAAAAATAATCTTCCAGATCATAATCTTTCAACAACTTTCGCACTTCTTCGTCCGTAAATCCAAACTGTTCATCAAAACGGACGTCTGCGATTGAAAGTACTTTAAAGTTATTTAATCCTGTAAAAATACTTTCTTTTGAAACACGAAGACACCCGGTTAATACAGCAAATTGCAAAAATTCATTTGTTTTTAACGCCTGTCCAAACAGCCCTCGCAGCAAAGAAACCATTTCTTTGTAATATCCATGTTGAAATGCTTTATCTAGTGGCACATCATATTCGTCAATCAAAATTATGCTTTTCTTTCCATAATGTTCAAACAATATCTGTGATAACATTCTCAAACTGTCTTCAATTCTTTCATCTTGCCCAGATAAAATATCATTGAACAGTTTACGATTCTCTTCCGAAACTTTCTCACTCTTCTTCAACTCATAATGTCTCTGTGCTTCCGTACGGATCGTAATCTTCAGCATACTTTTGGCTTCTTCGAAATTCAATCCATCAACACCTTTCAGTGAAAGAAAGATCACAGGATATTGCCCCATATGTTCTTCACACAATTCTTTATTTGCAGCAATATACAATTGATCAAACAGTGTTTTATCTGCTCCTATCTCAAAAAAGGATTTCAGCATACTCATATTCAAAGTCTTTCCAAAACGGCGAGGACGTGTAAATAGATTTACTTCACCCCAGTTTTGTAAAAGCTGCTCGATCAGTCTGGTTTTGTCTACATAGTAGAAACCAGATTTGATCAGTTTATCAAATTGATCGATGCCTACTGGTAATTTCATATTGTTCATTGCCACCACCACCTTTATTTGGTCTCATCTGCTGATTTATTTTCGTCTTTTTACAACACAACATTTCTTGTAAAAAGAAATTCCATAACAGATCACCTCATCATAACTATCCTCAAATTCCTTTGCATACATCCTATGATCAATCTGCTGAATAGCTTTTTCGCAATCCTCTTCTAAGTTCTTTACTTCTTTTGAATATTTTGCTTCAAAAACTGCAACCTTTCCTTCATATTCATTAAAAATAACAAGATCACTTCGACCTTCTCCATGTTCTTTATTCGATTCAACACTATATCCAGCCCCAGCAAATATTCCTGCAAGAAATGCCTGATAAAAATCTTCTCTATAATCATGATAACTGATCGTTATTCGCAACAGCCTGCTGATCTCCTGTGTTAAAGTCTGCTCATCACCATTCCATACTGCATCAAATAAATGCTTTCGATCTTGTAACTTCGCTGTATCACTAAACCAATCCTGTACTGTTGTCTCAAAAATCTCTCGTATCTCTTTGTTTGGAATCTTCAATGTGATCTTTCCATCTGCACTTTCCTTCTCTTCCTTATCTCTTGTCAGATATCCTGTTAAATACAAAATGCTCCAAAAATTCTCTTCTGATGAATGTAAATAATCATACGTAAGATTTTCTTCTATTTTCTGATCGATCGTATCTCCTGCCATCAATTTTTCCATCTTTTTTTGAATTCCGCTGCCTGCATAATCTATGAAAGATCGTATGATCGCATTATCACTTGTATTCTTCCAGTAACTTGCTGGCTTCATGTCTGGATCGATCCGTAGATCTCTTACATAGTTCATAACATCCCATGGACAATATACATTGATCTTTCCAAAATTATATCCATCATACCATTCTTTGATTTCTTTAAAATGCTCTTGCAGTCCAATATCTTTTAAGATATCTTTTACTTCCTGATCGGTAAATCCAAAATATTCATTTAAATGTGTTGATATGATCGTATCTGAGATAAAATTATTGGTTCCTGTAAATATACTTTCCTTTGCAATTTTCAAGCAACCTATAACTACTGCAAACTGAAGATGAGAATTATCTTTTAGAGATGTGCTCATCATCGTTTTCATCACATCCAGCATTTCTTTATAGTAGCCATTGCTGCTTGCTTTTGCTAATGGTACATCATATTCATCCAATAATAAAATAACCGGCTTTCCGTAATGCGCATTCATCATTCTTATGATGGTAGCCACACTGATTTTTATCAGGTCTTCTGACAAATTTTCTTCACTTATATCTTGTAACTTCAAAAAGATCTTTTTATCATTCTCATTTACCTTATCGCTATCTGATAAATAATCATGTTCATTGCAGATCCATGAAATCTGATTTCTTAACATCTTCATAGCTGATTGAAAATTCAATCCATCTACATCTTTGAAAGAAATAAATAATGTTGGATACTGATTCATCCATTTTTGACATAATTCTATATCTCTTGAGATCTTCAGATCTTCAAATAGTTTCCTGCTGTCCTTTCGTATATCAAAGAAATACGCCAACATACTCATTCCGATCGTCTTTCCAAAGCGTCTTGGTCTTGTGATCAATGTAACTTCTGCGATTCTTGATTCCAGTAATTCTTTGATCAAATTCGTTTTATCTACATAATAATATTCATTTTGTCTTAACTTATGAAAATCAGAAATTCCTACTGGTAATTTCACATTGTTCATTGCCAACACCATCTTCTTAGATTTTATCTAATCACAAAACATCCTCTTCCGTTTGCTTTTGCTTCATATAAGATCTCATCGGTCTTTGTCAGAAGTTCCTTGATCGTTTTTGGATATGTAAAACGATATACTCCAATACTGCAGCTTACTGTGACTTCCTGCTGAATTCCTGAGATGTTTTGAAAGAATTGTTCCAGTTCTTCTTCTAACGCTTCCTGGCTCATCTCTTCTTCGATCATCACAGCAAACTCATCTCCGCCAACTCTTCCAACTACTCCATATGGCTCAAATTGTTCTTTTAAAAACGTCGCAAATTGCTTTAAGGTTTCATCTCCTACAATATGCCCCAGATTATCATTGATCTGCTTAAACCAATCCACATCCAGAAACAAAAACCATCCTTGATGACCATGAATCCTCTGATCATTTTGAATATTTTGGCATTGTTGCAAAAACAGTCTTCTTCCCATTACCCCAGTAAGGAAATCGATCTCCCCTTGATATTCCCGGTACTTCATATATCTGTAGATCATTAGCATCGTCAATATTAAGATAAAATCCAATGCAAGCATTGCGATCAAAAACTGTATCTGTAAATGTAACAGATCAATCTCAATTGTTCTTGTTACATGAATTCTGTGCTGTTTCAACATATGGGTAGACCGTTCTGCAAAATATCCAGTAGAAAATATTGCTATACAAATGACCAAAAAACTGATCCCTGCTGATATAGCGACCATCTTAGAGGACAGATATGGATCATCCAAAGATTGATTTACCGCATCCTTGTATTTTTGAATGCGTTCCTTGTGATAAATCTTATATGCCACCTATACCCAGAAAAGACAACATAGTGCAATAAGTTCATCATTGATCCCCATATAAAATGCTGACATTCCAGTATAGCCAAGCTGTGGAAAACAGACTCCCATAACATTAAACACTAAGAAAGCATGTATCCACTGTGAGATCAAAGAAAGGATCCAGATTCCTATTTTCTCATACTTTCGTCCTTTTATAATAGAAAACAGATATCCGATCACAAAGCCAAACAGAACTCTTGATCCAACACTTAGTAAAATGCTTCCTATTGGATTACCACTATATAGCGGTGAAAATATCTTATCATCTGATACGACATAAAGTGCTGATGCCTTATACATACTTGCTAGTCCAAATACCAATCCGATCACTGTAGATTCCAAAGGCCCAAGCAAACATCCCGCAACTACGATCGGGATATATGCTGTTGTAAGTGAAATTGGATCAATATGGATGAATCCTAAAAAAGTAAATGACATAATAAGCTCGATCGCCAATAATAGCATAAAAACATATTTTTCAAATTTTAAATGTTTCCATTTGATTTGCTTCATCTCTCTAATCTTCCTTTGCTTTGGGATTTCTTAAACTTCTTCCCCATTCTCCTTTGCTTACTTACATCATCATACCATAAAAACAAAATATTAACGACACCTGAATGCCTAAAATCGATGGTATCCCTAATCTAAAATACCATTTTCTTGTCTTATGATGAAATACTGTCATACCGATCATTGCTCCAATAGAGCCTCCGATCAATGCAAGTATGATCAATTTTTTCTCTCTGACTCTCCACTGTCTTGTCATCGCTCTCCATTTGTCTAATCCATACAATGCAAATGTTATAACGTTGATCATGATCAGATATAAATGAATATATGCTGATTGCATTTGTAGGTCTCCTCCCCATATCCTTTTTATTTTAATCTGTATTTTCGATTTTTATTATTGCCTATTTGTTCTATATCTTGTGTCAAAGCTTTTAATAATTCTTTCGTTCTGGAGGGTTTTAAATTTAATAAATTACAAAAATCCTGAATCGTATATTCTTTACCCTCTTCCATAAATTCAAGTATTTTTTTATAATTTTGTATTATCTTTTTTGAAATCTTTTTATCGCCGTTTTTTATCGCCGTTTTTTACCGCCGTTTTTTTATCGCCGTTTTTTACATTATCATATGAATAATCTTCATTTAATGGCACAATAATCCTAAATACATCCCCTTCTACAAATTCTGGTTCTTCTCCTGAATAATATTTCGAATACTTAAATATATTTCTCACTCCTGAACCTAATCGATCTGACCATCCTATATTTCTAAAAAATGAAGCAATGATCGGATTCTTTGGATTTGGTTCCATATTATCAGGTGTAATAATTCCATCTCCTGATGACCGATTCGCATTTTCTGTATACATCCTATCTTTTTCTATTACAAATTTAGCTGTATATGAACTCGTAAATTCTCTATGAATTAATGTATTTGCAATCTTTTCCCAATAACATAACTGCTGCCAGGTTATATCCACTTTCTCCTGTTGCTCTGTCCTTTCCATATAATCCCGCACTTCTCAATAATTCCTCATCACTCATACTTTCCCAACTATGCACACCTTCTATATTATTTGTTGCCATTTTTCTAATTCGTGGCAATAAATCTAATCTAAAATCTTCCAGTGAAATATAAGGATAAATCTGTTTCTCTGTAAATCTATTCTGTTTTCTAATATACATCATTGCAAGTTGGGCTGTTGCAGTAACTTTTACATCTGCATCATCTACTCTGTCATAAACTTCTTTTTTGAAACTGTGTACTTCTGCGCTGACTGGTATATGAATATGAATGATCGTTTTTCCTTCATACTTTATAATTTCCGGTGATAGATATATGGTTGGAGTAAACATATTAGGATTACTGATAATCTTTATAAAATTCTTTACCATATCTCCTGCTGCATTTTCAGGAACTCCACAAACAGTCCCATCGTCTTCTACTCCAAGGTAAATATCTCCACCAAAACGATTCAGAAAGGAGCATACACTTTGATATACATCATTTTCAATTCGGTTGCTGCATCTTTTAAATTCTACTGCTATTGTTTCACCTATCTGCAATATGGTTCTTAATTTTTCTTGATCCATAGTGTGTATTCACCTCTCCTTTATTTTTTATTTGTTGACATAAAATATACCAAATGTTAGTATATTAATAAAGAAAGGTGCTACCGATGACGGTTCGCCTGATGATTAATACGTTATAAAAATAACCGCTTAACTTTCCAGGCTAGGGCGGTTATTTTTCTGTCTTGGCATCATGCTTTCCACGCACTAGAACTCCCCGTAGGAAGCGAACCGCCATTCACGTCAATGTGAAGTAACACCTGATATATATTTTAACAAGTAGTTTTATTAGAATCAATATATTTACGCAATCTTTAAACTTCTTAAGTCTCAGGATACTTAGCGGGAGCACCTTTAATTCAAGAAATTTTCTTCATACCAAAAGTCCCATGTCTGAACATTAAACTTTATGTCTCCTTGTTTTTTATATTTATACAAGCAATCAAAACTTTCTTTTATCATCGTATCATTCCACAAATAATCCTGCTTAGGTAATGCTGGAATATTGATTTGATTTTCTTTTTTATTCATCTTTTCTTTTATATAATTATTTCTAACTGTATCTGCGTAATGTATATTACTCCACATAATCATACTACTGATCAATAAAGTAATCATAAAAATATTTACTGTCTTATAGATTAAATGCTCTTTTTTTAATGATATTTTATTCATTAATTGTATTACGAATCCTACAAACAGAATATATGTATAAAATAATGTTCTCGCACCAATCGGAGTTACTATTAATAACGGCATAATACTGAATACTATTAAGCCATAATTAATAAGTATTTTGTTTTCAATACTTTTTCTATTTTTCTTCAATATAATAAATACAGCTATTAAACATATTACAAGCATGAACATTGAAATAATATTTCTTAATATAAAGTTTGGATAAACCCATTCTCTATCATTATCCATAAGAAAATATAAGAAAGAATACACTCCAAGCCCTATTAAATAGTATTTAATATTCTTGTTATTCTTATTATACAGATAATATATCACAATTGCTAAAAGCAAAAATAAGAAAAAATTTCCCATCATACATCTATTAATCGTTAACACATTATACATTGCTGTTGAAATAATCGTTCCTAGCGTATTAGGAATTTTTCTATATGTATCCATTTTATATGCTACACGAAAATATTTTGGTCCAAAAAACATTAATCCTGTACCAATAAGTGTTGCTATTGAAAATATCAAAATTGCTATTTTATCTTTTTTGTGTTTTATCAAATCTATTATAAGAATCATCAAAATAGCAATATTTATTACAGTGCTATTTTCACTGCATAATTGTGCCAATAGAGCGAACATGAATAATACAGTTAATAACACAATTCTAATACCTGCATTTTTGCATTTATTATACTTTTTCAAACAACTTAGTGCTGTTAATTCTAAAAATACACATAATACATAATTACAGAAACCCGCTGTCCATACATATACTTGCGCAGATAACAAATTCGTTGGGAAAATCACAAGAATTGCCAAAATTCCTTTTTTCCAACCTTCCTCTAATTCACATAAATAAACTAGATTAATCCAGATACCAACGATACAGATTGTTTTGACCATCACTCTAAGCATCTTATTATTTACAAGTAAAACAACCGCTAAGTTTCCTAAATATCTTCCATTTCCAAATGCCTTCAAATATTGAATAATCTTTCCAACACTTAATACATTTAAACTTTGAAAATATCGATCATCTCCAGTTAATGGATAATAATATGCGCATATTGCTTCTATCAATATCATCAAAAAAAATACAGCAATTTCTGCTTTTAAATATTTCTGTTTTTCCATATCTTCTTTTCTCCTATAGCTCTTTTTGTTTTATTCATTAGATATTTTTCTTATACAATTAGTTTTCTGATTACTCGTCTCACTAACTGTTTTCTTGCTTCTTTTCTTTCTTGTTTTTGAATCGTCTCCAGCTTCTTTTCATAAATCTCTACTACCCGATCATATTTATTTTCTTTTAGGCACTGACTAATCTCATAATCTATCTGATCTTTTTTCGTTCGGTTTTTATACCATGTTTTTACTTGTAGTTCTTTCAAAATTTTCTTTATATTTTGAATCACTTCTGGATGCTGATCTTTCACTCTCAATTGCTGTATGATCATATTCTCAATAGATCTACACCAATAATCTGTTACATACTGTGCTAAGAAATCATAATCTCCTCCAAACAATTCTACATATAAATTATAATTCGCTAATATCAATTCTAAATACTGTGCATTATATCTTCTGCTTAAAGAATTCGGTACACTCACATAATTATAAAAACATTCATCCATGCAATAATAATTTTTGCAGTATTTCAAAAATTCTACTATAAAAATTCGATCTTCCCAAGTGTTTCTTTTTTCATCGAAATGAATCTGATATTTATCAATAATTTCTTTCTTATATATCTTATTCCATGAAAAATCAAACACAAAATTTTTTCGATTTTTTTCTAGATTTAATAATGGAGGTAAAACTTGTTTTTTTATATATGATTTATCTAACAACAGCTTTTTAGGGTTCTCGTGGAAATTCTCTGTCTTTTCTCCTGTTTCTGATACATATCTCCATCCAAAATCTAAGATATCTGCTTGATTATTTTTCAATACCTTTATTATCTTTTCATATGCCACTAAATCCATAAAATCATCAGAATCTATGAAAGCTACATATTGGCCTTCTGCTTGTAACAGTCCAGCATTTCGTGCTGTACATATTCCTCCATTTTCTTTATGAATGATTTTAACATTCTCTAATCCATCATACTGGTCACAAATGCTTCCACTGCCATCTGTTGATCCATCATCCACTAAGATAATCTCTATCTCATTTGTCGTCTGATTCACTAAGCTGTCGATTGATTTTTTTACATATTTCTCTGCATTATATATCGGCATAATAACTGAAATAAAATATTTACTCATGATCCATATCCCTATCTTCTTTATTATCTTTTTATCTTATGAAACATACCAGTCACCAAAGATTTTTCATAATCATTCATTTCTAGAATCCATGAGGCAATTCCAAATAATACTACATACATAACTCCTAAGATTAATACCATCCAAAGATTCTTTACTGTAATCACTCGAAGTGCTACTGTCCCCACAACAACCATGATAACTGGCACAATACTGATCCTTATAATATTTTTCCAAAAACCTATAATATCGAGTTTTATAATCTTCCAATAATACCAATTCATCAAAATTCCATTTCCAACAACAAATGCAACTGCTGTACATGCTGCTGCTCCAATGATTCCGAATTTTGGCATAGCTAAAATTGTTCCTATTACATTTAATACTGCAATCACTGCATATACAATCGTTCTAAACTTCAATTTATTCTGTGCTGAAATAACTGAAAAAGCAATACTTTGAATCAATGGCACTGCCAAAGGAACCATTGTTAACAGCCCAATAATATATGCTTGTGAATAATCTTTTCCTGCCCAAACATCAATGAATATTTGTCCAAATACAATATAACCCGATAATATTAATGATACAATATAATATTGTAATCTTCCAATTCTAATTAATAATTCTGATAATTTTTCCATTGGCTGATTTCCAAAAACCATCATATTTACTCTTGTTCCAAAAACTCCGCTGATTGCAGATGACATGTTTTGTAACATTGAAGTAAATGTTCCACCTATATTATAAACAGCAACTGCGACTGTTCCTAAAACTGCTCCAATCAGGACTTTATCTGTTGCCCAATATAGCATATCAATAATAGAGCTTGCAAAAACATATATAGAAAATCCCAAAATTTCTTTTACCATATAAAATGGCATGTCTTTAAATCTTGGTACTACATTTAATTTCTGTTTACAATACCAAATAAAAATAATTCCATAAATGAGCTGTATGCCTAATCCAATCATAGCTAATCCAATGGATGCATATCCTAAAAACAATACAATTAAATTTAAAATAGGTGTTGCAATTGTTGCAATCATATCAACCATTTTTCGGAAAATATATTTTTCATAGGCAACAGATACAGAAGATAATACACTCACTGGAAAAGAAATTGCTGTGCTAACGGTCATAATAATCATCAATACCTTTAATCGTTGTATTTCATTTACTGTTAGTCCCGTTCCAAAAAATAGTCCTGTTCCTTTTGTTAATAAAAAACCAACAATACAAACAACAATTGCTATAATTCCATAAATAGAAAGAATCAAACCTGTAACACCCTCTATTTTGTCATGATCGCCTTCTATTCGAAATTTTGATATGAACCGTATAATTGCGGTACCAAATCCAAAATTTAATAATGTCAAATAACTGATCACTGAATTTGATAAACTGTACAATCCATACTCTTCCTGTCCAAGAATTCTGAGCATGATCGGAGTATATAATAATGGTATAATTGTACTAATTATCAAATTTATGTACGTTATAATTGATCCAACTTTTAGTTCATTAACTTTTTTCTGTCCCATATAAGCCCCTTATTTCTTTAATATTTTACTTTTTAATCGGTAAATACCTTCTTTTCTTTGCAGTGCTTTCTGCTGTTTATATAACTGTTCTGCACAATCTGAAGGCAACTGAAAAATTCTTTCTTTTTTCTCTTTTGTTGTCATATTTTCATCATGCATGATCGTATATGCATAATACTCTAATTGTTTTTGCTTTTCTTCTGCAATTAATTTCTGAATCTCATCTGCTGATTTTCCCATAAGTTCATACATGATCTTAAAATTATCCAAACTATCCTGAATCTTCGTTTCTAATAATCTGGACATCAATGAATTTTCATTATCTCTCATATAATGGCATAATGCCTTATTCACAAAGAAAAATCCTGATATCTTTGCAGCTTTCATGTACTCTAATAAGAATCTAAAATCTTCTCCAATAAACATTTCTTCTTTAAATCGAATATGATTTTGTTTTATCACATCTAGCCGAAAAATCTTATTCCAGATAATCTGTAACATTCTGTTTTCATATAATTCTGGCATAATCTGTATTGATTTTTTCAAATCTTCCTGTTCATTGGATGGTAAGAAAATATCAGTTCGCCCATTTTTCTTTTCATCATGATTTACGTATCCACAAACTGGCATAACACTTTCATCATCTGCATAAGAAATCGCAGATATCATTATTTCTACGTAATCTACCTCTACATAATCATCACTATCTACAAACATTAAATAGTTTCCATCTGCATAATCCAATCCGTGATTTCTTGTATATGAAACTCCGTGATTTTGATCATTTTCGATACATAATACATTGTCATAAGTATTTGCAAGTTTCTTACATACATTTATCGTCTGATCCCCTGAGCAGTCCTCTACTAGTATGATCTGCAGATTTTTATATGTATTTTTCTCTAAGGATTCTACACATCTTGTGATCGTATCTGCTGCTTTGTATACAGGAATTACAATGCTGACTTTTTTATTTGTTTCCATAGACTTCTCTCAGCAAATGTGCATATAAGGTTTCTTGTCCATCTGCTGTTTCCTTCTTTAAATCAATTTTGTAAGTTAATTTATGAATGATATTCCGCTTTGTCAAACGTTCATATAATTCTGTAGTATATGGCTTATCTAATACCTGATACATTTCAAAAATATCTAGATTGTTATCTGGTACATCATCGATCAATTCTCTAATCTGCTTAAAATTCTTATATCCTAATAAAATCAGATAATCAATCAGAACATAATCTACAATATCATCATATTTTCTCCACCATTCAAAGAATGCATCTCGTCCAAATTCAAAAATTGGATTATGGGCATATCCTGTCATAAAAAATCCACACCAGCGTCCTTTACATGCTTCTCGCTGACATATAACAGGATCATACATTTTCTGTGAATAGAATGATTTTTTCAAGAATTCTTTTGGAAATTCTCCTGTGAAAAATACCGTTGCATCCATCCAGAATCCGCCGTATTCACTTAACAAACAAAAGCGCAAAATATCTGACAAAGTTGTCATTGTGATCTTCTTTTCTTTAAATTTTTGTTCTATATGGGCTGGGAACGTCACATAATCTTTGTAATTATCGAATGTAATTAAATGTAGTTCTGTAATATCAGCTGGTAATGTATCTTTCAGACGTTTGAAACACATCTTTACCAATTCTGGCATACTTTCTTCTCCTTGCCACCAACATACCCATACTGGAACTTTTTCTGATTTTGGATATTTTTCTGATTCATTTTTCCAATTATCATTGATCTTATAACTTCGTACAAAATCTCCCATTGCTTCATCTATAAAACGTTCGATTTCTGCAATATATTTTTCTGATTTTCCTGGTGGAAATAATCCATCAATAAAAATTGCTTTTGCAGTTCGGAATCCAAAATGCTTTAAGTTCTTTGGAAAATTCCTGCTCTCATTTTTGATTCTTTCTAAGAAATGATATGCTCTTTGAAAAAAACGTCTCATCTTATCACCTTCTTAACATTTTTCTTTTTATGTACAATCCAACTCTTCTGATCTTATTTCTGATTCCTATAACACACAAATAGTATCTTATTTCTTGTTTTAAATCATAAAATTTCAATTTCATTCCTGTATATGGGATCTCAAATTTTTCTCTTTGACAATAATCAAAAAATTCTTTTCCTGCCTTAATCAGATATGGCCCTTCTCCAAGAGATTTTGGATATCCTTTTAACGGTTCTTTATAAATATCAATAAACTCTGCCTGTATATTTCTCATGTACAGATAAATATATGGGTTTTTATGATAGATGCTCATCTTATTTAAGATTGTTAATTTTAATTCTTCGTTTTTGCAAAAAACTACATTTAACGGGATGGTTCCATTCATACATGCAATTGCTTCTGCATGGTTCCATACATAGATCTGCTCTCTTAATGTTAATGTTTCTGGGCCTAATGATTCATAACCATTCTGATTAAAACATTGTTCAATATATTTTTCTCCAAATTCTGTCGCTGCTGCTTTGCCAAAATTTCTTCTTGAAAAGTATATTTTCTTGATATCTTTAAATTTTTCTTTTAAAGTTTTATCTTCTAACACATATTCTACCATCTGATCAAACATTCTCTGATATTCTTCTGTATACCATATACATGGTCGAAATCCTGCTTCTGGAACAAATACTTTTTGGAATCTTGTAGGCTTTTTGATGTGAATCAACTGTTCTTCCCCAATTCCTAACATCTTGTAAAACTCAAGATAATTTCCTTCAGGTTCTTCTTCTCCAATATATGCAACTTTAAAGTCTTTTATATTTTCTCTGAATTCAGGATTTGCAAAAATCCATAGTTTGGAAGTCATATCTACAAGAAAATGTCCCCAATGTTTGGCAAAAACTCCGATATAAATGACTTTCTCATCTATATAAATCTCATCTGCATGATTCCACTCATATTTTCCACCATTCTGAGCCCATCCACCATCGTAAAATGAACTTTGAACAAACTCACCCTCTTGTCTACAAACTCCGCCTTTTCCCCATGTTGGTCCATTATCTTCATACTTTCGTGGTAATATGATTGCATTTTGATATTCATAAATATGTAGTTTTTCTTGTTTTATATATATTTGCTCCTTATTATTCAAAATAATGATTCTCCCCTTCATCAACATTCAGTTCTTCCTTTGTTTTATCAAAAAAACTTCTGAAAAAAGAATATTTTATTTTCACTGGAATTAGTCCAAACATAATCCGATTCCAATATTGCTTCTTAATTGCCCGAACATCTTTTTCTAATTCTTTGATTCCTTGTGCCTGCCTTGTGTAACTGATCAGATTATCCGTTAAATTATATAAATATTCTGCCTTTAAATCTGGATATTTCTCTATAACCATCTCATAACGCTTTGTCATATATTCCAAACGGTCTTTTAACATCTGTGCCTGATACTGTGTTCCTGACAGCATGACTCCTGATTTTCTCATTCGATACCAATATAAAGACTCATCAAAGACCACAACTTTTTCGGCTTTTAAAATCGCCTGATATGTAAAAAATTCATCATCAATCTTATGTCCTTCTTCAAATCGGACTCCTTCTAATGTTTTTTTATCAAACATCTTATTCCAGATCAATCCACATGTCCAATCAGATAAAAATTTTCTGATATAATCTTTGCTACTGTATTCTTTATTTTTAAAACCTGTGCTACCTTGTGTTTTATTTTTGTACCATTGTTTAAAAGAACAAACGGCAACATCTGATTGACTTTCCTTTATTGCATTTAATAATTTTTCTACATAATTATTTTCAATCTTATCATCACTGTCGATAAAACAAATATATTCCCCTGTTGCCATATCTAGTCCATGATTTCTGGCATTCGCTGCACCACCATTTTTCTGATGAATCACCTTGATCCTTTCATCTTTTTGTGCATATTGGTCACAAATTTCAGGGCAATGATCTGGGGATTCATCATCAATTAAAATGATTTCTAAATTTTCGTAAGTCTGATTTAACACTGTTTCCAGACATTCTCCAAGATATGCTTCTACTCCATATACAGGTATGATCATACTGACTAATTCCATAGTAATTTCCCCTAGTTATTTAAAAATTCGTCTAATTTTTCAAAATGTTTTTCTGCATTTTGAATGGATTTTGTAACATCTATTTTATATCCTGATTCTAAATTCTTCTTTGCATTTTCAAAACTTAAGGAATCTGGATCTCTTAAATCTGCATATTCTCCATGAAATCCCAGGTCTTCTAATACATATTTTGTTTTATCGCTATACAAAATAGGAAAGACTGATTTTCCTGCTGTCAGACCAAGTATCGTTCCATGAAATCTTGCAGCAATAATATAAATAGAACGGCTCATTTCTTCTAATAATTGCCCACGATTCGTTCCGTTGTAATCAAATATGGTAATATTTCGCTGCTGTTCTGATCTATTTTTAATTTCCTGCGCTGCATCCAAATCTCCTTCTTCTCTGCAGAATGATGCTAGAATTACCTGATATCCTTCTTTGCTAAACCCACTTGTTATTTGTACCATTTTTTCAATGTATTCTTCATTGGTCATTTGATCAAAATCTGAATTCAATTCTTTATCTTTATAGGAAATTACAGATATAAAAATCTGTTTTTTATTTTCTTCCACTTTCGGCATAGGGTAAGAAAACAAGATATCTGGTGCTTGTCTTACATGATCATTACCTGCAAAAAGATTCTTTGAATAGGTATCTCGAAAACAGATATCTTTTAACTTTGTATATACTTTATCCATTGCACTTCGATATTCTTCTGTATGATATGGTCCGAAATTCGCTCCTAACACAAAAAATGGATACTGACTGCTTTGATATTCCCACCATGATACAATATTTTTCCATGTTGGATATTCCATGAAGATTGATCCACCAATATATACTTGGGCATCACACTTTTTCTGGATTCCTGCTTTATATCTCGCTGCCAGAGATGGGCGGATTTTTTTTAGTATCTTTGTCTTTGTTGAATTTTTATCGATAACCTTTAAATTTTTCTGTTCCTCAAAAACTTTTTGATTCTGAGCATTCGTCCAGAAGTAAATTTCTGTATCTGGATATCTATTTGCAATTGTTTCGATAAACAGATCATCCCCTAAATTAATATGATCATATGCATACAAAAATATCTTTTTCATCGTTGTCCCCTTTTACTCTACTCCGTACCCAAACCGATTTCTTAATTTACAAGTAAACTCTAATGATATTTTAGAGATATAATACCATATCTTTTCTTTACTACTATATTTTCGAATATCTGTCTTATCTATCGGAATATCGCGATAAATCTCTTTTACTCTTTTCTTCAAATCTTCTAATTCTTTTCCTGACAGATAACGCATTCCTTTCTGATAGTGATACATACACATAAATATAAGCTGTCTTTTTGCAACTCTATATATTTCTGGATACTTACCCAGATATTTCATTCTTTCATATCTTGCTTCCAAACCATCAAGTCTTCTGATTGTGTATGTTTCATTTATAATGCTATCTTCCCTAAAAAAATAATAATATCCGATATATGATATCTGAATTATTTTATCCGCACGTTCAATTGCTTTGTATGTAAAAAATTCATCCTCATTATACTTACCAACCTCAAACCATAAATCCTCAACCACTTCCCTTTTATATAATTTATTCCATACAACCGGCTGTATTTTTTCCTCTACAACTGCCATCAAAGCATTTTGCGTATCCATAATTGATTCTTTATTACCACATTCTTTATCTTCTTTTTTTTCAATTCCTGAAGTTCTCTCAAATGCGCACTCACAAATATCTGCATTATTTTTCTTTATAGCATTTATCATCTTCTGATACATATCCTGTGCGATCCAGTCATCACTGTCTATATACGATACATAAGCACCCGCCATAACTTTCATTCCAGCATTCCTCGCATCAGATAATCCACCATTTTCTTTATGTATCACCTTGATTCTCTGATCCTTTTTTGCCCATTCATCACAAATCCTTGGACAGTCATCAGGAGATCCATCATCAACTAATATAATTTCCAGTTTTTTATATGTTTGATTCATAAGACTTTGTATACACCGATCAAGATAATCTTGAACTTTATATATTGGCACTATTACACTGATTAATTCTTCCATAGCTTATTCCTCATTTACCAGATATTTCTTTGATGTTCCTGTTTTCAAGTCATACATTTTATATATGATTTTCATGATATGAGGAAAATAACAGGAAAACAAACTCATATATTTTAATTTTTTAGAAATACATGATTTAAATACATCTGTTTTTGATTCTTTTTTTAACTGTTTTCTTTGCTTTTTTTGATATTCTATGTATGATTTATCTTTCAAATCATCTCTACAAATTGCCATTAACAAATATATATATCGCTTATATATAGTCGATAATAAATTATTATTTATACAATCATCTTTTATCTGATTTAAAACACGAAGAGAATCTTCTCTTTTTGTAATCAAAGAATTGGCTCCTGTAGCTGAGCTACTTCTGATCATATATGAATATGGTGTAATATCATAATAAACAGATTTTTGAGATAATTTGAATAACTGATAATTCATCAACAAATCCTCATTGATTTTTACAGTTTCATCTAATCTACAGTTTTTTATCAGCTCCTTTTTATAAAGCTTATTTACCAATCCTGGTTCGATTATCTCTCCTGATAATAGATCTTTTAATCCTTCTTCCGTTGTCTGTATCTTCTTCTTTCCTGTATTATGGTAATAATCCACTCTATCTGGAAATACCATCTGATATCCACAATGTGCTATATCTGCATTTTCTTCCTCAAGAAGATCTACCAAAGTTTTATACATCTCAGGCTCAATAAGATCATCTCCATCAATAAATCCTATATAATCCCCTTCTGCAACTTCAATCCCTTTATTTCTTGCAGATGATACGCCGCCATTTTCTTTATGAATTACTTTGATTCTTCTATCTTTTTTTGCATAATTATCCAGTATCTCTCCTGTACGGTCCCTTGATCCATCATCTACCACGATAATCTCCAGATTCTTATATGTCTGCGAAATTACAGAATCAAGGCATCGTCCAATATAATCTTCAATATTATATGCTGGTATGATCACGCTTACTAATTTCTCGTCCATATCTAATCCACGTATCCTATCTTATCTTCCAATTCCTGCTGCATCTGCTGTTTCTTTTCTTCTGTCAGATTGCCTCTCAAGGTATAATTTTCACCATAACATGGTGCAGTTTCCATTTGTTTTTTTTGTTTCTTAAGGTAATCATCTGTTTGGGCAATAATCTTTGCAGGACTTCCTGCAATCACAACATTATCTGGGAATGATTTTGTTACCGTGCTGTTTGCTCCGACAATTACGTTATCCCCTAATGTTACATTGGGCATTATCACACTTTCTGCTCCGACGAATACATTGTTTCCAATCTTTACTTTCCCAATCTTTGTATATCCCAAATGTACCTTTGTACTGGCATCATGGCATAGGACATGAACTCTTGGTGCCATTGTTACATCGTCTCCAATCTCAATCAGCCAGCAGTGAGATGGATCTAAAATAACTCCATGCAATCTTCCAAAGTTTTTGCCAACTTTCATTCCCATTGAGATTAATTTTTCTGTGGTGTATTCTCCACGGATTCGATATAAGATTTCTTTTAATACTCCCATATTAATAAACCTCCAAATTTAGTTCATGTTCTGTTTCGTCGTATAAAGTTCTGACAGCATATCTTCTACTGCATCCACTGTATCCTGCATGCTGAATTTCTCACCACGGATTTCTGCCTGTTTTGTATATGGTTCTAACAGTTCTGGTTTTGATACAACTTCTTTTAATCCTTCATAGACACCTTCACTGCTATTTTCCACAATGATTCCGTATTCATTATTTTCCCCTAACATTTCTTTCATTCCAGAACATAATGTTGTCACGACTGGTGTCCCTACAACTAAGGCTTCTGTTGCTGCCGTACTGAAACCTTCTTCAAAGGATGGACAGATAAACCAATCACATCTTGCAACATATTTATATGGATTCGTATCATATCCAAGGAATGTAAAAGAATCTGCAATCTGATTTTTATCCAAATAACTTTGGATCTTTTCTTGTTCTTCTCCTTCTCCCAAGATATAGATATGATATTTATATCCTTCATCCTGTAATCGTTTATGTGCTTCTGCTAAACGCATAAATCCTTTTCTTGGTCTTACTTTGGCAACTCCACAGATTTTAAGAACATCTTCTTTTTCCACAAATTTTGGATTTTCAACTGGATCTTTGCACAATTTTAGGATTTTATCTGTTTCATTGGTGTTATATTTTACAGTTGAAATTCCTTTGAATCCTGTCAGGTCTTCAAATGCATCAATCACTGTTTGAGAAACACCGACTACTTTATCGAATCTCTGATAGATTCTTTTTGCTTCATCCATAGAACGATATGCCTGTAAAAATTCTTTTTCATTCTCTGCAAAATGACGCCATGTAATTTTTACTTTATTCTTGTCTGGACAGCCGCTAATGATTCTTGTACAGCTTCCCTCTAAATATGCTACCAGAATATCATAATCATCTTTGATGTATTTTCGATATAACTTTTCTGGTGAAAACAGTTTAAAATATTTTGTATTTCCACGAAACATTTTCTTATAGCATGTTTTGTAATGTACTTTATCTGATAGAAATTGTTTGTTTACACCTACATCAAATAGTGTCTGAACCGTAATGTCATATTTTTCATGATCCATGTTGTTTACAAGATTTAATAAAACTTTCTCTGCACCACCATGCATTAGATCATGAATTAGAAATAGTATTTTTATTTTTCCCATATTCTAGTTCTTCCCCCTTATGATTAAGCTTAAGATAATCCCAAATGGAAATGCCAATACAACATATCCTTTTCTAGGTGCTTCTTTTATTGCATCCATCCATCTACCTGCCAAAATACAGCTTGAAACATAATGAATGGAATGTTTTAGTTTAAATTTAAATGACGTATTATCAAATGAAAGATATAATTTTCTTGTCTCTGCAAAGCTGTTTGGACTGTTATAATATTGTTTTAACATGGAATTAGACATCCCACCTGGCTGATAATCTACATATTTCAGATTTTCATTTAGTACAAGAAAATCATATTTTTTGCTGATTTCTAAATGCATATAATGCGGATTGAAATTCTTCTCTCCTTCGAAGGATTTCATTGGTGCTACTGCTTTGTATAATTCTGTCCTTATAACATTGGTTCGATCTCCATTGACAATCGGATATTTTCCTACCAGCAGATCAATCAAATTAATAGTTTTCTGATCTGGTAGTGGATCACCAATCAGATGATCATTAAGGTCATGGTCTAACCCAATAATTCCTGCATATTGATCTGAGCCATTTTCTTTCCAGAAATTAAGGATCTTTTCTACTGCTTGATCTGGCATATAATCATCGGAATCAACACATACCATTAACTCTGTTTGAGCTAATTCAATTGCTTTGTTGTAACCTGTATGTAATCCGCCATTTTCTTTTTTTACATATTCTATTTTAAATCCTGCTTCCGTGTCTTTTAACAAATCTTGTACCACTTCTTCTGTATTATCTGTTGATCCATCATCAATGATCATCCAGAGAAAATCTTTTAATGTCTGCCGTTTTAAGGCTTCAAATGCTCTTGGCAAGAATTTCGCACGGTTATAAGTTGGTGTAAATATTGTCAATGTTTCCATATACTTCCCCTTGTATCTAGTATCTCTTTATCTTTGTATATAATTTTAGAAATCGAATCAGATTATTATATCCAACGACTTTCTTTACATAATATTGCAGTTTGATCTTTGGATTCACGTGATAAGTAAGCAACCAGCTGTAATCTTTCATTTCTTTCATAACTGCTTTGATTCTGTCCTTATCACCATCTACTAATGTATTACTTAATAATAATGTTCCATACTGATATGCCGCAAAATCATGATATAATTCATAGAACTTTGTTCCTTTTGGAATTTCCTGCCCAAATCTTACGCATTTTTTAACATTATTACTAAGATCATAAATATTTTTATAAGAAATCGTATGTGTAATGGATTCACTTCTCTGACGATATACATAAGCTTCTGTATTGTTATATCCGATACTGTCACATTGGATCAGCATCCTTGCACACCAATCGATATCTTCAGAAGTAATTCCTTTTTCAAAATACAATTCATTTGTCTTTAGAAATGATGCAGATATCAGTTTATTGCATGCAGATGAAATATATAATCCCTCATTGATCAGACGTTCTAAAATCTGATCTTTTTCCTGCTGTTTGATGTCTTCTACGGATTTTAAGCATGATACAAATTGTTTGGTATCTTCCATATATTTTTTGTAACGAAAATTCAAGATGTCTACTGGATACTGCTGCATTTGATCCGCAAGCTTTTCAACCATCTTGGGATCATCCCAATAATCATCACTGTCAAGAAATAAAACATAATCCCCGCTACACTGTTTAATGCCCGTATTTCTTGTATCTGATAATCCACCATTTTCTTTATAGATCAATTTAATTCTTGCATCTTGCTTTGCATACGACTCACAAATTTGTGGACTTGAATCTGTTGCTCCGTCGTTAATTAATAAAATCTCCAAATTGTGATAAGTTTGAACAAGCACACTTTCTACACATTCTTTTAAATACTTTTCTGTATTATATACAGGTATGATCACGCTTATCTTCATTCTTGTTTCCCCTTATTTATCTAACTATATCTATATATACAAATATAAAATATCACTTTCGTATCCAAGTCCCCATGTAAGAACCATCTGGAAATAGAAAAACACCAAATAAAATGCCATACACAATAAAATTACCATCTTCCTGCTCCTCTCCGTAAACGCATGATGCATCAGCCATGGTAATAATATCAGATTATAAATATCAAAATATGTTGTTAATCGTCCAACTACCATTCCACTTGAAAATGTTGCAATAATATATAGACAAAAATTTATTACTGACATATTAATACTAAAATTGATGAGTTTATTATTCTCATCTTCAATCGCATATCTTACCATATAAGCAATCACACAAGGAATCATTGCTATTGCCAGTCGAATAATACTACTTCCTTTTCCTTGTGATGAAATATAATCAACATATCCCTTATACTGTGTTTCTGCTAAAAAATTTCCAAACAACGGAAATAACTTGTCAAAGCAGACTCCTGCAATCAACGAAAAAAATATGACTGTCCTCATTTTGGCACCCCACGGCTTTACATTTCTTAGGAAATATACTAACAATAAAATCAACGCAGATCCATGGATTGTCGAAAGCAATAAAATCAAAATCACATATTGATTCCATTTTCCTTCTAATATCATATATGTTGCACAAAAGAATATCGTAACAACAATAAACTGTCTCATCCCATTAACAAAATAGGTAAACATAGTACTTGCGATCAATAAATAACAGCTTAATCCAAAGTATTCCGAATAACGCATTAAGCCAATCATCAATGCGACTCCGGATATAAGTGTGATCAGAAACAGCCATCCATGAAAATCATTTGAAATAAATTGTTTAAATAAAACCGATATTACAAAAAAACCTTTATCTTTATTCACAGATTTCAAATCCATTCCACTAATGCTTGATGGATAACTTTTAAACATTTGTATATATGTCCCTGTATCCGCAATTCCACTTCTCAATCCACAGAAAAATATCACAACTGCAAAAAAGATGATTGCCTGACTCCAGTAAGCCCTTCTCTGATATCTTGTCCCATTCCATGTAATCCTTGCACTAGATTCATTCCAAAAACATATAATTGTCGCTAATAATAAAAACAGCCAATAAATCTTCAATGTTCTTCCTTCCTTTACCTATCTTCCAAGTCCTTCCAAAGTCATCTCAACAACCTTCTCCTTATCAAACCTTTCCTCCATCACTTCCCGTGACATCTCTCCCATCTGTTTTTTCTCTTCATAGGAAAGTTCAATAAATTCCACCATCTTCTCTTCCAATCCCTTAACATCCTTCACATCCACAAGATACCCATTCTCGCCATCTCTCACAGCTTCCATACACCCATGAATCCTGCTGGTGATCAGTGGTCTTCCCATCGCTCCACATTCTAACAGTGTATTTGCCATGCCTTCATGATACGACGGTAATACAAAGCAGTCACATTTCTTAATGAATGGTTTGACGTCTTCCTGATAGCCATAATAATAAATGATCCCATTTCTGACCAATGACTGGATTCGTTCCTTGTAATCATCTTCCATTGGCCCTACGATATCGAATGATACTTCTGGGTAGATCTTCTTAATGTTCTTTGCTGCTTTGAACAGTTCTTCGACTCCTTTTTCTTTCATCACACGCCCGATAAACAAGAATCGGATATTTCTTGATTCTTCTGGGTATGGTGTCATCTTGTATTCATCAAGGTCAATCCCTGCTCCTGGGAGGGTGCATGTTCTGGATTCTTTGATAATATTATTTTCTATAAACACCTGCTTATTTCCTTCATTTTCAAAGAAGATCATTTTTGCCTTTTTGCAGGATAGTTTATATAAAAATACAACGAGTTTCTTGATCATATTTTCATTCTGAAATGCAGTTCCTAATCCTGTGATGTTGACTGCATATGGAATTCTTTTGAATCTTGCTGCGATTCCTCCGTAGATGTTTGGTTTGATCGTGTAGGTGATCACAAGGTCTGGCTTTATCTTGCCTAAGATGTTAAAGTATCTCATCATCAGTTTAAAATCTGTTGCTGGATTGATCCCTCTTCGATCTACCGGTGTTTCGATAAAATAACATCCCATTTCTTTTAAATTTTGCACTAACATTCCTTTTGGCAGGGATATATAGACTTCATTTCCCTGATCTATGAGTTCTTTGATCAGGGCTTTTCTGAATTTGTATAATCCTACATCTAGGTTTGCTAAAATTAATATCTTCTTATTCTTCATCGTTTACTCTTCTCACTGGTACTCCAACATAAGTTCCTGATTCATTGATATCTTCGATCACTGTACTTCCTGCTCCCATGATCACTTCGTCTGTGATATGCAGTCCTTGTATGATCTGGCTTCCTGTGCCGATTTCTGTCTCGGTCTTTAAATGGACATCTCCTGACAGTAAAACTCCTGGATACAGGGTATTATAATCTCCGATCTCATCATCATGTCCGACAATGCTTCGGTTACAGATCAGGTTAAAATTGCCGATCTCTATATTCGTTGTCATAATAACGGATGTACAAATGATATTTCCTTGTCCCAGATGCACTCTTTGTGATGTGATCACGGATGGATCGATCAGATTTGGATACCATACGTTTGGATTTGGCAGGCATTTTAAAACGAGTTTTTCACGGACTTTTGCATTGCCTATAGCGAAGGCAACGGCAAGTTTTGGTTCTTTGTCGTATTCTTCGAGGTATTTCATTCCTCCAAGAATCGGATAGCCATCTATGATGCTGCCTTGCTGAATTCCATCATCTATGTATCCAAGAATCTCATATGTTGGTTCTTCTTCGTTGATCCGTTCGATCAGCCACTGAGTATCTCTTCCCATACCACCGGCTCCAACGATCACGATCGGTTTTATCTTTGGTTCTTTACTCATATAACCCATCCTCATTCTTCTTCCAATAGCATTCCATTCCTAATGCTTTCGGTGCAATAAAATCTTTCTCGATATCATCTCCGACAAATGCCATGTTCCTGCATGGTATTTCTAATCGTTTTCTCATGATCAGAAATGGAAGATCATTTGGTTTCCTGAATTCCATGACATTTCCATGTCCTGCAAGTTCGTCTGTGATCAATATCTCGTCTGCCATTTTATCTAACCCCAGAGCTTCTATCTTGGCTCGCTGTACTTTTGGTGTTCCATCGATCAAGATTCCGATACTTCGCTTTTGTGTGTGTAGTTCAAAGAATAATTCTTTGACTCCTTCATACAGTGAAATCTCTGGTTTATGGTCCCTGATGGCTTCTCTGCATTTTAATAATAATTCATCCGAATACATTCCTGCATCTTTTAATACTGTTTCCAGTGGCTGCTGCCCTTTTTCCAGTGCTGCGCATAACTTATTAAAGATATTGTTCACTTCTGGAAGCATTCGTTCTACCACTCGGAAGCTGCTTCGTACATAATCTTTCTCTGAATATAATGTGTCATCCAGATCAAAGATCACCGAACCAATTCCTTCGTCTAAATGATACAGCTCTTTAAAATCATGAATCTCTACGATCGGCTCTTCTCTTGTATTTAAACATACGCTTTTTTCAAATCTTGTGAAAATGACATTATCATCGGCTGCATCCTCTTTGTATTCCATTGGTTCACCTAACATCATGGAGAGTGCTGCATATGGTGCATCGGCTCCTGCCTTGATCGATACGGTGCTTGCCTGATGATACCATGGTTCCATTCGGATAAAATAGTCTTTGTCTGTATGTTCTTCACGAAGCATAAAGATCGTCATCCATCCAGATGGCCTTAATTTATTTATCACTTTCTTGGCTTCTTCTACGATCTTGTGATCTCTTACAACCCTGTATCTTGCACTTTCTTTTCCTTCGACTTCTTCCTTTGCCCTTGGTGTGATGTAAACCGGACTTCCGTCTAGATTGCAGAATACGTCGATCTCATACATCTTCCCATTTAAAAATGGACGGATCGTGTAATTCGCGTATTTTGATGCATGAAAACTTAATTCTTGTTCATCATGGATCATGATGCTTTTCTCAAGATTATCCATCTCATCTAATACTGCAAACATTGCTGGGAATCCTTGTGTATAGTCATTGGCACTGCTTACGACCTGTGGTGCGTTAAGACCACATTCTTCAAAGAAACGAGCCGTCCAGCGTTTGTTGCTGCACAACAGAGCTAATTCTTCATTTGCAATGAGAACTTCTGTTCCAACAGCTTCAAATTCGCTGGTTCTTTGTGACAGGATAAAGACGTCTTCTTCTGTTCTTGGAATGAGCAGAGCGATCTTCTCCTGTTTACAGATATGTAAGAGTTCTGTGACATAACCTTCTTCCCCTGGCTGTGGGACCTGATAGTGCTTATGGCAGCGGTATAATGCTGGTGCTTCCAGTGAATGATCGCAGCCGACAAATGTTACTTTCACCCCTAATCTGCCGGCAGCATAGCGGAAGGTATCGATAAATTCTACCTGATCTGCCACACTTGAAAATAAGATCTTTAAGTGGCCTGCTTTCTTGTATTTAGAAAACTGGTCTTTCTTTGTTCCCTGAAAGGCATACATTGTCACAGATTCCTGTGCACTGATCCCTGCTCTTTTTAAGACTTTTGTCACAGTCTTTAGTATGATCTTGATGTCGGTAAGAAATGAAATACTATCCACATATTCTAGGTCGAATTCAAACTTTTCTTCCCAGCTGATGGCATTTCTTCCATTCACCTGTGCAAGTCCAGTTAGTCCTGGTCTTACATCTGCACGTCGTTTCTGTCTTGCACTGTAGAAATCTATGTATTGTTTCAATAGTGGTCTTGGCCCGACAAAACTCATATGTCCAAATAAGATGTTGAAGAATTCAGGTAATTCATCAAGGCTTGTGGATCTTAACATCTGTCCAAATCTTGGAAGACGTTCTTTGTCAGGCAGCAGATCCCCATTCTCATCGACAGCATCTGTCATACTTCTGAACTTGTAGAGTGTAAATATTTCGTTATGATATCCCGGTCTTTCTTGTTTGAAGATCACGGGGCTCCCTAATTTGATCCTTACTAACAGTGCTGTGACAAGCAGGATCGGGCTTGATACAATGATACAGCACAGTGACAATATGATGTCAAAAAATCGTTTGATATACTTGTGATACATCTTTATATATACTCCGTTTACATTTTGTTCTTATCGGTCCAGTACGGATCTTATGATCCCTATGATCCGATCCATATCTTCTTTTGTATTCTTAATATCACTTGGAAGACATAATCCGCGGTCAAAGATATCTTCTGATACTGGCTTCTTATCATCTTCGTAATGAGAATAGAATTCGCACCCCTTAAATACTGGCTGTTGATGTAATGGTTTCCAGATTGGACGGCTTTCGATATTCTCTTGCTCCAAAGCTTCTATGATATCTAATGGTTTTGTCTTACTGTCTTCATCAAGCGTCATACATGATAACCAGAAGTTTGGTTCACTGCATGCTTCATACGGATTCATATGCACTTGTTTATAATCTTTGAAAGCATCTTTGTATGTCTCATAGATTGCTTTTTTCTTCGCAATGTGTTCATCCAAATGCAGAAGCTGGCCTCTTCCGACTCCCGCTGTGATATTAGACATTCGGTAATTATATCCGATTTCCTTATGTTCATAATGTCGAACCGGTTCTTTTGCCTGTGTTGCCAGGAATGTCGCATGCTTGATGTATTCTTCATTCTCTGATGCGATCATTCCACCGCCTGATGTCGTGATGATCTTATTTCCATTGAATGAAAATCCTGCCATGACTCCGAATCTTCCTGTCTGAATTCCTTTATATGTTGCTCCCAGACTTTCTGCAGCATCTTCGATCAGTGGCACTTTATATTCTTCACAAAGTGCTTTGATCTCATCTACCTTGGCTGGTGTTCCATAAAGGTGTGCAACGATCACTGCTTTTGCCTCTTTATGTTCCTCTAAGGCTCTTCTTAATGCCTGTGGTGACATATTCCATGTCTCTGGTTCAGAATCCACGAATACGATCTTGCCTTTTTCGTAGGCGACTGGGTTCGCTGTTGCAGCAAAAGTCAGCGAAGGACATATCACGGTATCTCCTTCCCCGACTTCTAATAATTTCACCGCCAGATGCAGTGCTGCGGTTCCTGCGCTTAGTGCACTGCAGTGTGCGATCTCTGTATACGCTTCCATCTCACGTTCAAAGCCATTGACATTTGGCCCAAGTGGTGCGATCCAGTTGGTGTCAAATGCTTCCTGCACAAACTTCTGTTCTTCCCCATGCATCGTTGGTGATGCCATATATATACGCTCTTTCATGCTGTCTCATCCCCCTGTCATTTTGTCTGTTGATTTGTCTGTTTATATGTATACTCTGGAACTAACCTTTTTACAACTTCACGAATATTCGGATCTTCGGAAAATGCCGCATGATCTAATTCAGCGATCAGTTCACTAAATTGTTCTGTCTGCATCATCCTTGGATTTCCAATGAAAATTCGTTTGTTCTTTGTCTCTTTTTTATTCTCCTCATCGATTAGGAGTTCTTCATACAGCTTCTCCCCTGGTCTTAAGCCGGCAAACTTGATTTCTATATCTTCTCCTGGTGTAAGTCCTGATAAACGGATCATATTCTTCGCAAGATCTAGGATCTTGACTGGTTCTCCCATATCAAGGATAAATATTTCCCCGCCTTCTGCGTAAGCTCCTGCTTCCAACACCAGACTGACGGCTTCTGGGATCGTCATAAAGTAACGGATGATATCTGGATGTGTCACCGTTACCGGACCGCCACTGGCAATCTGCTTCTTGAACAATGGAACGACACTTCCGTTACTTCCAAGGACATTTCCAAATCTTACAGCAACATATTCTGTATCGTATAAACTATTCATATATTGAATGACCATCTCACAGATCCGCTTGGAAGCACCCATGATATTTGTCGGTCTTACTGCCTTATCCGTGGAAATCAGTACCATTCTCTTTACGCCGCTTATTCCTGCTTCTTTGGCTATGTTAAATGTACCAAAAACATTGTTCTTGATCGCATCATGCGGACTGTCTTCCATCAATGGCACATGCTTATGTGCTGCTGCATGAAATACGATATCTGGCTTATAATCTTCGAAAATATTATGTATTCGCAGATGGTTCTGGACGGATACGATCAATACTTTCAGATCTAGTTCTGGATGTGTTCTCTTTAATTCCATCTGGATCTCATAGGCATTGTTCTCATAATTATCAATGATCACTAGCTTCTTCGGCTGGTATCTTGCAATCTGTCTGCAGATCTCACTTCCGATCGATCCGCCTCCCCCTGTAACAAATACGATTCTGTCTTTGACATAGCTCATGATCGATGGAAGATTAGCCTTCACTGGTTCTCTTCCAAGCAAATCTTCAATCTCTACTTCTCTTAGAGCGGATACCGTAACTTCGCTGTTGATCAGCTGATATAATCCTGGAAGAATACTCAGATGGCACCCTGTCTGCTTACAGATCTCAAGGATGTCTTTGCGGTCCTTGGGTTCTATTGTCGGAATCGCCAGAATAATCTCTTCAACATCAAATTTAACTGCATTGCGCATGATCGTATTACGATTGCCAACCACTGGTATGCCAGATAAATATGTTCCCTTCTTCGCCGGATCATCGTCTATAATACAACGGATTGTTTTATTCACATATGTACTCTTTTTGATCTCATTTAAAATGATGCTTCCTGCTTCCCCTGCTCCGATCAACATCACTGGAACTTTCTTCTTGCCAATATCCTTCACTTTGAGCGGTTCACTTCCCTGAATCAACCGGACAAGTAATCGGATAAAAAACATTCCCAACAGCAGATATACCAAATATAAGAAATAGTAACTTCTTGGTATCTCCCATTGTAACATATAAATTCCGATCAACTGAAAAGCTGCTGCGATCACAACTGCTTTGACGACGTTGATAAAATCAGAGATCCCTGCATACTTCCATTGTGTTGAATACAATCGATATGCCATAAAGATCACAATACTGCAAAAGATATTCAACGGCATGTATTTTGCAGCATTTTTCAAAAAAACCGATGCGATCTGTGATGGATAGAATTCGAATCGCGTTAATAATGCAAGATATGATGCTATGATCATCATTATGATGTCTGAAATCCCAAGTATCATATTCCATTTTTTTCTTTGGACGATTGTTTTTAATTTCTTCATTTACTTTCCCCTTATATATGCTCTCACATATTCATTTTAAATCTATTATACCATTCCTTTTCTTAATTTCCTATATCTACTCCTGCCCATTTCCTGCTTTTTGGTAATTTTTTCTTAAAATACGCCAAAAAGAGATGGAAAAATCTATGTTGTTTTGATCTTTCCATCTCTTTTTATTAAGATTCTATCTTTTTATATAATGATTTCGTCTTTTATACGTTGATCTCAGCTGTTAATCCAAGTACTTCTTTATTCTCTTCCAGAATTGGATTGATCACTTCATTCACAAATTCTTCTGTCTGCTGTGGTGCACGTCCTACGAAGTTCTCTGGTTTCATGATCGCCTGTAACTGCTCCATGTTCATACCAAATGCTGGGTCTGCTGCGATTCTCTCTAACAGATCGTTTGCTTTTCCTTCTTCTTTGACAACTTTTCCTGCTGCCATAGAATGTACACGGATCTTCTCATGAAGTTCCTGTCTGTCTCCACCAGCTTTTACTGCATCCATCATGATATTCTCTGTTGCCATGAATGGAAGTTCGCTTCTTAAGCGGCTTTCGATAACCTTAGGATATACAACTAATCCGTCTACAACGTTTAAGTAAAGGTCTAAGATACCATCGATTGCTAAGAATCCTTCTGGTACAGATAAACGTTTGTTGGCTGAGTCATCTAATGTTCTTTCAAACCACTGTGTAGATGCTACTAATGCTGGGTTCATGGCATCTGACATTACGTAGTTTGCTAAGGAAGCGATTCTTTCACTTCTCATTGGGTTTCTCTTATATGCCATTGCAGATGATCCGATCTGGTTCTTCTCAAATGGTTCTTCTACTTCTTTTAGGTGCTGAAGAAGTCTGATGTCATTTGAGAACTTATGAGCAGACTGTGCGATCTGGCTTAATACGTTGATCACTCGGGAATCAACTTTTCTAGAGTATGTCTGTCCAGATACTGGCTGGCATTTGTCAAATCCCATCTTCTTGGCGATCATTCCATCGATCTTCTTGATCGTTTCGTGGTCTCCTTCGAATAACTCTAAGAAACTTGCCTGTGTTCCTGTTGTTCCTTTTGATCCTAATAATCTCATGTTAGCGATCACGTGATCAAGATCTTCTAGATCATATACAAGATCCATCAGCCAAAGGCTTGCTCTCTTACCTACTGTTGTAGGCTGTGCTGGCTGGAAATGTGTAAATCCAAGTGTTGGAAGATCTTTGTATTTCATTGCGAATTTGGATAATTCGTTGATCACATTTAATAATTTGACTCTGACAAGCTTTAATGCTTCTGTCATGATGATGATATCTGTGTTATCACCAACATAGCAGGATGTTGCTCCTAAATGGATGATTCCTTTTGCCTTTGGACATTGTACTCCGTATGCATATACATGAGACATAACATCATGACGGACTAATTTTTCACGTTCTTTTGCTACATCGTAGTTGATGTCTTCTGCATGTGCTTTTAATTCGTCGATCTGTTCCTGTGTGATATCAAGTCCTAATTCTTTCTCTGTCTCAGCAAGTGCGATCCATAACTTTCTCCATGTCTTAAACTTCTTGTCTGGGGAAAAGATGTACTGCATCTCTTTGCTTGCATAACGTTCTGATAATGGGCTCTGGTAACGGTCGTTCATAAAAATCTCCTTATCCTTATCTTTCAAAATTTCCACGAATATCTCTTGTTGGCGGTTTCATTGGATACTCACCTGTGAAACATCCTTTACAGATTGGTAATCCCTGTACCATCTGGGAGAGTCTCTCTTCTCCTAAGTATCCTAAACTATCTGCTCCGATCACTTCACAGATCTCGTTGATCGATCTGTTATATGCGATCAGCTGTTCTCTCTCTGGAATATCAGTTCCAAAGTAGCATGGCCATAGGAATGGTGGGGAACTGATCCTTACATGAACTTCTGTCGCTCCTGCATCGCGTAACATCTTCACAATGCGGTCGCTTGTTGTTCCTCGTACGATGGAATCATCGATCATGATGACTCTCTTTCCTTTGACTGCTTCTTTTAAAACATTTAACTTGATCTGAACGCTTGATTCACGGCTGCTCTGTCCTGGTTTGATGAAAGTTCTTCCAACATAACCGTTCTTGACAAATGCGGTTCCATATGGGATTCCTGACTCTAAGGAATATCCAAGGGCTGCTGCATTCCCTGATTCTGGTACTCCGACAACTATGTCTGCTTCTACCGGTGAATCCTGTGCAAGGTATCTTCCTGCCTGAATTCTTGAGTGGTATACCCCAACTCCGTCAATCTCACTGTCTGGTCTTGCAAAATAAATGTATTCAAAGATACATCTTGCTGTTTTTTCCTTTGGAAGGCATAAATCACAATCTGACTGAATTCCATCCTTTGTGATCGTTACGATCTCTCCTGGATTCACGTCACGGATAAATTCTGCTCCGATCGTATCTAATGCACAGCTTTCAGATGCTAATACATAAGCGTTATCTCTCTTACCGATACATAGCGGCTTAAATCCGTATGGATCTCTTGCTCCGATCAGTTTCCTTGGTGACATAACGATCAGGGAATATGCACCTTTGATCTTCTGCATCGCTCTGGCTACTGCCTTCTCAATTGATGATGTATTCACGCGTTCTCTTGCGATATGATATGCGATAACTTCGGAATCGATCGTTGTCTGGAAAATAGCTCCTGTCTGTTCTAATTCTTCGCGAAGTTCTATTGCATTGATCAGATTACCATTATGTGCAAGTCCTAAAGTACCTTTTACATAATTTAAAACCAGCGGCTGGGCATTCTCAGGAACACTCTCTCCTGCTGTTGAATACCTTACATGCCCTACACCGATATCTCCCTTTAATGCCTGAAGGGAATCTGGTGTAAACACTTCATTACATAATCCCATACCTTTTTGAGATGTGACATTACGTTTTGGACCATTCGTATCAGAAACTGCAATTCCGCAGCTTTCCTGACCTCGATGCTGCAGTGCAAACAATCCATAATAGATCGTTGACGCTACATCATTGCCATCGAAATCATAGATACCGAAAACTCCACATTCTTCTCCCAACTTATCAAAGTTCTCTCTGCTCATCGTGATCTTTTGACCTTTCTGTTATACAATCTTTAGTTTCCTTTGTAAAATACACATTTTTGATAGTAACATATTCATTTTAAATCTGCAAGCATCCCCGTTATTGATTCTCTTTTAATAATGTAGTATCTGGCGGAATCTCTCCTCGCTTAAGCTTTGTATATATGATCCTTCTTACAGATTTGTCGATTCTTGATTCTTTGATCTTGCCACTTTTTAGTGCTTTCTCGATCGCCTTGTATGCTTCTTTATAGTTATCTGGCATCACGATCAGGTCAACTCCTGCCTGAATCGCTTTCACTGCTGCTTCTCCGGAACTATAGTTATCTGTGATTGCTTTCATGTTCATCGCATCGGTCATGATAACGCCCTTGTATTCAAGTTCATCTCTTAGAATATCAGATACGACTCTGCTGCTTAAACTTGATGGCTCCTTCTCGTCTGTCACGTTGCACAGCATCAGATGTGATACCATCACTGCATCAACTTTTGCCTTGATTCCTGCTTTAAATGGTTTAAAATCTGTATCTCTTAGTGCATTGATCGTCTGGTAGGTCTCTGTGCTTCCGCGGTGTGTGTCTCCTCCGGTCTGTCCACTTCCTGGAAAATGCTTTAATGTCGCTGAAATCTGTTGTTTCTGCATGTTCTTTACCAGTGTTGTGATAATATCAGCAACTTTCTTTGAGTCTGTCCCGAAACTTCTGTCTCCGATCTCTGTGTTATTCTTGTTCGTTAAAACGTCTGCGACTGGTGCAAGATTCATATTGAACCCAAGCTCTTTTAATTCCTTTCCCTGTGTCTTTCCCATCTGTGCGATCTTCTTATTATTGTAAGTTCTTCCCACTTCCTGTGCAGATGGATATGCTGTCATCTTCATCTTTGGATTTGATGCGACTCTTGAAACCTGTCCACCTTCCTCATCCACTGCCATAAATAGTGGAATATAGGAGGCATCCTGAAGATCATCCGTCATCTTCTTTGTCTGGTCAGGTGTATCAATATTCTTCGCAAACATGATCACCCCACCTGCTGGATACTTCTTCAATGTCTTCTTCATCTGACTCGTCACGCTTGTCTGGTTCTTGCTTTCTGCCTCATCTAACTGATAAACAGATACCATAAATAGTTGTCCGATCTTATTCTTTAAGGACATCTCCTTTGTGATATCTTTCGCCATTCCCTGCAGGGTTGCTTCATCCAAATCTTCTGTCTTAAGCTTCTTTGTCGTACTCTTCTTCCCGCATCCTGCTGTCATGACAAGCATCAAAACCAGGACAAGGCTGATTAAACGTCTCTTCATTCTTTCGTGTCCTTTCCGTGCATGCTCTTTTCTTTTCATTATACCAGAAGCATTTGTTTGTATCAAATGCTGTTACGTCCTATTTTTTATAGAAAAAAAGCCCCTCCAGATCTTAATGTCTGAAGAGACTTTAAAAGCAGATGTCTTCAAATACGCAACCATTCCATAAGCAACCATGTATCAAAACTTCATGAGGAAAGGATTCAAAAACCACTCTTTCAAATGGTCTATTTGCATATTGTCGACACAACTAGTAGTATATACTTTTATATTTATGTTTTCTACCCTTTCAACGTGTTTTTTTGTATTTTTTTCAATTTTGTTAAATAACATATGAAATCTATTTGTTTATCTCTAAATATTGTTTAAATTGTATAGTAACAAGGAATTGGTCTCCATTGATCTTTATAGCAAACTCCCCTCCACAATTCTTTGTAAAGCTGTCTGCGATGGAAAGTCCTAACCCATTTCCTTCGCTAGTACGTGATTTTTCTGCTCTTGCAAACCGTTCCATGATCTCTTCTTCTGTAAAATTCATCTCATAAGATGCTGTGTTTACAACTTCTAATTTTACTTTTTGATCTGCTTCGGTAATCCTTAGAAAGATCCTGGTTCCTTTCAGGGAATATTTTAAAGCATTTTCTATGACATTTTGTACGACTCGGTACATGCGGCTGCTGTCTCCGATAAATCTTGTGTGCACAGCTTCGCACTGATATCTGATCACAAATCCTGATTCCTCTATCTGATCTGCCATATCCCCTAGTGTCTGCTCTACCAGACGTTTCATATCCATTTCTTCCAGATCTACTTTCGCATCTCCACTTGTTGCTTTCGCAAGTTCAAACAGGTCAGAAATGATGGCTTTTAAGCGTTCGGTCTTGTTGATCAAGATGGTTACATAATCTCTTGATTCCGCAGATAATGTCTGATCTCTGCTTAAGAGATCGACGTATCCGATGATAGATGTCAGCGGTGTCTTCAGATCATGTGATACGTTTGTGATCAGATCGATCTTCATTCTCTCACCCTTCATCTGTGTTTCTAATGCTTTTTCCATTCCCTGCCCGATATTGGTCAGTTTCTGACTGTATTCATAATACGCAGATTCTTGTGAAATATCGGTCGTTGCCGTCAGTTCCCCATTGGAAATACGTTCAATCTGATCGACCAGCATGTTTAAATCTCTCTGTTCTTTTGCGTATTTATCTGAATATCTTGAAAAATATCTGATAAGGAAAACAAAGATAACTGCTGCTATAAACAAGAGTGGGGATGGAATATTCATTCCACTCATTCCCATGATGATACAAGCAAGTGTACCGACAGTTAAAATATATCGTAAGACTCTGTACTGTCTGATCCTGTCTCTTGCATGTTTTTCTGCAAATGACATTGCTTCGTCTTCCAGCTTTCTTCTTGTCTTTGCCTGACGGCTCCATTTTCGAAAATATCCCAGACAAAATGTTGAATCGAGAAGATTCTTCTGGCGGATCCTCCATACCGTTGTCTGGATGCATACAGCAAATGCCATGATGAAAAATGGAACTGAGATATAACTTAGCGTCATGATCATGTCGATCGTTGAACCTGTGATCCCGCCCTGTGTATATTCTATCGTATATTCCCAGATCGCGAGGCATAATGCGATCGCCAGTCCAAGCAGCGTAATTGCTGTCATTAGTATGATCTCCCACCAGAGCCTGTCAAGCCCTCTAAAGAATCTGGTTCGTTTTTCCTGAAGTGCAAATAAGATGCACAGCAGGATCGTTCCGATCACTTCGATGATTGAAACAATAATGATCGATTTGATTCCCGTCGTGATCTGTTTTGTTGATCCTTTTCGAAAATTTTCAATCTCTGTTAGTGCTTTTTTTGTCAAAGAAATCTCAATGTCTGCATTTTCCAGACGCTGATTCTTCTCATCATTGATCAGAAGCTGTTCTGGGAATATATCCTGTAGTGTATAATTATCCCCATAGAATTCATAATATTCTGTCTGAGACGCATTGTACTCACTGTACTCATCGTAATCATCATACGGATCCCATCCTTTGAAACTTCCGTCTTTGTTTAGTTTCTCTGTCTTGTTTCTTTCTATATGAAAATGTTCAATCCTGCCCCCAGTATAGTTCGCATTTTCTGTTCCATATGTTGATGTTGTCGTTACCATCTTTTTATCATATGGCTTGACCTTCATCGTCACTTTCACAAATGATTCTTTTTTTATCTTATTCAGTAAACTTTCTGATACATGATTTGCCTGTGTATAATAGACTTTATTACTTTCTTGATCTGCCCATTTATCAAACAGTGATATCTGTGTATTTTTGATATAGTCTGATTGATCCTGTTCATCCAGACTGAAGCTATTATCCCCTGTCAATGCCATGTTATGGATCGTGTTGAGTCCATATATCCCTGACAGGGTCATGGCGATCATCACAAGTGTGATCAATATCTTGTTAGTCCATTTTCTCGATCTTGTATCCAATTCCCCACACCACCTTTAAATATCTTGGATTTTTTGCATCTATTTCTATTTTCTCGCGGATACGACGGATATGGACCATAACGGTATTCTCTGTTGCATAGGCTTCTTCGTTCCATACGCGTTCGTAGATCTCATCTGCTGAAAATACTCTACCTAGGTTGTTCATCAGAAGGCTTACGATCTTGTATTCGGTTGCAGTCAGTTTCACTGGCTCTCCGTCTACCAGCATTCTTTTTCCTTTCATGTCAAGGATCAATCCGCCATTGACGATCTGTTCCTTATTGCTTTCTGCGGCGTTCATTCCTCCAAACTGCATGTATCTTCGCAGCTGGGATTTCACTCTCGCTACTAGTTCATCTGGACGGAACGGTTTGCTGATATAGTCGTCAGCTCCCATGGATAGTCCTAAGATCTTATCGCTTTCTTCTGTCTTGGCTGAAAGAATGATGATTGGGATGTTCTTGCTCTCCCTGATCTTCATCGTTGCGGATAGTCCGTCCATCTTCGGCATCATGACATCTATGATCAGAAGCTGGACTTCTTGTTCCATCAGGACATCCATGGCTTCCAGACCATCATATGCCGTTATGATCTCATAGTCTTCCATTTCCAGGCGTTTCTTGATCGCTCCTACGATTTCTTTGTCGTCATCAACGACCAGAATCTTTGGCTGGTTCATACTTTTCCTCCTCGTATCTTTGATGGTTTTAGTGTATCAGGTGGTTCTTTCGTTTATGCGGATATAATTCTTACGAATTTCTTAAGGTATGTTTCCTTGAATTTTTTGAATCATGATTCTTTCCTAATTATAATGAATCGCTGCTGTAATGTAAACGTACCAGCCAATATCCTCGCCCTTTCATCCTTAAATTTGGCCATAGCAGTTCCCGAATAATTATCAATATCTTATCCAGTGACCGTAGGAGCACGCCTGCACTTAACGAGTGGCAGGTTGAAAACCTGTCAGGAGTTTAGTACAGCTGCGTTGCGAGTCGAGCGAGAGCGGGTCACTGGATAAGATATTGATAATTATTCTCATTTGTAGTTATTGTCCACTAACCTTTCGTGTGGTATCATATTTTTCAGCAGTTAGAGTTTTCTAACTATATACGCGCTATTATTTTATATTATAGAAAAACGGAGGAAAAACTATATGCGTAAAAGATTAATCGGGAAAGCTTTTGCTATCGCTATGAGTGGTGCAATGGTTTTAACTGCGACTCCTGTGACAGCGAATATTTTTAACGTTGCTCACATTGTTAAGGCTGCTGATGATGCACAGCAGGATGAATGGACATATTGCTATGTTGGTCTTACTTGGGCTGAGTATTGGGCGAATGAAGATGTTTATAATGCTAATGATACTTCAAGCTCTGATGTAGAAGACTCTCATTATGAAAAAGATAAAGGTGGATATGACGTTGTTACTCGTGCAACTACAAATCACGGACTTCACAGAGGAAGTTTCCAAGGAAATGCAGTCATTGAAGCAAAAGCTTCTGATGATACCACAAAAGAATTTTCTGTTTCTCACTGGAGTGAGGATGGTAAAAAATTCTATCAATCATCCACAGATGCTACAGGTGTAAGCTATGCTAAGGGAACTATTACTGATACTGATGGTACGCAATATAAATTAACTTCTTATGAAGTAAAAGGTACAAAATATGTTCCTGTTAAAGTAAAAACTGCAGATTTAGATGCATTAAAAGCAAACCACACTGTTGTTGAAAATGGTGAAACTCTTGTTGGTGGTTATGGTGAAAACCAATTAAAATCTTACCAAAAAACTGCAAATGTTACAGCTAACACTTACGGTTTAAAAACTGCTACAAAACAGGAAGATGGTTCATTTATTTTTTCTGCAAGAAGTAATGAAGGAACAGAATCCGGTGTTAAAGATGAGGCATTAAAAGAAGCAACCGGTGTGACTCCAAACTTACGTTCTGGAGACGCTGTTGGTTCTTATGGTGAGACTTTACGTCTCGACCTAAATGGAGATTACGGTGATCTTGGTGCTAATCTTCAGTCTGTAAAATGGACTTTCTATGGAGATGACAGTACTTATACAACTCCAGTAAAAACTTATGGTACAAAATTTGCTGCTGATAACTGGATGCATAAATCAATGGGAATTCAGCTTGGTTTAACAGAATCTGCTCGTTTTGATCTTTCTGGAGATGCAGCAGTAGGATACTGGAGTGTTACTGTTTCCGCTTTAGGTTATAAAGATTATACATATAAATTCCATGCAGACAAAGAAAACATCGCTCAGCACGTTGTAATTGCTTCTGATAGTGATGAAGTAAAAGCTTTACAATCTACAATAAAAACTGCTGATTCTTATCTTGAAAAAGAAACTGAATACTGTGCTAAGCCATATTCTGATTTTAAAACAGAATATAAAGAAGCTCAGGATGCTTTAAAACATGACACATTATATAAAGCTAATATCCTTGAAGCAAATACTCACCTTTCCAATGCTATTGAATCATTAACAAAACCTGAATATAAAGAAGTTGTAAAAGCTGCAACTTTAGAAAAAGATGGTTCCATTGATGAGACATGTGTAAATTGCGGTGATGTTAGAAAATCTACTCCAATCGCTAAAATTGCATCTATCGATTTAGATAAAACTTCTTTCACAGAAAATGGACAGGCTCAGAAACCTTCTGTTACTGTAAAAGATAGTACTGGTGCTGTAATTTCTGCTGATAATTATACAGTTTCTTATTCTGACGCTAACAGCACAAAAGCTGGAACTTACAAAGTAACAGTTAAATTTAATGGAAAGAAATATGCTGGTACAAAAGAATTATCTTATACAATTTCAGCTAAACCAGCTGCTACAACTTCTGTAACAAACACAACAACTGTGAAAGCTCCTGCGAAGACTACTGTGAAATTAAGCAAAGCGAAGAAGACTTCTATCAAAGTATCTTGGAAGAAAGTTTCTGGAGTTGCTGCTTACCAGATTCAGTACAGTACTTCTAAGAACTTTAAGAATGCAAAAACTGTCAAAGTTTCTGCAAAATCTGCTTCTAAAGTCTTAAAGAAACTGAAAAAGAATAAGAAATATTATGTAAGAGTTCGAAGCTACAAAGTAACAAAAGTTAACAACAAATCTAAAAATGTTTACTCTGCTTGGTCTGCTAAGAAAGCTTTAAAAACTAAGAAGAAATAATTTCTCTTAAATAATATCAATTACATCTCAATCTTAAAATTATTACAACATAAAAACAGGAACTGCATTTGGTCTGCGGTTCCTGTTTTTATTTCTCATTCTATGCTTCTTTTTTGTTTATTCTGCAACTTTTCCAACCGTATTTTACATAGTTTTTGCAACTTTTCCAACCATTTTTTTGATAATTTTGCAATTTTTCCATCCTTACTTTATATATTTTTTGCAACTTTTCTAACTTTCCTTGCATGAATGTTCATTATACATAAGAAAAAAGAACCCTAAAATAAACTGTCTAATCTCTGAGATTACATTTATTTTAGGGCCCTTGCTATTACTCTTATTGCTAATTTTATTTAAAATACTGATCCAGAATCTGACGTTCTCCTTCATTGTCATTGATGTCTGTGACAATATCTGCTGCCTGTTTTACTTCATCTGAGGCATTGCCCATGGCGACTCCGAGTCCTACGTATTGGAGCATGTCGATGTCATTGAAGTTGTCTCCAAATGCCATGATTTCTTCTCGTTCTACATGGAAATGGTTCTTCAGCATGTGGATGGCATCAGACTTGGATGCTTTCATGGACATGATTTCTAAATAAGTATCTTTAGATCGGTAGATCCTGATTCCTGGGAATTCTTTGATCAATTGCTGTTCTAATTGTGCAATCTCTTCTTTGTCTCCCATGCATAAGATCTTATGTACTTCTTGATAGACTTCTCCATCTTCAAATGATACTTCTTCTGGAATCACTCCTGTGATATCGCTTTCCTGTGCTGCCCAGTATTCTTCTTTGTCTTCTACCAACCATTCATCGTTTGTATAAATGTTGATTAAAATCTTTGCATTTAATTCTTGAATTCTCTTGCATAGATTTTTGGCATTTTCTTTTGATATTGCAACGCTATAGATTGGATTGTCTTCTTCATCGACGACAAGTGCACCACTGTAACAGATCATTGGGCTTTTGGCTCCTAGCTCGTCACGGATCGCTGTCATTCCTTTTGGCATTCTTGCAGAGACTAATACATATGGAATTCCTTCTTTGTTGATCTGCTGAATCTTCTCTTTGGTATCTTCTGGAATCTTGTGTTTGGTATTTAATAAAGTTCCATCAATATCGCTGAATACAGCTTTATATTTTGGCATTATAACGATCTCCTTTTATTGATTTAAGTTTTCGTTCCTAAGTATAAAATAATCAAAGCCATCTGGCAATAACTAACTGTCCAGATGGCTTTTTATTTTAATATGCTTTTACTGATTTAGCTTTTGAATATGTTCCATATACCTTCTGGTTTGTAGAATCATAATAGTAATAACGAACCTGAACGTAGTACTTCTTGCCTTTTTTCAATCCTGTTTTTGTATATGTATTTTTAGCTAATCCTGTTGTTTTATATTTTGCAGCTTTCATCTTTTTACTTGTAGAATAGCGGAATCTAAATCCTCGCTTTTCTCCATATTTATTTGTGTATTTGATAGATTTTGCTACAAATCCTGTTCCTTTTCCAGATTTTCCTTTCAAAGATGATAGTTTTGCTGTTTCCACTTTGATCTTCACAAATTTTGCTTTTAGCACAATATTTTTATCTGAATCAGGTACTTTGTTAACAACTTTTCCTTTATAAGTCCATCCTGCAAATACATAACCTTTCTTACCAGCAGATTTATATTTTGTTTTGTTCCATCCAGGTAATTTTACTCCAGCCTTTGTTTTATTTATTGTTGTAACAGTTTTTCCACCATTACCTTTTAATGTTACTGAAATTGTTTTTGGTTTTTCTGTTGGTTTCGTTGGTTTTGATATTTCTGTCGGTTTTGTTGGTTCTGTTGGTTTTGGTGTTTCCGTCGGTTTTGTTGGTTCTGTTGGTTTTGGTGTTTCTTCTTTTTTATCTACATATAAGTTCTTGAAACTAACTGCACCATCCCATAAACCAAGTCCCATATGTCCAGTTTTAATGTTGAAGAATTCTTTGTCTGACTCTTTATCTGCATCAAAAGTATAATTTAAACATTCATTATCATCTACATAAACTTTCACAGCATCCGCTTCTTTTTCAATCTTCACATGATGATATTCTCCATCATTGATGTTGGATGACATCTCTCCTAATGCAATATCACCATCTCTATACATTCTGAACAGTCTCACATTCTTGCTGTTTGGTGCAAATTGGATACAATATGCTCCATTCGGATCTGTTGATGATGATGCAAAAATTAAGTTTACCAATCCATTTGTAAATGCCATGTCTGTTTCTATTGTTGATTTTTCATTAACTATTGCATCTTCAGACATATAAAAGTCATTTGCAGACTGATTAGAATCTGATAAAACTTCTCCATCAATTGCCCAATTACCACTTATATTTACAAATTTCTTAATGTTTGTTTTAAAATTATTTTCTTTTACATTAATTGTAAATATCTTTTTCTTTGATGGATCTAATTTACTTGCCGCAGTAACTGTTGCTTTTCCTGATTTTAATGCTGTTACAACCGCTTTTCCATTTGATTCTTTGATACTTACAACATCTTTTCCTTCTGTAATATCCCATGTTACTGTCTGATCTACAGAAATTGGAAGTACATATGCACTTAGTTCTACATTATCACCAACATATAATGACTGACTCTCATTCTGCATAGATCCAACTGATTCTGCATCTGTCAGGTCTTCCTTATCTGTCCAGATTGATTTCATTGGATAAATATCAATATCTGCTTTTACAGGATCTCCTTCTACAATCACAGATGCTCCTAAGCTTGTAGGTGTTGGGAATATCTGGTTTGCTCCTGCTGCTGTATAGTCATTACTAAATATTTCTACACTTGCTTTGTCAACATAAACATGTAATTCTACAGACCCATCTTTGTTCTTTTTCACATTTGTCTGCTCATTTATTTTTTTGAATTCCTGACTGATGATCTTTCCTGATTTACTTCTGTCTATAGAAAGCTTTTCATTTTCTAAATCATAAATTACATCTGTGTATTCTGTATCATTTTGATTCTTTCTTAGTCTGAATCCAACTTTCTTTGTTTTCTCTGACGGTGTAAATTTTGCAACAATTTCATAAGTATCTTTTGCAAAATCCTTTAATAAATCATTATCTTCTGAAATTGTAACATCTTTATAAGAAATCTTGTTTTCTGTATCCCTTAAACTTTCATATGCACTGATTGGTGTCTGTGTTAATACATATTTTCCATTTTCCTGTTTCAGTCCTACTTTAAGATTCAGATTATAAGTTCCATTGAAGTTCTGTCCTACAGTATCTGCAACTTTGTTACAATAATCCTCCCATGTATTCATCCAATTTCCTTCGATGATTTCTGGAATTGTTGGGTTTTCCTGTGTTCCGAAATCTTGTACATAATATGTCATTGCTGCATAGGAATCTTTACCAAAGTTCATAACACCATCTTTGTCTTTGTAATCTTCATCTGCAACAAATTTCCAGTTTCCGTCAACTTGTTTAAAATCACCAACTTTATAATATCTTCCACCACGGGAAAGTACCCATTTCACACCATCATTTGTTTTAATTGGATAAAGATCTGGGCATTCTGTATGAAGATCTGCATATGTAGATTCACAGTTCCAATCTGTTAGATTATCTGATGAATATATACGAAGTGGTCCGCCTGCAATTACCATAAACCATTTATTTTCCCATCTGAAAACTTTAGGATCTCGGAAATCTCTATTGTTTAATGGATCTTTTGACCAGTCTGCTGCAATCTTATTTGTTTTTTTCCAAGTTTTTCCTTCATCTGTACTATAGGCAACTTTAATACGCTGTCCATTTCCATCTGCTGTGATCAATGCAACTAATCCACCTTCACTGCCATCTCCAAAAAGTCCTGATGTATTCTTTTCATCCGCTACAATACATCCTGAGAACATGGCTCCATTTGCATCTGGATATAATGAAACCGGCTGTTCTTCCCAATGGATCAAATCTTTGCTTGTCGCATGTGCCCAATGCATTGGTCCCCATTTTGTATCATCGTAGAACTGATAAAACATGTGATATGTTCCTTTATACTTAACCAGTCCATTTAAATCATTTCCCCATCCATCTTTTACAGAGTAATGATACTGATTTCTGTATGCTTCATTATAATAAGTTTTATCTGTTGCACGACGATGTACATTCACACGATATGTTAAAGTCGCTGTCTGTCCATTATCTCCCTGAACAGTACTTTTTACTGTAATGTAATTCTTTCCGACTTTAACTGGAATATTCTTTCCATCCTCATATGTTTTTCCGTCATACTCAACCTGTATATCCGCATTTTCATTTTTCTTTTCAATATTCAAGTCTACTGTTTCTGCATTATTCTTTACATACTGAATCATAATTGGTTCTGTTGATGTAAATTGTGCTGCTTTCTCTACATCTCCAGTTGATGAAGATACTGAAATATTTTTTAACTCTGGTGTGTTTTGGTCATTTAATTCTGTATAATAAGTATTTTGGAATGTCATTTCTCCGTTCCAATTTAAAAGTCCAAGAGAACCTTCTGTCAAAACAGTACTCTGTCCTTTATCATCCTTTTGAAGTGTATAATCACCTGTACTTGCTATTAGAACATCATTTACATAATAAGAAATCCATGAATCGTAAGCCACTACTTTTAAAGTATATTTCTCATCATCCGTTGCTTTTACTTCTTTTTCATCAATTAATTGATAATCACTATTTTCCTGCCATCGCCATAATTTGCATTTGTGCGAATATCCATCAATATTTACTGCATAACTTTCTTTATTATCCAGATTATTATTAGAACGGAATATTAATGCAGCCGCACCTTGATTTCTCTTGAATGTTACATCTGTAGAATATACGAAATTCTTAGCTGTTGTTTTGCTAAATGCAAAACAGTCTCCTTTGTTAACTGCATTGCTGTACAAACCATCTTGTGTTACATTCCAATCACCATTCTTAAATTCAAAATCTGTTAAATTCGTTTTAAACTGCTGTGCTGTCTCTTTCTCCTGTCCATCTGTTGCCGCATTTACAGTAACTGTTTGATATCCTGTTACTGGTGTTATAGAAGTAACGGTGACAGCTCCTGCCATCATTAATGCTATTAATCTTGGACTAACTTTCCTCATAATTTCTCCTTCCCATTTGTACAAAAAAGGACGATCAAACTATAACCGTCCTTTTTTAACTAAAAAACAATAAGTCCTACACTTGTGCTTTAACAAATTGTAATATTTTATCTACGTTTTCTTTTCCTCGCTTAATACCAAAACCTATGACAACACAAAGTACAACACTAACTACAGTAATAATAACTCCAACTACACCAAACACTGTAAATGGCATTTTACTTTGAACACTTAGCCCCCAGTATGCAAGTATGATTCCAATAGAGGATAGAATAATGAGATTGCGAATCCATTTTTTGAGGTTTTCTAGCATTTTTGTTTGAAATTCAATTTCTTTTAATTGTTGTGCTCTTGTTTGTGTTGTCATAATATTCTCCTTTTCTTAGTATTTTAAACCTGGGTTAAAGAATCCGATCATAACTCCGATGAATGCTACAACTACTAAGATTAACATTGTAACAACTGGAGATACTTTTTTCTTTGACATTAACCACCAGCAAAAGATTACAAATGCTGCTGTTAAGAATCCTGGATATACTCCGTCTAACTGATTCTGAAGATTTAAGAATTCTTTTCCTGCACTGTTTACAAGATGGAATGATGTCTTTACAGATACCCATGTTGCTGCTACAGATCCAACAACCATTGTTCCTAACATAACGATTGCTTCACGGATCGCGGTTGCTTGTTCTCCAACCAAGATATCGACAGCTTTACCACCAAGTTCGTATCCTTTGAAGTATAAGAACTTCATTCCAAATGCCATGATCAGGTTCCATACTACGATATAGAAGATAGGTCCTACAACAGATCCACCTGTTGATAATCCAAGTGCGATACCAAGTAAGATAGGAATTAATGTACCAACGACTAATGAATCACCAATACCTGCTAAAGGTCCCATAAGACCAGCACGGATACCATTGATGGCTTCAGCATCGATATCTTCGTTTCCATTTGCTTTTGCTTCTTCCAGACCAGCTGTGATACCTACGATGATAGATCCAACCTGTGGTTCTGTGTTGAAGAAAGCTGTGTATGTATTCATTGCTTCTTTCTGTTCTTCTTTTGTGTCATATAATTCTTCTACCAGTGGAAGCATTGCACACAGATAACCGAATGTCTGCATATGTTCCTGAGAGAAACATGTTAAGTTTCCATAAGCCCAGTTACGGAATGATTTATTCAACGCTTTTTTAGATAGTTTTTTCTCTGCCATATTAAATATCCTCCTCGTCATCATCATCAAAGGAACCGCCAGAAGCTGCTGCTTCTTTTGCTCTGATTCCTACCATCTTAATGTTGTAGTAAAGAATTGCAAACATTGCTGCTACAACTGTTACTGATACAAGGTTTAATCCCATACTTGCTGCTAATGTAAATCCGAAGAAGAATGGAATAAAGTCTACTGCTTTGTCTACTACCTGTTTTAATAAGATCGCAATACCTACGCAAGGAAGTAAGCTACCTACTGTAAACAGTGTTTTCATTGCGATTCCGTCCATAGGTAATGTTGTTTTGATCATTTCTACTACAGGAACTCCTAATTTACACATTACAACTGCTGGAAGGAAACTACAAATGATATGAGAGACCCATGGAAGAACCATGTCTACTACATATAATCTCTTGAACTCACCTTTTTCAACGGCCTGCCATCCAATGTGCTGCCATACAAGGTTGATCGTTGCTGTTCCATAGAATAATACTGTACCGATTGTTCCTACCATTGCTCCAAAAGATGTTGCCATTGAAATACCTTTTGCAGATGCAGGATCTAATCCGTAAGAATTTAATGCTAACATTGCCAGTGGAATACCGATATATGATACGGCACGAACGTCTGCTGATACAGTTCCTCCTGGTGTAACTAACGCAATATATACAACCTGCATTGCTGCACCGACTAAAACACCCGCCTGTACATCTCCAAGTACGATACCGCAGACAAGACCAGCTACTAATGGTCTTCCTAATGTGTAGTTACCAATGGTTGTACCTCCCATACCAGGCATACTGGATAAGCAGGCAAAGATACCTAAAATAATTGCTTGTAACCAACTAATTGTCATAATAGTTTCTCCTCTCTGTTTGGTTTTTAGTTAAATCCAAACTGACCTCTGAATTTGTCCCATGTTCCGATGGATGCTTCTTTGATCAGTGCGAATTCGATTTCATAACCAGCTTTGCTGATAGCTTCTAAAGCTTCTGCTTCTTCCTGTGTGATAGACTGGTTATTACCAAGTTTGACAGCTCCTGGTCTGTCGTTGCATGGTCCTACGATTACTTTCTTTACATCGCTTGGAACAAATCCGTCATCCACTAAGATCTTCTTCATCTGGATTGGATCTTTTGTGATCAGGAAGTAATTATCTTTACTGTCTAATACTTTCTGATTTTTCTTTTTCCAAGCTTCATAAGTCCATACAAATGTTTTCTTTGTGCTGGCACTCTTGTATGCCATCTTAAGTGCGTCTGTTGTTGCTGCTTTGTCATTGACTGCGATCAGTCCATCGCATGGATACTCAAGAGACCAACGTGTTACTGTCTGACCATGGATCATACGGTCATCGATTCTTAAAAATGATACTGACATATTTTTTTCCTCCTTAAATATCGTCTTCTTCATCATCATTTGCTGGTGCCATAACAAATTCTTTGATTGCATCTTTGGCTTCATTGATCAAGCTATCCTTTAACATTTCTGTGTCTACGCCGTCTTTCATTAATGTTGCTGTCAATGCCATTGCAAGATTCATTCCTCCAAAGATCACTGTGTTAGCGATCAGCCCTTTGTTTGAAACCTGTTCAATTGCATTTGTAAGAGGTGAACCACCTACAATGTCTCCAAGAAGAATGATCTCATCGTCTGTTGTGATCTTGCTGATCGCATCGCTGAATTTTGCTGCGAATTCATCAGCACTCATTCCGTCCTCTAATCCAACGCTGATCACGTCTTCTCTTTCTCCACCTGCTAACATCTTTAATACGCTGTGAAGACCTGGGGCAAATGTTCCATGGCTTACTAATACTACGTATTTCATCCTCTTCTCCTTTCTTAAATTCCTATCTCTTATTTACAAGCTTATTCTAGCA
>ERZ869983.17-NODE-17-length-54214-cov-10.622347_pt1 | contig 54214 bp, 40 predicted proteins | sample MGYA00521106_ERZ869983 | MGnify/ENA primary metagenome ERZ869983 (study PRJEB32232, sample SAMN07284972) | human gut metagenome | biome: human-associated habitat; material: feces | host: Homo sapiens | place: Tanzania | collected 2014-04-05 ...
GAAGCATTTGCAGGTAACATTATTCTGAAGCTTTATGAGGGAGTTGCCGGAGCACTGCTTAAGAAAGTGAAGAAAGGTATGCTTTCTTCTTTGCGTAGTAAGATAGGGGCACTGCTTGTGAAACCTGCTTTAAAGGGGGTACTGAAAGATTTTGATACAAGCGAGTATGGCGGCGCACCGCTTCTTGGCCTGAACGGACTTGTAGTAAAGACACATGGAAGTTCAAAGTCAAAGGAAGTATGCAATTCAATCATTCAGTGTGTTACATTTAAGGAGCAGAAGATCAACGAGAAGATAAAAGAAGCAATTCAACAGGAGACCCTGGAAGAAAAGAAAGAAGAGAAAGAAGTCGAATAAGACAGGAGGAGTTTTACAATGACAGAATTTGAAAAACTGCAGGCAATTATTGCGGACGTACTTAATGTTTCACCGGAGACAATCACACCGGATACTACATTTGTAGATGATCTTGGAGCAGATTCTCTGGACATTTTCCAGATTATTATGGGAATTGAGGAAGATTTTGATATCGAGATTGATAACGAAGAGGCAGAGAAGATCACAACAGTGCAGGATGCTGTTGACCAGATCCAGAAAAAGAAGGCTAATGAATAATCAGATAGTGAGATGAAAAAGCCCGTTTGGGCTTTTTCGTTTATAAACACGAAGGAGGCCATTTAAATGGACAGAGTGAAAGAACTGGAACAGAAGATCGGATATGTGTTTAAAGACAAAAGCCTGATCGAACGTGCACTGATGCACAGTTCTTATACGAATGAGAAGCATTTGAAGAAATACGAGTGTAATGAACGCCTGGAATTTCTCGGAGATGCAGTATTGGAATTAGTATCAAGCGCGTATTTATTCAATGAATTTCCAAAGGTATCTGAGGGAGAATTGACAAAGACACGTGCAAGTATGGTATGTGAACCGTCTCTGGCAATGTGTGCAAGAGATATCGGACTTGGAGATTACCTGCTTCTTGGGAAGGGAGAAGAGGCAACCGGTGGAAGAAAGAGAGATTCTATCACATCTGATGCGATGGAAGCATTGATCGGGGCTATCTATCTCGACGGTGGTTTTACTAATGCAAAAGAGTTTATCCATCATTTTATTTTGACAGATTTAGAGGATAAGAAACTCTTTTATGATAGTAAAACGATCTTACAGGAGATCGTGCAGGCGAATATGACAGGAAATGTAAGTTATGAACTGATCGATGAACAGGGACCGGATCATAATAAGATTTTCGAAGTGGAAGCAAGAATTGGGGGAAAAGCCTGGGGACGTGGAAAAGGAAGTTCGAAGAAGTCAGCAGAACAGCAGGCAGCTTATGAGGCAATCCTGAATCTCAGAAAGAAAAAGTAAAGAGGACTTTATGTATTTAAAGAGTATAGAAGTGCAGGGATTCAAATCTTTTGCCAATAAGATCAAATTTGAATTTCATAACGGAATTACAGGTATTGTAGGTCCGAATGGAAGTGGTAAGAGTAATGTCGCTGACGCCGTCCGCTGGGTTCTTGGAGAGCAGAGAGTGAAGCAGCTGCGTGGAGGCACCATGCAGGATGTAATTTTCTCAGGAACAGAGAACCGGAAACCGCTTAGCTATGCTTCGGTTGCAATCACGCTGGATAATTCAGATCATAAACTTCCGGTAGAGTACGAAGAGGTTACTGTTACACGTAAATTGTACCGATCCGGAGAGAGTGAGTATCTGATCAATGGTTCAGCCTGCAGACTGAAAGATATCAATGAGATGTTCTATGATACAGGTATCGGTAAAGAAGGCTATTCGATTATTGGTCAGGGACAGATTGATAAGATCTTAAGCGGTAAGCCGGAAGAGAGAAGAGAACTTTTTGACGAGGCCGCCGGAATTGTAAAATATAAGAGAAGAAAGTCACTTTCTTTGAAAAAGCTGGAGGATGAACGCCAGAATCTTACCCGTGTGAATGATATTCTTGCAGAGCTTGAGAAGCAGATCGGTCCTCTGGAAAGACAGTCAGAGACAGCCAGAATCTATCTGAAGATGAAAGAAGAATTAAAAACATATGATATTAATATGTTTTTGCTCGAGGAAGAGCGGCTGCAGGAGCGTATTCGTGAAGTCGGCGGGAAATATGAGATTGCTTCGCAGGAGATGCAGGAATCGAATGCCCGCTATGAGAAGATGAAAGCAGAATACGAGGCAATCGAGGAAGAAGTAGATCAGATTGATCTTGCAATTGAGACTGCGAAGAATCAGATGAATGAGACGAATCTTTTGAAGCAGCAACTGGAAGGCCAGATCAATGTCCTGAAAGAGCAGATCAATACAGCCCGTATGAATGATGAGCATTACGATCATCGTCTGAGTACGATCGTCAGTGAGATAGATACAAGGCAGCAACAGAAAAGAGAGCTTGAAGAAGAGAAGAAAAGAATTTCAGAACAGTTAGAATCAGCCAGTGGACAGGATACGGAAGCACAGCAGAGTTTAATTGAGATTCAGTCAAAGATTGCAGAACACAGTGCAGGAATCGAGCAGAAGAAGCAGGAGATCATGGATCTGCTCGGAAATCGTGCTTCAACAAAAGCTAAGATTCAGCATTTTGATACGACGAAAGAACAGATCCAGACGCGTAAGTCTGTACTTGCAAGAAATATTCTTGAGATTTCGACGGTAGCAGAAGGACAGAACAACAGACTTAAGGAGTATGAAGAAGAACTTAGTCAGATTCGTGAGCGCATACAAACCTATAAGGAAAAGATTTCCCTGAATGAACAGGAACTTGGCAGGCTTCAGAATGAGCTGAAAGAGAAGCAGGAAAAGTTACGGATCGGACAGACCGCTTATCACAGAGAATCTTCCCGTCTGGAGTCATTAAAGAATATTACAGAGCGCTATGACGGATATGGTAACAGTATCCGAAAGGTAATGTCGAATAAAGACCGTGAGAAAGGTCTGATCGGTGTTGTAGCGGATATCATTAAGGTTGATAAGGAATATGAGATCGCTATTGAGACAGCACTTGGAGGAAGTATTCAGAATATCGTTACAGATAATGAAGATACAGCCAAGCGCATGATTGATTTCCTCAAGCGTAATAAATTCGGACGGGCAACCTTTCTTCCGCTGACAAGTATGCATGGAGGCGGAGGAATCAGGAATCCGGAAGCACTCAAAGAACCGGGAGTGATCGGACTTGCGAATACATTGATCCATGTGGAATCAAGATTTGACGGTCTGGCAGATCAGTTGCTTGGGCGTACGATCGTAGTAGACCATATTGATCACGGAATAGCAATTGCGAGAAAATACCGCCAGTCTCTGCGTCTGGTCACACTGGAAGGTGACCTGATCAATCCGGGAGGATCCATGACGGGTGGTGCATTTAAGAATTCAAGTAATCTGTTGAGCAGACGCCGCGAGATAGAAGAATTCGAGAAGACGGTTGATATGCTCAAGTCTGACATGGATGAACTGGAAAAAGAAGTTGCAGAGGCGAAGAATCGTCGTGCAGCATGCTATAGTGTGATCGATGAAGTGCAGGAACATTTAAGAGAAGAATCGGTGCTGGAGAACACTGCGCGAATGAATGTTGCGCAGGTACAGAGAGAACAGTTAGAATCGAAACAGCGTTACGAAGGATTTCTGAAAGAACAGAAAGTATTGCTTCAGGATCTGGATGAGATCAATGAGAATGAAGATTCTATCCAGATGGAACTTGAGACATCGGAGAAGCTGGAAAAAGAACTGAATGAACAGATTGAAGCTTTGCAGATGCAGCTGGAGAAAGAAAGGGAGGATGAGGCTGTTCAGATGAAACAGTCCGAGGAAGTCCATCTTTCACTGGCAGGCCTGGATCAACAGAAGACTTTTATTGTAGAAAATATTTCCCGTATAGATGAGGAAATCACCAGATATGAAAAAGAGCAGGAAGAACTTGCCGAAAATCGTGGAGATGTATCTGAGGAGATTCTGCAAAAAGAAAATGAAATCGAAGGACTCAGGAAAACGATTGAAGATTCAAAAGAACTGTTTACAGAGATTGGTGAAGAGATTAAAGTACAGAGCAAAAAACGCGAAGAACTGAATCAGCAGCACAAAGATTTCTTACGACAGAGAGAAGAACTTGCAAAGCATGTGTCAGATCTTGACAAAGAATGTTTCCGTCTGAACAGTCAGAAAGAAGGCTATGAAGAAGCATCAGAGAAGCAGATGAATTACATGTGGGAAGAGTATGAACTCACTTACAATCATGCGAAAGAACTTCGTAATGAGACACTGACAGATCTGGCATTGATGAAGAAAAAGATCCAGGAACTTAAAAATGAGATCCGTAAGCTTGGTTCAGTCAATGTCAATGCAATTGAGGATTACAAAAATGTATCCGAGCGTTATACTTTCTTAAAAGACCAGCATGATGATCTGGTGGAAGCAGAAGCTTCTCTTGAACAGATTATCGAAGAACTGGATGTAGCGATGCGTAAGCAGTTCACAGAACAGTTCGCAAGAATTGCGACAGAGTTCAATGATGTATTCCGGCAGCTTTTCGGAGGCGGAAAGGGATCGTTGGAATTACAGGAGGATGTGGATATTCTTGAAGCAGGAATACGCATTATTGCACAGCCACCAGGAAAGAAACTGCAGAATATGATGCAGCTTTCAGGTGGAGAGAAGGCACTGACTGCAATCGCATTACTATTTGCAATCCAGAATCTGAAGCCATCTCCGTTCTGTCTCCTTGATGAGATTGAAGCGGCGCTGGATGATAACAATGTAGACCGCTATGCAAAATATCTGCATAAGCTGACAAAATATACACAGTTTATCGTTATTACCCACAGACGTGGTACAATGGCAGCAGCAGACCGCCTGTATGGAATTACCATGCAGGAAAAAGGAGTATCCACACTTGTTTCTGTGGATCTGCTGGAAGATGATCTGGAAAAATAAATCTGTTTTTATTGCAAACAGGGAATTAAGAGAACAGGAGGTTGAAAATGGGAGAAGAAAAAAAAGGCTTTTTTAAACGACTTGTATCCGGTCTGACAAAGACAAGAGATAATATTGTGTCCGGCATGGACAGTATTTTCCATGGATTTTCAAAAATTGATGATGACTTTTATGAAGAACTGGAAGAAACTCTGATCATGGGAGATCTTGGCGTCAGGGCAACAATGGATATCATTGAAGATTTAAAGGTTAAAGTAAAAGAGCAGCATATTAAAGAACCGATTGAATGCAGACAGCTTGTGATTGACAGTATTCGTGAACAGATGGATGTCGGAGAGACAGCATACGAGTTTGAGAATCGTCAGAGTGTGGTTTTCGTGATCGGAGTAAATGGTGTTGGTAAAACAACAACGATCGGTAAACTTGCAGGAAAGCTGAAAGCACAGAATAAGAAAGTAATCCTTGCGGCAGCGGATACATTCCGTGCGGCAGCAGGAGAGCAGTTAAAAGAATGGTCCAACCGTGCCGGCGTTGAGATGATCGGCGGTCAGGAAGGCGCAGATCCGGCATCTGTTGTATATGATGCGGTTGCTGCTGCGAAAGCAAGAAAGGCAGATGTACTTCTGTGCGATACAGCCGGAAGACTTCACAATAAGAAGAACCTGATGGAAGAGCTTAAGAAAATCAATCGTGTGATCGACAGAGAGTATCCGGATGCGTTCCGTGAGACACTGGTTGTGCTGGATGCAACGACAGGACAGAATGCACTTGCCCAGGCAAAGGAATTCAATGAAGTGACAGATATAACAGGAATTGTTCTGACAAAGATGGATGGAACAGCCAAAGGTGGAATTGCAGTAGCAATCCAGTCTGAACTTGGTATTCCGGTAAAATATATCGGTGTAGGAGAAACGATTGATGACTTGCAGAAATTTAACTCAGAAGAGTTCGTAAACGCGTTGTTTTACAGAGAGGAAGAAAGACCATGATGACATTAGAAAAATTTGAAGAAGCTAGCGAACTGGTAAAAAAGGTAACAAATCCTACAAAACTTATTTACAGTGAATACTTAAGTGCACAGACAGGAGCAAAGGTTTACTTAAAACCAGAGAATATGCAGCATACAGGAGCTTATAAGATCCGTGGTGCATACTATAAGATCAGCACATTGACAGACGAAGAAAGAAGCCGTGGACTGATCACAGCATCAGCAGGAAATCATGCACAGGGCGTTGCATTTGCGGCAAAACAGTTCGGATGCAAAGCTACGATCGTTATGCCTACAGTTACACCGCTGATCAAAGTAAACCGTACAAAAAGCTTTGGAGCAGACGTAGTACTTCATGGTGATGTTTATGATGATGCTTACGCATATGCATGTAAACTTGCAGAAGAGAACGGATATACATTTGTTCATCCATTCAATGACCTTGATGTCGCTACAGGTCAGGGAACAATCGCAATGGAGATTGTTCAGGAGCTCCCTACGGTAGATTATATCCTTGCACCGATCGGAGGAGGCGGACTGATCACAGGTGTTTCCACACTTGCCAAGATGCTCAATCCAAAGATCAAAGTAGTTGGTGTAGAGCCGTCAGAGGCAGCCAGTATGACAGCCGCTCTGAAAGCAGGAGAACCGGTAGAACTTCCTTCAGCGAATACAATCGCAGACGGAACAGCTGTAAAAGAAGTTGGAGATAAGATCCTCCCATATGTGAAAGAAAATGTAGATGAAGTACTTCTTGTAGAAGATGATGAATTGATCGGTGCATTCCTTGATATGGTAGAGAATCATAAGATGATCGTAGAAAATTCAGGACTCCTTTCCGTGGCTGCATTAAAGCAGATGGACATCAAAGGAAAGAAAGTAGTCTGTGTATTAAGTGGTGGAAATATGGACGTTATCACAATGTCTTCTATCGTACAGCACGGACTGATCCAGAGAGACCGTATCTTCTCCGTATCCGTACTCCTTCCGGATAAGCCGGGTGAACTCGCACGCGTGGCACAGACAGTCGCAGATGTACAGGGCAACATCATTAAGCTGGAGCATAACCAGTTTGTAAGCACAAACAGAAACGCAGCAGTAGAGCTTCGTATCACAATGGAAGCATTCGGAACAGATCATAAGAAAAAGATTCTCGATACACTCGATAAAGCAGGATTCAGACCAAAACTGATCAGTGCGAAGTTGTATTAATTGGCGTGTGTTTGTTGAACTTGGATTCACAACTATTAAAACAAGAACTTTTTGATAAAAACAGACGTGAGGGAGTCACTGTATTGCATCGGACACCGGCCCGCTTTACCTCATCCCTTTGACAATCTGTAACGGAGAAGCCAGAACGCTCACCGTGTGTGGTTCGTGTCTGGCTTCTTCTAACAGATTCTGCAAAGTGTATTCGGAACGCTCCTGCCTTAAATGTGTCCTCAACAATACAGTGACTCCCTCTCTCGGCTTTTCAAATGAGTAAGTGCTATTCCAAATGAAATGAATCCAGAAAACAAAATATGAACTTAAAGTGTTAAGGAAATGGGAACGCAATCAACTACGATGGTCTTCCCATTTTCTTTGTTTTCTGGATTTGTCTGATTGGAATTAAATATCTCGTTTGGAATATGTAAGCAAGGACAGTCCTGCTGTTGCCACGAGCACATGTAAGGCAGGAGCGTTCCGAATACACTTTGTTCAGTATGTTAGTAAGAGCCAGAACAGGCACCACACACGGTAACTGTTCTGGCTCTTATGTTACATACTTTCAAAGGGATGAGGTAAAGCGGGCCGGTGCTCGTGGTAATAGCAGGGCTGGCCTTGCGACCCTTTCGAAAACCTTTTATGCTGATTTATTCGAATCCAAGTTCAACAAATTACAACATCCCTACAAAACGATGGAATGCCTCCAGTCCTTTTTCATCACATTTATAAACCCCGGCGTCTTCGAGTACTTCGCAGAATACTTTTCCGACTTCCTGCTGAAGGATCTCTTCAACATTCTCCTCTGTGATGGATGTGTAATTCGGAAGGAATTCATCTACCCAGTCAGCGTGTTTTGCAATCTGCTCGTTGCTGCGGATATCTTTTCCTGTCAGGATGTAATCTCTCAGAAGTTCCATCTCACCTTTCAGTCGTGCAGGAAGAACAGCAAGTCCCATTACTTCGATAAGACCGATGTTTTCTTTCTTGATATGGTGCAGTTTCGCGTGTGGATGATAAACACCAAGTGGGTGTTCTTCTGTTGTAATATTGTTTCTTAATGTCAGGTCAAGTTCGTAAAGGTCTCCACGCTTTCTTGCAATTGGTGTGATCGTATTGTGCGGCGTACCGTCTGTCTCAGCGAAGATGAAAGCATCTTCATCTGTATAAGATCTCCATGTGTTTAAAATGTGCTCAGCCAGATCAATCAGAGGCTTTACTTCTTTGCTCTGGAGACGGATAACAGACAGTGGCCATTTTACGATACCGGCAGTTACATCTTCATAACCTTTTACAGTAAAGTGCTCAATGATCGGAGCTTTAGCCATTGCGAAAGTATAATTTCCGCCCTGGAAATGATCATGGCTTAAGATAGAACCGCCAACGATCGGAAGGTCTGCATTGGATCCAAGGAAGTAGTGTGGGAAAAGTTTGATGAAATCAAAAAGCTTTTCAAATGCATTACGATCGATCTTCATTGGAACATGCTGTCCGTTGAATACGATGCAGTGTTCGTTATAGTATACATAAGGGGAGTACTGGAATCCCCAAGGGTTATCCTGAATTGTGATCGGGATGATTCTGTGGTTCTCACGGGCCGGGTGATCAAGGCGTCCGGCATATCCTTCATTTTCCATACAGAGCTGGCATTTTGGATAGGAAGAGGATTTTGCCTTTCCTGCTGCTGCGATCGCTTTTGGATCTTTCTCTGGTTTGGAAAGATTGATCGTAATATCCAAAGTGCCATATTCTGTGTCAACCGTCCATTTGCGGTCCCTGGCAATGCGGTATCTGCGGATATAATCACTGTCCTGGCTTAATTTGTAATAGTAGTCAGTTGCTGTCTCCGGAGAAACTTTGTATTTTTCCCAGAAAGTCTGCTGGATCTGTGATGGGCGTGGCATCAGTGTATTCATCAGCTTTGTGTCAAACAGATCACGATAGCCGATGCTGTTTTCAATGATTCTGCGCTCTGCGGCGATGTCTAAAAGTTCTGCAAGAATGTCTTCCAGAACGAGATTGTCCAGGTCACAGTCAACATCTTCATAGTTATCTTCGTGGAACAGATCCAGCAGAAGATTCGTTGTATAAATTCTTTCAGATTCCGGAGTGATTCCGGTATTGATTCCGTATTGTACTAATTTTTTGATTGCATCGTAAAGCATGCTTTGAGAACCTCCTTAAATGCGGGAATGCCATTGGCATTCCTGCAATAAAATATGTATCATTTCCTATCTGATAATAGCCAAGATAAGTGTTAGTCAGAACAGGTGGACGTTAGTCAAGACGAGAAGCACCATCTCCGATATCTACTGTGTAGAACTCAGCTTCATGTCCTACTTTTTCGAGATATGTTTTTCCAATTGTTTCAATAAATGTATCTACAGATTCATCTTTTACAATACTAACTGTACATCCGCCGAATCCACCGCCTGTGATACGGGAGCCGAGCACACCTGGGATCTGCCATGCAAGATCTACAAGGATGTCAATCTCTTCACAGGATACATCATAATCATCACGCAGTGAAATATGGGACTGATTCATTAATTTTCCGAAATTTTCAATGTCTCCGGCTTTCAGTGCAGTAACGGCATCAATTGTACGCTGGTTTTCGTAAACGGCATGTTTTGCACGCTTTAACTGGATCTCATCTTTGATCAGAGATTTGTGTGCCTCGAATTCTTCAGGAGTAAGATCTCCAAGTGCCTGAATATCAAGTTCACTCTGAAGTGCTTTCAGTGCAGCAGCACATTCATTTCTTCTGTCGTTATAAGCAGAATCAACAAGACTGTGTTTTACTTTACTGTTTGTGATTACGATCTTTGCGCCATCAAGAACGCAAGGTGCATATTCGTAGCTTAAATCACTTGTGTCAAGGAAAATTGCGTGGTCTTTTTTGCCCATGGCAACAGCGAACTGATCCATGATACCACAGTTACATCCGTTGAAGTTATTCTCAGAATATTGGCCGATCAGTGCAAGATCTGTCATGGAAAGATCTTTGATCTCGAACAGGTCTGTCAGGATCACACCAGTGAGAACTTCCAAGGAAGCAGAAGAGGAAAGTCCGGAACCGTTCGGAATATTTCCCCAGATCACCATATCAAAACCACTTGTGATCTCATGTCCTTTTTCTTTGAATGCCCAGACAACACCAAGAGGATAGTTCGCCCAGTTATATTCTTTTTTATTGGTCAGGTCATCAAGTGATGCTTCTACAACACCAAAGGAATCCAGATTCATGGAATAGAAATGGATCTTGTTATCCTCTCTTTTACGTGCTGCACCATAAGTACCAAGTGTGAGTGCACAAGGAAATACATGTCCACCGTTATAATCTGTGTGCTCACCGATCAGATTCACGCGTCCAGGAGAAAAGTAAAAACGAGCTCCTTCGGAATCACCAAAAAGTTCTGCAAACATATCAAACAATTTTTTCTTCATCATTATTTACCTCCATTTAAAGTAATCGTATCGATCTGATTTATTTATATTTATTATAGCGTTAACAAGTGGAAACGTCTATAAAAAATACGTGCTGTGGTATGTAATAATGTTGCATTAAAAAGACAAGGTGTTATAATGATATTACGGATTACAGAATATGGGAAAGGAGCCGGAAGATGGCAGAGACTTACAAACATTCGTATAAGTCAGGAGAAATTCTGATGACTTCGTTGTCTGTATATAACACGGGATATCAAAGGTGTGAAGCAGGATATCAGTGGGGACCCGGAGTCAGGGATCATTATTGTATCCATCATATTTTGTCAGGAACAGGATACTATACGGTTGGAGAAAAGACTTGGAAATTAGAAGCCGGGGATACTTTTATTTTATATCCGGGCGTGGAAGTAAAGTATTATGCCGATCAGCAGGAACCATGGGAATATGCCTGGGCAGGATTCATGGGGGCGGATGCGGCGTCAATTATTCGAAATACAGGTTTTCTGAAAGAACGGCCTTTTTTAAAAAGAGGGAATGTGCCGGATGAACAGATTCGGAATGGATTGGAACAGATTTATAATGCAAAGGGCAATGGATATGAAGAAGCGGTTGCCATGACAGGAGCACTTTATAGTCTTCTGTCTGTCTTTATGCACTATCATGAAGGGGAAGACCAGGAAAGAGATGCAAAGCTTTTGTATGTAGAAAAGGCAGAGAGTTATATAGAAACCAATTATTCTTATCCTGTGACGGTGGAAGATATCGCAGACTATGTAGGAATCAGCAGAAGTCATCTGTTCCGGTCTTTTCAGACCTATATGAATTGTTCGCCAAAAGAATATCTGACAGAATACAGAATACAGCAGGCATGCCGCCTGTTGAAAGAGACAGGACTGTCGGTTTCGGCGATTGCATATTCTGTTGGTTTTGAGAATAATCTTTATTTTTCGAAGGCATTTCGGAAAGTGAAGAAGACAAGTCCGACCGAATACAGAGAAAAGCATAGAAAAAAGAAGGAATGATGCCGGGGCGCAGGACATAAGAATAGAGTAAGAATGTCAGAGGCGGGAAGCTGTCATGATGTCTGAAAAAAGTTGGAGTTATGTAGTACAGTTTTTCTGTCTTCTGGTGTTTTTGGGTATGTCTCCATTTCTGATAAAGATGGATGGGAGAAAAACAATGAGTGTTTCATCTGATTCAGTGCGAAGCCAGAGTATATCAGATGAGGTAAGACCGGTTGTTGCGCTTACATTTGATGACGGCCCCAATGCATCCTCTACCCCGATTCTGTTGGATGGATTAAAGGAACGTAAAGTGAGGGCAACCTTTTTCCTGATCGGCGAAAATATAGAAAAAGGCGAGAATGAAAAAATTGTGAAAAGAATGTATGAGGAAGGTCATTTGATCGGAAATCATACTTATACGCATTGCAATCTGTCAAAACTGGAAACAGGAGAAGCGAAGAAAGAACTGGAACAGACAGATACAGTGATTGAAAAGATAACGGGAAAACAACCTGCGTTCGCAAGAGCACCTTACGGAGAACTCCCGGTGGACAGCGAACAGGATCTGAGCAGAATGTATATCGGATGGACGGTGGATCCATTGGACTGGATGACGGAAGATGCAGGGGCGGTTGTAAAAACAGTTGTGGAAGAGATAAATCCGGGAGATGTTATTTTATTGCATGACTGTTATCCATCTTCTGTGCAGGCGGCTATACGGATTGTAGATCTGTTGCAGGGCAAAGGTTATGAGTTTGTGACAGTGGATCATCTGATCATGGATTAAAAATGTGGTAACTGCTCTGAACAGTTACAAAATGTGAATATAAGATTAAAAACAGGAGAGAAATATGGATTTATTTGATTATATGAGAGAGACAAATAAAGAGAAGGAATCCCCGCTTGCATCCAGAATGCGTCCGGTGACACTGGATGAAGTAGTGGGACAGAAGCATATTATTGGAAAAGATAAATTGCTTTACCGGGCAATTAAGGCAGATAAGCTGAGTTCTTTGATTTTTTACGGACCTCCGGGAACGGGAAAGACAACACTGGCAAAGGTGATCGCACATACCACCAGCGCGGAGTTCAAGCAGATCAATGCGACAGTTGCCGGAAAGAAAGACATGGAAGAAGTAGTGAAAGAAGCAAAAGATCTGCAGGGAATGTATGGAAAGAAGACGATTCTTTTTATTGATGAGATCCATCGCTTTAATAAAGGGCAGCAGGATTATCTGCTTCCGTTTGTGGAAGATGGAACGTTGATCCTGATTGGTGCAACAACGGAGAATCCTTATTTTGAGGTGAATGGAGCTTTGATTTCAAGGTCAAGTATTTTTGAATTGCGTCCACTGGAGAAGACGGATATTAAGGAGCTTCTTCTCCGCGCAGTGAATGATACTGAGAAAGGTCTTGGAAGCTTTCATGCAGTGATCGAAGATGATGCACTTGAATTTCTGGCAGATGTGTCAGGTGGAGATGCAAGAAATGCACTGAATGCGATTGAACTGGGTGTACTGACAACGGACAGAAGTGAAGATGGACAAATTCATATTACTCTGGATGTTGCGTCAGAATGCATCCAGAAACGAGTGGTGAATTATGACAAAAAAGGAGATAACCATTACGATATTATCTCTGCATTTATTAAGAGCATGCGCGGCTCGGATCCGGATGCAGCGGTCTTTTATCTTGCAAAGATGTTGTATGCAGGAGAAGATGTGAAGTTCATAGCGAGAAGAATTATGATCTGTGCCTCTGAAGATGTTGGAAATGCAGATCCAATGGCGCTTACTGTTGCGGTCGCGGCTGCACAGGCAGTTGAACGGATCGGAATGCCGGAATCACAGATCATTCTTTCACAGGCGGTGACTTATGTGGCATCTGCGCCAAAGAGTAATTCTGCCGTGAATGCAATATTTGCAGCGAATGATGCAGTACGGAACAATAAAACAACGGTTCCGACACACCTTCAGGATGCACATTACAAAGGTGCACAGAAATTAGGACATGGAACAGGGTATAAATATGCCCATGATTATCCAAACCATTATGTGGATCAGCAATATCTTCCGGATGAAATAAAAGACGCCAGGTTCTATGAACCCGGCGACCTTGGTTATGAAAAACAGATCAGGGAGCGTTTACAGAAGCTGCGAGAGCAGTAAAGCGTAAATCTCCTGATTCTTTCGATTCCAGTTATTTACAATGGCTTCTGCCTCAGTCTGGGTTGGCACAGTAAGTGTCATATCGATGAGGTGGGAGCCATTTTCTAAAATCTGGCATTTTACTTCATATTCATGGTTTGTATTCAGATAGTAATCTGATTTAACAGAAACCTCTTCTTTCAGATCATATTTTTTCTCATTGATAAAATTATCAATTTCCTGACGAATCTCAGGAGAAATTTTATTTCTGAAATAATTGATCGTAGCAGCGCCTTCTTCTGTGAGATTATAAAGCGTACGATTATGTGTCAGCTCAATTTTCAGAAGTCCGGAATCCGTTAATTCTGCAAGAGCAGACTGAAGACGGAAATAAGTTGTATACCCTTTATCAAGAATGAATTCTGATATCTGGGAAGTTGTAAGCGGAAAATCGACTCTATCCAACATGTACAACACGATCAGTTTATATAATGTAAATGTTTCAGCCATAATACTCCTTTCCCTGGTACAAGTCATGATCTTTCATATATTTGTGGATCTGATTTAAAACAGTTCGTTTTGCACCTGTCCACAGAGGTGCGATCAAGAGATCCTTCGGTCCGTCACCGGTCAGTCGGTGAATGACAATTTCCGGACGCAAATGCTGGATACATTCAGTGAGCAGACGGATGTATTCATTCGCATCCGGGATATGGAAAGCAGGACCGGTATAAGCAGGATCCGAAAGACTTTTCTGATACTCAACTGCAAGATCAGTTCCTTTTAAAATGTGGAGAAGCTGTAACTTGATTCCGTCAATATCTGAATGATTCAGATAATCGATCGTCTCAAGCATCATTTCGTGAGTCTCTCCGGGCAGAAATAAAATGACATGCACGATTACTGTCAGATTCCGGCGCTTCAGTTCATGCACAGCAGTATCAAATACCTCTAAAGGATAGCCTCTGCGAATGTATCTGGCAGATTCGGGATGAATGGTCTGAAGGCCAAGTTCAATCCAGACAGGTTTTATCCGGTTCAACTCATCTAGAAGTTCCAGGACATCAGAATCTAAACAGTCAGGGCGGGTTGCGATTGCAAGTACTTTCACATCAGGGTCTTGTATTGCTTCCGTAAAAATCTTCCGCAAATAATCGACAGGAGCATATGTGCTTGTAAAGGCCTGGAAATATGCGATATAAGCATGCACCGGACGTTTCCTGGCAAGAATGGCTTTCCCTTCTGCAAGCTGTTCTGTAATTGTTTTGCAGGCAGAACCCGCAAAATCTCCCGAACCCATACCACTGCAGAAGATACAGCCACCATATCCGATCTTACCATCACGGTTCGGGCAAGTCATACCGCCGTTCAATGCAATGCGATATACTTTCTCTCCAAACTGGGATTTCAATGCATAGTCAAGAGAGTGGTAGCGCTTCTCTCCCCACATATTAGATTAAATCCTTAATTGCTTTGCTTACCGTGTCTGCTACACGAGGATCAAAGGCTTCCGGAAGAATATTGTTTTCATTCAATTCTTCATCCGGAACAAGACCTGCGATTGCATTGGCAGCGGCAAGTTTCATTTCTTCTGTAATCTGTGTGGCACGTCCTTCTAATGCACCTTTGAAAATACCAGGGAATGCAACAACATTGTTTACCTGGTTCGGGAAGTCAGAGCGTCCAGTTCCGACAACTTTGGCACCTGCTTCTTTTGCAAGGTCAGGCATGATCTCCGGTACAGGGTTCGCCATGGCGAACAGAATTGCATCCTTATTCATAGAAGCAACCATCTCTTTAGAAACAATATTCGGAGCAGAAACACCAACGAAGATATCAGCACCTTTTAATGCATCGGCAAGTGTTCCGGTGCGTTCTTCCAGATTTGTAACTTCAGTCATCTGCTGCTGCATCCAGTTCAGGTTCGGAGAGTTCTTGGAAATGATTCCGTTGATGTCACACATTGTAATATGCGGGAAACCATAAGTGAGAAGCAGCTTTGTGATAGCAACTCCGGCAGATCCGGCTCCGTTTACTACAACACGGCAATCTTCTTTCTTCTTTCCTGTTACTTTCAGGGCATTGATGATTCCGGCGAGGACAACGATAGCTGTTCCGTGCTGGTCATCATGGAAAACCGGAATGTTCAGGAGTTCTTTCAGACGTGTTTCGATTTCAAAACAACGAGGAGCTGAAATATCTTCCAGATTGATTCCACCGAAAGCCGGTGCAATGTTGACTACAGATTTAATGATCTCTTCTGTGTCCTGTGTATCCAGACAGATCGGAACTGCGTTGACACCACCGAATTCCTTGAACAGGACTGCCTTTCCCTCCATAACCGGCATAGCAGCAAGCGCACCGATGTTTCCAAGACCAAGAACAGCGCTTCCGTCAGATACAACGGCAACTGTATTGGCTTTCATAGTGTATTTATATGCGGCTTCCGGATCCTGTGCGATCACCTTACAAGGTTCAGCAACACCCGGAGTATAAGCGATGGCAAGATCTTCTCTTGAGTTGACATGCGCTTTGGCAGTTGTCTCTATCTTACCATTCCATTCTTCATGCATTTTTAAAGCTTTTTCATTGTTTGTCATGATTTTATACCTCTCTGATTTGATTGAATTAATGATACCACTGAAAAAGGAAACACGCAAGTACAGGAAAACAGAGAAAAGTTCAAAAAGTTCTTTCTTTTTAGAAAAATATACTGTATAATAACACCATATTTAAAGCAAATTTCCATTAAAGTCGAATCAGACTTATATTCCCGAAGTATGAATGAATAATCCAGTATGTGAAAAGGGCACATGTAAATTGGATTGAAAGAACAGACTTACCTGAAAAGAAAGGAAAAGAATATGACACGAGAAAAATATGAATCATTGCCGCTGGCAACATTGAAAGAACTTGCAAAAGCAAGAAAGATGAGAGGTGTTTCTACATTAAAGAAAGGCGATCTGATCGATGCAATGCTTGAACTGGATGAGCAGGAAGAGCAGAAAGAGGCAGCAGAAGAAGCGAGAGAAGAAGTAAAAGAAGAGAAAAAAGAAGAGACAGATATTGAACAGCTGGACAGTGGTTTTACAGCAAACGGAATCCTTGAGGTACTTCAGGATGGATATGGATTCATTCGTTCTGATAATTATCTTCCGGGGGATGGAGATGTCTATGTCGCTCCTTCACAGATTCGCAGATTCGGGCTTAAAACAGGAGATATCCTGACAGGAAATACAAGAGTTAAGACGCAGGGAGAAAAGTTCAGTGCACTTCTTTATGTGTCTACGATCAATGGACTGCGTCCGGCAGAGGCAATGAAGAGAAAGAACTTTGAAGATTTGACTCCGATTTTCCCGAATCAGAGAATTCGTCTGGAGAATCCGGGCTGTACAACAGCCATGCGTATCGTTGATCTTGTTTCTCCTATTGGAAAAGGACAGAGAGGTATGATCGTATCTCCACCGAAGGCAGGAAAAACTACATTATTAAAAGAAGTTGCACTGTCTGTACAGAAGACAGAACCGAATATGCATCTTCTGATTCTGTTGATCGATGAACGTCCGGAAGAAGTAACTGATATCCGTGAAGCAATCGAAGGTCCGAATGTAGAAGTGATCCATTCTACATTTGATGAACTTCCGGAGCATCACAAGCGAGTATCAGAAATGGTTATCTCAAGGGCAAAACGTCTGGTAGAGCACGGAAAAGACGTTATGATTCTCCTTGACAGCATTACAAGACTTTCAAGAGCATATAACCTGATCGTTCCACCATCAGGAAGAACACTTTCCGGTGGTCTTGATCCGGCAGCACTTTACAGTCCAAAGCGTTTCTTCGGAGCAGCAAGAAATATGAGAGAAGGTGGAAGCCTTACGATTCTTGCAACAGCACTGGTTGATACAGGAAGCAAGATGGATGATGTTGTTTATGAAGAATTCAAGGGAACAGGTAACATGGAGCTGATGCTTGACAGAAAGCTTCAGGAGAAAAGAGTTTTCCCGGCGATTGATATTCCGAAATCAGGAACAAGAAGAGAAGATCTGCTTCTTACAAAGGAAGAACAGGATGCGGTTTATATCATGAGAAAAGCAATGAACGGCATGAAATCAGAAGAGGCAGTGGACAACCTTTTGAACATGTTTTCCCGTACAAAAACAAACGAAGAGCTTGTTCAGCAGATCATCCGTCAGAAATTTATCTAAAAAAGTGTTGCATAATCAAAAAATGTGTGATACAATTAGAAAGCTGTTTAGAGAAAATAATAAGTAATTTAAAAATAGAGAGGTGAAAATCATGCGCGAAGGTATCCATCCTAATTATTATCAGGCAACTGTAACATGCAACTGTGGAAACACATTTGTTACAGGATCTACAAAGGAGAACATCCACGTAGAAATCTGCTCCAAGTGTCATCCATTCTACACAGGTCAGCAGAAAGCAACACAGGCTCGTGGCCGTGTTGATAAGTTCAATAAGAAATACGGTATTAAATAAGAAATACGAAGTGATGAGGGCTGAGGTGGAAATCTCAGTCCTCTTTGTGTTTAGGAGAAATATATGAAATCATCGAATATAGGCGGCCAGGCAGTGCTGGAAGGCATTATGATGAAGAACCGGGAAACGTATTCCGTTGCCGTCCGGAAACCAGATGGAGAGATTGAAGTAGATATTCAGGAATACAGAGGAGTTCTCCCATGGAAGGCACCGCAAAAGATTCCTTTCATTCGGGGGATTTTTAATTTTGTGGATTCTCTTGTGCTTGGGATGAAGACCCTGACTTATTCTGCAAGTTTTTTTGAGGACGAGGAAGAGGAGATCCTTACAGAAGATGAGGCAAGAAAGCAGGAGAAGAAGGAAAAACTGATCATGAATCTGACAGTTGTGGTTTCTGTCTTAATTGCGGTTGGTATTTTTATGGTTCTTCCGTATTATCTGAGTAGTATTATAGAAAAGCATACCTCTTCACATCTTGTAATGACTGTTTTAGAAGGTGTGATCCGCGTTGCTATTTTCCTGATCTATATTGTTCTGATTTCCAGAACAAAGGATATTAAGAGAACATTTATGTATCACGGGGCAGAGCATAAATGTATTAATTGCATCGAACATGGACTGGAATTAAATGTAGAAAATGTCCGGAAGAGTTCCAAACAGCATAAGAGATGTGGAACAAGCTTTCTTTTCTTTGTCATGATCGTAAGTATTATTGTCTGCTTTTTTATTACGGCAAAGTCACAGGTCGTGAGAGTGCTTCTCCGGATCGCCCTGCTTCCGTTGATTGCAGGAATCTCTTACGAATTGATACGTCTGGCAGGAAACAGTGATCATCCGGTGATCAATGTACTCAGTAAACCGGGACTTTGGGTTCAGAATCTGACAACGAAAGAGCCTGATGACAGTATGATCGAAGTTGGAATTAAAGCAGTAGAAGCTGTATTTGACTGGAGAAGCTGGCAGAAGGAGAATCTGAAGTGATAAGAATGGAATCAGGGAAGATGACAGGGAACAAAATAGAAGACGATTCTATCATGAGCCTGAAGAAGGCTTATATAGAGGGAAAAGAGATTCTTGCAGGAGCAGGGATTGACGAAGCGGATCTCGATGCATGGTATCTGTTAGAGTATGTAACGGGGATCACAAAAGCCCGTTATTATATGGATCCGGATCAGAGAATGAGCGAAGATGCCGGCAGGAAATATAAAGAATGTCTGGAGAAGAGAAAGAATCATATTCCGCTGCAGCATATCACAGGAATCCAGGAATTCATGGGACTTGAATTCCTTGTGAATGAAAACGTGCTTATTCCAAGACAAGATACAGAAGTTCTTGTAGAAGAAGCACTTCACATGATAAGCAAAGACCAGTCAGTCGGTGATAGTAGTTTTCAGCTTCTTGATATGTGTACCGGATCTGGATGTATCCTGCTGAGTGTGATGCACTATGCAGAGCAGAGGGGAATTGCCATAAAAGGAACAGGCGTTGATTTTTCAGAAGAGGCACTTGTAGTCGCGAAGAAAAATGAAGAGCATTTAAGAAACGGTCAAAATGACGGAAAAGGAAAAATCAGCTGGATTTTGAGTGATCTTTTTGAAAATGTCAGTGGGATCTATGACATGATTTTGTCGAATCCGCCTTATATCAGAACGTCAGAGATTGAGAAGCTTCAGGACGAAGTAAAACTTCACGATCCATTCAGTGCATTGGATGGGAAGGAAGACGGATTGTACTTTTATAAGAAGATTATAGCAGACGCGAAGCGATTTTTGAAAGAGAACGGCGTCCTTGCTTTTGAGATAGGATACGATCAGGGAAAAGCTGTTTCAGATCTTATGAAAGAAGCAGGATATGACAAGGTGTTCGTAAAAAAGGACCTGGCAGGACTTGACCGCATCGTCTGTGGCGTGTACTATTAAAAAGATAAAGAAGATTAAAAAATAGAAGAGGATATAGAACTATGTTTGACAGATTAGAGGATTTGGTAATTCGTTACCAGGAAGTAATGGGTGAGCTTCAGGAGCCGGACGTGGCGAATGATCCGGAGCGTTTCCGTAAGCTGATGAAAGAGCAGAGTGATCTTGCACCGATCGTTGAGGCTTATCAGGAATATAAGAACTGCAAGCAGAACGTAGAAGAGAGTCTGATGATCCTGGAAGAGGAATCAGATGAAGAGATGCGTGAGCTTGCAAAAGAAGAGCTGAATGAATCAAAAGCCAGAATTGAAGAATTGGAGCAGGAACTTAAGATTCTTCTTCTTCCGAAGGACCCGAATGATGATAAGAATGTTATCGTTGAGATCCGTGCCGGTGCAGGTGGAGATGAGGCTGCACTTTTTGCGGCAGAAGTTTATCGTATGTATGTGCATTATGCAGACAGCCGCAGATGGAAGACAGAGATGATCTCTCTGAATGAGAATGGAATCGGCGGATTTAAAGAGTGTGTATTTATGATCACAGGACAGGGAGCATATTCCCGTATGAAGTATGAAAGTGGTGTACATCGTGTACAGCGTGTGCCGGAGACAGAGAGTGGCGGAAGAATTCATACTTCAACAATCACAGTAGCTGTGATGCCGGAGGCGGAAGAAGTCGATGTTGTGATCGATGAGAAGGATATCCGTATCGACGTAATGCGTGCATCAGGAAACGGTGGACAGTGTGTCAACACAACAGACTCTGCCGTACGACTGACTCATTATCCGACAGGAATCGTGATCTACAGCCAGACAGAGAAGTCACAGCTGCAGAATAAAGAGAAAGCATTCCGACTGCTTCGTTCTAAACTGTATGACCTGGAGCTTGAGAAGAAACAGGCTTCCGAGGCAGCAGAGAGAAGAAGTCAGATTGGTACAGGAGATCGTTCTGAGAAGATCAGAACTTATAATTTCCCACAGGGAAGAGTAACAGATCATAGAATCAAGCTGACACTTCATAAACTGGATAGCATTCTGAATGGTGATCTGGATGAAGTGATCGACAGCCTGATCGCAGCGGATCAGACAGCGAAGCTTGCAAAGATGGAGGAGTAGTACAAGGATGATACCGGAATTCAAACGACCGGAACTGGAAGACAAAGAACTGATTGACTATTATTTTGCACAGGCTCCGAGCAGAAGCTGTGAGAGAACATTTGCGAATGTATATCTCTGGTCCAGACAGTATAAAGTGAAATATGCAATCCTTCATGATGCACTTGTATTTCGTGATGAAGGAGATGGACATACTTATGCTTATCCGGTAGGAAAGCCGGAAGCCGTTAAAGCTGCATTGGAAGAATTGATGAAGATCTGTGAGGATGAAGGCTGTGAGTTCGGTCTTTACTGTGTGACACCGGAGAATTTTGAACAGATGGAAGAATGGTATCCGGGACAGTTCCAGATTGAATATGACAGAGATCAGGCAGATTATATCTATGAGACAGAGAAGCTTGCAACACTTGCAGGAAAGAAGCTTCACGGAAAGCGAAACCATATTAACAAGTTTAAGCAGCTTTATCCGGAATGGTCTTACGAATCACTCAGTGATGAGAATGTAGAAGCGTGCTTTCAGATGGCTCTGAAGTGGAGAAATTCAAATGGATGTAATGATGATCCTGAGAAGAACGCAGAGATGTGCGTTTCGTTGAATTCCCTCCGTTTATATAAAGAACTCGGTTTTAAAGGCGGAGTGTTGAGAAATGGCGAAAAAATTGTTGCTTTTACAGTAGGGGAAGAACTGTGCAAGGATACATTTGTTGTTCATATTGAGAAAGCATTTGCAGATGTACAGGGAGCATACCCAATGATCAATCAGCAGTTTGTTGAACATGAATGTATGGATTACACTTATGTGAACAGAGAAGATGATGCCGGAGAAGAAGGACTTCGTAAGGCAAAATTATCTTATCGTCCGGCTTTTTTGGAAGAGAAAGGGTTTGTGACAAGAATAGGAGGACAGCAATGATTTCAAAGAAAATGGAAAACATGGTAGCGAACAGTTCTGCAATCCGTGCGATGTTTGAAGAGGGCAACCGTCTTGCAGCAAAATACGGGGCAGAGAATGTATTTGACTTCAGCCTTGGAAATCCGAATGTTCCGGCACCGGAAGCGGTAAAGAAGGCAATGATCGAGATCCTTTCCGAAGAAGATCCGATCGTACTTCATGGCTATACGAACAGCAATGCAGGTTATGAAGATGTGAGACAGGCAGTTGCTGATTCCTTAAATGAGCGCTTTGGAACAAACTTTGCTTCCCGCAATATTACGATGACCGTCGGAGCAGCAGGAGGTCTCAATGTAATTCTGAAATCACTGCTGAATCCAGGTGATGAAGTTGTTGTGTTTGCTCCTTATTTTGGAGAATACAGAAGCTATACGGATAATTATGACGGTGTGATAGTGGAGATATCTCCAGATACAGAGACATTCCAGCCAAAGCTTGATGAGTTTGAGAAAAAGCTGTCGCCAAAGACAAAGGCAGTCATCGTTAATACGCCGAATAATCCGACAGGTGTTGTTTATTCCGAAGAGACGATCCAGAAGCTGGCAGCGATTCTTGAGAAGAAACAGAAAGAATTTGGAACAGAGATTTATCTGATCTCAGATGAACCGTATAGAGAACTTGCTTATGACGGAGTGGAAGTTCCTTATCTTACAAAGTATTACGCAAATACAGTTGTAGGATATTCTTTCAGTAAATCACTTTCTCTTCCGGGAGAGCGTATCGGTTATCTTGTGATTCCGGATGAAGTTGCAGACAGCGAGAAACTGAATGCAGCGGCAAATGTTGCGACAAGGATACTTGGATTTGTCAATGCACCGACATTGCAGCAGAAAGTGGTGAAGGCATGTCTGAATGAGAAGACAGATATTTCATATTATGACAGAAACAGAGAGACGCTTTATAATGGATTGAAAGAACTTGGATTCGAGTGCATCAAACCGGAAGGAGCATTTTATCTCTTTGTGAAATCACCGGTTGCAGATGAAAAGGAATTTTGTAATACCGCGAAGAAATACAATATCCTGATCGTTCCGGGAAGTTCTTTCGGATGTCCGGGATATGTCAGAATGGCGTACTGTGTAGCATATGAAACAATTGTAAATGCACTTCCAAAATTTGCGGAGCTTGCGAAAGAGTATAGATAGAGGTAGTACCATGGCTGTAAGAGAAGAACTTTTAAGAAATATACGAAGCGTAGAACCATATGTTCCGGGGGAACAGCCTCAGCATAAGGTTGTGAAACTGAATACAAATGAGAATCCATATCCACCGGCACCGGGAGTGGAACGTGTTCTGAAAGAGATGGACACAGACCGTTTCCGTCTGTACCCGGATCCGACTGCAGATGAACTCGTTGGAAGTCTTGCAGATTATTATGGTGTAGGGAAAGACCAGGTTTTTGTAGGAGTTGGATCTGATGATGTGATTTCTATGTGTTTCCTCACATTTTTTAATTCAGATCTCCCAATTCTCTTCCCGGATATTACATATTCGTTTTATAAAGTCTGGGCAGAATTGTATCGGATACCATATCATTGTCCAAAGCTTGACGACAATTTTAAAATTGTGAAAGAAGACTATTATGCTGAAAACGGTGGAATTATTTTCCCTAATCCAAATGCACCGACAGCAATTTACGAAGATCTTGAGTTCGTGGAAGATATCTTAAAGCAGAACAGGAATTCTATCGTGATCGTAGATGAAGCATATGTTGATTTTGCAGGAAAATCTGCGATTGAACTGATTGATAAATATGATAATCTTATTGTGACACAGACTTTCTCAAAAGCAAGAAGTATGGCTGGTATGCGAATCGGATATGCAATTTCGAATCCGGATCTGATCCGCTGCCTGAATGATGTGAAGTATTCTTTTAACTCTTACACGATGAATCAGACAGCTCTTGCCTGTGGTGTGGAAGCAGTTAAGGATAAGGCATATTTTGAAGAAGGGGTTCGTAAAATAGTTGAGACAAGAGAATGGGCAAAAGAAGAGCTCAGGAAACTTGGCTTTGTTTTCCCGGATGCAAAGGCAAACTTTATTTTTGCAAGACATCCTAAGATTGATGCGAATGAACTTTTCCAGGCTTTGAAAGAAAATAATATCTTTGTCAGACACTGGAATGCTCCTCGAATCGATCAGTATCTGAGAATTACAATCGGTACAAGAGAAGAGATGGAGATGCTCTTTGGATTTTTGAAAACATATATAAAGGAGAAATAACTGAATGAGTGAAGCTTTGATCAACTGGTTTATGGTGACACTGGGCGGAAAGGTCGGTAAGGAATTTATTCTTTTCCTGATCTCTATGGTTCCGATTCTGGAACTGCGTGGAGGACTGCTTGCAGCAGGACCGGCATTTTTGAACGTGGAACTTGCAAAAGCAGTACCTATCTGTGTGATCGGAAATCTGGTTCCGATTCCATTCATCCTTTTACTGATCACAAAGATCTTTGACTGGATGAAAGGAACGAAGCGTTTGAAGCCGATGGTGGAGAAGCTGGAGAAGAAGGCAATGAGTAAAAGTGACAAGATAGAAAAATATGAGTTCTGGGGTCTTGTACTTTTTGTTGGAATTCCTCTTCCGGGAACAGGAGCGTGGACAGGATCACTGATCGCTGCACTGCTTGGAATCCGCTTTAGAAAAGCTTTTCCGGCAGTTGTTGTTGGTGTCTGCCTCGCTGCATTTATTATGTCAGTCATTTCCTATGGAATTATTGGCGGGATTTTTGGATAAGATAAATTTGCAAAGGAAGTGATTCTTATGTTACTGAAAGATAATGAAGAAAAGAGAAATATAGCCTGGAGAACGGTTATGACAGTAACTTCTGTCCTGATCATTCTGATCGTTATCTTTTTCGGAGTGAAGCTCTTTACTTCCAATCCTCTGACAGGAAACTGGGAGAATACAGATGATGGAATGAAGCTGACGATCAAGAATAACGGAACAATGGATATTGTGCAGACTTTGGACGAGAGTACAGTCAGCGTTCCGGTTGATTATACAATTGACATGGAACATAAGCGTTTTGCAATTCATGTAAATGAAGAGAAACTTGCAGCACAAGCTGAAAAAACAAACGAATATTCTGAGCAGGATCTCAGAGATATAGCGGATGTGATGGAAGGAACTTACGAATACAGTGTAGAACAGAATGTACTGACACTGACTGATTCAGAATATGGAAGTCAGAAGACATTTGAAAAAAGTGGAAAGTAAAAGGTGATTCTGCCTCAGCAGACGACACGGAAAGAACTTGCAGGGCAGTGGAAACAGGGGGTACAGATTATGTACAGAAATCAGACGAAAGAAGTAAGAATTGGGAATGTTGTGATCGGAGGAGATCACCCGATTGCAATTCAGTCTATGACAAATACAAGGACAGAAGATGTAGAAGCCACAGTGGAGCAGATACTGCGTCTGGAAAAAGCAGGATGTGAGATCATCCGCTGTACAGTTCCGACAATGGAGGCTGCAAAAGCAATCAAAGAGATTAAAAAACAGATTCATATTCCGCTTGTTGCAGACATCCATTTTGATTATAAGATGGCAATCGCAGCAATTGAGAACGGAGCTGATAAGATCCGTATCAATCCGGGAAATATCGGTGCAAAAGAACGTGTACAGGCAGTCGTAGACAAAGCAAAAGAGTATAATGTTCCAATCCGTGTCGGCGTAAACAGTGGTTCTCTTGAGAAACATCTGATTGAAAAATATGGTGGTGTGACAGCTGAGGGAATCGTGGAGAGTGCGCTGGATAAAGTTCATCTGATCGAGTCTATGGGCTATGACAATCTTGTCGTCAGCATTAAATCCTCTGACGTTCTGATGTGTGTGAAAGCGCATGAGCTGATCGCTAAGGAATGCCCATATCCGCTTCATGTCGGAATCACAGAGTCAGGAACTGTATATTCAGGAAATGTGAAATCTTCTGTAGGACTTGGAATCATTCTTCATGAGGGAATCGGTAATACGATCCGTGTTTCTCTGACGGGAGATCCGGTAGAAGAGATCCGTACAGCAAAACTGATTCTTAAGACACTTGGACTTCGCAAGGGCGGTATTGAAGTTGTATCCTGTCCGACTTGCGGAAGAACAAGAATCGATCTGATCAGCCTTGCAAACCAGGTAGAAGAGATGGTAGCAGACATTCCGCTCGATGATATTAAAGTTGCTGTTATGGGATGTGTTGTGAACGGGCCTGGAGAGGCGAAAGAAGCAGATATCGGAATTGCAGGCGGTATCGGTGAAGGACTTTTGATCAAGAAAGGTGAGATCATCAGGAAGGTAAAGGAAGAAGAACTTCTTGAGGCTTTAAGACAGGAGTTATTGAATTGGAACAAATAAAGAATGAAAAAACATTTTTTCATGTATTTCCCACATTGAAGGTGGAAGAGGAATTTAAAGTCCTCTTTGCTGATGTGGAGGTTAAGAAAATCACGACTAATTCCGGTCGTGATTTTCTGCATGTACATTTAAAGAGCCATCATCTGATTCCGAAGAAGAAAATATGGCAGATGGAGCAGCGGATCAAAGAGCAGCTTTTTGGAACATCTTCTGTAAAACTTCAGATTTTGGAAGAGTATGAGCTGTCAGAGCTTTATACACCGGAAGCAGTGATGGAAGAGTACAAGGAGAGTCTGATTCTTGAACTAAAAGAAATCAGTGTCCTTGCCGCGAATATGTTTTCACAGGCAGAAGTGAACTATGAAGAGGGAAATGTCGTCCGTCTGGAGCTTCTTGATACGATTGTTTCCGAAGGAAGAAAAGAAGAAATCCTGAATCTGCTGGACGATGTATTCAGGAATCGTTTTCATATGAATGTTGATATCAGGGTCACATATAAAGAAAACGAGGGTCAGGGAAGCAGAGAATATGATGAGCAAAGGATCCAGCAGGAGATTAATGCAATCTTTGAACGGCGCGCGAAACAGAGAGGCGAATATGATGAGCGAAAGTCTGCTGTGGAGGCAAAGAAGAAGTCATCCGAATCAGGAAGCTCGTCCTCCAAAGAAAAGAAAGCAGAGACTTCAGGAAAATCTTCTTCAGGAAATGCAGCAGCTTCGGGCGGAAAGAAAGAGTTCCAAAAGAAGGAATTCCGCAAGAAGGATTATGTGCGTCCGGTGAAGATCGGAGACGATCCGAACCTGATCTACGGGAAAAATTTTGAAGATGAGCCGATCAAATTGGAACAGGTTGTATCTGAGATGGGTGAGATCACGATTCATGGAAAGATCATCAACTTTGATACACGGGAGATCAGAAATGAGAAGACAATCATTATCTTTGCTGTGACTGATTTTACGGATACGATCACGATCAAGATGTTTGCCAGAAATGATCAGTTACCGGAGATTCTCGGAGATTTGAAGAAAGGTGCTTTCGTTAAGATCAAAGGTGTGACGACAATTGATAAATTCGATGGTGAACTGACAATTGGTTCAATTACCGGAATCAAGAAGATTGGAGACTTTACGGTTGCAAGACAGGATCTTAATCCAACGAAACGTGTAGAACTTCATTGCCATACGAAGATGAGTGATATGGATGGCGTATCCGAAGTGACAGATATCGTCCGCAGAGCACATGACTGGGGACATCCGGCGATTGCAATTACCGATCATGGTGTGGCGCAGGCATTCCCGGTTGCAAATCACTATATTGAGACACTGGATAAAGATGATCCGTTTAAAGTCCTTTATGGAGTGGAAGGATATGTGGTTGATGATCTGACAGAAATTGCAGTTAATGCAAAAGATCAGACATTGGATGATACCTATATTGTTTTTGATATCGAGACAACAGGATTCAGTTCTATCCGTGACAGGATTATTGAGATTGGAGCTGTAAAGGTAGAGAATGGTCAGATTGTAGATAAGTTCAGTACCTTTGTGAATCCGGAACGCCCGATTCCTTTTGAAATTACAAACCTGACAAGTATTACAGATGAGATGGTGCTGGATGCTCCGACAATCGAGGTCGTGCTGCCACAGTTTCTCGAATTTATTGGTGAGGGCGCATTGGTTGCGCATAATGCAGGATTTGATGTAGGATTTATCGAACAGAATTGTCGTGTGCTTGGTCTGGAACGGGAGTTCACATCTGTTGATACAGTGGCTCTTGCCCGTGTGCTGCTTCCGACCCTTTCAAAATACAAATTGAACCTGGTTGCAAAAGCACTTGGAATTTCATTAGAAAATCATCACCGTGCGGTTGATGATGCAGGGGCAACAGCAGAAATTTTTGTGAAATTTGTTGAAATGCTCAAAGATCAGCACATCATGAACTTAAAAGAAATGAATAAGTTCGGGGATCGCAATGTTAATGCAATCCGTAAGATGCCGACACATCATATTATTTTGATTGCACAGAATGATATCGGAAGATATAACCTGTATCAGCTGATCACTGCATCTCATATGACATATTATGCAAGAAGACCGAGAATTCCGAAAAGTCTGATCAATGAACACAGAGAAGGAATCATCATCGGAAGTGCCTGTGAGGCAGGAGAATTATACCGTGCGGTTCTTGAAAAACAGTCTGCACAGCAGATTGCGAGACTGGCAGATTTCTATGATTATTATGAGATCCAGCCAATTGGAAATGATATGTTTATGCTCGAAGATGAGAAAACGCCGAATATCAATACAGAGGAAGATCTGCGTAACGTAAACAGGGAGATTGTTGAACTTGGAGAAAAATTCGGTAAGCCGGTTGTAGCAACCTGTGACGTTCATTTCCTTGATCCGGAAGATGAAGTATATCGTCGGATCATCATGGCAGGAAAAGGATTCAAAGATGCAGATAATCAGGCACCGCTGTTTCTTCGTACAACGGATGAAATGCTGGAAGAGTTCGCATATCTTGGTTCTGCGAAGGCGAGAGAGGTTGTGATAGAAAATCCGCAGAAAATTGCACGTATGGTAGAGAAGATCTCACCGGTTAACCCGAATAAGTGTCCACCGGTCATCGCAGATTCCGATCAGGAGCTTCGAGATATCTGTTATCGTAAAGCACATGAAATGTATGGAGAAGATCTTCCGGTACAGGTGTCTTCCAGACTTGAGAAAGAGCTGAACTCCATTATTTCCAACGGATATGCCGTTATGTATATCATTGCACAGAAACTGGTATGGAAGTCCAATGCGGATGGGTACCTTGTTGGTTCCCGTGGATCAGTAGGTTCATCTTTTGTTGCAACGATGTCAGGAATTACGGAGGTTAATCCTCTAAGCCCTCACTATTACTGCGAAAAATGTCATTACAGTGATTTCGAGTCTGAAGAGGTCCGGGCATTTGCCGGAGGCTGTGGTTACGATATGCCGGATAGAAATTGTCCTGTGTGCGGAGAAAAACTGGTCAAGGCCGGATTTGATATTCCGTTTGAAACATTTCTTGGATTTAAAGGAGACAAGGAGCCTGATATCGACCTGAACTTCTCAGGAGACTACCAGGCGAAGGCACATAAATATACAGAGGTTCTCTTTGGCGAGGGTCATACATTTAAGGCAGGAACGATCGGTACGCTGGCCGATAAGACGGCGTATGGATTTGTGAAAAATTATTATGAGGAGCGTGGTCAGAGAAAGCGTGGCTGCGAGATTGAGCGAATCACGGAAGGATGTACCGGAATCCGGCGAAGTACCGGACAGCATCCGGGTGGAATTGTAGTACTTCCGCACGGACACAGCATCAATGAGTTTACACCGGTACAGCATCCGGCCAACGATATGGAATGTGGAATTACAACAACACATTTTGATTACCATTCCATTGACCACAACCTTTTGAAACTTGATATCCTCGGACATGATGATCCTACGATGATCCGTACATTGGAAGACTATATCACTTCCGATGCAATGGAAAATGAATACAATGAGGAGCATCCGTTTGTTGCAACGGAGATTCCGTTGGATGACAAAAAAGTGATCGAACTATTTCATGGTACGGAAATTCTCGGAATCAAACCGGAAGACATCGACGGCTGTAAACTTGGATGTCTTGGAATCCCGGAGTTCGGTACGGACTTCGTTATCCAGATGGTGCAGGACACAAAGCCACAGACATTGTCCGATCTGATCCGAATTTCCGGTCTGTCCCATGGAACGAATGTATGGCTTGGAAATGCACAGGAACTTGTAAAATCCGGAAAAGCAACCATTTCTACGGCAATCTGTACCCGTGACGATATCATGATCTATCTGATCAACAAGGGAGTGGAAAGTGCACTTGCCTTTACGATCATGGAGAGTGTGCGTAAAGGTAAAGGATTGAAACCGGAGTGGGAAGAGGCAATGAAAGCACAGGATGTACCGGACTGGTATATCTGGTCCTGTAAGAAGATCAGTTACATGTTCCCGAAGGCGCATGCAGCTGCGTATGTTATGATGGCTTATCGTATCGCTTATTGTAAGATCAATTATCCGTTGGCTTATTACGGGGCTTACTTTGGAATCCGTGCAGATGCATTCTCTTATGCAATCATGTGCCAGGGTAAGGATAAACTGAATTATTACATGAAGGACTATAAAAAGCGAAGTGACAGCCTGACGAAAAAAGAACAGGATGTCATGAAAGATATGAAGATCGTCCAGGAAATGTATGCGCGAGGTCTGGAGTTTATGCCGATCGATATTTACCGGGCGAAGGCTAAGATGTTCCAGATCATTGACGGGAAACTGATGCCGTCTCTTGCCAGCATTGAAGGAATGGGAGATAAGGCAGCCGAGGCCGTGGAAGAGGCGTCGAAAGACGGACCGTATCTGTCGCTGGATGATTTCCGTCAGAGAACAAAAGTCAGCAAAACAGTGATCGATCTGATGGCAGAGTTGGGATTATTTGGGAATCTTCCACAGAGTAACCAGCTTTCATTGTTTGATTTTTCGTAGGAAATGCGCTAGACGGATGTAAAGTGCTGTGCTATAATGACTACAACGCTTTGACGTGGTAACGTTTTAATGGAGGAAGAGATAATGTACGATTTCGATGAGATTATGAACACAGACCCAGAGATAGCAGATGCGATAAAAGCAGAGATGGAGAGACAGAACTCCCACATTGAGCTGATTGCTTCCGAGAACTGGGTGAGTAAAGCAGTCATGGCAGCTATGGGAAGCCCATTGACGAATAAATACGCAGAAGGATATCCGGGAAAGAGATATTATGGCGGATGTCAGTGTGTAGATGTAGTAGAAGACCTTGCAAGAGAAAGAGCAAAGAAACTGTTTGGATGTGAGTATGTCAATGTGCAGCCACATTCAGGAGCACAGGCGAATATGGCAGTTATGTTTGCCATGCTTGAGCCGGGAGATAAGATCATGGGAATGAACCTGGATCACGGCGGACATCTTACACACGGTTCACCGGTTAATATGTCCGGTAAATATTTTGATGTAGCACATTACGGTGTGAATGCAGACGGTGTGATCGATTATGATGAAGTGCTTCGCATTGCGAAAGAGCATAAACCGAAACTGATCGTTGCCGGTGCAAGTGCTTATGCAAGAACGATTGATTTCAAACGTTTCCGTGAGATCGCAGATGAGGTGGGAGCATACCTGATGGTAGATATCGCACACATCGCAGGACTTGTTGCTACAGGACTTCATCCAAGCCCGATTCCGTATGCACACGTAACAACAACGACTACACATAAGACACTCCGTGGACCAAGAGGTGGAATGATCATGTGTAGCGAAGAGATGAATAAGAAATTCAATTTCAACAAAGCTGTATTCCCGGGAATTCAGGGAGGTCCGCTGATGCATGTGATCGCCGGTAAGGCAGTCTGCTTCAAGGAAGCACTTGAGCCGGAGTATAAGACATACATGGAGCAGGTCGTTAAGAATGCGAAAGCACTTTGTAACGGTTTGAAAGCACGCGGAGTAAAGATTGTTTCCGGAGATACAGATAACCATCTGATGCTTGTAGATCTGTCAGGAACAGAGACAAGTGGAAAAGAACTGGAGAAGCGTCTGGATGATGCTCATGTAACAGCGAATAAGAATACAATCCCAAACGACCCTCGTTCACCGTTCGTAACAAGCGGTGTAAGACTTGGAACACCTGCTGTTACAACACGTGGAATGAAAGAAGATGATATGGATAAGATCGCAGAGATTATCGCAATGGTAATCGAGAGCGAAGAGAATGTAGAGAAAGCAAAAGCAATGGTTGCTGAGCTGACTGCAAAATATCCACTTTGTTAATAAGATTTGCGCAACAAAAAAGAGCTTGAAAAAGCTCTTTTTTGTTAATCGAATTTCTGTATTACTTTTAAAAATTAAATACGGTCTATTTATTAATTAAAAGGTACATAAAGTCTTGATTAAAGTTTCACTACGTTAACAGCCTGAGGTCCTTTAGCGCCTTCTGTTACTTCGAACTCAACAGCCTGGCCCTCTTCGAGAGATTTGAATCCATCCATTACAAGTCCTGAATAATGAACAAAAATGTCATTTCCTTCAGCGTCAGAGATAAATCCGTAACCCTTCTGGTTATTAAACCATTTTACTGTACCTGTCATTGTGTTGCCCTCCATTAAAAGAATATAAGTTGTTAAATCATCACAGTTGACAATGCGCTGAAAACTGTAATGTTGTGTCAGTATAAATTCATATTGACACTTTGTCTAGTGTAGCATGTTTAACAAAGAAAGTCAAATGTAATCTTTTTTGATTTGTAGAAAAATGACAAAAACATGTGAAGTGACGTAAAATCGATTTCAACAATTTGTAAATACCATTTAGCATATCGGATTTATAAGAATGGTAAAAAATAGAAGTGCGAGGAAAGATTATTTTACGAATGGAGTGGAAAAATAAAGGATGTCGATTGAAAAAAGAATAGAAGTATTATATAATTTAACCAATGTCTATGAAATATTTTATTTCAAGGAGGATTTGTGTATATGATAACGATTGAAGGAAAAAGCGTATTCGGTGGAGTATCCATTGGAAAACTGATGTTCTATAAGAGAAACGAAAAGGTGATCAGAAGAACACATGTAGATGATGTGGATGCAGAATGGAAGAGATTCGAAGAGGCTAAGAACACAGCAATCGACCAGCTGAAAGCTCTCTACGACAAAGCCATTGAAGATGTAGGTGAGGCCAACGCCATGATCTTTGAGATTCACCAGATGATGCTTGATGATCTGGACTATCTGGAATCTATTGAAGGAATTATCCGTACACAGAATGTGAATGCAGAGTATGCTGTTTCAACAACAGCTGATAACTTTGCACAGATGTTTGCATCTATGGATGATGCATATATGCAGGGACGTGCAGCGGACGTGAAGGATGTTTCCGAGCGTGTGCTTGATATTCTCTGCGGAGTGAGCAATGGAACACGTGAGATGACAGAACCTTGTATTGTTGCGGCAGATGATCTTGCACCAAGTGAGACGGTACAGCTTGATAAAGAGAAAGTACTCGGATTTGCTACAATGTATGGTTCTTCCAACTCTCATACAGCGATCCTTGCAAGAACAATGAACATTCCGGCTGTGATCGGAATGGGAGAAGCTCTCAACCCGAAATATGACGGAGAGATGGCTATCATTGATGGATTTACGGGAACACTCTATGTGGATCCGGATGAAGAGACACTTGCAAAGATGCAGGAGAAGCGTGCGAAAGACCTTGAGCAGAAAGAACTTCTCAACCAGCTCAAAGGAAAAGAGAATGTAACAAAGAGCGGACAGAAGATCAATGTTTATGCGAACATTGGTAATGTATCTGATCTTGGTGCAGTTCTTAAGAATGATGCAGGCGGAGTAGGTCTGTTCAGAAGTGAGTTCCTTTATCTTGAGAACAGTACATATCCGACAGAAGACCAGCAGTTTGCAGCTTACAAACAGGTTGTAGAAAGCATGGCCGGAAAGAAAGTTATCATCCGTACACTTGATATCGGAGCAGACAAGCAGGTTGATTACTTCAATCTTGCAAAAGAAGAGAACCCGGCACTCGGATACAGAGCAATCCGTATCTGCCTGACAAGACCGGAGATCTTCAAGACTCAGCTTCGTGCACTTTACCGTGCATCCGTATATGGAAACCTTTCCATTATGTTCCCGATGATCATTTCTGTAAAAGAAGTTCGTAAGATCAAAGAGATCATCGAAGAAGTGAAGGCAGAGCTGAGAGAAGAAGGACTTCCATTTAAGGAAGACGTAGAACTTGGTATCATGATCGAGACTCCGGCATCTGTTATGATGAGCCGTGAGCTTGCGAAAGAAGTAGATTTCTTCAGTGTCGGAACAAATGACCTGACACAGTATACACTGGCGATTGACCGTCAGAATCTTGCACTGGATGAGTTCTATGATCCACATCACCCGGCAGTGCTTGCTATGATCAAGATGGCAGCTGATAATGCACATGCAGAAGGAAAATGGATCGGAATCTGTGGAGAGCTTGGCGCAGACCTTGAACTGACAGAAGAGTTCCTGAAGATGGGACTGGATGAGCTGTCTGTATCTCCGGCGATGGTATTGCCGCTTAGAAAGAAGATTCGCGAGTGTGAGTAATTTGTATTTTTGAGGGGATTCGTATGGGGAATGAGCACTTTACAGAATGGTCGCAAGACCAGTCCTGCTATTACCACGAGCACCGGCTCGCTCTACCTCATCCCTTTGAAAGTATGTAACGTAAGAGCCAGAACAGTTACCGTGTGTGGTGCCTGTCTGGCTCTTACTAACATACTGAACAAAGTGTATTCGGAACGCTCCTGCCTTACATGTGCCCATGGCAACAGCAGAACTGTTCTCGCTTACACTTTCAAAGAGGGGGGCTCATTTCAAGAGAAGGAATCCACTCAGAAATACAGAATTGAAAGTAGGAAAGAAAACGGATACTTATCGGCTAGGATAATCAGTGTATTCAAAAATGAAAGGGGGCGGATTTTTTGGAGAGGGAGATTTTTTTGTGGCTGGGGCTTATGGTGGTGTTTTTGGTTATTGAGCTTGCTACGGTTGGTCTGACTTCAATCTGGTTTTCGGGCGGTGCGCTGGCGGCGCTGTTGTGTTCGCTTGCCGGAGCGGGGACGGTGATACAGATTGTTGTATTCGTGGTCGTTTCAGCAGTGCTTGTGATCTTTACCAGGCCTTTTGCAGCGAAGTATGTTAATGTGCATCATGTGAAGACGAATTGTGATGAACTGATCGGAAGTGTTGTTAAGGTAACAGAGACGGTTGATAATTTTGCACAGACAGGTACTGCAATCGCACAGGGGAAGGAATGGACTGCACGGTGTAAGTCAGATAAGGACAGGATTGAGAAAGATTCGCTTGCCAAAGTAACAGCAATTTCCGGAGTGAAACTGATTTTAGAGAAATGTGAGGAGGATGAGCTATGATATTTGGACTTATTATTTGGATGATCATTATTATGATTGTGGTGTGGCTTCTTGTGTCGAATATCCGTATTGTTCCGCAGGCGCATGCGTATGTTGTGGAGCGACTTGGCGGATATAAGGAGACATGGGGCGTGGGATTGCATTTTAAGGTGCCGATCCTTGACCGTGTGGCAAAAAGGGTTTCTTTGAAGGAACAGGTTGTTGATTTTGAACCACAGGCAGTGATCACGAAGGATAACGTTACCATGCAGATTGATACGGTTGTTTTCTACCAGATCACTGATCCGAAGAAATATGCTTATGGAGTAGAAAGCCCAATTGCTGCGATCGAGAATCTGACGGCAACAACACTCCGTAATATTATCGGAGATCTGGAACTGGATGAGACACTGACTTCCCGCGAGACGATCAACTCCAAGATGCGTACGATCCTTGATATTGCAACAGATGAGTGGGGAATCAAGGTAAACCGTGTTGAACTGAAGAATATCATGCCGCCGAAGGCAATCCAGGATGCAATGGAGAAGCAGATGAAAGCGGAGCGTGAACGTCGTGAAGCAATCCTGCGTGCAGAAGGAGAGAAGAAGTCCACGATCCTTGTTGCAGAAGGAGAGAAAGAATCTGTGATTCTGGAGGCAGAGGCATCTAAGCAGGCAGCAATCCTGAAAGCAGAAGCCGAGAAACAGAAACGAATCAAAGAAGCAGAAGGACAGGCAGAAGCAATCCGTTCTGTACAGAAAGCAACAGCAGAAGGTATTGAGTATATTAAGAATGCCGGGGCAGATGATGTTGTTCTTACATTAAAGAGTCTGGAGGCATTTGCCAAGGCAGCGGATGGAAAAGCAACGAAGATCATCATCCCTTCAGAGATTCAGGGAATTGCAGGACTGACAAAGACAATCGCTGAGGTTGCACATACAGAAACAGGCGTTGCAAAAGAAAAAGAAGTAAAGTAAAATAAAAGATGTATTTCAGAGTGCCAATCCGTCAAAAGATTGGCACAATGTGTTTTACAGCAAAAATATTTTGGAGAGCAAATGAAATGGGGACAGAGAAAATCATCAAGTTATCCGTCCGGAATCTTGTTGAATTCATATTAAAAGAAGGTGATATTGATAACAGGATTTCAGGTACTCTGGATAAAGACGCAATGTTGATGGGAGGACGCCTTCACCGAAAGATCCAGCGTATGATGGGCTCAAACTATCAGGCAGAAGTTTCCCTGAAGCTGCAGTTTCCGTGCGATGGATTCCAATTGAATCTGGAAGGGCGTGCAGATGGGATTATGAAAGATGGTGCAGGAGTCGTTGTGGATGAGATCAAAGGCGTCGTGCGTTCTCTTGATCGGGTGGAGCATCCGGTGCCGGTTCATCTTGCCCAGGCAAAATGTTACGCCTATATTTACGCAAAACAACAAAGTCTGGAAAAAATTGGGGTTCAGATGACCTACTGTAATCTGGATACCGAAGATGTAAAACGTTTCCGGGAAGAGTATACATTTGAAGAATTAGAAAAATGGTTTCTTGATCTGGTTCATCAGTATGAACGCTGGGCAAAGCTGCAGATTGAGTGGGAAAAGAGAAGAGATGCTTCAATTCATCAGACGGAATTTCCCTTTGCATACAGAGAAGGGCAGTTTGATCTGGCAGCTTCCGTATATCGTACGGTTTATCACAAAAAGAAATTATTTATCCAGGCTTCAACAGGAACCGGAAAGACAATGGCTGTATTATATCCGGCGGTGAAAGCAATCGGAGAAGGATTAGGAGATAAATTATTCTATCTGACAGCAAAGACGATTACAAGAACGGTGGCAGAGCAGGCATTTTCTATTCTTGAAGAAAAGGGTCTTGCCTTTCGTTCAATTACATTGACTGCGAAAGAGAAAATCTGCTTTTGTGAGGAGACAGAATGTAATCCGGATGCTTGTCCTTATGCGAAAGGGCATTTTGACCGGGTGAATGATGCAGTTTATGACATGCTGGAAAAGAGAAAGAAACTGACACGGGAATCAATTGAAAAACAGGCAGAAGAGTTTCATGTCTGTCCATTTGAAATGTCTCTGGATCTGTCAGAATGGGCGGATGGCGTGATCTGTGATTACAATTATGTGTTTGATCCGACTGCACATTTGAAGCGGTTTTTTGCAGAGAATGTCAGCGGAGAGTATTTGTTTCTGATTGATGAGGCGCACAATCTTGTGGAACGAGGACGGGAGATGTACAGCGCTTCCATCTATAAAGAAGATGTTCTTGAAGTGAAGAAGCTTGTAAAAGACCGGGATAAAAAGCTGGTGAGAAGTCTGGAATCTGTCAATAAGCTGATGCTTGAAATGAAACGGGAATGTGAGAATTATCGGCTGGTGGAAAGTGTTTCTTCCTTTGCATTAAAATTGATGAATCTTCTGACACAGATGGAGAGGTATCTTGAAGAAGAGCGGAATGCGGGAAATGCAGAGCAGCCGGATGCATTTATGGAACTCTTTTTCCGGGTGAGGCAGTTTTTGGAAATTCATGAACTGCTGGATGAAAATTATGTACAGTATACAGAACTGGAAGGAAACGGAAGGTTTAAAGTAAAGTTGTTCTGTGTAAATCCGGCACAAAACCTGAATCATTATTTGAGCCAGGGTAATTCTACGGTCTTTTTCTCAGCAACATTGCTTCCAATCGATTACTATAAACAATTACTGTCTGTTGAGAAGGATGATTATGCGGTTTATGCTGAATCAAAGTTCCCTAAGGAGAACAGGAAAATTCTGATCGGAAGGGAAGCGAGCACAAAGTATACGCAAAGAGGTACAGAAATGTATCGCAAGATTGCCGACTATCTGAGAAGCACAGTGGATGGAAAGAATGGAAACTACATTGCATTTTTCCCTTCGTATCAGTTTATGGAAGATGTTTTGGAAGAGTTTGAAAAACTGTCATCCGGAGTGGAACTGGTAATTCAATCGCAATTTATGTCAGAAAATCAGAGAGAAGAATTCTTAGAACTGTTTGAAGAGGAAAGGGAACATCCGATGCTTGGATTTTGCGTGATGGGCGGTGTGTTTTCAGAAGGGATCGATCTTACACATGACAGACTGATCGGAGTGATCGTTGTCGGAACAGGGATTCCACAGGTGTGTAATGACAGAGAAATCGTGAAAAATTATTTTGACCAGAAAGGGATGCGAGGATTTGATTATGCGTATCTTTATCCCGGAATGAATAAAGTACTTCAGTCCGCAGGGAGAGTGATCCGCACTGAAGACGACAAAGGAATTATCCTTCTGCTTGATGATCGTTTTCAGAATCGGCAGTATCAGCAGCTTTTTCCAAGAGAATGGAAGGAGTATGAAGTGTGTGGGCAGAAAGAGATAAAAGAGAAGATTGAAGAATTCTGGGAGAAGCAGTAGAGAACAAGGGTAGGAAAACATTTTCCTGATATATAAAAACGAGAATCGTTAGCGGAAACAAATACAGTGAGTCAAGAATGCCTTTGACATTCTTACTGTGAGATGCATGTTGGGTAACGATTCTCATTTTTATAAGTTTAACTGTCAGGAGTAAAATAAATGATTCTGATTACTGTTCTTCAAAATAGTTCAAAAATTCCTGTGCAGGCTTAGCCAGAGGAAGCTGCTCGTTGTAAGCGATCACAAGAGAACGCTCCGGCATTTCTTCTTCCATATCCAGCTTGAAGATACCATCATTATTCTCGGAAAGGCAATAATCCGGAATAAATGCGATTCCAAGCCCGATTCTGGCAAGATCGATCAGGAGATCATTGCTTGTAAGTTCAATCTCAGGAACAAGATCAAGCTGATGCTGTTGGAACAGGCGATGCAGGAATTCATTCGTCGTACTGTTTTTATCCAACATCAGGATCGGATAGTGAAGCAGATCAGAAAGTGTCAGCTTCTTTTCCTTTAATTCAGGATAGTTATTTCCGGCAATGAAAACATCATGGAAATTCTTGATCTTCATGGAGGCGGAAATATTGTTGAGTGCTGCGTTCGGATAATTGACAACAATTAAGTCTACCAATCCATTCTTTAAAAGCTCTGTACATTTTAAAGAAGTCTGATTGATGACTTTAATATGTACATTTGGGAAAGTCTTATGGAATTTCTCAAGGTATGGAACAAGAAAATATCTGCAGATCGTGTCACTCGCACCAATACGGATCTGTCCGCCGGTAGAAGCAGCGTCTAAAAGCTGGGCTTCACCTTTCTGGATCAGATTCATGGCCGGTTCAATGTGGCGCAGAAGAATCTCTCCTTCCGGTGTGAGCTGGACTTTCTTTGTGCTTCGGATAAAGAGTGTCTGATCCAGTTTGCGTTCCAATGTTTTAATTGACTGACTGACAGCAGACTGTGAGATAAACAGCTGCTTGGATGCTTCTGAGAAATTCAATGTGGTGGCAACGTGATAAAACACTTTGTATAATTCGTAGTTTATATCCATCATTTTATTAGACCTCCTAATAAATATTCATCTTATTATAAGATAAATAAAGGAAAAATACAACAGAATAAAAAAATCTGTTGTATTAAATCTTGTAATATGGAAAAATATAGAGAATAATACGGAAGTATAGAAGAAACAGTAATCAATTAGTACTGCTTATCAGATTGTTTAATTTTATTAATTATACTAATGAAGAAAACTATGGTAGGATAAAAACAGATAATGTAATGAAGGTAGTATCGTGTCTTGAACACGTAATACAGAAAGAGGAGATTATATATGAGTAATGTAAAGCGCGTATATGTAGAAAAGAAACCGGAGTTTGCTGTTGCAGCGAAGGGCCTCAGACATGAGATCCGTCATTATCTTGGACTTCAGGATGTGACAAATGTACGAGTTCTGATTCGTTACGACGCAGAGAATATTTCAGAAGAAACATTTGAAAAGGCATGCAACGGTGTGTTCGCAGAGCCGCCGGTAGATTTCCTTTATAAAGAAGAATTCCCGAAAAATGAAACAGATAAATGTTTTTCTGTTGAGTTCCTTCCGGGACAGTTTGACCAGAGAGCGGATTCCGCAGAGCAGTGTATCCGTTTTATCAAAGAAGATGAGACTCCTGTGATCCGCACAGCAGTTACCTATGTGATTGAAGGCGGAGTTTCAGATGAAGAACTGCAGGCAATTAAGAATCACTGTATCAACCCGGTAGATTCCAGAGAAGCTGCAGCAGAGAAACCAGAGACACTGGTGACAGTATTTGATGAGCCGGCAGATGTAAAGATCTTTGACGGTTTTAAAGATATGCCGGAAGCAGAATTAAAAGAGTTATATGATTCTCTTGGACTGGCAATGACATTTAAAGATTTCCTGCATATTCAGAACTACTATGCAGGAGAAGAGCACAGAGATCCGACAATGACAGAGATCCGTGTTCTTGATACATACTGGTCAGATCACTGCCGTCATACAACATTCTCCACAGAATTGAAAGACGTGAAATTTGACGAAGGTGATTACAAAGAGACAATCGAAGCAACATACAAAGAGTACTTGAAAGACCACAGTGAGATTTTCAAGGGAAGAGAAGATAAATTTGTCTGCCTTATGGATCTTGCACTGATGGCTATGCGCCGCCTGAAAAAGGAAGGAAAACTTGCTGATCAGGAAGAGTCTGATGAGATCAATGCATGTAGTATCGTTGTTCCGATCAAGGTTGACGGTGTAGAAGAAGAGTGGCTGATCAACTTCAAGAATGAGACACATAACCACCCGACAGAGATCGAACCTTTCGGTGGAGCTGCAACATGTCTTGGAGGAGCAATCCGTGATCCACTGTCAGGACGTACTTATGTATACCAGGCAATGCGTGTGACAGGAGCTGCTGATCCGACAGTATCAGCAGATGCAACTCTGAAAGGAAAACTTCCTCAGAAGAAACTTGTTCGCGAAGCTGCACACGGATACAGTTCCTATGGTAACCAGATCGGTCTGGCTACAGGACTTGTAAAAGAGATTTATCATCCGGATTACGTAGCAAAACGTATGGAGATCGGAGCTGTACTTGGAGCCGCTCCAAGACGTGCTGTTATCCGTGAAAACTCCGATCCGGGAGATATCATCATCCTTCTTGGTGGTCGTACAGGCCGTGACGGCTGTGGTGGAGCAACAGGTTCATCTAAGGTTCATACAGAAGAGTCTATTGAGACTTGCGGCGCAGAAGTTCAGAAAGGAAATGCACCGACAGAGCGTAAGATCCAGAGATTATTCCGCAGAGAAGAAGTCAGCCATCTGATCAAGAAATGTAATGACTTTGGTGCGGGCGGTGTCTCAGTAGCAATCGGAGAACTTGCAGACGGACTTCGCGTTGAACTTGATAAAGTACCGAAAAAATATGCAGGACTTGACGGAACAGAGATCGCAATCTCTGAGTCTCAGGAAAGAATGGCAGTTGTTGTAGATCCGAAAGATGTAGATGAATTCATGGGATATGCTAAGGAGGAAAACTTAGAGGCAACAGTTGCAGCAGTAGTAACAGAAGAGCCAAGACTTGTACTTGTATGGAGAGGAAAAGAGATCGTAAACCTTTCTCGTGCATTCCTTGATACAAACGGTGCTCACCAGGAGACAAATGTTGAGGTTGAGATTCCTTCTAAGAAGGACAGCCTTTTTGTAAAGAAAGAAGTAGGAGATGTAAAAGAGACATGGCTTTCTATGCTCTCTGATCTCAATGTATGCTCTCAGAAAGGACTTGTTGAGATGTTCGACGGTTCTATCGGAGCAGGTTCCGTATTCATGCCACATGGTGGAAAATACCAGATGACAGAGACACAGGCAATGGTAGCGAAAGTACCTGTTCTGAACGGAACAACAGACAGTGTTTCTATGATGAGTTATGGATTTGATCCATATCTGTCAAGCTGGAGCCCATACCACGGAGCTGTTTATGCAGTGACAGAGTCAGTTGCCAAGATCGTGGCAGCAGGTGGAGATTACAGAAAGATCCGTTTCACATTCCAGGAGTATTTCCGCAGAATGACAGAGGATCCGAAGAGATGGAGCCAGCCATTTGCAGCACTTCTTGGTGCTTATGCAGCACAGATCGGTTTCGGACTTCCGTCTATCGGTGGAAAAGACAGTATGTCAGGAACATTCCAGGATATCGACGTACCTCCGACACTTGTATCCTTTGCTGTTGATATGGCTCTTGAGCAGGATATTATTACACCTGAACTTAAGAAAGCAGGAAATAAACTTGTATGGCTTAAGATCGAAAGAGACGAGAACGATCTTCCGGTTTACGATGCAGTAATGGATCAGTACGGTAAATTCATGGAAGATGTACAGAGCGGAAAAATCGTATCTGCATATGCACTGGATCGACATGGAGTTGCTGCAGCAGTCAGTAAGATGGCATTCGGTAACCGCATGGGTGCCAAGATTGAGCACAATGTAGATAAGAGAGATTTGTTTGCTCCTGCATTTGGTGATATTATCGCAGAGGTTGAAGACGGAAAGGTTGGAGAACTTGCGATCACTTATACAGAGATCGGTGAAGTAACAGAAGAGCCTGTACTTGCTTACGGTGATGTGAAGATTGCACTTGCAGACGCACAGGATGCATGGACAGGAACACTTGAGAAAGTATTTGCTACAAAATCAGCAGCAGATTCTGATGCCAAGGTTGAAGAGAAACTCTTCAATACATCCGATATTCATATTTGCAGCCATAAGATCGGACAGCCAACAGTATTTATTCCGGTATTCCCTGGAACAAACTGTGAGTATGACAGTGCCCGTGCATTTGAGAGAGCAGGTGCTAAGGTTATTACAAAAGTATTCCGTAACCTTGATGCAGAAGACATCCGTGGGTCAGTAGATGAGTTTGAGAAAGCAATAGGACAGGCTCAGATGATCATGTTCCCAGGTGGATTCAGTGCCGGTGATGAGCCGGATGGTTCAGCTAAATTCTTTGCAACTGCATTCCAGAATGCGAAGATCAAAGAAGCTGTTGAAAAACTTCTGAACGAGAGAGACGGACTTGCACTTGGTATCTGTAACGGATTCCAGGCTCTGATTAAGCTCGGACTTGTACCATACGGAAAAATCGTTGGACAGACAGATGATGCTCCGACACTGACATACAATACGATCGGACGCCATATCTCCAAGATGGTTTATACAAAGGTTGTTACAAACAAATCCCCATGGCTTCAGGGCGCACAGCTTGGCGGAGTTTACACAAACCCGGCATCCCACGGTGAAGGAAGATTTGTTGCAAGCGAAGAGTGGCTTGATAAGCTGTTCGCGAACGGACAGGTGGCAACACAGTACTGTGATCCGGAAGGAAATATCAGCATGAACGAAGAGTGGAATGTGAATGGATCTTACCGTGCGATCGAAGGTATCACAAGCCCGGATGGACGTGTTCTTGGTAAGATGGCTCATTCAGAGAGACGTGGAGATCATGTTGCTATCAACATCTATGGAGAGCAGGATCTTAAGATTTTCGAGTCAGGTGTAAAATACTTTAAATAAAATGGTAACTGTTCAGAGCCAAGCAAAATTTCAAAAAAAGATGTAAAATGCTTGCATTTTTAAGACTGTTTTTGAAATTTTATTTGGCGGATACGCCACACCTTCAAAATGCGTAGCATTTTGAAGGTTGGCTCTGAACAGTTACATAAAATATAAAATGTAAAATTAAATAAAAAAGTTGTTGACATTTGATAGGTGTTAAGTATATAATAATCAAGTCGGTTGTGACAAAGCGCAAGTGAAAGACGCAGCCGACTTATGAATATGGGATCTTAGCTCAGCTGGGAGAGCATCTGCCTTACAAGCAGAGGGTCACAGGTTCGAGCCCTGTAGGTCCCATATATTAATTAAATATGGCGGGATAGCTCAGTTGGCTAGAGCACACGGTTCATACCCGTGGTGTCGCTGGTTCAAATCCAGTTCCCGCTATTAGATTAGGAGACTGCATGCTAAGAAATTAGTATGCAGTCTTTTTATGCGTATGGAATTATGAGGTACTGCTTGTACCATGTAAAGAAACAATAGTATTAAGGAGCAACTTGTGGTAATATAACAAATAGTGATATAGAAAAAAGTTGTTGTCTTCATTTTACATTTTAAAACGTGGCCAACAGCAGAAATACGGAGGAGACAAGATGAATAAAAAAAGCGGATATGCGCTCAGAATAGTACTTGGAGGTTATCTTACCTACCTGGGTATCAGAATCTTAAGTGAGATGATCCAGCAGCGTCCTAGTAATATGACACTTATGTCAGTACTGGCAGTTGTATTTATCCTGGTTGGAGTTGCTTATGCAGGGAATGCCATCTGCAAAACGTTTGAAATTGATATCAAAAAGCAATTTGCGAAGATGATAGCAAAGAGAAAAGCAAAGCAGAAACGAAAGGCAGAAGAAGCTGCAGCAGCGAAAGCAATGTCACAGGTAACAGAGAGCACAACGACAGAAGCATCAGAAGACGAAAAAATATCAGATAATACAATGCCGACAATGCTTTCAGAAGAAGACAGGAAGAAACTGGAAGAAGCAGTGTCTAAGGCGGATTCTGAGGAAAAAACAAAGCAAGACAGTAAGGATGAAGTTATAGAAAAAACAGCAGATTCAGAGTCAACAGAAAACGAAGCGGCAGAAAAAACAGCATCGGTAGAAAAACTGGCAACTACAACAGAATCTGAGGAAACACCAGTCGAAGAAATAAAAGCTGAAGGAACACCAGTTGAAAAAACTCCAGTTCAGGAAGAAGAACTGACAGACACAAGAGTGGTAGATATTTTTGCAGAACTGAATGAAGAACCAGTTTCAGAAGATGCTGAAAATGATTTTGAGGAGAAATAATTATGCGTGTAGGTATGGGATATGATGTTCATAAGTTAGTTGAAGGAAGAAAACTGATCCTGGGTGGAGTTGAGATTCCTTACGAGAAAGGTCTTTTAGGGCATTCGGATGCAGATGTTATGCTGCATGCGGTGATGGATGCACTGCTTGGAGCCGCAGCACTTGGAGACATTGGTCTTCATTTTCCGGATACAGATCCGAAATATAAGGGCGCATCCAGTATAAAACTGCTCGAGCACGTAGGCGGACTTTTGGAAGAGAATGGTTATGTGATCGAGAATATTGATGCAACGATCATTGCACAGCGTCCAAAGATGCGTCCGCATATTGATCAGATGAGAGAAAACATGGCGAAAGCGCTTAAGATCGATGTTGATCAGATCAATGTAAAGGCTACAACAGAAGAGGGGCTTGGCTTTACCGGAAGTGGCGAAGGAATCTCATCCCAGGCGATCTGTGCGATTGAAAAATTTACGAATTACAGTAGCGTGGATGTGATGGAGAAGCCTGCAGGATGTGGTGGATGCTGTGCGAGAAAATAAGATGAAGATTCGAAAGCTGGATCAATCAGAGCATGGGAAAACCCGAGGCTTGTGGGAACAGGTATTTTCAGAAGACAGTCAGGAGTTTGTTGATTATTACTATTATATCAAGACAAAAGACAATACGATTTATGTGGTAGAGGAAGAGGATGAGATACGTGCGATGCTGCAGCTGAATCCTTATCAGGTAAAACTGCAGGGAAGTGTCATTCCATCGGATTATATCGTGGGAGTTGCCACGCAGGCAGAATATAGAGGCAGAGGATATATGAGAAATCTTCTGATTCATGCATTACAGGATCAGTATTCACAGAAGATGCCATTTACCTTCCTGATGCCGGCGGCAGAAGCAATCTATTATCCTTATGATTTCCGATTTGTTTATGATCAGAAACAAATCGAGCTTGATGAAGCATTTTTTTCTGTAAGAAAAGAATATAAAAATGATGAATATAGAAATGTATCACAAGAGCGGATTGTAGACCGTGATGCAAGATTTATGGATGCAGGGAAGATGGCGGCATTTGTTGAAGAGAATTTTTCGGATTGCTGGAATGTTGTTGCTTTAAGAAATGCACAATATTATCAGACACAGATTCTCGAACAACAGAGTGAGTTTGGCGGGATGCGGCTTGTCTTTGAAGAAGAAAAAGTTGTCTGCATGTATGCATATGCGAAAGAAGAAGGTCTTGAGATCAGGGAACCACTTTATCTGGAAGGGAAAGAATCCCTGCTCTGGGCGTCGGTGGATGGTCTTAGAGAACCGGGAGAAAAGGTCATGGTCTATGGTCTTGAAGAAATACCGGATTGCCTGGATGGTGAAAAGTCAGTATGCAAAGATGTATATAAAGATACATATAAAGAAAAACCGGTCATTATGGTCAGAATCGTTCATTTACAGGAACTATTTTCTAAAATGAAAATTCCGTCAGAATGTGAGATTCATTGTTCTTTTGCGGTGATCGATCCGATTCTTCATAAGAACAGCAGGATTTGGAAGCTCAATAGCTCAAAAGGAGAAGAAAGCCTGAACGTGTCTGAAACGGAAGATTCACAGGGAGTACTTTCCATTGCAGCATTGACGGAAATATTGTTTGGATACAAAACTCCTGAAGAAATACGTGCAGAGGAAAGTGTAATTCTTACAGAAGAACTAGAGGAAGAACTGAGGAAACTTCAGAACTTCTGTCCAATATTTTTGAATGAGATTGTCTGAATAAAATGTTAAAATGCAGTTGATCGGCGGAGATAGTAGTTGACAAAAAATGATTTTTTGCATAAGATAATAGAGATGTTGAAAACAATAAATATTGGTAATAGAATTGAGAAAGACAAAGAACGGGAAGAGTAACAGAGATTTGGACTCGCAGAGAGAAGGTGTCACCGGCTGAAAGCACCTTTGAGAGAAGAAGCTGTGAAGTGCCCCCGGGAGTTGATCCTGTGAATGGAGTAGCAGGATACGTCAGGCACACGTTACGTGCGTGAAAGTGAAAGAAGTATAACTTCTTTTATTAGAGTGGAACCGCGGATAGAACTTCGTCTCTAGATTGAGACGAAGTTTTTTGCATATCAGGAGAGAGTTTTTCTGATATACAAAACAATCCGTTTAGGATGTTAAGTACATTCTTGAATCAGAAAGGAACGATAAAAATGGGAATGATATCTTATGTAAAACAGGAGATAGAAGTGATCCGGGAGCGAGATCCTGCGATCAAATCAAACATGGAAGTATTTTTGTACCCAAGCTTTAAAGTAATCTTAAGCTACAGAGTGGCACATAAGCTTTACCTGAGAAAGCATTATTTCTGGGCACGCTGGATTTCCCAGAGAGCAGCGCGTAAGACGGGAATCGAGATCCATCCGGGCGCAACAATTGGAAAGGGACTTTTTATCGATCATGGAACAGGTGTGATCATCGGAGAAACTACGATTATCGGGGATAATGTAACATTGTATCAGGGTGTTACGCTTGGTGGTACCGGAAAAGAACAGGGAAAACGTCATCCAACGCTGAAAGATAATGTTATGGTGAGCGCCGGTGCAAAGATCCTGGGTTCTTTTACAATCGGAGAAAATTCCAAGATCGGAGCAGGATCCGTAGTTCTTGAAGAGGTTCCGCCGAACTGTACAGTTGTCGGCGTGCCGGGACGAATCGTCCGCATGGACAACAAGAAAGTCCCAAGAAGTGATATGGATCAGGTACATTTACCGGACCCGGTACTTACAGATATTCGAGAACTGCAGGAAGAGAATATAAAACTTCACAAACGTTTGGAATCTATGATAAAATATATGCGATGCGTGGAGAAAGAAAATAAGGAGAGTAAGAACGATGAAGATTTATAATACAATGTCAAAAAGAAAAGAAGAGTTTGTTCCTTTAGAGGAAGGAAAAGTAAAGATGTATGTATGCGGTCCGACTGTATATAACTACATCCATATTGGAAATGCAAGACCAATGATCGTGTTTGATACTGTCCGCAGATATTTTGAATATAAGAATTATGATGTGAACTATGTATCCAATTTTACAGATGTGGATGACAAGATCATCAAAAAAGCAAACGAAGAAGGCGTTACAGCAGAAGAAATCTCACAGCGCTATATTGCAGAGTGTAAGAAAGATATGGACGGCATGAATATTGAGCCGGCAACAAAGAATCCGCTTGCAACAGAAGAGATCGGTGGTATGATCAGCATGATCGAGACACTGATCGAGAAAGGTTATGCATACGAGAAGAACGGAACTGTATATTACCGTACAAGAAAGTTCAAAGATTATGGTAAATTATCTCATAAGAATCTTGATGATCTTCAGTCCGGCGGACGTGCGCTTCTTGTAAGCGGTGAGGATGAGAAAGAAGATTCACTTGATTTCGTTCTCTGGAAACCGAAGAAAGAAGGCGAGCCGGCATGGGTTTCTCCATGGGGTGAGGGACGTCCGGGATGGCACATTGAGTGCTCAGAGATGTCAAAGAAATATCTTGGTGAGCAGATCGATATTCATGCAGGAGGAGAAGACCTGATCTTCCCACACCATGAAAATGAAATTGCGCAGAGTGAAGCAGCGAACGGAAAAGAATTCTCCAGATATTGGATGCATAACGGATTCCTGAACATTGACAACCGTAAGATGTCCAAATCTCTCGGAAACTTCTTCACAGTCCGTGAGATCAGTGAGAAATATGATCTTCAGGTACTTCGTTTCTTCATGCTGAGTGCACATTACAGAAGTCCTCTTAACTTCAGTGCAGAGTTGATGGAAGCAGCAAAGAGCGGACTTGAGAGAATCATTACAGCAGCTGATCGTCTGAAATTCCTTATGGGAAGTGCGAAGACAGAAGATATGGCAGAGACAGAAGCAGAGAAGTTTGCAAAATCAGCAGAATATGTCGGAAACTTTGAGAGTGCTATGGATGATGATTTCAATACAGCAGACGCGATCGCTGCAGTATTTGATCTTGTAAAATTCATTAATACGATGACAGACGAAGACAGTTCCAAAGAGTATCTTGAGAATCTGTTTGACCGTCTGGTAAGACTGACAGAAGTACTTGGAATTATTGTTGATAAAGAAGACGAGATTCTTGACTCTGACATTGAAGCACTGATCGCAGAGCGTCAGGCAGCAAGAAAAGAGAAAAACTTTGCAAGAGCAGATGAGATCAGAGATGAACTTCTTGCGAAAGGTATCATTCTGAAAGATACAAGAGAAGGAGTACAATGGAAAAGAGCATAACAGCAGGTTTAGAAGAATATATCCGGACAATTCCGGGAATGAAAGAAATTGATGCAAAACAGTGCTCCCCGTTGGTTCTTGCCTATGTGGGAGACTGCGTGTATGATCTGATCATTAAGACAATGGTGGTTGGCCGTGGAAACAGGCCGGTCCACCGTCTTCATGAAGAGACAAGCCAGTATGTGCAGGCATCAGCACAGTCCTTTATGATGCGTTCCATGCAGGAGCATCTGAATGAGGAAGAACACGGAGTTTACCGGAGAGGAAGAAATGCACGTTCAGTGTCTCCGGCAAAGAATCAGTCAATTACAGATTACAGAAGAGCGACAGGGTTCGAGGCGTTGATCGGTCATTTATATCTGACAGGACAGTATAAGAGACTGACAGAACTTGTAAGTATTGGGCTTGAAAGTATCGAAAAAGAAATGAAGGATAAAGGAGCAGAACATGCAGGAAAATAGAGAACAGGGAACAGATACATTTGTAATTGAGGGGAGAAATGCTGTACTGGAAGCATTTCGTTCCGGACGTACGATCGACAAGATTTATGTTCTTGACGGATGCCAGGACGGACCGGTCAGAACAATTGTACGCGAAGCAAAGAAACATGGTTCACTGATTAATTTTGTGACAAAAGAAAGACTTTCCCAGCTCTCAGAGACTGGAAAGCATCAGGGCGTGATCGCACATGCGGCGGCATATGAATATTCCACGATCGACGACATGCTGAAACTGGCAGAAGAGAGAGGCGAAGCTCCATTTCTGATTCTTTTAGACAATATCGAAGATCCGCACAATCTTGGTGCGATCATCCGTACTGCAAACCTTGCAGGGGCACATGGAGTAATCATTCCAAAGCGTAGAGCTGTTGGGCTGACAGCAACGGTAGCAAAGACATCTGCGGGAGCTTTGAATTATACACCGGTTGCAAAGGTGACAAATCTTGTGAAGACAATGGAAGAACTCAAGGAAAAAGGACTCTGGTTTGTATGTGCTGATATGGACGGAGAGCAGATGTACGATCTGAACCTGACAGGACCGATCGGTCTTGTAATCGGAAATGAAGGTGAGGGTGTTGGCCGTCTTGTGAAAGAAAACTGTGATTTTGTTGCAGGAATTCCGATGAAAGGTCAGATAAATTCTCTGAATGCATCTGTGGCAGCAGGAGTTCTTGCTTATGAGATCGTAAGACAGAGGATTTCACAGAAATAAAATATGAGTATTGCTCGAAAAATGAGTGATAACAGGTGATAATCGGATGAGTAAGTATGACAGAATGACAGATGAGCAGCTTTTATGTGATTACAAGAATGGAAACCAGGAGATTATGGATTACCTGATGGTGAAATATAAATCCATGGTAAGGAAGAAAGCACGTGCAATGTATCTGCTTGGGGGAGAGAACGAAGATCTGATCCAGGAAGGAATGATTGGTCTGATCAAAGCAGTGCGGGATTTTGATGAAACACAGAAAACATCCTTTTCAAGCTTTGCAGAACTTTGTGTCTCCAGACAGATGTACTCGGCAATCGAGGCCTCTAATCGAAAAAAGCATCTTCCTTTGAATTCTTATGTTTCGCTTTATGAAGACAGCGAGCAGGAAGGAGAAGGGAGAAGCCTTCCCCTGATCGACACGATTGAATCATCGAAGGAGAATGATCCGGAAGTTCTTTATTTTGGAAAAGAATATACAGAAGCTTTTGCGGAACAACTTAAAGAGTTGCTCAGTCCATTAGAAAATCATGTTCTTTACCTGCACTTAATGGGAACGGATTATCGGACGATTGCGGAATTACTTGGAAAGAGTCCGAAGTCAGTGGACAATGCACTTCAGAGGATTAAGACAAAAGCACAAAAGATTCTGCCGTAAAGGAGAAATACGGATGAAGAAAAAATACAATTACCTTTTGGCACTTGCAGTCTTTCTGGTGATCATGATCTGCTTTAACAAATTCGGATACATCATTTCTTATCTGGCCGCAATTGGCGGGCCTCTGGTTATGGGAAACAATGGAACAATGGTGGTTTATGAGTTCCTGATGAGTCATTTGAATCTGGTATCGGCAATTTTGTACCTTATGGTTCTGCCTATTCCTGCTTTATGGTATTATCTTGCTTTTCAGCTGCGTGAAGGAGGAATCCGTGCAATCCCAGGCAAATGCAGAAGAGTCGGATTGGACGGATGCGTTTTAATCGCGCTGTTTACTTTTGGCATGATACACGTGACCAGTATTATACTGGCAATTGTAGCACGGTCACTTCCGGATGCGATGAATAATTATCAGAATCTGATAGAAAATTCCGGCCTGACAGAATATTCGCTGATGTGGGTCCTCAGTACATTGATTCTTCCACCTCTTGTGGAAGAGCTGATTTTCAGGGGATTGATTCAGAAATATCTTGAACGTGCCGGAATGCATTGGATTCTGGCGAATGTTGTACAGGCGGTTCTGTTTGGAGTATTCCATCAGAATCTCGTACAGGGAATTTATGCGGCACTTCTGGGCTTCGCACTTGGATTTGTGGCGCATCGCTATAACACCCTGGTGGCATCCATGCTGATGCACATGTTCTATAATCTGATGGGAACGTTGATCGTAGATCTTGAGAGCAGATTCCTTCCGGCAATAGTAATGGGAATGATCATCTTGATCAGTATTCCGATGACAGTGAGTGCCGTGACGTTGATCTGTCTGACAACGAATAATAAAAAAACAGAGGTTTAAAGATGAGATTTGTAATACAAAGAGTAACAGAGGCATCTGTAACGATTGATGGCGAGATATCGGGAAAGATTGGAAAAGGTTATCTTGTCCTGATTGGAGTAGCTGATACAGACACAAAAGAGATTGCAGATAAAATGATACGAAAAATGATCGGACTTCGTATCTTTGAAGATGAACAGGGAAAGACAAACCTTTCGCTTGCCGATGTGGACGGAGGTCTTCTTCTGGTTTCACAGTTTACGTTATATGCAAACTGCAAGAGAGGAAACAGACCAAGCTTTATTGAAGCAGGAAAACCGGATATGGCGAATGAGATGTATGAATATATCATTGAAAAATGCAGGGAATCAGTGGAGGAAGTACAGACCGGAGAGTTTGGAGCTGATATGAAAGTTCAGCTGCTCAATGACGGGCCATTCACGATTTTGCTGGATTCAGATCAGCTTTAACTTGACAATCAAACTCAAGTAGTGTATATTTAATTTTGCGTTCTGTTGGAACGCAATAAGCTGTCTTGGCGCAGTCGGTAGCGCGTCGCCTTGGTAAGGCGGAGGTCGGGGGTTCAAGTCCCCTAGACAGCTTTGAACCTTTCCCCGCAACCCCAGTATTTACAAGGAATTCTGAGGTTTGCGGGGTTCTTTTTTGTTCTCATGGGGCTCTCATGGGGCTTGCTATAAAATTTTTATTGCTTTTAACTGCTCATTTCGTTTGCTTTCTAACTTCTGTGTAACGTGCAAATAAATTTCTCGTGTGACCTTACTGTCATTATGCTCAAGTCTTTTTGAGATACTGTCGATATCAATTCCTTGTTCCATAAGCAGGATTGCTTATCATACTCTCAAAAGTTATTTTATTCCGGCGGACATGATAGAAATGTCAAATTTGAGGATACAGAAACTCATGTATGAGGATAAAAGCAGAATTAAAGTGATATCTATTGATTAAAACAGGCGAGTAAAGCTGTTGTTGGAGCAAAATATATAAATAGCAATTGGAAACCCTCTCTTTTTGTCGTATAATGGCGGTGAAGGAGAGTAAAAATGAAGAATAGATGGAAAAATATAAAAGAGTGGATAATAGATAACTTACTTTTTCTAGTTATTGGTATGATTTCTATATTATTTATTACAAGTCCAATATGGATGAATTTTGAATATCTAGCAAGAATAGTATCTATCTTCCTTTTGCCATTAAAGAAAGATGGATATAAAAGTTCTTATATTGAAACTATGGGAGCACTGTTAGGAACATTTTTAGCTGTATCCGGTGCGTTATGGACACAAAGAAGAATTGATTCGAAAAAGGAAAAAGAAAAGGTCAGAGAACGTACTCTTATAATTTATTACGATTTCAAATTTGTGTTTGATGATGTGAAAAATCTTATGAGCAAGTATCAATATAATGCATCTGTTAAAGGAAATAGTTTTATAACCTCACAAGATAGAGAGTTTTTTAAAAAATATAGTAAAGGCTTTAAAGTTCATATAGATCAAGATTGGATTACTCACGTAGCAAGTGTTTCAAAACTTTTTACAAATGAAGAGATCAAGAAAATATATGAAATATATGGAGACTTTACAACAATCAAGAAAATATACGATAAGCCGATTGAAAGTATACTGGATTCAGAAATAGAGCTGGCCTTTCATAAGATGAATATCTGGATAAATTTGACCATATCTCTGAACACATTAGTAACGAATGTAGAATTGAAAGATGAGATAACAAATCTTTTAAAAAGAATAGAAGTTATAGGTGGATTATAAATAAATCTCCCATTTAATCCATTGACACAGATACCTCT
>ERZ869983.21-NODE-21-length-52105-cov-10.274064_pt1 | contig 52105 bp, 35 predicted proteins | sample MGYA00521106_ERZ869983 | MGnify/ENA primary metagenome ERZ869983 (study PRJEB32232, sample SAMN07284972) | human gut metagenome | biome: human-associated habitat; material: feces | host: Homo sapiens | place: Tanzania | collected 2014-04-05 ...
CGAGCCGAAAATACCGAGTTTAGTGATACCAAAGCTATCTCCAAACTGTAGTTTGAAGTTGGCTAGTTTTTCCAAACATTCTTGTAACTTTACCATAACTTATCATGTTAGTTGCTACAAAAATACTCAATTATCATGAAACTGCCAAATGAATTTGCTGTTATTTTATGATAAGTCTGGAAAATCATCAAAAAAAAGCGTAACGAATACCTTTTGGAGTAATTCATTACGCTTTCATTTATCTGGAAACCATTATTTCCCGAGATTATTATTTTCCGAGATTGTTCTTTTTCTCGTTCAGTTCTGCCTGCTTACGCATCATCTCTTCCTGCTGCTGGCGCTGCAACTCCTGGAGGGCCTGCATTCTTGCCATGAGGCCGCTTGCCTTCTTAGGGTTGTTCTTGTTCTCCTGATAGCGCTTCTCCAGAATGGCGAGGAGTTTCTCGTCGTTGGTGGTCTTGCGCAAGGTCCACATGATTGCGGCACTGAAGAACAAGGAGATGAAATAGTAGAAGTTCAAACCTGCCGAGTAGTCGTTGAACATGAAGAAGAACATCAATGGCATGAGATACATCATCCACTGCATCATCTTCATCTGCTCTGCCTGCTGACCTACCATCTGGTCGCGCTGCTGACGCATGGTCATCCAAGAGTACAACAGGTTGGCTACACAGAACAGGATACAGGTCAAACTCAAGTGGTCGCCAATCAGCCAGATGTTGGTGTTCCATTCGATGATTGGGTCGAAGGTGCTTAAGTCGTTCATCCACAGGAACTTCTCACCACGAAGCTGGATGGCATTAGGCACGAAGTTGAACATCGCAACCCAAACCGGCATCTGAATCAGCATAGGCAAGCAACCGGATAATGGGCTTACACCATACTTGGCATATTCCGCCATCATTGCCTGCTGCTTCTGCATCTGGTCCTCAGGCTTGTTATACTGAGCCGTAGCAGCTTCGAGTTTTGGTTTCAGCACGCGCATCTTGGCTGAACTCATGTAGCTCTTCTTCACCATAGGGTAGGTGATGAGCTTGAGGAGCAAGGTGATGAGAATCAATACGATACCCATTGGGAACACGTTGCTCAACCAGTCGAATACGTAGAGTGTGAAGAAACGGTTGATCCAGCGGATGATAGGCCATCCCAGGTATACGAGCTTCTGGAATTCCAAGTCCTTGCCGAAGGTACTTTCCTTCTCGGTATTCTTCAGAATCTGGAAGTCGTTAGGACCGAAGTAGAACTCAAACTCAGATGCCTTCTTACCGGTTGGGTCGAAAGCTGTCTTCATCTTAGCCTGGAACTGCTTCAGATAACCCGAACCCTTCTCCTGAGGGATAGAGGTCATGAAGGCATCCTTCTCGAAGTTATCCTTTGATACGATGATGGCAGAGAAGAACTGGTTCTTGAAAGATACCCAGTCGATGGCTTCTTCTATCTTCTCGTCAATCTTCTCGCTACCTTCGTTGAGGTGGTCGGTACCGCCTTCTGCATTATGGTAGGTGAGGGTAGTGTAACGGTTTTCGAACATGAAACCACGTTCCTGCTGGCGTGCCTTGTCGCTCCAGTCAACATCCATCTTATTATAATTAGGTGAGAACAGACCCGCCATGCCATTTGCCTGAAGGCTCATGTGCAGCATGTAGTCATTGCCCAATGTATAAGTCAGGGTGAGCGTCTTGCCTTCACCAGCCACAGCGGTCATGGTTACAGACTTGTCGGTCACGTTGGATGGAGTGAAGTAGAGATCGCTGGTGATGATGTTGGCCTCCTTCGCCTCGAGCATGAACTTGAGGCTCTGGTCGTTACCGTCGAAGAGGGTCACGTCCTTGGCATCAGCCGAACCGTCTTTCACCTGCAGGTTGTGTCCCACATAGCCCTTGATGACAGCCTTCTCTACAGTAGCACCCTTGGTGTTGAGTGTTAATTCTACCTTCTCGTTTTTCAATACAATCTTCTTAGCCTGGCCTTTGAGTGCCGAATAGAAGAGGGCGGTTGAGTCTGCCTCAACCTTTGCTTTGGCATTAGTCTGGCGCTTAGCAGCGGCAGCCTTGCTGGCCTTTTCCATCTCGGCATGTTTAGCCTTGGCGATGGAGTCCTGAACGAATGCCGTTCTCTGTTCTTCGGCAGATGGCTGGTTATACCAGCTAAAGCCAATCAGCACTACGGCAATCAGGAGGAAACCGATAATGTTGTTCTTGTTCATTTTTAAAATTTGAAATTAAAGGAGCAAAGGGGTTCACTCCTTTAACTCCTAATATTTACTTTTTGTTTTCTATTGCTGTCTTTACGAAATCCATGAACAGTGGATGTGGTTTCAGCACCGTACTCTGGTATTCCGGATGATACTGTGTACCTACGTACCACTTCAAGCCTGGGATTTCTACGATTTCTACCAGGTCGCTCTCAGGGTTTCTGCCTACGCACATCATGCCGTTCTTCTCAAATTCCTTCTGGAACTCGTTGTTGAACTCATAGCGGTGGCGATGGCGTTCCTGGATATGCTCCTTCTTATAGATATTGAACACGCGTGAACCCTGTTTCAGTACGCACTCGTAAGCGCCGAGACGCATGGTTCCACCCATGTTTGATATGTTCTTCTGCTCCTCCATGATGTCGATGACATTGTGTGGAGTCTTCTCGTCCATCTCGCGTGAGTTGGCATCCTTGTAGCCCATTACGTTGCGGGCAAACTCGATAACCATCATCTGCATACCCAGGCAGATGCCGAAGGTAGGGATATCGTGGATGCGGGTATAGTGGGCGGCGATAATCTTGCCCTCGATGCCTCGCTGGCCGAATCCAGGGCAGATGACGATACCGTCCTGACCCTTCAGCTGCTCAGCCACGTTCTCCTCTGTGAGATATTCTGAGTTGATGAAGGTAATCTTCACCTTGTGGTCGTTGTAGGTGCCGGCATGAGAGAGACTCTCGCGGATACTCTTGTAGGCATCCTGCAGGTCGTACTTGCCTACGAGACCGATGTTTACCACCTCTGTAGCCTTGTTTCTGCGGTCGAGGAAAGTTCTCCAAGGACCCAGCGCAGGCTTTTCGCCGATAGGTTCGCCCATCTTGCGGAGGATGGCTGTATCAAGGCCCTGGTTCTGCATGTTTACAGGCACCTCGTAGATGCTAGGAAGGTCTTCGCTCTGGATTACGCAGTCCAGGTCTACGTTACAGAAGCTTGCCACCTTCTTCATGATTCCCTCTTCGAGATGCTTCTCGGTACGGAGAATCAGAATATCTGGCTGAATACCTACGCTCTGCAGTTCCTTCACGGAGTGCTGGGTAGGCTTAGTCTTCAACTCGCCTGCTGCCTTCAGATAAGGCACATAGGTAAGATGAACGTTGATGGCGTTCTTGCCCAGTTCCCATTTCAACTGTCGGATAGCCTCCATGTAAGGGGCGCTCTCGATGTCGCCGATGGTTCCGCCAATCTCGGTAATCACGAAGTCATAGTGATACTTCTTGCCGAGCAGCTTCACGTTGCGCTTGATCTCGTCGGTGATGTGAGGCACCACCTGGATGGTTTTGCCGAGATAATCGCCACGACGCTCCTTGTCGATGACTGCCTTGTAGATACGACCAGTGGTGAGAGAATTCGCTTTTGTAGTTTGAATGCCGGTGAATCGCTCGTAGTGTCCGAGGTCGAGGTCGGTCTCCATACCATCTACCGTTACGTAGCACTCACCATGCTCATACGGGTTCAGCGTACCCGGGTCGATGTTGATGTATGGGTCAAACTTTTGGATAGTAATGTTGTAACCTCTTGCTTGAAGAAGTTTACCGATGGATGAAGATATGATTCCTTTACCCAAAGAAGAAACCACACCACCAGTTACGAAGATGTACTTTGTTTCAGCCACGATATTTATAATTTAAATTAGAATAATTTGGCTGCAAAGTTACGACATTTTTGTGAAATGAGCAAAAATATTCCTAATAAAGGGCATAGATTTATGAATTATTTATTACCTTTGTGCCCAAATTTATAAAATTAAGGTATGAAAATAAAATTTGGATTACTCGTTCTTGCGTTCCTTTCGGCTCTGACGCCTGTTTCTGCCCAGCGCAAATTGAAGAAGGTGGAGCCCAAAGAGGCATCGAAGAACAGGTTGGCTGAAATCTATGCAGACTCGCTCTTGATGTGCCGTCAGCGCATCGATTCCATGAAGATGGATTCCGGGGACAGCAGATATGCCCAGCTCTTTACGCCGCTCACCTTCTATCATGGGCCGGCAGCCCGCATGTTGCGACTCAAGCCTCAGGATGGGGTGAAGGATTCGCTCGGAACGATGCTCGACCAGACGCTGATGGAGGTATATCTCAAGCGTCCCGACCTGGTGCGCAATACTGAGTCTCATCTCAAGGAGGTGGGGGCACCGCTGGCTGCACAGAGCAAACCGAAGAAGAATCATCCTGACATCGTAGAGCAGGTGGCTCCGAAGGCGATTGAGGTGGATGCGGCGCCGATGGATATCATCATCACCCGTCCTAACTTCTGGACCATAGGTGGCGATTATTATCTGCAGTTCCTGCAAAACTATGTTTCTGACAACTGGTATAAGGGTGGTGAGAGCAATTATTCGGTGCTCGGAAGAGTGACGATGTTTGCCAACTACAATAACAAGCAGAAGATAAAATGGGATAATAAGGTGGAGATGCGCCTGGGTTATCAGACTTCGAAGGGTGATACGGTTCATACGCTGAAAACGAGCGATGATATGATACGATACACCGGAAAACTCGGTCTGCAGGCTTCCAAGAAGTGGTATTATACCATCCAGCTGATTGGTCAGACTCAGTTTACGCATGGTTACAAGAGTAACGATAAGGCGGTTTATTCCGATTTCTTCTCGCCATTCAATCTGAACCTCTCTGTCGGTATGGATTATAATGTAGACTGGTTCCATCATCGCCTGAAGGGTAGTGCCCATCTGGCTCCTCTGGCTTTCAACTGGAAGTATGTGGGCAGAGCGTCGCTGGCTACGCGCTACGGACTGGATGAGGGAAAGCATGGCATGACCGATTACGGTTCTGAGTGTACCTTCGACCTGGCTTGGCAAATAGCGGATAATATCAAGTGGAAGACCCGTCTCTGGGGATACACCACTTACAAGCGTGCTGAAATAGAGTGGGAAAACACCATTACCTTCCAGTTTAACCGCTATATTTCTACCAACATCTTCCTCTATCCGCGTTTCGACGATGGTGTGAAGCGCAAGGATGATGATAGCTATTGGCAGTTTAAGGAATTCATGTCAGTAGGTTTCTCTTATTCGTTCTAGGATAAGGTGTTGGCTGTAAACACAATAAAGGCTCGTTCCTGTAGCAGGAGCGAGCCTTTGTTGTATCTGTTAGAATCTGAAGCAAACCTCGGCATCTGCCATGGAGTAATTGTGCTTCGCGAGTGTCTTGTCGTTGATGAGCGCATACTCGGTAAGGATAGAGATTCGCTTGCCGATGTGGAAGTTCAAACCTGCCTCATACTGGGTTCTCTGCATGTTGCTCTTGCCGTTAGGCTGATACATGTCGTAACGTGCCTTCACGTCGATACGGCTGTTCTTTGGCAGCTGAGCCAATGGGGCGATAACCAATCCATATACACCCTGTGCCTTGTCGCCAATCTTCTCGTTGATGGTGCAATCCTTGGCGTTGGCATCGTTGAAGTTGGTGATGCTCTTGGCAAAAGCCTTGCCGGTAGAGTGGATGTACTCAGAACGTACGGTCCAGCCATCTTTCTTATATTCGAAAGAGAAGGCGTAGCGGTTCTGGTTGAGGCTGCGAACTTCGTTGGTATGCGTAATCTCTTTGGTAGCATCAGGGGTTACGCTAGAGGTTGGGTCAGCAACAGTTTCTGTCCAATTACCCTTTCTTGCATAAGAACCGGTCCATCCGAAGGCGCCGATGCGCATACCGCTTACTGGCATTATCCATACACCACCAATCACATTCTTCTGCTGGTCAACGTCCTTGGTGTTTGTTCCCTGTCCGTTGAATACACCAATCTGATAGTGCAGCAGGTTTCTGCCGTTGGCATTCTTGAGGAAATCACCCTGGAACTGCAAACCGATGTCACGGCCGTTGGATGCATGCTCTCCGGCACGGTCGCTGAAACCAGCCAGCTTGCTCACGTTCTGTGAATATCCCATGAAGCCCTGGTCGATAGGGTGCATCGGATTCTCAAAGGTGAACGGGTTCTTGAACTGACCAATCTTCACCTTGAAGTATTCATATTTCTGCCACTCTGCAAACAGATCCACCATTCTCGGACTGGAACCGAGGGTAGAGGTGTTGCCGTTGAACTGAATCTGAGTCTTCCAGTAGAAGTCGCCTGCTATGCGACCTTCGAGAGAGATACGCGCCATACGGATGTTGAATGAGTTGGATTCAGCATCTTTCTGTCCGCTGTACTGATACTGGGTCATTCCATACCCCGACAATTTCACGTTGCTCAACCATGATGGTATTTCGATGGTCTGCTTCTGCTGGGCGCTGGCTGAGACCGAAGCTGCAGCCATGAGCGCCATGATGATGGTTTTCTTCATCTTGTTTCTATTTTGATTTCTAGGTTTATCTCTTTTCGAGCAGTACCACGTTCTCTACGTGAGGGGTATGAGGGAACATATCCACCGGCTGTACGGCTGCTACCTTATACTGGGCATCCATCAGCTGCAGGTCGCGTGCCTGAGTAGCCGGGTTGCAGCTTACGTATACGATGCGCTTTGGTGCTGCATTCAGGATGACGTTTATTACGTCTGGGTGCATTCCTGCACGTGGTGGGTCGGTGATGATGACGTCTGGTCGACCGTGCTGTGCGATGAAATCGTTGGTCAGGATATCCTTCATGTCGCCTGCATAGAAGAGGGTGTTTTCGATGTTGTTCACCTGAGAATTCACCTTGGCATCCTCTATGGCCTCTGGCACGTACTCGATACCGATTACCTTCTTTGCCTTGTGAGCCACGAAGTTGGCGATGGTTCCGGTACCGGTATAGAGGTCGTAAACCAGCTCATCTCCGGTGAGGTTGGCAAACTCGCGAGCTACGCAGTAGAGGTGGTAAGCCTGCTCGGTATTGGTCTGGTAGAAACTCTTCGGACCCACCTTGAACTTCAGGTCCTCCATCAGTTCGTAGATATGGTCGTTGCCCTTGAAAAGGCTGAGTTCCAGGTCGTTGATAGTATCATTTCCCTTCTGGTTATCCACGTACATGAGTGATGTAATCTGAGGGAACTTGTCAGCCACCTGCTGCATCAGCTCCAATGCTCTCTGCTCATCGCCCTCCACATCATAATGGAACTGGAATACGAGCATCCACTCTCCGGTGTTCGAATTACGGATCATCATGTTGCGGAGCAAACCGTGCTGCTCGCGGAGATCGTAGAAGGTATAGTCGTGAGAATCAGCATATTCGAAGACGAAGTTGCGGATTTCGTTGCAGAGGTCATCCATCAGCCAGCACTTCTTGATAGGATAAATCTTGTCGAAAGCTCCGGTGATATGGAAACCGATGGCGTTCTGTGCGTGGCGCTCCTTGAGTGAAGATACGGTGTCATCCTCTTTCTGTGGGAGCTGAGCCAGTTCCTCGGCGGTGAACCATCGCTTGTTGCTGCATCCGAACTCAATCTTGTTGCGGTACTCCTGGGTCTTCACGCTACCCATGATAGGTCGGAACTCTGGGAGCTCAATCTTTCCGATGCGGGTGAGCTGGTCCTCTACCTGCTTCTGCTTAGCCTTGATCTGCTCCTCGTAAGGCAGGTTCTGCCATTTGCATCCGCCGCAGATACCGAAGTGCTCGCACATAGGCTCCTGGCGCACCTCGCTCTTCTTGATGAAGCGAACCACCTTGGCTTCGCAATACTTATGTTTCTTCTTTACTACCTGCAAGTCGACAACATCGCCTGGCACACAGAAAGGTACGAAGACTACCTGGTCGTCTACTCGTGTGATGCACTTACCCTCGGCTGCTACTGCCTCGATGGTGATGTTCTCTAACAGAGGTAATGGTTTACGTTTTCTTGCCATAATAATGTTTTGTATTTTTTATGGGTGCAAAGATACTGCAATTTTATGAGAAATGCAAGAGTTGTCCCGAATTATTTGCTTTTAAAAGTAAAAAGGTAAAAGGGTAAAGAGGTAAAAAAATGCCGGGGCGATAACAAAAGTAACAAAAGTAACAGGTAACATTCTGTGCTTGTAATGGTGAAAATGTGAATGTGAATGTGAATTTGAAATGTAAGTGAAGAGAACGGACTGTCATGTGTATCCTTTTGTTATGGCTGTTTATTGATGATTTTTGATAATATATATTTTAATTGTACGTACGCGCGTACCTTATTATATAAGAATTAAATGATATTAATATCATTACATGCATTCATTTACATTTCAAATTCACATTCACATTCACATTTTTACATCAGAAGTTACCTGTTACTTTTGTTACTTTTGTTATCGCCCCACAATCCTTTTACCTTTAAATCCTTTTTTACCTTTTTACCTTTTTACCCTTTTACCTTTAAAACTGCGTCCCGACGCAGCCGTTGCTACGTCGCGACGTGTCTGGCTCTGCGTCGGGACGTAGCCATCGCTACGTCGTGACGCAGTTTCGGGCGCATCGGCAGGGAGGTAAAAAACATCAGAATGCAGGCTGCAATCCCGAGAGACGCACTTTCAGATTCGTCAAATATCTTTCTATCGTATACGGGATTGTTAATTTTCTGCCCGTGTGTGCGTCAACAGTATAAAATGTAATCTCGGGATAGCAAAAAAGCGTATAAAAGTTTGGTAGTATCAAATAAAAATCGTATCTTTGCATTACAATTAATAGTTAGCAACGTAAAACGAAATAAAATATATACCTATAACAATTATGAACGAAAAAAGAGTTTATACATTCGGAAACGGAAAAGCAGAAGGCAATGCCCAAATGCGAGAAGTACTTGGTGGTAAAGGCGCAAACCTTGCCGAAATGAACCTGATTGGTGTACCTGTTCCTCCAGGTTTCACCATTACTACAGACACTTGTAATGAATATTATGAAGTGGGTGAGGAAAAAATCAAAGAACTTCTCCAGGACGAAGTGATGGCTGCTGTGGCTCATACTGAGGCTTTGATGAACAGCAAGTTCGGTTCTGTAGAGAATCCGCTCCTCGTATCAGTACGCTCAGGTGCACGTGCATCTATGCCTGGTATGATGGATACTATCCTCAACCTCGGTTTGAATGACGAAGTTGCTGAGGGATTGGTCAAGAAGACCGGTAATCCTCATTTCGTATACGATTCATATCGCCGTTTCGTACAGATGTACGGTGACGTCGTTATGGGATTGAAGCCTGTAAACAAGGAAGATATCGACCCATTTGAGGCTATCATCGAAAAGGTGAAGGAAGAGCAGGGCGTTACACTTGACAAGGACCTCTCTGTAGAGTCGCTCAAGAAGCTCGTTGAACTCTTCAAGGCTGCCATCAAGGAGCAGACTGGTCAGGATTTCCCTACCAACCCAATCGATCAGCTCTGGGGTGCTATCTGCGCTGTGTTCCGTTCTTGGATGAACGAGCGCGCTATCCTCTATCGTAAGATGGAAGGTATTCCTGATGAGTGGGGTACTGCCGTATCTGTCATGGCGATGGTATTCGGTAATATGGGCGATACATCTGCTACAGGTGTTTGCTTCTCACGTGACGCTGGTAATGGTGAGAATCTCTTCAATGGTGAGTATCTTATCAATGCACAGGGTGAGGACGTGGTAGCCGGTATCCGTACTCCACAGCAGATTACAAAGATCGGTTCTCAGCGCTGGGCTGAGCGTGCAGGTATCTCTGAAGAGGAGCGTGCTGCCAAGTATCCTTCTATGGAAGAGGCTATGCCTGAACTCTATAAGGAACTCGATGCGCTGCAGGATAAGCTGGAGCACCACTATCACGATATGCAGGATATGGAGTTTACCGTACAGGAAGGCAAGCTCTGGTTCCTCCAGACCCGTAACGGTAAGCGTACAGGTACAGCTATGGTGAAGATTGCCATGGATCTCCTCCACGAGGGCATGATTGACGAGAAGACTGCTATCCTCCGCTGTGAGCCACAGAAGCTCGATGAGCTTTTGCATCCTGTGTTCGATAAGTTGGCGCTCTCTAAGGCTAAGGTCATCACTCAGGGTCTCCCTGCATCTCCAGGTGCTGCCTGCGGTCAGATCGTATTCCATGCTGACGATGCTCAGGAGTGGCACGAGGACGGCAAGAAGGTCATCATGGTTCGTATCGAGACTTCTCCTGAAGACCTCGCTGGTATGTCTGCTGCTGAGGGTATCCTTACCGCTCGTGGTGGTATGACTTCTCACGCTGCCGTTGTAGCCCGTGGTATGGGTAAGTGTTGTGTATCAGGTGCCGGCTCTATCAACGTTGACTACAAGTCTAAGACTGTTGAGATCGAGGGCGTAGTTTACAAGGAGGGTGATTACATCTCTCTGAACGGTTCTACTGGTCAGGTTTACGCAGGACAGATTGAGACAAAGGCTGCAGAGCTTTCAGGCGACTTCAAGGAGCTGATGGACCTCTGCGACAAATATACAAAGATGGAAATCCGTACCAATGCGGATACTCCACACGATGCTGAGGTAGCCCGTGCATTCGGTGCCAAGGGTATCGGTCTGACACGTACAGAGCACATGTTCTTCGATGATCAGAAGATTGTAGCTATGCGTGAGATGATTCTGGCAGACTCTGTTGAGGGTCGCGAGAAGGCACTTGCCAAGCTCCTCCCATACCAGAAGGCTGACTTCTACGGCATCCTCAAGGCAATGGATGGCTGCCACGTGAACATCCGCTTGCTCGACCCACCTCTCCACGAGTTCGTACCTCACGATTTGGCTGGTCAGGAGACCATGGCTAAGGAGATGGGCGTAAGCGTAGAGGAAATCAAGAGACGTGTGAATTCTCTGGCAGAGAACAACCCAATGCTCGGTCATCGCGGTTGCCGTCTCGGTATCACATTCCCAGAGATTACAGCTATGCAGACCCGTGCCATCCTTGGTGCAGCTTGCGAGTTGAAGAAGGAGGGTTACAACCCATGTCCGGAAATCATGGTTCCGCTCATCGGTACCGTTCAGGAGCTTAAGCAGCAGAAGTCTATCATTCTCGCTACTTCTAAGGAGGTATTCGCTGAGTACGGCGTAGAGGTTGAATTTGAGATTGGTACCATGATTGAGATTCCTCGTGCTGCCCTTACAGCAGGTCAGATTGCAGAGGAGGCTCAGTACTTCTCATTCGGTACTAACGACTTGACACAGATGACCTTCGGTTACTCTCGTGATGACATCGCTTCCTTCCTCCCTGCATACATGGAGAAGAAGATTCTGAAGGTTGACCCATTCCAGGTTCTCGACCAGGAGGGTGTTGGTCAGCTCATCAAGATGGCAGTAGAGAATGGTCGTGCTACCCGTCCTAACCTGCGCACAGGTATCTGCGGTGAGCATGGTGGTGAGCCATCATCTGTTAAGTTCTGCGCAAAGGTTGGCATGAATTACGCTTCATGCTCTCCATTCCGCGTGCCAATCGCCAGACTTGCGGCAGCCCAAGGAGCGCTCGAAGAGTAAATCTCTTCTGAAAGAAGATTGTACGATTAATGATTAGATAATTAGAGGAAAGTGTTTCGTGATGAAGTACTTTCCTCTTTTTCGTCTTTTTTTAGGTTAAATTTCGAAAGAAAATGAGCAAATCATTTGCAAGTTACATTTATTTTCCGTAATTTTGTCGGAAAATAGAGAATATGGAAGGATTGGTCATGATTTATGCGACGATTACGGTCGTTGCTGGTGCCATGGCACTATGGCTTCATACGAAATGGGGCAAGAAATTCTTAGAGAATCTCTAATGGTTGGTATTGCTGCAGAATCCTCTGTGCCCTGAATAATGTTCACGCATGCTCTGAAATAGACAGGCACCAGATGCTCCCGGCACGCCCTGAAAGGGCAGAAGCTCCTAGCCCAGGGCAACGCCCTGGGTAATATTGAGTTGTAGCCCTGCGCCCTGTAAGGGCAAAAGCTTTAAAATAATAGCTGTAGGGAAGCTTTTGCCCTTACAGGGCGTAAGTACCATCTCTATATCATACCCAGGGTGTTACCCTGGGCTAGGAGCTTCTGCCCTTTCAGGGCGTGTGGAGCTACCTGCGTAATTTAGTAAATAATATAAAGGCTTCAAAAATGAATACATTGGCTTTAACTTTTGCAATATGCTTGGTTCCTGCAACTGCATTTTTGATTTGGCTCTTTACTCCTTGGGGAAAGAAGTGGTCTAAGGAATGGTAGTGATGAAGAAGATAAAATATATATTATGCGCTTGCCTGATGATGGCAAGCTTGGGCATGGAAGCCAAGTCGATGAAAGACTTGCTGGTTTCGATGCCCGATTCTGTTGTGCCTTATCTTAACCACAACCTGCGGCTGGAATTTACTGAGCTGCAGGAGATGGGAGTGAAGGCGGAAGTGAAGAATCTGTTAGGCGAAACGAGTGTGATGGATACGCTGACTGCTGATTTCGCCCAGTTGAGAACGAGTAAGAGCGCTACTTTACAGATGAAGAAACTGCCATCGGTTAATGGCGATTCGCTGCTTTGCGTGGTGAAAACCTTTGCCGGAGTAGAGAAGGAGAGTGAACTCTATCTCTTTAATCAGGATTGGCAAGAGCAGGATGCCAGCAGAATTTTCGATGGGAAATCTTTGCAGCAACTGGCTTCCGGACTTGTTGCTAAACCCGATACGATGAGCGAGGCTCGGTTTGATGAACTCAAGGGAAAAATTGAACTCAAAATCGTGAGTGCTCTGCTCCTGCAACACGAAAACAGCCTCGTAGTGCGCTTGGCTTTACCTTTCCTGTCTGCTGATGATAAGAAGGCTGTAAATGCGATAAAAGTGCAAAGAAAATTTAACTGGAATGGTAAAACTTTTAAGGAGAGTTAAATTCTTGAAGTTTTTTGCTATAAACTATTGCAGGTTACAAGATTATTTGTACCTTTGCATCGTGTTTTTCATGGTATTAGATTATTAAGGTTAATAAAAGATTGGTTGTCGTGAGACAATCAATTTTTTTTTGTCCCTATCTGAAGGCATCAGCCCCTTGTCTTACCCATCGGCTGGAGGCCGTTGGTTCAGACCGCAGGGCGATGTTTAGAAGATAACCATTCCGATGATACCGCAGATGAAAAGCAGCAGGATAGGGTTGGTCTTTCTGAATTTTGTGAAGTAGAAAGCAGCCAGAAACAGCACGATGCTTACTCCGAAGACAAACGGATTATCGGTTGGTGATCCGAAGTTCTCCTTATTCATCAGGAGTACGGCGGCTGCAGCTATCAGTCCGATGATGGCAGGGCGGAGTCCCGCAAAGATATCCTTTACGATTTTAGAATCCTTGTGCGTAATCAGATAGCGGCTGATGAGAATCATGATGATGAAAGGCAGCCACATGATGGAGAGCGAAGCCAATACCGAACCCAGACAGGCTGCCCAGGTAGGATAGCCGTCGTGAAGGCAGGCGGTATAACCTACGTAGGTGGCACAGTTGATGCCGATAGGTCCCGGTGTAGACTGGCTGATAGCCACAATATCCGTAAACTCGGCATTGGTAAGCCAATGGTTCTTCACTACCGTCTCGTTATGGATGAGCGAAAGCATCGCATATCCGCCACCAAAATTAAATGTACCAATCTTGGTAAATATCAGAAATAACTTGAAGAATAGCATAATCTCTATATTTTTTACCTTTTTATTTTTTTACTTTTTTACCTTTCCATAGAGCCAGCCCAGCACACCGGCTGCGATGATGATGTAGATGGGGGAGATACCGAAAGCTGCAATCAGCAGACAGCAGACAACGGGAATCCAGATGTTGTAGCGGTTGATGTTTGCCGTCTTTGCCATCTTGAAGCAAGGCGCAGCGATGAGCGCTACCACGGCAGGGCGCACACCCATGAAGAATTTACCCACCCAATAATTGTCCTTGAAATGCTGGAAGAACATGGCGATGATGAGAATAGCGATGATAGAAGGCAGGGCTATGCCAATGGCACCCACAATGCCTCCCCAGACACCCTTCAGCTTATAGCCGATATGACTCGCCATGTCGATGGCGAAGATGCCCGGAGTGGTCTGAGCCACTACCATGATATCCATGAACTCCTGCTTGTCCATCCACTTGTTCTTGTCTACAAATTCCTGTTCCATGATCGGTATCATGGCGTAGCCTCCACCTAGCGTGAAAGCCCCGATTTTATTGCACGTGAGGAAAAATTTTACTAACATATCTGTTGTTTCTATATTACTTTTCTCTTATATCTGTTGAAATCGACTGCAAAAATACACATAATTTGTTAAATATGCTAGCTTTCATGCGGATAATCTTCAAAATTGTGTGCTTTTTACCCGAAAATTTGTATCTTTGCAGCTAATATTTTATAATAAAAAGACATTAAACTATGAATCTGAAAGTACGCCTAGCAGTGATGAACTTCCTGGAGTTTGCAGTTTGGGGAGCTTATCTCACGTCTATGGGCAACTATCTCGGCAAGGCTGGGATGGGTGCCGAGATTTCCTGGTTCTATACCATCCAGGGAATCGTATCTATTTTTATGCCTACATTGATGGGTATTGTGGCAGATAAGTATATCCAACCACAACGTCTTTTAGGCTATTGTCACCTTTTGGCAGGAGCAGCCATGATAGGTTTGTTCGGTATGGGACAGGCTAGTCAGACTCCTAACGAGGCTCTGTTTATTGCTGTTTACACCTTCAGCGTGGCATTCTACATGCCTACATTGGCATTGTCAAATACTTCGGCATTCAGTATATTGAAGAGCAACGGGCTCGACACCGTGAAGGCCTTCCCGCCAATCCGCGTGTTCGGAACCGTGGGCTTCATCCTTACGATGTGGATTGTGAACTGTGCTACCTGGGACAACGGTTCATTCTCGTTCCTGTTGAGTGAGAACGCCCATAAGTTCCAGTATACCCATTATCAGTTCCTGGTATCGGGTGTGCTCAGCATCCTTCTCTTCCTCTATTGCTTCTCATTGCCAAGCTGTCCTGTCGTGAAGAAAGAGGCAAAGAGCTGGGTGGAGACATGGGGCTTCGATGCCTTCAAGCTCTTTAAAAGCCGTGAGATGGCGATGTTCTTCATCTTCTCTTGCATGCTCGGTATGAGTCTGCAGGTAACCAATGGCTATGCCACTCCGTTCATTACCAGTTTCAAGGGCGATCCTGCTATGCTCGATACTTTTGCAGCTAACAATGCTACGCTCCTGGTATCCATCTCTCAGGTGGCAGAGGCGCTCTGCATCCTGCTGATTCCGTTCTTCCTGAAGCGTTATGGCATCAAGGTTGTTATGCTCATCGCCATGTTGGCATGGGTTTTGCGATTCGGTTTCTTCGGATTGGGCAATCCTGCATTCCCGGGTGTTACCTTCTTCATCCTCTCATGCATCGTTTACGGTGTAGCCTTCGACTTCTTCAATGTGTCGGGCGGTCTGTTCGTTGACCAGAAATGTGATGTGAAGGTAAGAGCATCGGCTCAGGGCCTGTTCATGCTGATGACCAACGGTCTGGGAGCATCTATCGGAACCATTCTCGCAGGTATGGTCATCAACCATTACTGCCACTGGACAGACGATGGCTATCTGATGGGTGACTGGAAAACCTGCTGGTTTATCTTTGCCGGTTATGCGCTCGTGGTAGCTGTAGCCTTTGCTGTCCTCTTCCGTCCGAAGAAAGAACAGAAATAAGGAAGAAAAAAGGTCATACTCAACGCTAGAGTAAGAACAGATATAACGTAAGAATATAAATAAATTTAAATAAAGAAAGGGTACATAATGATGTTGTACAAACTTAAACTCGCTGCCTGCTTTGGCATTCCGGAAGCTTCCGGGACATGTATTATTAGTTTGGTAGACGAATCCGAAAAAAGAGCTTTGTCTATTATGACTAATGAATATGTAGCAGAGCAGCTGAAGGCATGTAATTCGAAAACTTCTGATTTTAAAAATGATGTGATCTCTGTACTTTGGACACTATTTGACAGGCTCAATGTAGACGATTTCTATCTCGAATTCGATGCTACGCCAGAGAGGGGAGTATATGCTACTCTTGTGAATAAAATCACAAATGAACGTATGAGCATCAAGACTGACCAGGCTGTGTTGCTGTCTGTGGCTGCGGATATAGAAATGTATACAACAGAGCTGGTTATAAAGGAAATTTCTACTCCTTTTAATAAAAATGATATGAGCTCGGCTTCTTGTGCAGTACCTATTTCGGCTTTGCCAGACCAGATGCTCGAAAAAGCATTGGATTGTGCCATTAATGAAGAAGATTACGAAACAGCCTCAGCCATTCGTGATGAGATAGAGCGCCGCAAAGGCAAAAAAAGTGAATAATTAAAGGATATTCTTACGGAATAACAGAAAATTAAGAAGAAAAAGTAACAATAAGAGGAAATGAAAGAAGTTAGATTTTTCTATGTGCCAGATGCGGCTACACAGACAGAACTGCCTCAGGAAGAGGCTACTCATGCACTCAGGGTTTTGCGTATCCAGGCGGGGGACGAATTATTCCTGATGGATGGCAAGGGGGTGTTCTACCGTGCAGAAGTTTCGCTGGCTACCAACAAACGGTGCATCTATGAGGTGAAGGAGGTTATGCCGCAGCAGCCTGCCTGGCGAGGACACGTTCACCTGGCCATTGCTCCGACAAAGATGATGGACCGCATAGAATGGATGGCAGAGAAGGCTACGGAAATCGGCTTCGATGAAATCTCTTTCCTCAACTGCAAGTTCTCTGAACGCAAGGTCATCCGCATCGACCGCATCGACAAGATTGTGGTTTCTGCCGTCAAGCAGAGCCGCAAGGCTTGGAAACCTGTAGTCAACGAACTGCAGAACTTTAAAGATTTTATTACTACTCCCCGCAATGGCAGAAAGTTTATCTGCCATTGTTATGAGGAGATAGAAAAGAAAGACTTTTTTGCCGAGATTTCCAAGTCATGCCCAGCTGATGATTCTGCCGGTGCAGCCCAGGAGGGTGCCGATGACATCACCGTGCTGGTAGGACCTGAGGGCGATTTCTCTATCGATGAGGTGAGACTGGCCCTGGAAAACGGATATGAGAGTGTTTCGCTTGGTACCAGTCGCCTCCGTACGGAAACAGCAGGATTGGTGGCTGTCAACATGTGCCATCTGGCAAGAGCTTTATAATATTTACTAGTGTGATGAAAAGATTGTATAAGAGTTTGATGTTCATGTGCTTGGCAGTCGTATTGGGATTGCTGAGCTCATGCTCGGGCACTGACTATCTCAATGCCATTCCAAAGAAAAGTACTGCGCTCATCTCTGTTGACATGCAGCAGATGGCATCCGGAAAAAGCGATGAAGACAAGGCGGGAATGCTCAAGTCTCTGTTGCACGTTGAAGATGCATCGAAGTGTGGCATCGACATCTCAGAGAAGATATTCCTCTTTGAGAGTGCTGATGGCAACCTCGGACTTTGTGCCAAGGTGAGCGATGAGGGCGATGTAGAAGACTGGCTTGCCTCGCTTGCCAAACAGCATATTGCTACAGAGGTGAAAGAGCGCAAAGGCTTTCATTTCTCTGTATTGAAAGATTCGTGGCTGGTCGGCTTTTCTGATCAGGCACTCCTCGTTATGGGACCAGTTGTAGCCGATGCGCAGGCCCAGCTCCAGCAGCAGATGGTGAAATATCTGAAGGCTGATGAGGGCGAAGGTATCACCGCATCGCCTATGTTCGAACGTCTGGAAACCATCACTTCGCCTATGGCTATGGTGGCTCAGGCTCAGGCGCTGCCGGAGAAGTTCGTAGCTCCATTTACCCTTGGCACGCCTAAGGATACCGACCCTTCGCAGGTAGTAATTGCTGCCGAGATGGACGTGAAAGACGGTATCTTGCAGGTGAAGGGAGAAACCTTCTCCTTTAATAAGGAAATAGATGAGGCCCTGAAGAAGGCGGCTCAAACCTATCGTCCGATTAAAGGCAGCTACGTTAAGTCGATGCCTGCTGATGCCCTGGCGGGTATCTTCATGAACGTAAAGGGCGAGCAGTTCCTGCCGATGATGCAGAGCAACCGCAGTCTTCAGACTCTCCTGATGGGTATCAACCAGGCCATCGATATGGATAATATCATCCGAAGTGTAGATGGAGATATGGCTATCGTGATGCCTTCGCTTACAGATAACAACATGCAGATGACGATGGCTGCTAAACTGTCGCATGCCAAGTGGCTGGGCGATGTTGATTATTGGAAAACTTCATGTCCGGCTGGTGCGAAGATAGCCAATTGGGGAAAGAATGCTTACTTCTATACCGATGGCAAGACCTCGTTCTATTTCGGTGTGACGGATGACAAGCAGTTCTTTAGCGGTAGCGACCAGCTGATGGCGCAATATGCCGTGAAACCAAGTAATCATCCGATAGATGCAAAGATTCAGAAGCTCATCGTAGGTCAGAAACTGGCAATGGTCATCAATCTAGCCAAGAGTTCTGATAGTGACGGCTCGGGCAAGGATGATGCCATCTCTACCGTAACCGGTCTGCTCACCCCAGTCTTCGGAAATCTTACTTCGGTGGTCTATACTTTAAAGGTAAAAAGGTAAAAAGGTAAAAGGGTAAAAAGGTAAAAGGGTAAAAAGGTAAAAAAGACCTTATCCCCCTTGAGCCCCCGTTCCTAGCGATTCCATCGCTAGTCCCCCCAAGTCCTAATTTTAAAGGGAAAAAAGATAAAACATTAAATAAAAGAACAAAGTGGAAAAGATTCAGCTTCATTCCGTTCTCCCACAGGTTTTTGCCCAGCGCAACGACCTGGATTCGGAGATATGGAAGCAGGATGTTACCTTCGAGAAAGGTCATCTTTATCTTATCGAGGCAGAGAGTGGCAGCGGAAAGAGTACTTTCTGCAGCTATGTGCTCGGCTATCGTCACGACTACAGCGGAAGCGTGATGTTCGACAATGATGTTACCGCCAACTATAAGGTGAAAGACTGGGTAGAGATGCGCAAGCGTCACATCAGCCATCTCTTTCAGGAACTCCGTCTCTTCCCTGAGCTTACTGCCCTGGAGAATGTAGAAATTAAGAACAAGATAACCGGATTCAAGACGCGTGAGCAGATTCTTAAATGGTTTGATATGCTCGGTATTGCTGATAAGGTAGATGCCAAAATCGGCAGAATGTCGTTCGGACAGCAGCAGCGTGTGGCAATGATGCGTGCGCTCTGTCAGCCTTTTGACTTCATTCTGGCTGATGAGCCTATCAGTCACCTCGACGACAACAATTCGCGCATCATGGCAGATATCATGATGACCGAAGCGAAGGAGCAGGGGGCTGGCGTCATCGTAACCAGTATAGGTAAACACATGGACTTAAACTATGAACATATATTTAGATTATGAATTTGGTTTGGAAATTATTGCGTCAGCATATCAGCATACCTCAGTTTGCGGGCTTTGCCTTCGCCAATCTCTTCGGTATGCTCATCGTTCTTTTCGGCTTTCAGTTTTATAAAGACGTGCTGCCTGTCTTCACTCAGCAAGACAGTTTCATGAAAGCCGACTACCTCATCATGAGCAAGAAGATAGGTATGGGAAATACCATCAGCGGCCGTTCCAATACCTTCTCGGGTTCAGAAATAGATGAAATCGGTGGTCAGAAGTTTGTAAAGAAGATAGGAAAATTCACCTCTACTGAATATAAGGTTGATGCCCAGATGGGTGTAAACGGCGTGAACGTTCTGAACAGCGAACTCTTCTTCGAGAGTGTGCCTGACGGTTTTGTTGATGTGCCGCTCAAGGACTGGAAATATACACCGGGAACTCAGGAGGTGCCAATCATCCTCCCGCGTACCTATATTAATATGTATAACTTCGGTTTCGCCCAGAGTCATTCGCTCCCTAAAATCAGCGATGGACTGATGGGCATGATCGATTTCAATATCCAGATTCAGGCTGGCGGCAAGAAAGAGCAGTTCAAGGGAAAGGTTATCGGTTTCTCTTCGCGACTCAACACCATCCTCGTTCCTCAGGCATTCATGGACTGGAGCAATCAGGAATTTGCGCCAAACCAGAAGAGCGATCCTAACCGTCTGATTGTGGAGGTGGGCAATCCTGGAGATGAGAATATCACCAAATACCTGGATGATAATGGTTATGAGGTAGAGACAGATAAGCTGGATGCAGAGAAGACTACCTATTTCCTCCGCATGATGGTATCGATGGTGATGATTATCGGTTTGGTTATCTCTGTCTTGAGTTTCTATATTCTGATGCTCAGCATCTATCTGCTGGTTCAGAAGAATTCTTCTAAGTTGGAGAACCTTCTTCTGATAGGTTACAGTCCGAACAATGTAGCAAAACCATATCAGGTGCTCACCATTGCGCTGAATATCGTGGTACTCATTATCGCGTGGATCATCCTCTTCTTCCTTCGCGATTACTACATGGGTTTCATCGAAACTCTCTTCCCTGATATCGACGAGGGCACCATGCTCCCAGCTATCGCCCTAGGTCTGCTTCTGTTCCTGATCGTTTCTATCCTGAACATCGTAGCCATCCGTCGCAAGGTAATGAGCATCTGGCAGCGCAAGGAGTAAGGGAGCCTAGCCAGCCTCGCTCTTAAAGCCAGCAGTAGGGGTAAAGCCAGCCCGTAAGTGAGCCCAGCCTCCGTTCCAAGCGATTCCATCGCCTGTCCTCGAAGATCAGTCCCCCGCCTGTAACCCCCGAAAAAAAAACTATAAGCAACCGCTCGTTATAAATAACAAATTAAAAGAAATCTGCGTTATTTGCTTAACGCAGATTTTTTTTGTGTTATAAAACACATTTTTTCATGCTTTTGTAACAAATAAAAGAGATTTTTTTATTAATTTTGCAACCGATAACAATATAAGAGGGGAAATATCCCGAAGTTTTAATAATTTTATATAATAAAAGGTATGCAGAAAAGATTGCATTTATTAGTGGCTTTGCTGGCCTTTATGGTATCCACAGCAATGGCGCAGATTACTACGTCTGGTGTTAAAGGTTTGATCAAAGCCAATGGTGAAGATGTAATAGGTGCAACTATTACAGTGACTCACGTGCCAACAGGTGCTGTTTATCGTTCAGTGACTAACAGCGTTGGTCGCTTTACTATTCAAGGTATGCGCGCCGGTGGCCCTTACACCGTAGAGATTTCGTACATTGGTTATAAAACCAAGGAAATCAAGAATGTAACTCTCAAACTTGGTGAAATGTCAGACCTTTCAACTCAATTGGAAGAGGATGCACATGCATTAGGCGAAGTGGTTGTTAAGGGTAAGTTGGGCTTGGATGCCAGCAAGACTGGTGCGGCAGCTAGCTATAGTGCCAAGGATATTGCCAATATGCCTTCTATCAGTCATAGCATCGGTGATATCACCCGCATGAATCCTATGGTAAGTGTATCTCAGTCTGGAGCAATGTCTTTTGCAGGTGTAAATAACCGTTATAACAGCTTCCAGGTTGATGGTGCCGTAAACAATGATGTATTCGGTCTTACATCTAATGGTCAGAATGGTGGTCAGGCTGGTGCTCAGCCTATTTCTACTGAGACTATTGATCAGGTACAGGTGAGCGTGGCTCCTTTTGATGTCCGTCAGTCTGGTTTTACAGGTGGTGCCATCAATGCCATCACTAAGTCGGGTACCAATACCTTCCATGGATCTGTATATGGTAATTGGTTGAACAAAGACTTGATTGGTTCTAAGTATACTTTGATGAATGGCAAGGATAGCCAGAAGTATGATGATGAAACAGACTATCGTTATGGTGTAACTCTCGGTGGTCCTATCATCAAGAACAAGTTGTTCTTCTTTGCAAACTACGAGAAATCAAACAAGGAATATCCAAACAACTATGGTTATGGTTCTGATGCTTCAAAGTTAGGAACTGAAGGCTTCAAAATTGCCGATGAAGTGCTTTCTATCTTGAAGGAAAAGGGTTACAACGCTTCATATAATAACCCTAAGAATTATACTAAGAGCGACAAGGCTGGTATCAAACTCGACTGGAACATCAACGACAAGCACAAGGCTACCTTCGGATGGCGCATGGTTAATGCTAAGCAGTTGAACAGCAACAGTACAGCCGGCTATCTGAATGCATCTGATTATCAGTATGATTTCGTGTCAAAGTCTAATACTTTCACTGCTGAATTGAACAGCTCTTTCAGCGAGAAGATAAATAATCAGTTCCAGGCTTCTTATGTATCTGTAAGAGATCATCGTGATCCTAAGGGTATTGCGCCAATGATTCAGATTAAGAATGTTGGTGGTGGTACTCTCTGTCTCGGTACAGAGCGTTCTTCTACAGCAAACTCTCTGAATCAGGACATCTTCAGCTTTACAGATAACCTGAACTGGTATGTGAACAATCATACTCTTACTTTCGGTACTCATGGAGAGTACTACAAGTTTAAGAACCTCTTTATCCAGGATAATTACGGTACTTATTATTTCAATAATTTTGATGATTTCAAAATGTTTGCCAGTGGACAGACTTATGCTGCGTCTGTTGATAAGACAACTGGTGTAACTACATACTACAACACATTGAATCAGTACCGTTACTGTACTGCCAATGTTGCCGTAACCGGTGACCCTCGCTGGGCTCCTGAGTTTGCTGCTGGTCAGATTGGTTTCTATGCACAGGATAAGTTTAATGTTACTCCTAATTTTGAGTTGACATATGGCTTGCGTATGGATATCCCATTGTTCTTTGATACTCCTACTGAGAATGCTGAGTTCAATGCTTCTGCTGCTAAGCAGGGATGGAATGTTGTTACCAACCATAAGTTGAGCAGCACTCCAATGTGGTCTCCACGTGTAGGTTTCCGCTGGAATATCGAGAAAGAGCATAATATGATTCTCCGTGGTGGTGCAGGTATTTTTACCGGTCGTATCCCATTCGTATGGTTGAGCAACAACTTTACAAATACTGGTATCCAGACTTCTGTATATAATGTATATGGTTCTACTGGTCTTAAGGAGGGTAAGCAGAATACGGGTAAACTCAGTGACGTTAGTCTTATTGTTGATCCTTACAAGCAGAGTGAGAATACTGATAAGTTGGGTACATCTAATCAGGCTATTAATGTATTCGATAAGGACTTCAAGTTTACTCAGAACTTGCGTCTTGACCTTGCTCTTGATTTTACATTGGCTGGTATTGACTTCACTTTGGAAGGTGTCTTCTCAAAGAACTTGAACGATATTTATTATAAGGATTTGACCCGTACTGAGGCTGGTAAGACATTAGGTGAGACCTATGAGTCTTTGTCTTTTGACAATCGTCCGATGTTCGCAAAGATTACAAGTACAGAAGATGCTAACTTGAAGAAGTTTACTAATGTATATATGCTTGATAACACCAGCAAGGGATACAGTTATAATCTGTCTTTGTCTGCTGTTAAGCGCTTCGACTTTGGCTTGGATTTGGCAGCATCTTACACTTATTCACGCTCAAAGTCTGTTAACTGCGGTACATCTTCAGTAGCTCAGTCAAATTATAATTACAATTATACATATCAGAATCCTAACTCCCCTGAGCTCGGTTTCACAGCATTCAATGTGCCTCACCAGATCAAGGCTTCTGCCTTCTATCATAAGGATTACGCCGAGCACTGGAATACTACAGTAGGTCTTATCTATACAGGAACTTCTGGTTCACCTTATAGCTTGTATTATTATGGTGACTTGAACCAGGATGGTTCTAATGGTAACGATCTGATGTTTATCCCAACAGATGAGCAGATTGATAAGATGCAGTTTAAGGCTAACAAGAACTATACTGCTGATGAGCAGAAAGAAAACTTCAGAGAGTGGATTGCCAATGATGGCTATATGAGCAAGCATCGCGGTGAATACTTCAAGCGTTATGCTGATAATTTGCCATTCGAGAGTCACTTCGACTTCCATCTTGCTCAGACCTATAAGTTCAAGGTTGGTGCTCAGGTTCATTCTGTAGAATTATCATTCGATGTATTGAATGTGGGTAACATGTTTAATAAGAAGTGGGGTCGCTATACATCAACAGGTACTGCTAAATATTACTCTCCTGTTACCTATAGTGGTAACGGCCAGTTCCAGTTCCTGCACCCAGGTAATTACGAAATGCGTTCTTATGACGACTATTATAGCCGCTGGCGTGGTCAGCTTGGTTTGAAGTATACATTCTAAGTATTAGTCCATAAGTACAGTTATATTTAGGGGATGTGCTTCTGTTTGGCAGCACATCCCCTCTTTGATTTCAAATAAAACTGATCATGATGAAAAAAATATTATTATTATTGTTTTCTTTCCTGGCTCCCTTTTCTATAAGCCTGGCACAGGAACATCGTACCGTGATAATTTCCTTAGACGGATGCCGTTGGGATTACCCCGAGATGTATGATACGCCTTTTCTGGATCATCTGGCAAAGGATGGAGTAAAAGCTATCATGCAACCTTCTTTTCCATCCGTTACGTTTCCTAACCATTATACGCTGGCAACGGGGCTTGTACCTGACCATCATGGAATTATAGCCAACAAATTTCTCGATAAAAAGAGTGGACTGGTGTTCAGCTTAGGTGATAAGACAACAAAAATGGATCCCCGCTTCTGGGGAGGCGAGCCTGTTTGGATTACCGCAAAGCGTCAGGGTAAGCGGGTAGGTGTGGTTTATTGGCCAGGCTCAGATGTAGCCATACAAGGCACTTATCCTGATATCTATTATAATTACGAACAGAAGCCATTGCTGACTTATGTTGAGCGAATAGCAGAAATAGAGCGTATGCTCAAAATGCCAGAAGATAAACGCCCACAACTTATCATGGCTTATTTTGACGAGCCTGATCATTCCGGTCATACTTATGGTCCTGAGAGCAGGCAAACCCGTATGCAAGTAGAGACTTTAGATTGCCTTCTCGGACAGTTATGGAAAGATATCCAGAAAATGCCTGATGGTAAAAATGTGAACCTGATTGTGACAGCAGACCATGGTATGGACCGTAACTCCAATGAGCGTATCATTAATTTGGCCCATTATTTGGATAAGTCTTGGTACAAAAACATAGCGATGGGATTCCCTACGATGATTTATACCAATAAGGGATGTGAGAATAAAATACTGAAAGCTCTTTCTAAGGTACCTCATATTAGAGCATGGCGTAAATCTGAAATGCCTGCCTATTTGAATTATGGTACCAATGAGAACATTGCTGACATTGTTGTTACTACAGACATAGGTTGGGTACCTAGTGATAAGGATACGGTCTTAGCTGGAAATCATGGTTTTGATCCAACTTATAGCGACATGCATGTTCTGTTCCGTGCAGCTGGTCCTGATTTTAAAAAAGGATATGTTAAGGATAAGGTCTTTAAAAATGTGGATGTTTATCCATTGCTTAATTATCTTCTTTCAATCAAGCCTGCTGCCAATGAAGGAAAATTGTCAGAGGTTAAAGATTTGTTGAAGTAAGTTTAATGCAAGGGGCAGAGTTCCCATTAGTATAATTCTATCGCGATGCACTTCTCTTTCTCGAGGGAAGTGCATCCTTTTTTTCGTTTATTTGCATATTTTTGGTATAAAACATCATATTTCTCTGTTTTTCGCTTGCCATTTCAAAAGTTTTAGTTATATTTGCAGCAAAATCAGTTTTAGGAGGGGGTGAAGCACATGGTACGAGGTGCGCGGTTCTCTCTTTATTTATTCACAAAAGAATCTAAACAATATGCAGAAAAGATTGCAACTACTTCTGGCTTTGCTCGCCTTCGTGGTGACTTCGGCAATGGCTCAGATTACCACTTCGGGCATCAGTGGTAAGATTTCTTCCAATGGCGAAACCGTTATTGGAGCTACGGTTACTGCTACACACCAGCCATCTGGTACTATGTATCGTGCTGTAACAAATGTAGATGGTCGCTATACTATTCAGGGTATGCGTCCAGGTGGTCCTTACAAGGTAAGTATCTCTTATATCGGATATAAGGACAAGGTTTTCAACAATGTCAGTCTGAACTTGGGTGAAAGCCAGAATCTCTCTTGCTCTCTTCAGGAAGATGCCAAGCAGCTTCAGGAGGTTGTTGTTTCGGGTAAGGCTGGTCTGAATGGTACGAAGACCGGTGCGGCCATGAGTATCAATGCTCAGCAGATAGCTGATATGCCTTCTATCTCGCACAGTATTGCGGACGTGGCTCGCCTGAATCCACAGCTTACTACAAACGGACAGTCTGGTTCTATGTCATTTGCCGGTATGAACAACCGTTATAATTCATTCCAGATTGATGGTGTGATGAATAACGACGTGTTCGGTCTTACTGCTAATGGCAGTAATGGTGGTCAGGCAGGATCTCAGCCTGTTTCTATGGAGACTATTGACCAGATTCAGGTAAATATCGCTCCTTTCGATGTTCGCCAGGGTGGTTTTACCGGTGGTGCCATCAACGCGGTAACCAAGAGCGGTACCAATGAATTCCATGGAAGTGGCTATTTCTATGGGAACAACCAGGATTTGGTAGGTCGTCATTATAAGAATATGGACGGTACCTATGCTCAGCCTTATGATGATGAGAAGGAAACTTTGTTCGGATTTACGCTCGGTGGTCCAATCATCAAGAACAAACTCTTCTTCTTCGCAAACTATGAGAATTCAGAAAAGTCGTACCCAACTCAGTATACCATTGATTCTCCAGATGTTAAGTTTGATTCAGATCTGGCTAAAAACCTGATGTCTAAGATTTATGACTTGGCTAATCGTCAGGGGTATGATTATGCAACTTCATGGGCAGATAAGGATAAGAACGTGAAGAGCCAGAAAGCTGGTTTGAAGTTAGATTGGAACATCAACGAGTTCAATAAGTTCTCTGTTCGTTGGAGCTATGTAGATGCTAAGCAGACGCTCGGCCTGGGTGGTATTGCTACATTGAATACTACCGACCACTTGTATGATTTCACATCTAAGACTCATTCTTTCGCAGCAGAGTTACAGAGCCGCATCTCTCCAAACCTGAGCAATGAGGCACGTGTATCTTATGTACGAGTTCGTGATGCGCGTACTTCTGGTCAGCCAGCTCCATCTATCACTATTTACAAGGTAGGAAATGGTACCGTGAATATCGGTAATGAATATTCTTCTATGGCTAATGGATTGAATCAGGATATCTATACGCTCGAAGATAACTTTACATGGTTCAAGGGTAATCATACGCTGACATTCGGTACACATAACGAGCTTTATAAGTTCTCTAATCTCTTCATCCAGAATCTCTATGGATGCTATTATTTTGATACTCCAGACGATTTCCTGAATTATTACAATGGTTGTGGAGCTGATGGCTTGGGAGGTGATGGTAAGTATATCAAGAACTTCTACTTCAAGCAGGCTAATGTTGAGGTGACCGGTAATCCTCGATGGGCACCTGAGTTTAGTGCAGCTCAGCTGGGCTTCTATGTACAGGACAAGTGGGATGTAACTGACAGTTTCCAGCTTACCTATGGTCTCCGTATGGATATGCCTCTGTTCTTTGATACTCCAGCCGAGAATGCTAAATTCAATGAGTGGGCAGCAGCTAAGGGATATGGTTTCAAGACCAATCAGAAACTTTCCAGTACGCCTATGTGGAGCCCTCGTGTAGGTTTCCGTTGGGACATTGAGAAGAACCGCAAATATATCCTTCGTGGAGGTATCGGTGTATTCACTGGTCGTATTCCTTTCGTCTGGTTGAGCAACAACTTTACGAATACTGGTGTGCAGACATCTTCTTACTCTGCAAAAAATAATTCTGCTGTGCAGCTCATCATGGATCCTAACAAGCAGACTCTGAATGCAGATAATCTGAAGGCTACGGGTAGTCAGGAAATCAATGTATTTGATAAGGACTTCAAGTTTACTCAGACCATGCGTGTTAACCTTGGTTTTGATTTCAATCTCCTGGGTATCGACTGGACTGCTGAGGGTATCTTCAGCAAGAGTCTGAATGATGTTTATTACAAGAACTTGGCTTATGAGGAGTCGGGTAAGACCTTGTCTCAGACCTCTTACATGAACTGGGATAACCGTCCTCTTTATACAAAGGTGGCAGATGCTAAGTCGTTTACCAACATCTATGCAATGTATAATACCAGCAAGGGCTACAGCTACAGCCTGTCTTTGTCTGCAGCTAAGCACTTTGCCTTCGGTCTCGACCTGAATGCATCTTATACATTCACTCACTCTGAGTCGGTAAGCAGTATGACATCATCTGTTGCTCAGAGCAACTGGCGTAATACGCATACTTATCGCTTCTCGAACAACCCAGAGTTGGCTAATAGTGGTTATAATGTGCCTCATACCGTAAAGGCTTCTGCTTTCTATCACTTCAACTGGGGAACCAACAAGTTGTTTACCACTACAGTAGGTCTTATCTACCAGGGTCAAAGCGGTTCTCCTTACTCTCTCGTTTATAGTGGAGATGTCAACGGAGATAATGGTACAAGTAATGACTTGATTTTCATCCCTACAGATGCGCAGGTAGACCAAATGCAGTTCTTGGGTACTGATGCTTATACTGCTGAGCAGCAGCGTGCTAATTTGAAGCAGTGGCTTGCTACTACTCGTTATGTGAAGGATCATCGTGGTGAGTACTTCGAGCGTTATGGTGATAACTTGCCATTCGAGAGTCATTTCGACTTCCACTTCGGTCAGAAGTTTGGCATCCGTACAGGCAAGTATGTACATGCTTTGGAACTGACTTTGGATATCATGAACGTGGCTAACCTCCTGAACAAGGATTGGGGCCGTACCTTCAGTAGTGGTTATAACAGCGAGATTATTTCTCCTATCACGTACAAGGGGGATGGTGTATTCCAGTTCGCTAACCCATCAGATATGCCTCTCAAGTATCCTAGCTCATACTACAGCCGCTGGCGTGGTCAGATTGGTTTGAAGTATACATTCTAACAACATATATTGTCTTTTCTGACAACCTATCATTAATATAAAAAGATGGTGAATCATAAGTAAATGATTCACCATCTTTTTGGTTTTATAAGAACAAGTCTTTCTTTGGCATCTTTGCCATATATTTCTTCCTGAGTTTCTCGAAGAAAGCCATTGTGTCGTTAGAGAAACCATGGCCCTTCCATGTAGATGTGTTCGTGATGAGAATCCAGCATTGGTTATCCGGATATTTCAGAACGATAGCTGATGTGCCTGCCAGCGAACCTGTACGAATCCATGGCTTGTTGCTCTTTGGCGTATAGTTCCAACCGATAGAGTATTGGTGGTCAGCCTGCTCGCGCGTCATAAACTCGATGCTCTTCTTGCTGAGGATATCCTTGACATGTGGCAAACCATCGATGCTGGCAATAAAGCGGCTCAACTCTGCAGTCGAACCACACCAGGCACCTGCACCTGAAAGGCGAGGGAGGTCGGTATCGCCGTAGCATTTCTCTACCAGTCGTCCACTGTTGTTGTATTCATACACAGGGATGCTGCCCTGGTGCATGTAGTACTTCGTCTCGTTAGGGCGGCGGTCCTTTAAGTAAGTTCCCGCAATATGCATGTCGTAGCAGCCGGCTGGGTGGAGCACATACTTCTGCATGAAGTTTTCATATTTCATTCCGCTCTTCTTCTCGATAATCATGGAGAGAATCATGTAGCCCAGATTGCTGTAGCATTTGCCTTCGCCAGGAGTATAACCCAAGTGGCGCTTCAAGAGAATCTTGAGCAGGGTAGGGTGATCTGGAGGCGTAGTGAGATGGTTCTGCATCATGATGTAGCGGGTGGAAGATACCGGGTCGCCGGCATAATTGTTGAAACCCGCCTGATGGCGCAGCAGTTGTTCTACGGTAATGTCGTAATATCGCTTGTCCTTGATGCTGTTGTTATAAACGGTATCGCGCAGGATTCCCTTTCCGCCAAACACCTTTTCGTTCAGCTTGAGTTTCTTCATCTCCTGCAACTTCATGATACCTACGGCTGTAATCAGTTTCGATACGGAGGCAAAGCGCATCAGCATGTTAGGTTCCATCCTGGTGCCCCGCTCCTTATCCGCCATTCCGAATCCGCGGGCATAGAGTAGCGAGTCGTTGCGAGTGATGACGAGTTGGGCTCCATTGATTTCCCATCTCTTGAGATACCTTTCTATCACCGAGTCCATCTCATGATATTCCTTCCCCTCTGTCAGGGCATTTGAGATGGAATCGTTGATATGAACCTTAGGGAGCGAATCTGCCGCCTTGTTCTTGTCTGATGCTGATGTACAGCGAGATACACAGCTGTGTGTAGTCCATCCTACGATTGCTGTAAAGGTAAGCAATATGATTGCTATGCGTTTTTTTCTTAGTCGTCGTGCCATTTTATTTATTTTTTCATGTGCAAAGATAATGCAATCTTCTCAAAAAACAAAACATTGAAAATATATTTAAATTTATTTTGTATTGTCTCTGAATTATCGTACCTTTGTACCCGCATATAAAGTAAAACAATGAAGAAGATTATAAAAAAGGTATTAAGATCCATATTCTATATTGTAGTCATGTCGGTTCTGGCATTCCTCCCCGACTTCTGGCTTTGGCATATCGGGGTGAGTGAGTGGCCTTTGCCGCTAGCCATCTTATGGTGGGTTCCCTCGTTGTTGCTCGTTCTTGCCGAGGTGGGCTTGCAGATGGGATTCTTCCACAAGTTGTCAGTCCGTGTACTCTTTACCACGATACTTTTCTCGGCATTTCCTAAGGTTGTCTTCATCCTGTTCGATGCATTCCTACCTTGGTTCTTTGCTCTGATTCCTGCTTTGGGTGTGATTGGCTGGTTTGCCTTTGGTTTTATCGAGGGATGGAAGCGTTTGGAACTCAAACACATCACCTTTACCTCGCCCGATTTACCTCCTTATTTTGATGGTTACCGTCTGGTACAGATTACCGACTTTCATCTCGGTTCGTTTCCTCCCGGCAATGATTTCGTGCAGAAGGTGGTGGATGCGGCCAACAATGAAGAACCCGATATGATTCTCTTTACGGGCGACCTGGTCAATAACCAAGCCAGCGAAGTGGAGCCTTATCTGGAGACGCTGGCTCAGCTTCATGCGTCAGATGGCATCTATTCTATCTGGGGAAATCATGATTATTGTGAATATGGCAACAATCATTCTATCGGCGCTTTGAAGAGAAACCGCCGTATGCTCTATGGTTATCAGGAAAGTCTGGGGTGGCATCAGCTGATGAACGAACATCATGTGGTGAGTCATGGTATGGCATCTATCGCTGTAATAGGCGTAGAGAATCCCGGTCAGCCTCCTTTCACCAATCGCAGTAATCTGAAGAAAGCGATGAAGGGGTTGAATCCAGATATGTTTAAAATCCTCTTGAGTCATGATCCTCACCATTGGCGCAGAGAAGTAGTTGGTAAGAAGATACAACTTACTCTGGCGGGACATACGCATGCCGGACAATTGAAAATAGGTAAATGGACGCCTGCCCGTATGGCTTTCAAAGAGTGGGGCGGAGCTTACCGCATTGGTGAGCAGATGCTCTATGTATCATCGGGTATTGGTGGTTCTTTCCCTTTCCGCCTAGGCGCATGGCCTGAACTGACAGTTATTACGCTGAAACGTGATTTATAGTTCTTAAAGATAACAAAACTGGTGTTTAAGTGTTAAAATACAGTTAAATATTAGCAGTTTGAACCATTGTGATGAAAAAAACGTGTTAAAAATTTGGTGGTTCGAATAAATGTTGTACCTTTGCACTAGTTTTCGCATATATTTGGGCAAATGGGGGGTGTCGTGAGATTGTACTCCATTTGTTTTTTGAAGCAAGGCGAAAATACTTCACATCAGAAGTAGCTGTTCACATTTTAATTTTACATTTAACATTGAAAACAATGAAGATTCCTGTAGAAGAACAATATAAATACGTAAAACTTACTCTCCCGGATGGAAGCAAGGCTGAAGGTCAGGCTGTCTTGTTGCATGCTTGTTGTGCACCTTGTTCGGGGGCTATCGTAGAATGTATGCTTCGTAATGGTATGAAGCCTACTGTATATTTCAGTAACAGCAATATCTATCCTCAGCAGGAGTATGATGTACGCAAACATGAACTGAAACGATTCCTGGAAGCCCAGAATGTACCTTATGTAGAGGATGAGTATAACCATCAGGAATGGCTTTCTGTTATCAAGGGCTTAGAAGATGAGCCCGAGCGTGGCAGCCGTTGTTCTGTCTGCTTTCAGTTCCGCCTCTCTCATGCAGCCAAGTATGCGCAGGAGCATGGATTTCACCTTCTTACTACCACGTTGGCATCTTCGCGCTGGAAGAATATCAGGCAGATAGATACTGCCGGTCATCTTGCCGTTGAGGCTTATCCTGATGTAGAATGGTGGGATATGAATTGGCGGAAGGGCGGTTTGCAGAATCGCCGAGGTGAACTCTTGAGAATCAATGAATTCTATAATCAGTTATATTGTGGTTGCGAATTCAGTATGAGATAAAAGAAAAAGCCCAGGGCGCATGCCCTGGGCTTTTAGTTTATGTGATATCTGTGTGAATCTGTGAATTCTGTAACGCTTAAGAAAGACCTGTAATCTCACCATTTACCACGTCGATGCGCTCAGCCTGTGGGCTCTTTGGCAAACCTGGCATACGCATGATAGGACCAGCGATGACTACAATCATCTCGGCACCCATATTTACGGTGATGTCGCGAACGTGGAGTTCGAAACCTTCTGTAGGACCGTATGCCTTGGCATCGGTAGAGAAACTGTACTGAGTCTTGGCAATACAGATAGGGAACTTTTCTGCACCCAGCTTCTTTATCTCTTCAATCATCGCCTTGGCAGAATCGCTCAAAGTTACGCTGCCTGCTCCGTAAAGATTGAATGAAACCTTTTCTATCTTCTCCTCAACGGTATCGTTATCATCGTAAGCAAAATAGAGAGGGGCTGATGGACGCTCATCGATGGTCTTCACTACGAGGTTGGCAAGTTCAATAGCACCGTTTCCGCCTTCGGCAAAGGCGCTGTTTACGGCGAAACCGCAACCCATTTCCTCGCAATGCTTGCGCAATACTTCAATCTCTTCAGCTGTATCGGTAGCAAACTTGTTGAATGCAATCACTACAGTCTGACCAAAGCTCTGCAGGTTCTTTACGTGCTTGTCGAGATTCCAGTAACCGGCTTCCATACCTGCAATGTTTGGTTTCTTGATATCTTCCAGAGCCACACCACCATGCATCTTCAACGCCTGGAGGGTAACAACGAGTACGGTGAGGTCTGGTTGTAAACCTGTCTTGCGGCATTTGATGTCATAGAACTTCTCTGCACCGAGATCAGCACCGAATCCTGCCTCTGTAATGGCATAGTCGCCATACTCAAGAGCGGCAGCTGTAGCCATGACAGAGTTGCAGCCATGAGCAATGTTGGCAAAAGGACCGCAATGAACAAATGCCGGTGTTCCCTCTGTTGTCTGAACCAGATTTGGTTTCAATGCATCAAGAAGGAGAGCAACAATACTGCCACCTACACCCATATCCTTTACGGTAAATGGCTTGTCGTCCTCGGTGATGCCCAGGAGGATGTTATCGATACGGCGACGAAGATCATCGATGCTTGTTGCGAAACACATGATAGCCATAATCTCAGAAGCTGGCGTAATATCGAAACCAGACTCTGTCTCGATGCCGTTCTTATCTCCTATACCGGTGATGATGCGGCGCAAACCTCTATCGTTCACATCCATGACGCGACGCCAAAGAATCTTCTTGAGTTTGAAACCCTCTGCTTCGTGCTGGAAACGGTAATTGTCCAGAAGGGCAGAGATCATGTTGTTGGCTTCTGTGATGGCATGGAAATCGCCGGTGAAGTGGAGGTTGATCTTATCCATTGGTACGAGCTGGGCATAACCGCCACCTGCTGCGCCACCCTTCATGCCAAAGCATGGACCGAGAGATGGTTCGCGCAAGGCTACGACTGACTTCTTGCCAATCTTCTGCATGCCCAATGCGAGACCTACAGATACCGTAGTCTTACCATTACCAGCCTTTGTAGGACTGATAGCTGTAACAAGGATGAGATGATGATTCTTAAACTTGTTGGTGTCAATCTTGTCCGTAGTAATCTTAGCGATGTAACGGCCGTAGTTTTCCACTTGGTCTTCATGGATTCCAAGTTCTGCTGCCACTTCATTGATAGGGCGCATTTTTACTGATTTAGCTATTTCAATATCTGTCAACATAAAAAGTAATGTTTTGTATTTTGAGTGCAAAGGTACGGAAAAGAATTCATATAAATGCATAGGAATGTATAAAAAAACAAAATAAAATATCCTTCTTCTTTAAAAGCCACCAAGGCAGACCGCCCATTTCCAAATGACGAAGTTTAAAAAAGGTAAATTATAGGGTTTTGTCGTGTGAATGTAGTACCTTTGCAAGCGAATTTATATTTTATAGTACGTATGAACAAGTCTTTAGCATTAGCTCATTTTCAGACGAGCTTTCAGTTTATCACGCATCAGAACGAGCGCTTCTCTTATCTCGAAGGAGCCTATCTGGCACTTATCGGAGGATGTGATTGGGTTCAGCTTCGCATGAAAGGTGCTACCGATGAAGAGGTTGAGCCTATAGCCCGTAAGTTAAAGTTGGCTTGCGAGGGTGTCGGTGCAACTTTTATCCTCGATGACCGTGTAGAACTCGTGAAGAAGTTACAGATAGATGGTGTGCATCTTGGAAAGAATGATATGCCGGTTGATGAGGCCCGTAAGTTCCTGGGTGATGAATTCATTATCGGAGGAACAGCCAATACATTTGATGATATTCGCCGTTTGCATGAACAGGGGGCTGACTATATCGGTTGTGGTCCGTTCCGCTATACTACTACCAAGGAGAAACTCTCTCCGGTGTTGGGTATAGAAGGTTATCGCCAGATTATTGAGCAGATGAGGGAGCATGAAATCTCTCTGCCTATGGTAGCCATTGGAGGTTTGACCCCAGACGATATAGATCCGCTTGCAGAATTGGGCATCGGTGTGGCAATGAGCGGTACCATCCTGAATGCGGAGAACCCTGTTACCATGACACGTCAGATTCATGACAAGTGTTTCGGATTATTCATGGAAAATCTCAATCATTTTTTTGAGAATCAGTAGAATGATACTCATAAATGATGATTTTGCATAGAAAAGAGAAGAAAGTTTCGGTTTTCTTCTCTTTTCTCATTTTATTGTTGTAACTTTGCATCCGCATTGCAAAACTGTTGCAAGCCAATTACAAATAATGAATTTAAAAGACATGAAATTAATAGTGGGAATTAACTTAGGAAATATAGGAAAAACAGATGCTGTCGGAAAGAACGAGAACATCATGATATACGCACCTTCAGATAAAGGTGCTTAAAAACCCGGGCACAAACGTGTTCGGGCTTTTTTTATTTTACTATATATAATAGGTGTAAAACCAACTCAAAATAGATAGTGTGTGCAAAATATATAATTATTAACTTTATAAAAAAAAGGTATTAAAATGATGAAAACAGAATGGAGAGGTTTCAAAGGAAACATGTGGCAGAGTGAAGTGAATCTTCGTGATTTCATTCAGAACAACTACACTTGTTATGACGGCGATGAGTCGTTCCTTGCAGAACCAACTCAGGCAACTAACACCCTTTGGGGTATGTTGAAGGAACTCCAGAAGGAGGAGCGCGCCAAGGGTGGTGTGCTTGATATGGAAACAGAAATCGTTTCAGGATTGACAGCTTATGGTGCTGCCTATATTGGTGAGGGTACCAAGGATTTGGAGAAAGTGGTAGGTCTTCAGACTGATAAACCTCTGAAGCGTGCCTTCATGCCATATGGTGGTATCAAGATGGCGGAGCAGGCTTGTACTACATACGGCTATCAGCCATCAGAGAAGCTCCACGAAATCTTCCACAAGTATTGCAAAACTCATAATGATGGCGTATTCGATGCTTATACTCCAGAGATGAAGCTCGTTCGCCATAACCACATTCTTACCGGTCTTCCTGATACTTACGGTCGTGGACGTATCGTAGGTGACTATCGTCGTGTGGCGCTCTATGGTATCGACTTCCTCATCGAGGAGAAGAAGAACGACCTCGCTAACATGGGCGACCGTGAGATGATTGACGACGTTATCCGTCTTCGTGAAGAGGTTGCTATGCAGATCAAGGCGCTCAAGGGCTTGAAGGAGATGGCTCAGTTGTATGGCTACGATATCAGCCAGCCAGCTAAGAACGCTCGCGAGGCTGTTCAGTGGTTGTACTTCGGTTACCTCGGAGCAGTAAAGACTCAGAATGGTGCTGCGATGTCTGTAGGTCGTATTTCTACATTCCTCGACATCTATATCCAGCGCGACTTGAACGAGGGTACTCTTACAGAGGATGAGGCTCAGGAGCTTATCGACCACTTGGTTATGAAGTTCCGTATGGTTAAGTTCGCCCGTATCCCTTCATACAACGAGCTCTTTACTGGTGACCCAGTTTGGGCTACTCTCGAGGTAGGTGGTATGGGTCAGGATGGCCGCTCAATGGTTACCAAGAACGACTTCCGTTTCCTCCACACATTGGAGAACATGGGTCCTTCACCAGAGCCAAACTTGACTGTACTCTATAGCTCTCGCTTGCCAAAGGCATTCAAGCACTACGCTTCTCTGATTTCTGTAAAGACAAGTTCTATCCAGTATGAGAACGATGACGTAATGCGCCCAGTTTGGGGTGACGACTATAGCATCTGCTGCTGTGTATCTGCTACACAGACAGGTAAGGAGATGCAGTTCTTCGGTGCACGTGCCAACTTGGCTAAGTGCTTGACCTACGCTGTATCTGGCGGTGTTGATTCAAAGACACGCGAGCAGTGCGGTCCTAAGTATCGCGCCGTTGAGGGTGATGTATTGACATACGAGGAGTTCATGCCACGTTTCATGGATATGATGGACTGGTTGGCTGGCGTTTATGTGAAGACATTGAACCTCATCCACTACATGCACGATAAGTACTTCTACGAGGCAGCAGAGTTGGCGCTCATCGATACAGATGTTCGTCGTACTTTCGCTACAGGTATCGCTGGTTTCAGCCACGTGGTTGACTCTATCTCAGCTATCAAGTATGCCAAGGTAAACATCGTCCGTGATGAGACCGGTTTCCCTCTCAGCTTCAAGACCGAGGGTGACTTCCCACGTTATGGTAACGATGATGAGCGTGCTGATGAGATTGCAGTTTGGTTGCTCAAGACCTTCATGAACATGATCAAGAAGCATCATACATACCGCAATTCTGAGCCTACTACATCTATCCTGACTATCACATCAAATGTAGTATACGGTAAGTACACCAGCAACATGCCTGATGGTCGTCCTGCCGGTGCTCCTTTGGCTCCAGGTGCTAACCCATCTTACGGTGCAGAGAAGAATGGTCTCTTGGCTTCATTGAACTCAGTTGCTAAGTTGCCATACGAGTATGCCCTCGATGGTATCTCTAATACTCAGACCATCAGTCCAGGTGCCCTCGGACACAACGACGAGGAGCGTGCCCAGACATTGGTAGGTGTATTGGATGGTTACTTCAACCAGGGTTCTCACCACCTGAACGTGAACGTATTCGGTATCGACAAGCTCAAGGATGCGATGGAGCACCCAGAGAAGGAAGAGTACCAGAACTTCACCATCCGTGTAAGTGGTTACGCTGTTAAGTTCATCGACTTGACACGTGAGCAGCAGCTCGACGTTATCGCTCGTCAGGCTCACGAGAGACTCTAAGGAAGTGAAGAATGAAGAGGGAAGAGTGAAGAATTCTCTTGTCTCTTTGTAACATATAGATTGCCCGCTAGATTTTCTTTTCGAGGATATTTAGCGGGCATTTTAGCTTATTTAACTGCAAAATTGAGCAAGCTATTGATAATTTTACTATCTTTGCGGTATGAAATTGAATATAGAACAAAAAACAACTCTTTGGAGTGAAGGAGGAAAGTTTTGCCTGGATTTAGCCAAACTTATATTTGGTGGTATCATCTTGGCAAGTATTATGAAAAAGGATATAGATACAGGGAAACTTTTAGTTTTTGGTGCTCTCATAACACTGTTTCTTGCTGTATTTGGATTCTTTTTAATATTAATGTCTAAAGATAAAAATAAGAAAGGAAAATAAATATGGAACTATTAGTGTTTATGGGATTTTTTGCTCTGCTTGCTGGTGTTTTTACCCTATGGGCTTACAATGATTATCGTAAAATGTAGGCTTAATTGGGCTTCTTGTTTTTAATCATTTCTAAAAAGATAAAATAATTATGGGTGTATTTGTTTTTTTGGGTGTAATAGCCTTATTTATGAGTCTTTTTGCATTGTGGGGAGTATATGATCTTCGAAAGAATGCATAAGGGTTTTGTTCACAGCATAGAGAGCTTTGGTTCAGTTGATGGACCAGGCATCAGATTTTTGATCTTCCTGCAGGGGTGTCCGATGCGCTGCCAGTTCTGCCATAACCCGGATTCATGGAAGATGGGAGTGGGAGAGGAATGGAGTGCCGATGACCTACTGGATAAGGCAGAGAGATTCAAGAGTTATTGGGGAGACAAGGGTGGCATCACCGTAAGTGGTGGAGAAGCCCTGATGCAGATAGACTTTCTCATCGAACTTTTCGAGAAAGCCCATCAGCGTGGCATCAACACCTGTCTTGACACCTCGGCTCAACCATTTAGGAAAGAAGGAAAATTCTTCGAGAAATTTGAGCGTCTGATGGCCGTTACTGATACTGTTCTTCTTGATATCAAACATATCAACGATGAAGAGCATCATAAACTCACCCGCCATTCTAATGTAAACATACTGGATTGTGCACGATATTTAAGCGAGATACACAAACCAGTATGGATTCGTCACGTCCTGATTCCAGGTATTACCGACAAGGATGAATACCTCTATCAGCTGCGCGATTTTCTCTCAACACTCTCAAACATTGAGCAAATAGATGTCTTACCTTATCATACGATGGGTATCTACAAGTATGAGAAACTAGGTATTGCCTACCCGCTGGAAGGCATAGATCCTCCTACTAGTGATCGCATTGCTCATGCAGAAACAATCTTGCAAGAGGCACTTTAGCCTCTTGCAAGACTGCTTAGATGAGCATCTAGCGAGCTGGTGAGACGGGCTTTGATGATAGGCTTCGTGATGTAGTCGTTTACTCCAAGCTCGTAGCATTCATCCACATTATCCTTGTTGCTTAACAGGGAAACCACGATGATGACCATTTCACTTTTCGAGTATTTAGAGCGTACATGGTCTATTACGTCCCACCCATTTACATGTGGCATCATCAAGTCGAGCAGTATCACGTCCGGCTTGAATGAGTCAATCAGTTCAATGGCTTCTTTTCCGCCATTTGCAGTTTTCACGTCGATGTCAAAGTCCTTTATCATTTCAGAGATAGTTTTGATATTTTCTGAAATATCATCGACGATTAGCACTTTGTTCTTTTCCATTTTTCACTGGTTTATTATATAGGTTCTTTCCGATCTTGAAGATCTAGTTTCTTGGCTTGTGAATGCCGTAGATGTCGCACATGAATCCTTTATCAGTGATTAGATTGTTCATGTTGATACTGTCGAACATCTTGTGATGAGTACCGATTACCACAATCTGATACTCTTTTTCCAGAACTTTAGGATCATCTGTCACCTTGATGTTATATTCTTCTTTTACTTCCTTTGCGTCTACCAATGGATCGTAGAGTGTGGTTTTGTAACCTGCTCCTACCAGGTTGATATAGAGATCGGCTACTTTTGTGTTTCTGATATCATCGCTGTCTGGCTTGAACGAGAAGCCGAGAATCAGCACGTTGGTCTCTGGCGCCTTGAACTTCCTGCTTTCAGATGCATTCTTTATTTTTCCTGCCATCCATACCGCCATCTGCTCGTTAACCTCGCGGGCTGTAGAGAGCAGCGATGGCACTACGTCTACCTCTTGTGCCTTGTTGATCAGATAGTATGGGTCTACTGCGATGCAGTGGCCGCCAACGAGTCCTGGAGTAGCAGGTACAAAGTTCCATTTTGTGCTTGCCGCCGCTGTTACGTCTTCAATGTTGATGTTCATCTTGTCGAAGATCTTTTCCATCTCGTTGAAGAAGGCTATCTGCACGTCTCTCTGGCAGTTCTCCATCAGTTTGCATGCCTCTGCTATCCTGATGCTCTTTGCCTTGTAGGTGCCATGGGTAAGTACTGAAGCATAGAGACTGTCGATGATAGCTGCTGCTTCGGGTGTAGAACCGCTGGTAACCTTTACGATGTTCTCGATGGTATGAACCGTATCGCCCGGGTTGATGCGCTCTGGCGAGAAGCCTACAAAGAAACTCTGGTTCAACTTCAATCCTGATGTAGATGCCAGTAATGGGGCGCAAACCTCTTCTGTCAGACCTGGGTAAACGGTACTTTCGTATACCACGATATCACCTTCTTTCAGAATCTTTCCAACCTCAGCAGTTGCATTGCGCACACAGCTGATGTCTGGTTTGTTCGATTTGTTCACCGGTGTAGGTACAGCTATGATATACACATTACACTTCTTCAGGTCATCAATATTGCTGGTCAGTTTCAGCCCCTGTCCCAGAGCCTTGCATACATGTTTGTTTTCAGCCATTGTACTTTTGGCTAGCTTAGCTACTTTGTCAGCTTTGATGTCATAACCCCATGTATCGTATTTCTTTGAGAATAAGCATGCTAGTGGAGTACCAACATACCCCAATCCTATTACTCCAATCTTAAACTCAAAAGACTTGTTTATCATATACTATATTCTGTTTATGTTTTATAATGTTGTTTCTTTTATTGGGAGCTCCCTGCTGTATGTACGTTACAGCAAGTAACTCGGATCTTTTAGATTCCTTCGAGCTGAGCATAGCGCGAAGTCTTCTCAGGGTTCCAGGCGTCCTTGTAAGAACGTCGGAAGAAGATCTCTTGCAGATGAGCCGACAGGCGGGCGATACGCAGGAAGTAACCTGTATAAGGCGACATCAGTGGCAGGTATCTGTAAAGGAACCACACGTCTTTCTTTCTTTCTGAAACCATCAGCACCAGGATGAAGGCAAGCTGTGAGAAGCATACTCTGATGAAGTAGCCCAGTGCCAGCACTTCAATGATGTGCGTGTTAAACGTGATGGCGAGCTTGATGATATACCACAACCACAGGAAATTGAGGAAGCAGTCGAAAACCACACTCTCCATGTTGGATAACCAGTTAAGGATACTCCAGTTCTTGGTAGGCAACAGGATGTCGGCATGCTTGCGCAGACGGAATCTCACGAGCGAGCGTGACCATCTGATGCGCTGGTGATACAGCTTATACCATTTGGTAGGCACATTGGTCATGCAGATGGCATCTTCGGCAAATTTCACCTTATATCCTGCTTTTCTGATCTTCTGTGTCAGGTCACCGTCCAGTCCCGGTCCGATATCCCAGAAGCCTATTTCCTTCAGCGTCTTTCTTTCGAAGGCTCCGAATGCTCCCGAGATGATGTGGTAGATGCCCAGTTCGCTGGTTACGATACGTCCCACCTGTATTCGCTTCAGGTATTCGAAAGCCTGCAGCGATGAGCAGATCGTTTCCTTATAGTTGCGCACTTTCACACATCCACCTACGCCTTTCACCATTCCATCGATGTAGAAGGGTAGTAGAATCTTTTCCAGTGCATCACGGTCTAGAGAAGAGTCGGCATCCAGACATACGATGTATTTGCCTCTTGCCATCTGGGCTCCATAGTTGCTGGCAGCAGCTTTACCGCCTCTTGTTTCCAACCTCAGGTAGTGGGTGATATACCCGGCTCGGTAGAGGTCGTTGCAAATCAGTTTGGTGTCATCGTCGCTTCCGTCGTCTACCACGATAATCTCGTAGTTCCGGTAGGTTTGCTCAGCCAGCGAATTCACCATTTTGAATATATGTTTGCCTTCGTTCTTTCCCGGTACGAGGATGCTTACGAGTGGATTCTCGCGGTATAGGAAGAACTTGGCATATTCTTTCTCTTTATCTATCCGGTTTCTCTTCATCAGTCGGTTTCCGATTACGAGATATTCCAGGATATAATATCTTGGCATCTCGATGAAGAAGAGGAACCAGTAGGTATTCACGATACTGCTAAACGATAGCGTGCTGATCCAGTCGAAGAAATCGTTCAGATGTTCTGCTATGCTAAACATACGCTTTTCCCTTTCTTCTTGATGGCTTATCTCAGCACGGTGAGTGCCAAGAGGGCCATGATTATGAGTATACCTGCGATGGTGACAAGGATGGCAACGAGTTTCTTGTAGAGCACGATGCGTTTCTGTATCTTGTCGTTTTCATCTTCCTTCGGCTCCGTATCAAGCAGCTCTTCCTGCGGCTTCACCTCTTTCTCTTCTTCCTTCATCAGAGGTTCTTCTGAGTAGCGGCAGTAGTCGTCTGGAGTCATATCCACATATTGCAGTTTGTTGAAGAACTCGTCATAGTTGTTGGCGATGGTCTTCGTCTTGGTTTCCAGCATGCTGCAGATAATCTCATCAGGTTCTATCAGGTTTGCCAACTTTCTGATGGCTACCGACATCTCCTTGCTCAATTTCTGCTGAGCCTCTTCCACCGTTTCGCCCTGTTCATAGAGGGTAGAGGATACATAGAAGATATTGTTGTAGTAAGATACCTTGTGATTGGAGAAGAGTCTGCAGAGTCTGCCCTGTATACTTTCCTTTATCTTGATGGTATCCTTGTTTCCATCTATAATCCATATCTTTCCTACCATGACTGAGAGTTCATCCTTGCGGTAGGTTTCCATCAGCTGGCGGCGCAGTCGGTTTATCAGCAGGTAATATTCCATGAAGTTATCATAGATGTTCACCATGTTGTTGAACATGATGTTGCCGCTGGTCAGCGCTCGGATTCCTTCTTCCGTTATCTCGTAGTCTACTACATCTCGTGGCACCAGGGCGTTTACCGGATAGGTGCTCTGGCAGTAGCAGCAGGTTGACTTGGTGATAGGCGAGGTGAACGAGTTCTCGCAGTCGTTGCAGGTATATACCACGGCTGGTCTGTCATAGTCAACACCGATGTGGCGCAGTTTCTTGTGACACTTCGGACAGATGAGCATACCGCCCACATTATAGCTGCTTTCCGGCGATACGTTGGCGCAGCTGAAGTGGTGGATGATGTTCTGTATCTTCAGGTTCGAACTTCCGCACTTCGGACAGCACTCCGTATAGAGCAGGTGAGAGTGGTTGCACTTCGGACAGAGATGCTCCTTGAGCAGGAAACGGTGAATGCGCAGTGAACCAAACTCCACCATAGAGTCGATGAACATGAACATCTCGTTGAGATGGAAGAGACCCATACTGTGATAGTGCTCGAAGATTGGGTTGATATATCCCAAAGACGATTTCTCCAACAGTCGGTGTCCCATGATTCGCTGGTCTCTTGAGAGCAGGTATCTCAGGATATTAGCAAAGAGCTGGTTGGGCTGTGTAGGGCGTGCAGTTTCGCTTTTCACACCAAACTTCTGTCTTGCCATCTTTATTCTGTCAATGATCTCGTATACCTTCTCATTGTTCATGTCGCTCACATAGGCATCGATGATATAGTCGATGATCTGTTCCTTTCCCGATACTGCCGTATTGACGAATATCGGTTTGTAGCTACATTTCCACGATAAGATTGGACTGGCTCCATACAGTATAGCATGGAACGCACGCTCACTCTTCGTATTGATGTAAACACAATCGAAGTAGTCGGGTTGGATATCTGGTGTCGAGTCGATATCTATGTAGCTATCGATAGTGAGCACCATGTCTCCACGTTTGTTTCTTCTAAGTCCAATCATTCTTTATTTCTTTTGTTCTTGATGATTATTGGTGTCGCTCGAAATCATGTTGCTTCGCTTCACGTTTTCGTTCTTGCCCACTGGGATGGTATACATCGGCAGCGGTTTCGGATCGAGCATGGCACCAATCTTGTTCACTCTGATTCTTACTGGCAGTCTGTTACTCATTACCCATGCCGGAACTCTCTGGTTCGGGGTCAGGGTGAATACGGCAACCACTGCGTTGGCATCATGCGAGAAGTTGCTCTGCAGATGCTTTGGAATTTCCTCTACTCTCAGACCTACCATCTGCAACTTAGCCTGCAGCTCCAGGTCTTTGTTGATGATGATGTCTGCATCGTCAGGGCTTTCCATATACTTTACCATGTCGTTGGGTACGTATGCGATGACGCCCAGATGACAGTCTGCATAGTCGGTATGCTGGATCACCATCACTTCTTCACTCTTGAACACCAGTGTCTTGTCGCTCACATTGATTTTGGTGATGTAGGCATCGGCAGGTGCACAGCAGTAGTGTATCAGTCCCGGGTTGTAGATGCTAGTGTTAGAGTAAGGCATGGCAGCATTTGCCGTGCCTGCTCCTCTGCGACTCATAAAGTTATAGGTGGTGTTCTTAGCCTGTGCATAGATTTCCACCTTGTTAGCCTGCTTTCTCAATTCCTCTTCTACCTCGGCTATCTCAGCATCCAGTGCGTTTCGCTTGGTGTTGTCGGTAAGACCGTAGTAGATGTCCGAACTTTCAGATGCTTTCTGTTTTCTCAGTTCGGCAAGTCGGGTACGCAGCACCGGAATCTCCTGCTGGGCGAGTTTAGCCTGTACCTCCATGTCGTGAGTCTCCTTTACGGCTGAAGGCAGAATGTTCGGGTCGTATTGGTTCACAATATTACCTAGCAGTACATAAGAGTAGAGCGTATCTCCCTTATGTACCACTTCACCCATTTCTTTGTTCACCTTAAGGATATAGATGTCGTCAACGGCACTGATATGGTTTTCATCGAGGGTGATATACCCGTCGAAGGTAGCCCATATCATACGAGTGACAATATAGTAGGCGGCAAGCACGATAACCAGCAGGAAGATCAGGGCAAAGATGATCTGCTGTCTGGCAAGGCGGTGACCCTGCGTCTTCAGCAAGTCTGCCATCGCCTGTTCTTGTGGCGTGCCATTATATTGGAATTCATTCATATTCTGGTTTCCTTACATTCAAAGTTCTATTTCTTTGAAGATGTTGTTGTTGTCATAGATGCTCACGGCTTTCTCGATATTGATGATAGCGAGTGCGCGGTTCTGCATCAGTTTGTACATACGCTCCATACTTTCCAGGAGTCCCGTATATTCGTCCATACGCATCAGATAGTTGTATCCCTGTTTCTGGTTCTGGTAGGCAAACCGCCGCATTTCGATATATTTGCCGGTCTGGTCTATATGGAAAGCCTCGGTGGCTATCGCCTTGTTCAGGTTGTCTATCTTCTTGAGCAGGATGCCTACCGACTGCTTGATTTCCTTCACATCGGTACCGCGGCTGCTGCGTATGATTTCCTTCTGGGTCTCCAGTGCCTGTCGTTTGCGTGGCGTTTCGTTCCAGATAGGAATGGTGAATCTTACGCCCACGTCGGCATTGTTCGATATCTTGTTGTTGCTCTGCCAGTAGCTCGACCATCTTGCGAATGGTGTGAGTCGGGTAGTGCTTAAATAGTTGGTCAGTTTGCTGTCGTTGTCAGCAATCTGTTCTTTCACCATCATGATGCGTGCATCCAGACTTTCCTGGTTCAGATGGTTCCAGAGGGCTGTTGTGTCTACCACAATCTTGGTTGGTTTGATGCGGTAGATAGGCTTGTTGCTGATATCTCTGTCTGTGCAGAGCACGGAGATGTCATATTCAGCCTCCAACTTATCGTTCATCACTTTCAGCATCTTGTCGTTGCTGATTCGGTCTTTTTCCAGCATAAACTGGTACGCTTCGTTCATGATGTCGAGGTTGTCCAGTCTGTGTGCTATGACAGTACCGATATAGAAATTATATTGTTCGGTCAGCTCATCGGCTGCCTTTTCATAGATGTCTGCAGTTTGGCGCTTTTTTATTTGCAAGCGGTCGAGTTCATTGGCAAGAGCAATTTTAGTTCTTTTCTCCTTGCCTTGGTAGAACTTCGAGTTGATGATGTTCCAACCCAGTTCGGCTTGAACCTTCATCTTATATTTTGATACCTCTTTTGCGTCGTCTTCATCAGAATCGAAGTACGCGTCAGGTCGGGCATAAACCTGTCCGGTCACTTCCAGACCGTTGTGTCTGTTGAGCGCTAGGTGCTCATGTGCAGTTTTCGACCAGAACAGAGAGTCGGTCTTGTTGATATCAGCGTGATGCTGATTATTGAGTCCCAGTTCTATGACTGGAGCTTTCACCCATATAGGGTTTTTGATGAGAGTGTCGAGTTGTGCGAAGCGCTGTTTGAAGTGTCTCAGTACATTATTGTTCTTCAGGTTCTCATATACGAGCATCTTAGGGCTGAAACTATTCGGCTTTTTGCCTTTCGTCTGAGCCATAGCGCTTTGTGCTGCCATGAGAAGTAGCAGAGCTGTAGTTGAGTATAGTAATATTTTTCGCTTCATTCTATTTTTGTTTAAACACAAAGAATGCAGCAGCAGGCTAATGCAGCTGCATTCTTTATGTTCTTAGTTTATATGTCTTATTGCTTTTTTGAGCAATATCAAATCTTATTTCTCGTAAGATGTTTCAGGGTCTGCATTTTTCAACTGGAATACCTGTAAGCGATTCTTTCCGTATGCCACGTAGATATAGCCTTTATGTTCAACAACATAGTTTGCAGACTTGACTACAGCACGGCGTGCTACAACTTTGTGGGTTGTCTTGTCCAAAACAACGAGGCCGTATGAGCCGTATGCGATATATACATATTTATCACCAACATAGCAGCCGTTAGCCAATGCCTTGTAGTTACCCTCTTGGTTGATTGGGTTAGGCATCTGATAGTGCCACTGCTCATTACCTTCCATGTCGTAAACATAAAGACCAGCTGCGCCACGGCATACGTAGATTTGGTTGTCCTTAACGGCAACTACGTTTTTACCATTGTTTGGCTCAATAGTGTTAACAGTGAAACTATGCAATGGGTTCGTTAAGTCCTCGTCTTTCTGTTCGAATACCTCTACTGTAGCAGGGATTGCTTCTTCTTCTGAGGCTGCTTCCCTGTCAAGATAGAGAGTTACAATCTTACCATTGCCTATAGCTACATGCTTTGCCTTACCTGGCTTTTCAATTTTTTCGAGCTCATTGTATGTGTCTGCATCGTAAACCAAGTAACCCTTTGTTGTCATAACAATCAAATGGTTAGTCTCATCGTTGTAGACTACACAATTCTCGTCGTAGCCAGCCTTGTGATACTGTTCCGTAGCAGGATTCATCTGTACGAAATTCAATGGCTGTTGGTAAATAACCTTTTTTTCTCCATTTTCATCAACGGTTGTGATTTCCTTTGACTCTGTTGCGAGCAAGTGGTTATCCAAAATAGGAATGTATGCAAGCATAGCTCCCTTCTTGTTAGAACTTCCTGGTAAGTAAACCATGCGCTCGTTAGAATCCTTCTTCTTTACAGCCAACAAGTGGTTGAAATCAAGGTCTTCTGCAGCGTCATACAGATATTGTTCGAGTGTTACCTTGTTGTTTGTTACTGGAGTGAACACCTCAACGCAACCTCCGTGCTTAGCGTCGCGTGTATGATAAGACATGTACATGCGACCGTTGTGAGCCATAATACCTGTAGCAGAAATTTCATGCTCGTGGTTGTCGTAATCAATTGTTGTAATCAAGTCCAAAGATGGTTTGTCATTTGTACCCGAATTGTCTTTGTCATTGTGTCCATTAGGGTTGCACTCACTCTTCTTTATGCTAAAGTTCTGGGCATCTTCGTCTGTGTAGAAATGTACGTTAGCATCGTTTCCCCATACTATTGTCGTATTTTGATTTCTAACGTCTTCGCCCATCTTCCCATTGCTAAATACTCCATCTGTAGCTTCTACTATGATGTGTGCATTATCACCACTGGTACTAAATATAGAACAATCTATTGTTAATTTAGGCTTGTTCCAATCTCCTTGTTTGCCTGGGGCATTGTAAACCAATCTTTTACATTTGATAACTGCAACACCATCTTTGTCTGCTAAATCTGTGCACCCCAACCCATTGTTAAGGTTTGAGTAGACATCTGTAACATCAACCATTGATTGATCTTTTAAAATCATCTTAGATTGAGAATCTTGATAGTAATTTGCTGCTTTCAAATATTGTAACTGTATAGTTGCACCATTTGTAATATAAACATTACCAGGTGTTTTTAAGGCGCATCCCAATGTAAGTTTTGTTCCACCATTCATTTCAAAATCAGCACAATTTAATGAGCCGTTTATTGTAGCTGATGATGTGTTGGTCAAATAAAACTTTTTTGTGATTTTAACATCACCCATACAAGCCATAGAAACATTGCTGCTGAATTTTAAATCATCAACTGTTAAATTTCCACCTATATATAGTTGTGATCCGTCTCCTTCTAAATCAAGTGTTTTGTTTGCTATGTTTAAATCCTTTGCAACATAGAAGGTATTCTTAATTGTGCAAGTGTTTTGGTTTTCTGCAAATATAATATTACCATCCCACCATGAAACAGCTGACTCTCCAAATGGTTCTGAACCATCGTGAGCGGTTAATGTTCCACCTTCACAAACGTTAATAGTTCCCTTTGACCAGCAATTATATGTAAAATTACCTTCGACATAGATTGTTGCTCCATTATTCAAATTGAATCCTTCAGTCACTGTTTTTCCTGCTGGAACATAGTAATTCTTCCCTGCTTCTAGCTGATTTGTTGTAAGGGTAGTCAAGTCAATTGACCCTTCTGGATGTTTTACACCTCCAGCTCTTGATGTGCGAGCAAAGTTTATCGCTCTTGTTCTAGCAGCAGAGCTTGTTGAACTTACTGTTGGTATTGTTTTATAATTTATAACTCTTCCAGCCAAATCATTAGCATACTGTGCTTCGACAGCTGAGCCAACTACAGTTGTTGACTTTCCTATATCTGTGCCTCCATCACTATTGCTATCGCTACAAGATGCGAGGAGCATTGCAGCGAAAGTGAATGTTGCAAGTTTGAAATTAATTGCCTTCATGTTATTCTTTTATTTATCGTTAATAATCATCATTTCTTAACGTCTTCCTTATTTTTTAGCTAGTTAATTTAGCCTGTATAAGGTTTGTCCTCCCTCACTCTAGCATGAGAGTGGGGGAGAACAAGTATTTATATGATTGTATTTTCTGATTACTTTGTCGCTGTCTTTGTAACCTTGAATACCTGTACACGGTTCTGACCGTATGCAACGAAGGCATACTCTTCACCATTTACGATACCGACAGTAACATAGTTAGCTGAACCCGAATTATCCTTGTCATTGTAAGCATTTGCTTTACGATGGCAGACAACATGACCTTCCTTGTCGAGTACGACGAGACCATATCCGCCACATGCTACATAAATGTATTCTCCGCCAATTGCAATACCATTAGCACGACCCTTTACCTTTCCAGCCAATTCGGTCTTCTTAGGTTTTGTGAAAGTAGGACATGTGAAGAAGTTCTCATTTTTCTCACCTGTAGACGAAATCTTAGCGACACCATTTTCGCCCTTACATACATAGATAGTTCCATTAGATTCATCAACTGCCAGAACTGCCTTGTTGTTTGTTGGGGTTACTTCGCCTACATTAACTGATAAGATAGGGGTCTCCAGATTCTTGTTTTCGTAAACATTGACATTACCCTTTACATCCAAGGTGTAGAGCTTGCCGTTAGCTACAACAACAGACTTTCCTTCGTCTCCAGTCTTGTTCCAATGACTGAATTCTTCGTCGAATGAGGTGAGACCTTTGGTTGTTGCTACAATGTGATTGCCATCGAATGTAGCTACACTGTTAGCGTCCATCTTGGTCTTTTTGTCGATTGCGTAAATATCTACGTTGTCGCCAAGGTTACCACCATTGAGGGCTACCTTGCCTAAGAAAGCACTTGCATCTCCTGTGCCGCTACCTGCCAGGTAAAGACTATTGTCGTCCACGATAAGATGGTTGTAGTCGTAGTTTGCTGCTGCCTTGTTTGCATCTACGTGCAATTGGTTGCCAGTCATAGAAAGAACCTCAATGTTGCCACCAAATTTCTTGTCGCCGTATGTGTGATATGAAACATAGAGCTTGTTGTTGGCAGATTGGATACATGTAGCAGACTGACCACCTGCTGATTCCTCAGATGCAATCAAGTCAAGTTTAGCCTGGCTTGCGATGGTTGCAGGGTCGCCAGACCACTGGTAACCATATTTCTTGTGCTTCTGATCAATGAGTGTAACGTTAGGAGTATCTTTGTCAGCTACCTTGTCATAGTCTGCGTAATTAGCTGCGATATCAAGATCCTCGAAAGTGTTATATTCGTTTGAAGCACTGTGATTCTCCTGGAACTGGAGCAAGAATGTAGAGTTTGTGCCTGGTGTTGCCAAAGCGACAATCTTGCTGTCACCATTGTTGGTAAACTTATGTGCCTTGATTACTGCTACAGCATCATTTCCCTCCAATGTAATCTGACCTTTAGACTTGTTGTCTGTAACCAGATTGTTGGCTGTAATTACATTCTTGTTGCCAATAGTAATCTTACCAGTACCACTGAGAGACAATGTAGCTTCTCCCTTTCTGATTACTTTATCTCCGTCCTTTGTATTGTTTGTAACGTTAATGTAGGTTGCTTCTACGTTGGCACCATTGTTAACATTGAATGCATTGGTAGCCTTGATGGCTTCTTCAGCCTTCAAGTAACCATTTACGTCCAATGTACGTGTCTTGATAAAGCCTCTAATCCAAAGGTTACCATTGATGGTGGCGTTACCATTATTGTCATTGTTGAAGAGGTTTGCCTTAGCGTATACATATGCGCCATTTTCTACCTTGAGGTTGATAGCACGAATAGAACCGTTGATGTATGCCTTGGCACCTGGACCGAATGTGATATTCTGTGTAGGAGTGATTGATTCTTCCTTTTCTGCTTTTGTCTGCTCTTTGATAGCACCAAGACCGCTAATCAATTCTTTTCCAGCCTCGGATGTACTTCTGAGGTCGGCATACAAAGTTCCATTGATTACCATGTCACCTGTAGCAGCCAATGTACCTATTGCTTTTTTAACGTAAACAATATCGTTATCAGCAACCATTACGCCGTTGCCTGTGTATTCCAATTTTGCACTACCTTCCAAAACAAATGTATTGCCACCTGCGGTTGCATTATATTTCATAGTGCTACCACTATGAATGAAAATGGTTGCATTTTGGATGGTTTTACCCGAGAAATCAATAGTCTTTTGCCCACTGATAGCGAATGCTTGGCCTTTACCAATAAGGTCACGTACGCCATTAACATTCAGAGCATTTTCTGGCTCTACAGGCATATTTTCAGGCATACCTGTAATGAAATTAGTCTCTCCAGCTCTTGTCAAGAAGAACTTTCTGGCATTAGCGGTGCTGTTCTTGTAGTTTACAACACGGCTGTTGTCTACATCCTGAGATGTAAGAGTTACTGAAGTGAGATCTTTAGGGATGATGCCACCAGATGTGTCTGTAGGATCACTGTTGCTGTCACTGCATGATGCGAATACGAATGCCGCCAAACCGATGGCAGCAAGCTTAGAATTGAATACTTTCATATCTATTTTAGTTTAAATTGTACTTTCTAGTTTTTGCTTTATACCATTTACTTATATCCTTGTCCTTAAGCTCGATGTTTTTGGGGTAGTTCGATCATCATTGTCTCGCATACTCTTACAAGTGGCTCTTAGACGCTGCAAATTTAATGAAATTATTCCATAAATAGTTGTTTTTTAGGGTTAAATAAACTTAATTCGCTATTTTTTGTTCTGATACTCATTAGGTTGGTTTGATGTGGGCGATAACGGCTTGGCTCTTCCGCTTGTCAAACGATAACTATTTCTGAACTCATTAACCCGAAAATTACTCCGAAAGATAGCAGAATATCTCCGAAGAATACGAAAATATCTCCGAAAGATAGCAGAATATCTCCGAAGAATAAACCAGGAAAACAAATGTTGGGAATACGATGATGGATATGTGTTGTGGTGACGAGGTGAAGGGTGAAGGGTATATTTTAAATCTTATATTATATTCTTTTTTTTAGGATTTTTGGAAAAACCAGATAAT
>ERZ869983.22-NODE-22-length-50246-cov-11.895992_pt1 | contig 50246 bp, 39 predicted proteins | sample MGYA00521106_ERZ869983 | MGnify/ENA primary metagenome ERZ869983 (study PRJEB32232, sample SAMN07284972) | human gut metagenome | biome: human-associated habitat; material: feces | host: Homo sapiens | place: Tanzania | collected 2014-04-05 ...
GTTCGAATCCATCACTACCCACTTTTCCCAAAAATAACTCAAAAATTTAAGAGTCCGACTTTCGAGAGAGAGCCGGACTTTTTTTATACAATCGAGTAGGAAGTAAACACCAATCATAGGCAACAGCGTAGAATCAGCAGATTTCACCAATTCATTGAATCGTTCCAAGGTGGCACTCATGCCGATTACCAATGGCATGGACGGCATATTGTCTGCCTCCGAACCGAGAACAAACTTCTGCATGATGCTCATCTGCGTACCAATCTCATTGGGCTTGGCACCACGATGAGCCTCATCAATGATAACCACAAGTTTGTCACCATACTCCTTAAAGCTAACATTTACAAATAAAGAAGTACTTTATTCCATTTTTTGCACTAAATTTAATAATAAAATTTAGAATAACTCATTAATTTTCAATTTTCTCAGCAATTATTGCTTTTATCTCAACTATTTTCCGTAACTTTGCGAAAATAAAAACGTCTAAGGATGCCTCTGGCAAACTAGGACAAGTATCAAATTTTAAAAAGAGAAAAGGATGGAAATCAATTCATTCGCAATAAAAGTAAAGAAAGAGCCTACAGCCATCAGTCTTTTCGCTGGTGTAGGAGGTCTATGCACTAACCTCCAAAAATCTATCAAGAGCGGGAGCGTTCATTTCAGCAAATTGCGAGACACACTTATTTGGAAAAAGCTCAATGCTCCTGAAAACATAGACGAGGTCTACTTCCCTGTCTGGGAAGATGAATTAGAAGCCAACTTGAAGGATACGAAAAACTCCCTAAAAGAACTAATTCTTGACAACCTCAACACGGAGGAAGACATTCGCTTGACCAAGGCATACCTATATAGAAAAATCATTCGCTACTTTCGCCAAAATGGTTGTCCTTGCAAGAAGGATTTCATTGGTGGCATAGAAGTTTACATCAAGGAAGCGGACGAGGGTACCAATTACTGGACATACCAGCGATATGGCTTGACCATAAGATACAATGACCAGATAAAGGATGGTTGGCAACTAGATATTGCACAAGGAAGCAAATCCCTTGTCGGAAAAACACCTATTTACCTCTTGCAGTCCCTGCAAGATGAGCAGTTTCGTGTCATCGCAGGAACTATGATTCTGAAGAAATCAGAAATAGGACAACACCACATGGAGGCTACAAATGGGAAAATATACCCCATCGTAAACCACAGCATCAAGAGCGGACTCAAAATCCCTACTCACTACCATCGAGATGGCAACAAATATGTTACTAAATATAACGGCATAAGAAATTTCATATCCAAATGGATAAACATTCCAGCTTTCACTGAAAGCGTAGGAGTGGATTTGCCCAACAACGCCCACTTCATTCAACTGGCAGAAGAGAAAATCAACATCGTCGAGGAGAAAGCCAAAATGCTGAGATTTGGCAACAACCAGACAAATGTTAGTCCAGGCTACTGCTTCAAGAGATTTGGAGCTGCAGAGCGTCCTACAGAACATCGACATTTCTTTATCTGTCCACGTTCCCAGAATTTTACCCTTTGGCGTTTGTACTACATTTTCCAACAAGGAAAGGATTCCAAGAATGCTCCCCAGAACCGCTTGTCACCAGATGACATCGACACAAACAATTATCTATACCATACGATATGGATGGGCAATCATGCCTGGGCAAATGGCATGAACTTTATGTTCTCTGACGACGAGCATGCTTTGGCGGAACTAGAGAACCATCTTATGGCGATGAACTTCGAGCTCGACAAGAAATACTTCGCCATCATCATTTCAGACGTAGACAGCGATGATGTCTCATCACCTCATTACCACCTCTATTACGACATGAAGTATCTCTTGATGAAATATAACATTGGTTCACAAGTGATTCACAAAAAGAGAGTGGATGAGAACAGTTTTATCAATTATATGGTGCCCAACATCGCAGCAGCTATAGCTGGCAAAGAAGGGGGCAAAGCATGGAAGATAGCCTATCCTAGCCAAGAGAATGATATGATTGTAGGAATCGGTGCTTACAGAGAGCATGGCATCAACCAACAATATATCGGAGCAGCTGTATGCCTCGACAAAGAGGGAGAGTTACACAACTTTGATGCTTGTCTCAAAGGCAACTTCGAAGAGTTGAGAGCCACCCTTATCAAGGCTATATTGAACTTCTACGGAAAGTTCAAGCACCCCTCACGCCTCATCATCTATTATCACAAGAAGCTGAACCGTGACGAGTCTGACATCATAGAGGATGCCTTGCGAACCTGTCAAGTTAGTTGTCCTGTCATTGTAATCCATGTCACAGAGACGGACAATGAGGACTTAATGGCTTTCGACACATCATGCACCAACGTGCTGATGCCAGTAAGCGGCACATACATACATCTCCGCACTCGCAAAGGTTGCCACGAATACCTCTTATACAACAATGAGAGATATGGCGGATTTGGTGAAAAAATGCCGTTTCTCAGACCGTTCCCTGTCAAGATTTCCATCATGCCAGGAAGACGGAACAAAAAGGAATTGACAGAACAAGACATCAAGGAGATTGTCACCTTGACCTATCAGACCACTCGCATCAACTGGAAATCTGTTTCCATGCGAAGTATGCCTATCACCATTGCGTATGCAGCACTGGTCGCTAAGTTTGTACCACATTTCCCGAATGGGCAATTAACTGAGTTTGGAAAAAATAATCTTTGGATGCTATGATTTTACCCATCACAGAATCAATACTAAGGGGCGAGCTTCGCCCCAACCTTATCACAGAGACTGTTTCGTTCGAGAAACAGTCTCTGTTGATGCGCCTTTTGCGCCATACTGTGGAAAGAGGCAATTTGCTAGAACTGGAGAAAGACATCATCAACGCACTTGATAGTCTGACCCAAGTAAAGCAGAGATATCACAAAGACCGAGAGCTGAGAAATACTATAAGCTGCTTGAATCGCTCCACACAGATCGATTCATATACGAGAGTGTATAAAGCTGTATTGTCAGACATTATGACATGCCCAGAAATTTCAACTCCAACACTAAGAATGTACAAGACCATTCTCGACTTGGAAAAGCAACGCACCATTTGGGCTTTGGTGGAACTACATTCCATTATGAAAGACGATCGGTTTGTCCGACCAGAGATAAAAAGCCTTATGACCACCATCAAAGACTATAGCAAAGAGATAGAATCATGGAAAACTGGCAAGTATAAAAACGTCGCAGTATTACTACAAAATATGCTCACAGAACTATACTTCAGTTTAATCCTAACATTCTCTCCCCTGTTATATACCCAAGGTAACCTTGACTTTGACGATGACTTTGGAGATTTCGTTTTCCTATGGAAAGGAGTCTTTCCTACGGAAGAAGAATTAGACAAATATCAAAAAGAGAAAGACAAAATCCAAGAGGAGAATATCGTCATACGACACAAGGAGGACCTTGTGGCAACAGAAGAGAACAAACAAAAAGAAAAACGCCCTCTAAGCAAGGCAGAAAGATTTTTGGAGGACACTACCCAATATGAATTCTTGAAAATGCCAAAGATTGTCGCCCTTGACTCCAACAATGATAATCGAAGAAAAGAAAAAGCTATAAAGCTAATAGGGCAGATGCTTGATGCTCCTGCTCATGCCGCAGCCATGCTCGACTATCTAGGCTTTTTCTCATGGATAAAGGACAAATATGAGACAGGATATACACTTACTGCATACGACCAATTTTGCACCAAGGTTGTCATGGGGCAAAACGGTGAAGCATTCAAGAAATACAGACTTGCAATAAACCGTAATTCCAAATCGCTGAAACCGTATCAATACTCAGGTGACATAGAGCAAGAATATGCCAATATAAAAAATGAGGTGCAATAGCCGTACTTGTTTCACACATAGTACAGCTATTGCCACAACTGTTGCTCTTGTCACTTTTCAGGAAACCCCATTGCTTTGGTATCAACAATTGGATACGTCAAATGAAGTAGGCATGAAGAAGACACTTCTTTCAGGTCTTAATCGTAGCATCACAAAAGCAGAGACAAAAATCAAGGCTCTGCAGACTATGGTCAACAATTTGGAGAAAGCGGAGGCAGATAAACAAGCGACCATAGCCGAACTTGAAGATTACATGAAGAATCATCTTGGTGATGCAGTTGAGATAAAGGCAAAAATTACCACCACCAGAAAGGAACTCTGGGATGTTCGTGACAAATTGAACGACAAGAAGATGAAACTGGAACAGGCTAAGTTGCAACTTGATGAGTTGCAGAAGAATACCTCCCACATCGAAGCAAGAAACAGGGAGATTAAAGCCGATTTTGAAAAAACAGCAGTTTCATACCAACAACAGATAATCAATAAGATTTGGGCGCAGGCTGGTATGAAAGCATTGGCAGAGATAGCAGACATCTATCCTCGTATGACGAGCACTCACGACAGCAGCCTCTTTGACGATAGCTTTGCAATGGACTTCATCAACTACGGTGACAAAATCATCTATTGTGCAATGTACTTGTATGTCGGCTACATCAACGAGGCTACAAACTTTGCTGAAAGCCAAGGTGGTGGCGGTAGCGACACCAAAGGCTGGGGACGTGAGAAGGACGAAGATGAGATAGAATGGATAAGACGGTGTTTGCGACAGGCAACGAAGATGGTGAAGCCAAGAAAGGGAAAAGGGCTAAGTCGATAAAATAAGGGAGGGGCGAATTCTTTGACACACCCCTCCCAAATACTTTACATCTTACAATAATCCTTGCGATTCACTATTTTAGTAGCGACTTGAATAGTGAGACGAGGGTGAGCTATGCGAATAGTATTACACAATGGGAGCAACCTCAATACCATAACTCTACTACAGGTTTGACATTTCTATAATCAGGCACACATTGACCTATTGAAGCGCCGATGTAAGTCGGGTCACAAATATAGAAAGCCTTGCCTTTGTACATATATCCATCTCCATTCATCTGAGAGGTAGAGAAGTTTACTGCAGTACATTCATGCCCAGGATACTGTACAAGGTGTACGTCAAGTCCCAAGACGTTACGCACAAGAAACGCAAAAAGGATGGCTCTGTCTTCGCAGTCGTTCTTTGGATAATAAAAGTTTTCTTCAATGAAATAGGGCTTCTCATATCCATGTTGTTCTCCGTCTGTAGCATAGTCGAAAGCATATTGTACGAAATGAAGGATTCTACCAACTGCTTCTTTTTCTGAGCAACCTTGTATTTGTTCGTTTACTTGTTCAAGTAAAGATTGGTGGAAGTTTGAATCAATTGTTGACATAGCATAAAACGGAATATCCATCTGAGGGTAACGGCGGATGGCCTCCATAGTTCCCTCATTAACAGAACCTTGCAACGAAATTTTTCCGTCACTCATGCTAAACCTATGCGCCATACCTGTCTTTATCCCTAAATGTCCATCTCTCATGGTTAAGTCTATATTACGCCCTTTGTCTGTTGCGTTAGGTAAACGACATGTATAAACTCCAACATTTTGAACCTTGCTTGTAGAATCGTCATAAAAGGTATAATATTTTTTACCATCAATAACAAGATAGTTCCGCTCATATACCTGTTGATTGAATGGAACCAACAATAAAAGTTGATTTCCGCAACTTGCCAATCGAACATCATATCCCATATTTACGAGGAGAAAATGCTGCAATACCGTTTTACTTGCAGGATTCATACATGTTACCTCCGTGTAGTTTCTGACAAGCTCAAATGTAAACCAATCGTTGAGACCATACGCTATAGCCAATGATTGCAAAGAGCGAATAACGTCTTTCATTACTCCATCTTGTCGGTAGGTGTCCCAAGCCTTTGCTATTGTTTGATGCTCAATGTCAACAATCGTTTGTGCATGACATAAAACAGTACTTAGTTTCATGCCATAAAAGGAAAAATACATATTCGGCAAAGTGTTGGGGACAATAGGCTGCACTGTTGTGGGGTTATCTGACGGAGCTGGCGTAGGCTGTACTGTAGGCTTTACCTCGGGGGCAGACTGGACAGGCGTGACATCTTGTGGTTTTATGTCAGCCTTTGGTGTTTTTGACGGTTTGGGTTCTTTGTCTCTCTTGATTCCTCTGAATTGCTCGTATTCATCCCAGACACCTTGCAGATATTCTGCATAGTCTTCCAACACCGTTTTTCGGAAGCTATCATAACTACCAAGCACTCCTTTACGGAATGCTTGATAGTCTGAATTTGTATTTTGTGCCATCATTGATGAAGAACACAACAGTAGTATAAAAAAATACTTACGCATAATTGTTATGTTATAGTTTACCAATTACCTATTCCAAACAAGCCTATCTCGGGATCAGGTTCAGGTTGCCATGTCCTAACCTTTATAATGGGCTTTTGTGGATCCTCCAAATCAACTTGCAAATAGAGATAGCCTTGATCACCATAGTTGGTCGAATAATAGTCTTGCTTAATTTGTATGCCATACTCTTCGCCATTTTTTGCCTTGCGAACGTCATTATTTGCAAATCGTATGTTTACAAACTCATTGCTTCTGAAACAAGCCTCCAAGTTCTTCATATACTGGTCCTTGCTATACTGAATTCTACTGATATGCCTCTGCGTATGGAATACTACTGGCATATCCTTATTCTGTCTTTCTGCAACAAGTCTTTCTGCCACGTGACCTACAATAATGACTGCATCGTCATCAAATATTGTTTTGAGATAGTCAAGTCGCTTCAGTGCGTATGCTGTTTTGTAGTTTTCAAGAAATTGCATGATTGTTTGACGAGCAATAGGAGTCCATGCGCCACGTTTCATGATGTCTTGTTTGGCTTTGCGGTCAAGGCCGAAAGCAATACAGTCAATTTTCTGATTGTTGTCGAAAGTAAAGACCACATCTTCCACAAAGTCCTTTCTCAATCCTTTCTTGAAGGAGAAAGACATTTGTATGCTTCTTGCTATTACATTGTCACGCAGTTGGCTGAACTGACAATCATTGGTGTTGAGTATTCTGGCATTGCCATATCTTACAAGGCTTGTAAACATATTCCAACCATCATCAGTAAAGAGAGAGCGTACAGCATCATAGTTATGTCCCTTTATCGCATTAAGCACCTTGGTTAGCACAACTCTATAAGAACCGTCATTTGCAACAGACAACACGGTTTCATTTGTTCGTGACTTACCCAAAGACAGTGTGTTGTCTGTACTTTTTTTAGCCTTTCCCATTTGCAGATTTACTCTTGCCGCACGTATGGACTGCCCTTTTACAACATTCAGAACGCTTTGTATTTCCTGATTGATATGCGCCTGACCACGATAGGCGTACTCGTAGTTGATTTGAACGTTGTCAGGAACCAATCCTTTACTGAATTCCATTGTTCCACGTCCGTCCTTCGCACTACAGATGTTGCTCCAGTTACGTCCATCGAAGTAGGTGAAGTCAAGCGTACTGACTGGTTGACCTTTATATTTGAACATCAAATCTACATTTGTACCATCGTTACCAGTAACTTCAACGCTTAAATCCTTTAGGATATTTGTAATCTGTTGCGGAAGCCAAGTCAATGGATACATTATTTCTCCTGTTTCCTCATCAGAATAAACGACACTTGATGGACGTTGCACAGATTTGAGCAAAGAGTAAGCCCAGTAATAATTTCTCAGTGCATCGTCTATCTTGCAGGCATCTTCAGCGACCTTTCCCAAGCGGATATATTCCTTTATAGTACGGATTCTCCCTTCAAAGATTTTGTTCAGTTCGCTTCGTTTGATGAATCGACCAATATGAGCTTGGTCTGGATTGTTATCTATGACAATGCGCTCTGTATTGGTCAATGTGGCGGTTGAGTATGTCTGCACTTTCGAGGTCGTATAACTTGCTGCATCAAGTTTCCCATTGGTTGTACGCTCGTCTTCTGTGATGGAGAAGTCGTTGCTTACCACAACGGATATTTTGCTTATCAATGCAGCGAGTGCCTGTTGGTCAGCTTCCTCAACAGTCGCTCCCCAACCTTCCCCAGAGAGATAAGTTTGGGTATTATGTATTACCTCATCCCAACTTTGCGAGAAAGCTGAAATGAGGCAAAAGTTCATTGTCAGTAAAACAATTATTCGTTTAATCATTGGTGGATGTAGAAACGGTTGTTGGTTTGAATCCTTCGCGAACAAAGTCGCTTACCTTCTTTGCATATTTCTGGGCGGCAGCACTTTCTTTTGCGGCATTCTCGTATGCACGGATTCTTGCTCGGGTGGCAGCACTTTCGCTTACCACAAAGAATGTCTGCATCTCGTAACTTCCGTCCTTGTTGCTGCGGATAACGGAGAAAGACTCCTGCAACTCGCCGTTGAGCTCCTTTTGTACAAGGCTCTCGTAGGCTGCATAGAAATGGTCAAACTCTCCTGATACGTCATCACTATTACCAGCAATGTCACTCACAATACGCCCTTTCAACTGTCTGCCAGCTTGTTGGGCATAGATGTTACAAGCATTGTTGATACAAGTCTGATGACCCACATTCTTTGACTTGAATTTGGAGCAGGTACCTACTATCTCATAGGCTTCTTCTCCCTCTTTGTTGAGTTTACCATAGTGATTGAGAAGGGCTACATCAAGAGAGCGAGACGAACCATAAAGCATCCAGCCTCCCTTCTTGAATTCCTTCATCTTCACTTTGTACTCTTTCTTCAAGGCTTTATTCAGCGCCTTGTTGTTCTGGGCATTCAATGCAGGCAATACCATGCAGAGTGCCATGAAAAACATGATAATCTTTTTCATTGTTGCTTTGTTTTATTGTTGAATAATCTTTCATATGTATCTTGGAATTCCTCGGAAGAATAATCCTCGAACTCAAGATTTTCCGCATTAATATGTTCTTTCTTTGGCCTTTTGCCAATACAAGCAAATTTTACGACATCCATTATGGGTGACTTACTGAAACAGCTTGTCTGATATAATCCATAGTTGTAAAACAGCTTCGTTTCATGCTCCGAACAAAATCCCCAGCACAAAAACAAAATACGACCATTCTCTGGTAGCAAACATGAGATTTCCCTAAAGCGACTTTCTTTTTCCTTGTTGTCAAGCTTACTGTTGTTCTTTATGCTGAGTAAGAAGTAGAAAAGATACCGAAAAATCTCTTCGCACTCCTCTCGACAGTCTATCACCGCAGAGGAATAGTAATATCCCAATATATTTTGCACTTTTGATTGCTCATAATCAGTCAATGGATCAAATGGATTTCGAAAATGATTTTCTACTTTGCTAAAAATCGAATCAATTACATTCTTCCTCTTTTCGAATAATTCAATCGATGTTCTTAATGAGATGTGAAAGTGCTCTTCAAATCGTCCTATTCGATTGCTTTCTTGCTGTTCCTTATAGGTTATATAGATAAGAGATACCGACAAAATGCTGATACCTATTCCTACATAGCTTCCCCATGCACCCCAATCAGATGTCTTGTCTGAAAGAGATGCATTATAGAAGTGAACTGCATAAAAAGCAATTAGGACAACTGATATTGCAATACCAACTATGACAAAGGCATACCGCTTCATTTGCTTCACTTACAAGTAAGAATCAAACGAAAGCCGACTCCTGTCGATCTACAATCACTTGAAGAGTAATTGCTGCTATAAAAATAGTATCCAGTTTTACTGTAGGAGTTGGTGGTAGCATTTGACGTTTTCTCAATATACGACACATTGCTGCAATAGCCTCCACCATAAATGTACGGATAGCTACCGTTTCTTGTACTTACAAATTCTCCGACATTTCCACTCATATCATAGATGCCAAGTTCATTGGGAGCCTTTGTCTTGACTGTTTGTATTGAAGAACAGTTAGCTGAATACCAAGCAACATCGCCAGGAGTATTACTTCCTGCATAAGTATAGTCTTGTGTTTTATTACCTCCTTTTGCTGCATATGACCATTGTTCTGCAGAAGGTAAGGAGAAGTTTAATTTTGTTTCGTTGTTCAACTTTTCGATGAAAGTGCTGACAGACGGATAAGATACGTCATCAATGGGCAATTGTGAGGTTGATGCTGTTCCATTGACAGACTTATACAATGCTTCTGTAGTTTCGGTTTCTGCCATTAAAAAGAAGCCATCGCTATATCCTGCGACAGGTATCATTTTAAATTCTACGCCACTTGCTTTGACGTACAATCCGCTACGCCAATTGTTGTGTGAAGACTCCGATGGAATAGCCATATACCCACTTTCGCCCACATTAAGCATGCTGCTTGTGCATGTACGTGTAAATGCATAATCAGAACCGACAAGACCAAGGTTTCTGTCGTTGTCCGTGAAGTAACCATATATATAAGGTGTGCTTCCATTAGATGCCACGGTTGATGTAATCATGGCATTTGATGTGGAGAATGTGTTAATGGCAGGAGAGAATGTTGTATAGACAGAAATACCAGTCGTATATATCTTCTCTCCTGATTTCCCCGTAAAACGGATGCGGCCTGTCTTTGGAGACAATGTGGCAGTAACAGTCAATGATCCGTTACTATAGGCATACGTGGCATTCAAGTCCTCATAAATCTCAGAATTGGCATTCAATGAGACTAAAGAAGAACTGGAGAATGTTGCGTTGACGAAATAACGTGCTTCACACTTCAGATTACTGCCTGTTGCCAAGTTACCGTCATAGCTGACCGACCAGCCAGAGGTACTGCTATAGGTAGCTTCGCCAGGAACAATGGTAGAGCCATTGTAGAATGTGATATAAATCTTGTCTCCATCATTCCATGAAGAACTGGTCGCTCTTGTCTGAACTTTAGCCTTGGATGAACCTTGTTGGTCGAATCCAATGACTTTACCCACAAATTCCATTTTGACAGTTTGCTTGCCATTTTGATTCTCAACTTCTGACAAATCATCAGAAGAGCATGAGCCCAAAGCCAATACCATAACTACGGCCATGAGCATTTGAATAATGCGTACCTGTTTCATATTTTTATCTTTTTATGTTTCAACAATTATCAATTCCAATTACTATCGCTTGAAAAGTCGTTCTTTTGCATATTACCAGATGAATTTGCTGTAGAATCGAGACTTTGATCTGATTTAAACCCAGTAATCGTCACCTTGGCACTCGAATTGGTAGAACTATCCCAACTTGTATCAGCCTTAAAACCTATCACGGACAACTTAGTACCACTTTGGCTACTCGTGTCATAATTGGTATCGCTCCCATAACTGGTTATTGTCAGACTTCCTGTTGAAGAACCATTGCTGTCATAATCTTTGTCTTCCTCAAAATCCTTACGCAGAAAAGTTCCTCCATAGTTTAATTGAGTGACAGTCAACGTTACTGAATAGGAGCCTTCTTTCAAATCGGTCAACGAGATTGTAATCTTGCCGATACGGGCATCCTTTGTGTCATTTTCCGATGCAGTGACAGTAAAGGAGTCTCCGTTTCTTGATATCGTCAACCAATTGTCAGGACAGTTTATGGAGTAAGTTCCGTCTGTGGATATGGTCACTGCATTTGACGTTCCACCCTTTGAATAGAACAACAATTCATTTGCATCCACAGTCAAGTATCGTGCTTTTTGGGACACAAGGATATTCACACTTCTACCCAATGCATCAAAATAAACATTTGCAGAACGTTTGTTGACAGAAGCATTGTCTGAAGCTGTAACTTTTACGGTAGCATTGTCTATGCCATTGGTTGGAGAAATAGACAGCCAATTAACCGAATCGTCTTTCCTTGTAGACCATGGCGCATTAGTAGTTAAAGTTACTTTAAGTTCGCCACCTTTGCTTGTAAAATCAAGCAAACTATTGTCTATCGTAAAATATTTACCTTTTTGGACGATAGCTACTGTTGCTGAAGCATCACCCATCAGGATGTTTACAGAACCACTTCTTTCCCCATCCGTAGAGTTTTCTTGAACGGTGATGGTCAAAGTGGAATTTCCTGTTGCCGTCTCTGGTGAGATTTTAATCCAATCGGCACTACTGTATGCTCGCCAAGTTCCATCTGTCGTAATGGTGATTGTTTGCGATTCTTCTTTGTCATTGAAAGTCAATGTCGTGGTAGCCACATCGAAAGTTTTACCTTTCTGATGTACTTTAACTGTAACTGTTGCACTTAACCCCGGTTGAGAAATCTCAAATTCACCATTTCTCTCTGTTGTATTAGGATTGTCTTCGACTGTGACTTTTATTGAAGAGTTACCAGTTCCGCTTGTCTTGTCTACCTTTATCCATGACGGAACAGATGACACCTGCCATGAAGTGTTACTATTGACCTGGATCGTTTGTGTTTCAGATGATGCCTCGAAATCATATTGTGACTTATCTATTTCAATATAAACACCTCGCTGTTTGATAGGAATTTGTATTCTTTCTTCTGAACCTATGGAAAGAATTACATATCCAGTCCGCTCATCAACAGAAGTGTTTGGGGATACGGAAATTGTTATGGACGACGTACCAGCTTCTCCACTTTCTGGTGTTACATCAATCCAACTATAAGATGTGGATGCTGTCCATTTTGATTCGGAAGTAACTTCAACCTTAATCTCTCCAGCTGTATTCTCGAACGTTAAAGTCTCTGTAGAGGCATTGATGGAAGCTGGAGCCTGAGTTACAACAATTTTGTTGCTTGCCTGGTCTATTCCATTGTATGAAAACAGTATTGTTGTTGTGCGATATTGACTGGTTTCGTTTGCCGTAGCACTGAGAACAAAACTATTGTCCTTTTGGGATAGTGTAAGCCAATCTGCATCATTTGTCACCGTATAAGAACAGTTTGATGTTACGTTAAATGTTGATGTACAAGCGGTTCCTTTTAATGTGATGTTTGATTGAGACACATTAATATAAGGTATTGCAGCAGCTTGCGACACGGAAATTCCCTTTTCATAATTCCAATCGCTAACATCCGCTTTTATATAAAATACACCAGTTCTTGCTGCATTGGCATCGTTGTTCTCGGATGTGCTAACATCTATGTTTGAACTACTCTGACCGCTTGCAGCAGAAATAGACACCCAATCAATGGCATTGTCAACTTTCCAAGGTGTTTCCAGCGTCTCAATGTCTACGCTTTGGCTTGATACCTGATTGGCAGAAAACGACAGTGACGTAGGAGATACCCTAAGATATCTTGGAGTCAATGTCGGCTTCAATCCCAATTCAGACGAGTATTTGTCTGAACACCCAACAAATACTATGCATACCAACAATATGTATAAACCAATATGTTTCATCTTAAAACGCTATCATTAATCCTAATTTCACATTAAACCCTTGTCCCCAATTCTTGATTTTTGAAGACACGGCCTCCAACTCTTTATAGCCATTGGATTTTCCTACTCCAAAAGAATAATCAGGAGACAAGCTCACTCCAAAATGATTGGCAATAATAGCCGAGATACGTGCTCCTAAAAGCACACTCATGACATTACTTCCATTGGCTGGTGTAACATTGCTATCCTCTTGCATTGTCTCTTTTAGGCTCAGATAATTTATTCCCAATTGTGGGGTAATCCTAAATCTTGTTCCTACTGCTATTCCGTATCCGACCTTACCGCTTACCATAAGTTCTGGGTGATAGATGCTTGATACAGGCTTCGTATCATTCCCACTCCAATAAATGGTTTCACTGTTTCCTGTCCCATAGAAAGCTGACAGTTCGACGTTTACATTGGAAATATAGCCGCCAATAGTTCCGCCGAAAGAGACAAAAGTTCCTGCACGAATCCCAGCCTCTGCGTAAAACTCATTCTTATAGTTGTATATTTTGCTCATGGAAATAATGACATTAGGATTGGAACTACTTAGATCCATCTTCTTTTTATAATCTTTGTATCCTACTTTTTGGGCAAAAACCTCATAGGAGCCTGTTTTTAATTCTTTTTGGCAGGGAGTCGTACCCAACTTTTCTCCACCGACAAACACCATGGCTCCAGTTGGGGCACTTCTAAATGAGAATATGGCCAATTGACTTAAAATAACATTTATGTCGGTAGTTTTGTCTTGTTCAACTCTAATGTCTCGTTCTTCAGTCTTGTATCCAATCTGTTTCACTGTGAGTTTATGATGCCCAATCTGTGTTGCATACGTTGTGAGAGCTGTGTTCGAAGGGATAGAAATTCCATCAAGCATAATTTCCGCATTGTATGGATTAGTATGTACACTAATCTTTCCCATTATAGGCTTCAAATCATTCACAACAAGTTGATGAGCATGGACAGAGTCGTTTATTACAATCTGTCCCTCCTTGGGATAATATTTATCAGCTGCTACCTTATAAGTATATGTTCCAAATGACAATTCCTGTGAGGCTTCGCCCTTGGAATTTAACTTGACATTCATGCCGTTTAACGTGACTGAAGCATTTGCGGGCATCACTCTTATATTCAACTTTTGCTTTCTGGAGTCATCGTAATAGTTTACAAACACTTTATCCGAAGTTATCTCCATGATATAAGTCCTTGCCTTTTCGATGTTTATAGGAAAACTGTAATTTACAAGTGAACCAAGTTGTGGATGTCGGATACTAATGTGACGTACACCAAAAGGGACGTACACCCATATTTCTCCAATATGATTGTCATCAACCTTTTGAACACCTGCAGATCCTACATCAAAAGAGAATCCTTTTTGCGTAGTCTGCACTCGAATCAATGCACATTTATCTCCGTTCTGGTCTTCAACCAAGGTGCTTTTATTTTGAGCCGTAAGGTCAGACTCTACCAACACAAAACGTGAAACTGAAATCTTTTGCGCATGTACGAAAGAAGAAAATAAGATAATGGCGATTAGAATTCCCCATCGCCTAAGTAAGTTCAATATCTGATAGTAGCCATTACTCATTATTGCTCAGTTGATGCTGCTGGCTACCTTGGCAAAAATTATCACTTCGTTTATACATACAAAAAAAGCGTGGAGCCTGTTCTGTCACTCGTTCCACGCTATAAAGGCTCTCGCATTGCCCGACAAGTCGAAACGAGCAACGCCGAAAGCCCCACGCCAGTGTAAGTATATAGAATGCACTCAGACAACGAACGACAGATTCGTCCGAAGCCAATGAGGGCTGTATATAATACACCTCATGAGGCGTTCTTTGTTGCTTTGTTCTTGACTTGTCGTTGAATTTGCGAGATTCTTATAGCGTCAAAACCAAAGCGTACAAAAACGCCTTTTACCATATGTATGTCTTCCCAACCTCTGCCCATCGGGGCTTCCGGTAATGGGTATAGACGTTACAAAGGTAATACTTTTACCTTAAAAACCACTTTGTTTGGCTGGCAAAGTATGAACTTAAGGCTTGATTTAACATTATTAAACACAAATATGTCAAAGAAATCCACTTTTGCATGATTTTTCTTGCTAAAAAGTTTGTATTCTCAATGATTATTCGTATCTTTGCACCGTCAGTTCCCACCAAGCCTCTCAACGATGCTCAAATGCGTGGGGCTTTTTTGTATATATACGTTCACTCTCAAAATACGCTAATGGAAAGATTACCGCACTTCATGAAACATTATATGACAGAGGCAGACTTGATGGCTCTGTTGAAAAGTCGTGGGCTTGTAATTTTTGATGAAGACAAAGCGGTACGGTATTTGGAGAGCATCGGGTACTATCGCCTTTCTGCCTATATGTACCCATTCTTGAAAGCTCCAAAGGAAACTCATCAGTATAAAGATGGTACAACTTTCCAACAAGTGTTGAATCTCTATCGCTTCGACAAGAAGTTGCGTATGCTTCTTCTCAATGAGATTGAGAAAGTAGAGATAGCTATTCGTCGTGCCATTATGAATATTCCAGTGCAGATGACAGGAGATATTTATTGGCTGACAAATTCTGTTCACTTTGCCAACCAAAGAACTTTTCAAGAAACAAAGAACACCATCGACAGAGAATATGCGAAATCAACAGAAGAATTTATCAAGCATTTCAAGAACAGCTATTGCGACCCATATCCTCCATCATGGATTCTGGGTGAGTTGCTGACGATGGGCAATGTGAATATGATTTACCGTAATTTGAAAGCAGACAAGATACGCAAGCGCATCTCTCATTATTTCGGCTTGCAACCTATCGTCTTGGAATCTTGGATAACATCTTTGACATTGTTGCGAAATGCCTGTTGCCACCATTCAAGAGTGTGGAACAAGGTAAGCTCCATTATGCCTGTTACTCCAAGAAGAATTGCTCATTCTTGGATTACCCTGCCGACAAATCCTCAAAGAGTATATTTCACTACCTGCATCATCAAGTATTTACTTGACATCATATCTCCAAATAACGATATGCTTGATAAGATGAACAGACTTTTTGCTACGTTTCCAGAAATAGATAAGTCTGCCCTTGGTTTTCCTTCTGGTTGGAAAAACGAACCTTTGTGGCAATAAAAGGTGTATGGAGTGACTACTAACCACCTCACATCACCCATATTTTTTGTAATTTCGGTGTGAAAGAAGGTAAAGAACACCTTTCCTTGCACGACATCATTTGACACCCATGGAAAGCTTGGTCGATTCATTGTCAATACACACAAAGACAAATATCTGCATGATGGCAACAAGTATTTCTTGTCAATGTTATTATAGTCATCCAAGAAATAAAAACAGGAACTGTCAAGCCAAAATATCTTGCTATTTTCTTACGTAGCTGGTTACTGGCTATATTTTCATATATTCGCGTCAAAACACATCGTTAGTCTCTGCACACGATATATTAACATAGCTCTGATGGGGCTGTATATTGTTTATTGTACTGCATATCATAATTTACATACAAAAATAAAACGACCCGCCGATTTAAGCATTAAAAAGAGGCTTGGCGGGTTCTTGTGCTGCAAATACACAACTTTCTCTCGAATCTATCAAACTTTTTTGAGAATTTCTTTAAAAATTTTAGTTTTCCGTAAAAATCTTAGAGCTAGACCTATTTAGACCAACCAGACCAAAATAGACCAAAATAGACCAGAATACATTTCTTCGTCGCCCAAGATAGACCAAGTTCTTTTGCAACCGAATCCATACGTCACATCGTTAGGGTTCGGAAAATGAAAAAAATACATATAATAAACAGTATGATGCCTGAAGCACAGTATGGCACGTACAAAAAAGAAGACACAGGCATACAAGACTCACAATCAACCACAACACCAACCTTGCAGCCTTTGCAAAGTTTGCAAGGTTTGCAAAACGTGCAAAGTGTGCAGTCAACACAAGCCGTGCAAGCTCCTACCCTCACCCCACTCGACCAGTGGCACGACAACTATGAGGTGATGGAGATGTTTCACATCAGTCAGCGTACCTTGCAGACGCTCCGCTCCAACGGCAAGCTGCCCTTCGCCAAGATGGGCGGAAGATGCTACTACAAGGAAAGCGACCTGCAACAACTCATGGAGGAATCCTACCGAGACAGCAGAGTGAAGCCTATGCCAAAAGACAAGGTTATGCCAAAGGCCGAGCAACCAGCAAAGGAAGGAGGCACACCATGCCAATGACCATTGACCAACTCCAAGAGCATCGGATGCAATATTACCGACATCCCATCTCTAACGTGGTGAGCCACAACCGTGTGAGCATCTACCATCTCTGGACTTACATCACCAACCCTCTGCTCTACAAGCAAGCCACGGACACGCTCCGTGGCATTGCCGACGAGAAAGAGCGCAAGGCTTTCAAGGCAAAGGAGTTTGACTACATCCTGGCAAGCGGCACCTTCAGCAGTCGCAACGACCAAGGTCTCATCCAGCACTCCAGTCTGCTCTGCATCGACATCGACCACATCGGTTACGAACAGGTGGAAGACCTCAAGCAGCAATTCATACACGATGAGATGATGAAGGAAAACTTCGAACTGGAACTGGCCTTCCGCAGTCCTTCGGGTGATGGACTGAAGCTCATCGTAGCAATAGACTTGCAAGAGGCTGACCATGCCACTTGGTTTCTTGCTCTGCAAAACTACATTCGATTGAACTATGGAGTGGACATTGACCCTGCTTGCAAAAACGTGAGCCGAGCCTGTTTCCTGCCCTACGACCGACATTGTTACGTGAACCCACTCGTATGCCCTTTTTAAGTGAAGAACGAAGAGTGAAGAAACTGCGTTCGGCGGCCGAAGGGAAAGCCAATTCAAATGCCTTTCAAATGGCATCATAACGTTATTAAAAACTTTAAAAGAATAAGGAGATAAACAATTATGACAACAAATAAATCATTCAGCCCAAAGCAATGGGCTAACATCAATACTGCGGAACAAATCCGCACAGTGACCAATCGTATCGTGGAGATGGGTATCGATATCACAGCAGGCTATAACCGTTGGCGCAACATCGCTTTCGGCATCTCGCTCGAAATGGGCGAGGAAGGCAGAAGCTTCTTCCACGATATCAGTCGATTCAATGCCGATTACAACCACAAGGAATGCGACAAGCTCTATGACGACTGTATCAAGCGACTCAATTCCAACAGCAACCATTCTGGCATCAGCATTGCTTCTTTCTTCGGTTATGCCAAGGAAGCAGGGGTTAACATTACCATGGGAGTTGCTAACAGCACAAAAAACGCAATCTCTACAAACATTGCAAATGATGCAAACCTAGCAAACTCTGCAAATGATGCAAACACAGAAGAACCCATCCCTCTGCCAACCTTCAGTGACAAAGTAGCCACCAACTTGCCCCCAATCTTCAAGGACATCACAACCCTGGGCAAGACACCTACCGAGAAAGACATGCTCTTGCTTGCCTCCATCACCATTCTGAGCGGAGCCTTCCCAGAGGTCTTCGCCATCTATGATGACATGCGAGTTTATCCTAACCTCTTCACCTTCCTCGTGGCAAACGCTGCCAGCGGAAAAGGACGTACCTCTGCTTGCCTCAAGCTGGTGAGTCTTATAGAGCAAGAAATACGTGAGGCCAATAAACAGGAGGTGGACGATTACCATCAGCAACTCGCTGACCTGCGTGCCTTGGACAGCAAGAAGTCCGCTGCCATGCCTATGCCCAAGGAACCGCCTTATCGCTCAATGTTGATACCAGCCAACTGTTCCTCTACCGCTATCTACCAAGCCCTCCACGACAACCACGACCAAGGCATCACCTTCGAGACTGAGGCTGATTCGCTCGCCAACACCCTCAAGAGCGACTATGGCAATTTCTCCGATGGTCTGCGCAAGGGTTTCCACCATGAGGACATCACCTATCGACGTCGCAAGGAGAACGAGCACGTGGAGATTCACAACCCTAAATGGACGGTCTATCTCACAGGTACACCAGGACAGGTGAACAACCTTATCCCTTCACCAGAGAACGGACTTTTCTCCCGCTTTCTCTTCATGAAGGTGGATATTCCTGCCAAATGGCACAACGTGTTCAGCAAGGCTAAGCGCACCATCGATGAGGAAATGGAAGCCATCGGCAAGCGTGTGTTCCGCATCCATCAGCATTTGGTTACTAGCAAGAGCATGAAGCCAAAGACTGGTCAGTCCTACTCGAATGACATCCTGTTTGAACTGACTGATGCACAAGGTGAGCGATTCAACAAATACTTCGACAGCCTAGTGGAGGAATACAAGAACATGTTGGGCAGAGACTTTGTGGCAAGCATCTACCGACTGGGACTGAGCACCTTCCGCATCGCCATGGTTTTGAGTATCGCAAGATTGGAGGAAACGCTTTCCGAAAGTCCCACAACCTCCATCTCTGAGAATGCAACAACCTCCATTATTTGCCGAGACGAAGACTTGGACAATGCCATAACCATCGCCGACACACTGATGCAGCACGCCGCAAAAATCTTTGCCACGCTTATGCCAAACAAGGAGGAAGACGGAACTTTGGGAATCAAACTAAGCCCTAAGAGCGAAAGACTCTTCGAGAACCTTCCCGACAAGTTCAATCGCCAAACAGTTCTTTCCATCGGAAAAAAGCTTGGCATTCCTCAGCGCACAGCCGAGAAATATGTAGGCGAATATGTCAACAAGCACGGTCTCTGCAAACGAACAGGAAACGGCGAATATGAGAAGGTTAAGCAACAAAACGCAAACGAGCGCAGCCTTCTACCGATGCTTGGAAAGAGCTGAAAAAAGTAGTATCTTTGCAATGTGGTTAGGAAACGAGGGCTACGGACCATGATTTAGCTCAACGGCGACAAGACTTGCTCCGTACCCTCTCCGTACATGCTCCGTACCAAGTCTATACATGCTCCGAGAAACTTAGTTTTGAAGGGGTAAAAGATAGAATTCATTTAGTGTTTAACAATTTAATATTAAAGAAAGGAACAAGATTATGGGAAAAATTAAACAAGGTATCCTTGGCGGATTCAATGGAACCGTAGGAACAGTAGTTGGTGGTAGTTGGAAGGGCATGGCCTATATGCGTGGCAAAGCCCAGAGTATCAAGAACCCTCGTACCGAGAAACAGATGTCACAGCGCATCAAGTTTGGTATGGCACAGAAGTTTGTCAAGATGATGACAGCCTACTTGAAAGTGGGTTACCGCAACTACACCCAGCACCAGACAGCCACCAATGCGGCCATGAGCCACACCGTGCGCAACTGCATGGCAGGCAAGTATCCCGCATTCGGCATCGACCCTAGCAAGGTATTGGTGAGTAGCGGCTCCTTGATGCCTGGCCGTTTCTGCACGGTGAAAGTGACAAGCAACGTGGCGACCTTTTCCTGGGAGGACAACTCTGACGAGAGCCACGCCAGCATCGACGATTTCGCCATGCCTCTCATCTACAATTTCACAAAGGGAGAGGCAGTTTTCACCACCGAAGATGCGAGTCGTATAGATTGCAAAACTGAGTTGAAACTCCCTGCCGATTGGTCTGACGACCTTCTCTCCTGCTACATCGCCTTTGCCTCAGTGCAAAACTCAAGCGTGAGCAACTCTGTGTATGTAGGCGACGTGAAGAGCGATGGCAGTGTAGAGCAAGGTGCCAACGGCATCCTCTACAACGACGGAGTCATCGACAAGAACAAGCCAAACGAGGGTTCTAACGAGGGTTCTAACAAGGGTGACAATGGCGACAGCAGCACTACCACCCCAACAAATCCTAGCGAAGGAAGCGGTGACGAAGGTCTAGAGTAACCTCATTTCTAAACAAAGAGGGTGTGTCACAGACTTATGACACACCCTCTTTTCTTATCATCTGACAGGAAGCTCTATCTTGTTACACACATAACAAAGCGAGAAAAATGATATATATAAATTATTGCCACAAAAACAACATATCCGATAGCAAAATGTCATTTTCAAGGCTAAAAACAAGTGGTTGACCCATATCAAGAAAAACATATTGCAATGCTATTTCTCGGCAAAAGACGCCGTTATTCGATAAAAAAGTGTTAACTTTGCACTCGTATTTAAGGAATAACAAATAATAAATTTTAAAAAGGTTAATAATTATGATGACTATTTTTACAATGGCTTTCGCCGCAGTTATGTTTTCAGGTATGGTTCTTTGCATGGGCATGTTCTTGAAACACGTAGTAAACTCAATTCCAGAAATGACTAACATGAGCCATTCTGTTAGCTTGAGCAAGTAAGAATAGAACACTACGATATACATAATATATATATGAATCACTTTAGAAATAGAGAGATTTATATAAAGATGAGGGTGCGTCACAGACTTATGACACACCCTCTTTTTGTTATCTTCATCCTTCTATTTGCGTATTTGGCCAGTTCACGAGATAGAGCATCTCTGTGGCACGGGTGAAAGCAGTATAGAGCCAGTGGATATAATCGGGTGTAAGCATCTCATCCGTCATATAGCCCTGGTCTACATAGACATGCGACCACTGTCCGCCCTGCGCTTTATGACAGGTAACGGCATAGGCAAACTTCACTTGCAGAGCATTGAAATACGGGTCTTGCCGGATTGCCTTCATACGGTCTGCCTTCAGTGGTATGTCCTGATAATCCTCCTCTATCTGACGGAAAAGCTGCTCTTGCTGATCATGGGTCAAAGCAGGAGCCTCACTCGTCAAGGTATCCAGCAATACCGTAGCCTCCAGTTCATAATTATCATAATCGGGAAATTTCAACAGAAGGGTGGCAAAATGGAAACCATAGAGGTCGATGCGACGGCTCACCTTCATCACCTTCGCCCTATCTCCATTAGCAAGAAAAGCAGGAAGTTCGTTACTTTGAACTTTGAGATTTGAACTTTGAACTTTATGATTAGTTAAACTATTAAATTGGCTTTCCCTTCGGCCGCCGAACGCAGTTTCTTCACTATTCACTCTTTTTTCTTCACTTTCCTTTATCTTCTTTCTTTCTTCCTCCATCCAATAATAATTGTTCTTCACAATCATCAGCATGTCGCCACTCTCCAGTTCCTCTTCCCTATCAAGCACCATGTTGCGGATGCCTTGGTTGAAGATGTTGGCACGCTTGTTGCTACGAGTCACAACAATGGTATCGTCCAGTCCTACATGATGATAACTGTCGCCAAGTGCCTCGATGAGTTCTGCGCCCGGCATTTCCCTGATATCCGAGAAACCGGAGAAACGGATTTTAGGCAGTTGGGTAATATCATCGTGGGTAATCATCTGACGGATACGGGTAGCATTAAAGAGGATGCCCGACTGCTGACTCTGGCGGACTACCTCGTTCAAATCGCACTCATAAACCGACAGTCCATATCCCTGGAGCATCGCAGCAGAAAGGGCTGGTGATTCTTCTTCGCCAACAGGAGGCAACTGAGCCTTATCACCTATCAGCAAAAGCCGGTCGTTATGTCCCTGATACACAAAATGAACCAGATCATCTAGCAGACAGCCGCTGCCAAAGGTGGTTCCGCCCAATCCCAGATTAGCTATCATCGAAGCCTCATCCACCATAAAAAGCGTATCAGTATAGAGATTATCATTGAGATTGAACTGGCCATCCACTCCGGCAAACGCCTTTTCGCGATAAATGCGGCGATGGATGGTATAGGCAGGCATCCCGCTGTTCAGAGAGAAGACCTTAGCCGCCCTACCCGTAGGGGCAAGAAGCATCACCTTCTGGCGAACGGCACGGAGCGTACGGACAATAGCACCCGAGAGCGATGTCTTACCGGTACCCGCACTACCCCGGAGAATCATCACAGCATGAGGATTACTATCCGTCATAAACTGCACGAAAACATCGAGTGCCTGAGCCTGTTCTGGGGTTGGCGGAAAGCCAAATTGCTGTAATATCTGATATTTTAACTCTTCAATGTTCATATTTCGAAAACTTTTAGTATCTTTGCAGAAAATTTACTGCACCTATTTGCAGTGCAAAAGTAATAATACTTTTTGAAATGAGAAAAAGAATAAAGAATAATTATATTTTGGGAGCATGCGTCATCATCATGATGCTACTCTGTATTCTGAGTGTAAGCCAGCCCATCCGCTTCCAGAAAGCCATGGCTAGCAGAGAAGCAGAGGTGAAGGAGAAACTGATGCAGATACGTCAGGCTGAAGAGAAATACAAGGCGAAACACGGCGTATATACAGGCGATTTCCAGACACTGGTAAAAGGCAAGTTCTTACAGGAAGATGCCCAATACATTCCCTATGCCGACGGTAAGAAGTTTACACTTGCTGCCACGGTTATCGTAGGAAAAAGCGGTAAGCAGATTCCGGTGATGGAATGTGGGGCAGGTTATGAAACCTTCCTCGACGGACTCGATGAAGGTTCCATCCAGCAGAAGATAGAGGAGGCCAACTATGCCGGCAACTATCCCGGACTCAAGATAGGCGATTTAACGACAGATAATAACAACGCAGGTAATTGGTAACAGATATGCAAATAAAAGGTAACAACATTCAGCAAGCACGACTCACCATCCGCGTGAGCAGAAACGCCCTCAGTTTTTCGGTAGTTGACCGTGAAGCTGAGCATCAGCTCATCTATGAACCTTATACAGTAAAGAGTGGTGTTTCGATGGCAGCCAACTTGCGTCAGGCTTTCAAGGAGAGTACTCTCCTGCAGCGGGGATACCAGAAGGTACGCGTATATCTCGATTCGCCTATCCTGCTGGTTCCTATCGAAGAATTTCATGAAGAGGATATCGATGTACTCTATCAGCATGCCTTCAACAGTCATAACAGCGATGCCATTCTCTACAGAGTGCAGCCGGAACTGAATGCGGTAGCGGTATTCCCTATCAACAAGGATTTGAAGATGGTGGTAGAAGACAACTTTAAGGATGTCCGCTTCACACCTATCATGCAACCGATGTGGCACTATCTGCATCATCGCAGTTTCACCGGCATTCACCGCAAACTCTATGTTTATTTCCACGACAAGAAGCTGGACGTTTTCGGTTTCGAGAAGAACCGTTTCAAATTTTTCAACTCGTTCAATGCCGAGCATGCCAAGGATGCCCTCTATTTCATTCTCTATGTATGGAAGCAGTTAGGATTCAACCAGATGCAGGATGAGTTGCATGTATCAGGCAATGTTCCGGATAAGGACTGGTTCCTCTACAACACGAAACTCTATATCAAGAAGACCTTCATTCTGAATCCTGCCGCCGAATTCAACCGTGCGCCCATCACAGAGATTAAAGGTCTGCCATTCGATTTGATGGCGCTGTACCTAAGTAAGTAAGACAAGAGTTGATAGTTAAAAGTTGATAGTTAAGAATTCAACAGAATAGCTTATCATAAAGTTCAATGTTCAACATTCAAAGTTCAAAGTAAATATGAGAATCATAACAGGACTATATAAGGGACGCCATTTCGACATTCCACGTTCGTTTAAGGCGCGTCCGACAACAGATTTTGCAAAGGAGAACATCTTTAATGTGCTGCAGGGATATATTGATTTCGAAGATACCTCTGCCCTCGACCTCTTTGCCGGCACGGGCAGCATTTCGCTCGAACTGGTATCACGAGGCTGCAGCCGGGTAATCAGCGTAGAGGCCGACCGCGATCATGCCAACTTCATACGCCAATGTTTTCAGAAGTTGGGCGAAGACAAAGATATTCTGATTCGTGGTGATGTATTCCGTTTTCTGAAGACCTGCAAGCAGAAGTTTGACTTTATCTTTGCCGATCCTCCATACGCTCTGAAGGAGTTGCCGCAGATTCCAGACCTCGTTCTGAATGGCGACTATCTCAACGAAGGAGGCATCTTCGTCTTTGAGCATGGCAAAGACTATGATTTCTCCGAGCATCCACGATTTCTGGAGCACAGAAGTTACGGAAGCGTAAACTTCTCAATATTCAGATAGAAAAAAAATCCCCGTTTGCACCAGACAAGATGCAAACGGGGATTTATTCGTTACAACAGCGGCGAGAGTAATCTTACCGTACTCTCGAAAAGGCGCTGCAGGAACGGACGTTTTACGAAATAAGATACATCATCTACCAGGATACTCTTCGCCTCATCCCGCAGATAGACAGCCTTCACGCGCTGTGCCATCTCCTCATCAAAGAAGAACGCATTCGCTTCGAAATTATTCTCAAAACTTCGGAAGTCGATATTCGTACTGCCTATCGTACAGAGATTATCATCACTCACCAGCAATTTACTATGATTAAAGCCTGCTGTATAGAGATAAACCTTTACGCCAGCCTCTATCGCCTCCATCACATACGAACGTGATGCCCACTCAACCAGTTTGGCATCAGCATGACGAGGCAACATCAGACGGATATTCACACCCGCCAAAGCTGCTGTTCGCATGGCAAACAATACAGGTTCAGTTGGCAGGAAATAAGGCGTTTCCATATACACATACTTCCGTGCCTGAAGCAGGATGCGGACATAGCCCTGCATAATGTCAGGCCAAGGACTGATAGGACTGCTCGTAACAATCTGTACGAGACAATTGTTGCGGATATGCGCACTGACTGGCGGATAATACTGGCGATTGGTAACCAACGTACGGTCTACAAAATACCAGTCTACCAAAAAGGCTCTCTGAATGGCGTAAACGCCACCGCCCTCTATACGGAGATGCGTATCGCGCCAAGCCTGTTTCTTATCACCCTTCACATAGCGCAGAGCGATATTCATGCCACCAATAAAGCCTACCTTACCATCTATGACACAGAGTTTGCGGTGGTTACGATAGTTTACCTTACTCGTAAAAGCCGGAAAGCGGACTGGCATGAACGAATGTACATCAATGCCTGCATCGCGCATACGTTCGAAGAATTCATCCTTCACCTTCCAGCAGCCTACATCATCATAAATCAGTCGCACCTCTACTCCCTGCTCCGCCTTATCTATCAAAGCATCGGCTATCAGATACCCCAAGGCATCGGCTTCGAAGATATAGGTATCGAGATGAATATGATGCTTTGCCTGTCCTATATTATATAATAAGGTAAGGAAGAAATCGTAGCCATCAGTATAAATATCCACCAGATTATCTTTAAAAGGCAACGCCCAACTCTGGTTGGCAAAGAGATTCATCAGAGGTTTATTGCTGTCGGGCAGGTGAAGATTCTCCTGCTCTACGAACTCGAGCATGGAGCGCTTGGTGAGCTGGTCCATGCTGCGGTCGCTGATAAGCCGCTCCTTGCGGGTGTTCTGTCCGAAGAAAAAATAGAAGATAATGCCTATAAAAGGGATGAAGAAGAACACCAATATCCATGCCATCGTCTTGGCGGGCTGACGGTTGTCCATCAAGACGGTGATGATAGCCGGAACGGTTATCACGACATAAAGCAACAGATATATCCAGTGAAAATAAATCATATAGCGTTTCTCCTTTTTTATCTCTAATACTTCTTTACAGAGTTTCTCCCCCACAGGACAGGAGCTCCGGTTAATTGAAGATATTGTTTGCCTGACTCGCCAGAAGCGTGTTCATCTGCTTGAGTTTCATAAACTCCTGCAGCAGTTCACGATTGGTCGGATTCCTGGCAAACTCCTGCTGTACCTCTATAATACGCTGAGCAATATAATGAGTGCGGAAGCTCAAGATGTCCTTAAAGACAAACTGGCGGAGTTTATCGGCACTCATCTTCATCTGCAGACTGGCTGTAGATACCTCCTGGGCACCTGTAGGCAAACCTGCCAACCTGCTGATTTCCGGATTCGGATGATTGGCAAAATAAGTTTCGGCGACAAAATCATCTTCTTTTTCGAGATGCTCCACAGCCTCCTGCATAATCTGATTATATAAATCATTATGAAACTTAAAGCCATCTCCACCCAAATCAAGACTGATATACTGGGCCACAGCTACCTCCACATCATTTCCGTCTACATCCTGTACCGTGATGAGCTGGTCGCCATGATGAATAATCAACTGTACCAGAAGTCCTTCTACTTCCAGAAGTTTATCCAGTGGGGTAACCGCTCTCATCACCGATTGCGCCTGCTGCGCTGCCGCTACAGTCGAATCTTTCAATCCCGCTGCACGTCGCTCTGCCTTTACCTGCTCACTCATACCGTTGCGCACAAAATTGTTCAAGGCATTCACGATAATTGCCTCGTTCACGCCCAAACGGTGAGAACAGTCGGTGATATAAGAAGCGCGCGTTATCTGATTCTTGATTTTCGAGATGCTCTCTACAATCGAATTGATAGCCTGGCTTCGCTTTACAGGGTCTGTCACGCCGCGTAGCAGAATATCGGTCTTAAACTGTATGAAGTCGGTCTGATTCTCCTGAATATATCTTCTGAATTCCTCTGCCGAATGACTGCGGGCGAAACTGTCAGGGTCATTGCCGTCAGGAAGAAAGAGCACCTTTACGTTCATCTCTTCTTCGAGCAGCATATCGGTACCTCGCAGCGCAGCATGAATACCCGCTTTATCGCCATCATAAAGGAGAACGATGTTACTGGTAAAGCGGTGCAGCAGTCTGATTTGATGCACGCTCAGCGCCGTACCCGAGTTGGCCACTACATTTTCGATACCGCACTGGTGCATCGAAATCACATCGGTGTATCCTTCCACCATAAAGACACAATCCTCCTTGGCTATCGCCTTCTTGGCCTGATAGAGTCCATAGAGTTCTCGTTCCTTATGATAGATAACGCTATCAGGCGAGTTGACATATTTTTGGCTGATGCCCTTGGTTCTGCTGTCGAGCACTCGTCCGCCAAAAGCCACCACCTTGCCGCTTACGCTGAACCAGGGGAAGATGGCTCTGCCCGAGAAACGGTCAAGAATCTTATCCTCACCCGACTTATTGCCGGCTTCGTCCTTATCCACCTTGAAGCAGAGTCCCGTATCAACAAGATATTTCGGATTATAGCCAGCCGTCTTAGCCGCCTCAGCAAGAGCAGTACGCTTAGGGAGCGCAAAACCCAACTGGAATTTTCTGATGATATCATCCCTGAAACCTCTTCCTCGGAAATAAGCCATACCGATAGCGATACCATCCACATCATGCAAGAGAATATCCTGGAAATATTTCGCCGCCCAATCGTTGACGATAAACATGGATTCTCTTTCGCTCTCGCGCTGTTTTTCTTCATTGGTCAGTTCCCGTTCCTGAATTTCAATTTTATATTTCTTGGCGAGCCAGCGAAGGGCATCGGGATAGGTCATCTGTTCCAGTTCCATCAGAAAGTTGATTGCATTGCCTCCCTTTCCACAGGTAAAGCAATGACAGATACCTCTTGTTGGAGATACGGAGAAAGATGGATTGGAATCGTTATGAAAAGGACACAAGCCGACATAATTGATGCCACGCTTCTTGAGCGTAACAAACTCAGATACCACCTCTTCTATCTTGGTGGCATCCATAATTTTTGCTATCGTCGGTCTGTCTATCATTATATATATTCTTATTTTTCTGTTTTTACTATGCAAAATTACTATTTTTCTTTGAAAACACAAAGAGAAACGGACAGAAAAGTAAAAATGAAACAAATTAAAAACTAAAGGTTACATAAAATAAAGTATATCCGGATAGTTTTAGCTACCTTTGCAACCGGCAAAAACACATTGCTGACAATCGGATAAAATAACAACAAGATAATTAAACATGAAACTAAACAACATCAAGCAAACATTCCTGGCAAGCGCTGCCCTGCTCTCTACAATCAGCATGAGCGCAGCCGACAGATTTGTAAATTTCAAGCAAGGAGACTTGCTACTGAATGCCAACAACCGAGTAGAAATCTACATGGATACCAACGACTGCAAGGGAGTGAGCTATGCTGCTCATGCCCTGCTGAAAGATATCAAAAGTGTGAGTGGTGCCACAGCCACCCTCACCTCGGATGCCGGTTTTCTGAAAAAAGCCGACACTGTCCGACCAGCTATCATCGTAGGCACCATCGGCCATTCTGCAGCCATCGACCAACTGGTGAAACAGAAGCGCATCAACGGAAATCTGCTGAAGGGCAAACGGGAAAAGTTTATCATCACGCTCATAAATGGTCAGCTCGTCATCGCAGGCAGTGACCGCCGAGGCACCATCTACGGCATCTACGAACTCTCGCAGCAGATGGGCGTATCGCCTTGGTATGACTGGGCAGACGTGCCTGTAGAGCATCACGATTCCATTTTCGTAAACAAAGGAATCTATACAGATGGCGAACCAGCCGTACGTTATCGCGGCATCTTCCTCAACGATGAGGCACCTTGCCTAACGTCATGGGTAAAGAACACCTACGGCACCGGATATGGCGACCACCGTTTCTATCAGCGCGTCTTCGAACTGGTATTACGACTGAGAGGTAACATGATGTGGCCTGCCATGTGGGGCTGGGCATTCTATGCCGACGATCCGGAAAACGAGAAGACGGCAGATGAAATGGGCGTAGTGATGAGCACTTCCCATCATGAGCCGATGGCACGCAACCACCAGGAATATGCCCGCAACCGAAAGGGATGGGGACCTTGGAACTATCAGAAGAACAAGGCTAGCCTGCAGAAGTTCTTCCGTGAAGGCATTGAGCGAATGAAGGGAACCGAACAGATTGTAACCATCGGAATGCGTGGCGACGGCGATGAGGCGATGAGCGCAGAGGCTGATACAAAGCTGATGACCAACATCATCAACGACCAGCGTAAGATTATCGCTGACGTAACCGGCAGAAAGGCTAGCGAAACCCCGCAGGTTTGGGCACTATATAAAGAGGTATTGGATTACTACGACAAGGGCATGAAGGTGCCTGATGACGTAACCCTCCTGCTCTGCGATGACAACTGGGGTGACGTGCGCCGTGTGCCGAATGCCAAGGAACGCAAACACAAAGGCGGTTGGGGCTTATACTATCACGTAGATTACGTAGGTGCTCCAAGAAACTCAAAGATGCTCAACGTTACTCCTGTGCAGAATCCTTGGGAGCAGTTGACGCTTGCTTACGAGAATGGCATCGACCGTCTCTGGATTCTCAATGTGGGCGACCTCAAGCCGATGGAATATCCTATCAGCCAGTTTATGGACATGGCTTGGAATCCACGTAAATACGATGTAAACAACATCACCCGTCATACCCGCGACTGGTGCGCACAGCAGTTTGGTGAATCGCAAGCCGATGAAGCTGCCCGCATTCTGAACCTCATCTGCAAGTACAACGGCCGCTGCACCCCAGAGATGCTCAACAAGAACACCTACAGTCTGGAAAACGGCGAATGGCAGGAGGTGATAAACCAGTATCTCCAGCTCGAAGCCGATGCGCTGCGCCAGTACAATAGTCTGCCGGCATCCTATCACGATGCCTATCGCCAGATCATCCTCTTCCCTATCGAGCTGATGAGCAATCTGCACCAGATGTACTTTGCCCAGGCACAGAACCATGCCCTCTACAAGCAGGGCAATCCGAAGGCGAATGTATGGGCTGATGAATGCGAGCGCCTTTTCAAACGCGATTCAATCATCTGCGATTATTACAATCACAAGATGGCTGGCGGCAAATGGAACGGCATGATGACCCAGAAGCATATCGGCTACAAGAGTTGGAATGATGATTTCGAGAAGGATACCTGTCCGGAGCTCTTCCGGGTAACCTCCAAGGATGGAGTGATTATCTGCGAAAACAACGGCGTGGTAGAAATCGAAGCTCCTTACTATAGCAGCAAGACGGATGCTGCCGAGGCAAAATGGACAGAGATTCCATTCATGGGCAAAAGCGTATCGGCAATGACTCTGATGCCATATACTAAGAGTGTAAAGGGAGCCAGCATCACTTACAAGTTTAAGATGCAAGTTAGCAAAACTTCGGATGGCAAGGCATTTAATGGCAAGCAGAAGGTTCGCATTCATGTGATTACCAAATCAACCTTGGATTATCTCAACAAGGGCGGCTTAACCTATGGTGTAAGTTTAGATGGCGCTTCTCCTGTAGAGGTTAACTTCAACAAAGATTTGAACGAGAAGCCGGAGAACATCTACAATATCTATTATCCAACGATAGCCACTCGCATCGTGGACAAGGTGATAGAGCTAGAGCTGCCAGCCTCATCCGATGGCATCCACACCCTCACCCTCACTCCTAACGACCCAGCCATCGTCTTCGAGAAAATCGTGATTGATGGAAGAGGAGGGAAAAAGAGTGTCAAAGTGATTTAAAGGTAGCATATAATAAAAGGTATAGGCACGCACCCACGAAAGGATGCGTGCCTATTTTTTTTACGCAAACTATCACAATCTTCTTATGTTCCATACTTCGTAGCATTCATTTTTACATAAACAATCACAATAGTAACAAATAAATGAAAAAAAAGAGTATTTTTTAAATCTTTTTTGAGAAATATACGTTTATATGAGTAAAGTTAGAAACATAAAAACAAGAAACGAATGAATATAGGCAACCCGAAACTCATAAAACAACTGGAGAGTCTTGTCGACAATCGGCAAGACTGGCTATTTCGTTTTGCCTATATTCGAATCGGGCAACGTGAGGATGCAGAAGATATTGTGCAAGAGGTGCTACTTGCAGCTTTCAAGAAACTGAAAGAAGGGCAACAAGTGGAAGAATTGGACCGCTATATCATTCGCTCTGTTAGCAATGCATGCCGAGACTACCTGCGCAAAAAACGTCCGCAAATCATTGCTATCAATGAAGCGGCAAGCATACCTACCAGCAATGGTGACAAACAGATACACGAGGAATTTCTCAGAATATCAAAACTGCTGGAAGATATTCCACAGGAGCAAGCGGAAATCGTAAGAATGAAATGTTACGACAACTTGACGTTCCGAGAGATAGCCGAACTGGAGGAGATACCAGAAGCTACCGTGAAATCTCGCTATCGCTATGCCATCCAACATATCCAACAACGACTCAGAAAGGAGAAAAGTATATGAAAGATCAAATGAACATCCATAATGACAAAGGATTTGAGGATATAGAGCAACTGCTCCAACCTCAATGTGATTTCCATGCCTCCTCCCAAACCAAGCAACAAGTAATAGAGAAGGCAAGGAAGAGCTTGGTCAGCCATCGCACCTTGCGTATCTTTCCATGGATTTGCGCAGCATGCGTGGCTGGCATCATCGCTATCATCCTGCAACCACCCAAGGATACCACTTCTGCGTCGGGCAATGCGACAATGGCTGTGAGAAAGGCTACACAGCCGATGCAAAAAGCTATGACGCAAGAAAAGAGTTTGACGGCAGAAAAGGAAAATACAGCAGAAAAAGACATCACAGAAGAGAGCAGAACATACGAGAAGAAAAAGACTTTCGCCAAGCTAAATGTTCCCAAAAGGGAGGCTAAGCCTAAAGCTGAGTTTGGAGATGACATGCCAGACACCGAAGAAAAAGGTCCGGTACTCTTCCCTATGTCAACCTTGCCCAAAGAGCATCTTTTCAAAATGCAGACAGCAGAGGTTCAAGCCACTACATGCAATGCCGTGCAAAGTGAGGATGACCGCCAACAAATACGGCGAATCACCGTTAAACTCTAAAGAAAGTATATATAATTAAGGTATAAACATTAAAGAACAAAGAACATGAAAAAGTATATCATATATTTATTGCTCATGATGTTCTCATCAATGGGAGCACAGGCACAAAAGTCTTATTTCAAAGAGGCTTTGGAGAAATTGGTAAGCAACAAGGCGTTCACCATGAATCAATCAGGAGCAAAAAATGAGGTTGGTGACACAGCACAATGGAGTTGGAAAAAATATCGCTTTAAAACTCTCAAGAAAGATAAGTTTCTCAAGGAACTGGACAGAATCAACAAGGCTTTTCAAAAAGATTGCAATCAGCCTGAAACTGACTTTTACTATATGGTAGATGGAAACAACAACCCACTTAAAACATGGATGAACTTTGACATATCTGTAGGCAACGACCTTATTATGGTTGGAAATTTCTCGGCATATAGCGTCCTTATCAATCGCCAACAAATGGGTCACTCTGGCATGCGCAGAGTCTGTGCCATAGAATGGGGCCATATCATAGAGAATGGTTTGGTTAACGAAAAAGGCTATGAAGGAAACATCTGCATCGTAGAAGGAAAAGCTCCTTTAAACAAGCACCGCGTAGCTGACGAAATAAAACAGCAACCATATAATGCCGTCCACTATACAGGTGTTCTTACCCCAATAGACACCCAAGAAGAAAAGGCTGCTCCAAAAGAAGAGACTAAAGAAGAAAAAGAAGTGCCTAATGAGCAATTGACCAAGATGCTAAAAGATGCTCAGACCAACCTGAAAGGCAACTTTGAGATTATTGGCAAGCGTGACCCAGAGCTTTGGGATCGTGGCTACTTTATCAGTTATAAAGACGAAACAGATATGTATGTAGAGCCCATTCTTGTGGCTACCAACGGCACAAACTTCTCATACAAGCACGACCTGAAGGACATTACCATGGGAAGAGTGAGAGCACTGATGAAAGATGGAACCATCTGCTCGGAATGGATAGACATTCCTTTTGTACCAGGAGAGATAGCAGAGCTAAGCGTACACAATGGTTACTACAGCCTCACAGGATCAAGTTTCTATAAGCAGTGGGTGGAAGAGGAAAGCAAGAACCATGATGGATGGGACGAGCGCAAGTATACGGCTTACGCACTCAGCAATATCCATTCTCCTGGCATCATCTGCTATCTGTTCTATCAGCATTTGATAAAAGGTTCTTCGAATCAAAAGAAAATATTCAAAGCCCTCCCAACAACTCTACAAGAGAATCATGTGGGTCGCTTTATCAAAAAGCATATGAACAATAAATTATAAAAATCTCAACTTTCAGTCACATTCATTTAATACATATGTGATGTAAGAAAGGACATACTGCATAGAACCCAATGCCACCTCTATCAGTTTTGATGGAGATGGCATTTTTGCTTCAAATTAGCGCATCCCCAATAGAGGTAAATTTCAATGCCGACATGAATGAGAAGCCAGAGAACATCTACTGCATTTACTATCCTACGATAACCACTCGATGAGTAATTTCTATCATTTTTACTCATTCTGAATGAGTAAAAATGAGCAAAACCACTCATTCTGAATGAGCGTTTCTTGAAAAAGTGCCTTTTATTCACCTTCGACCTTGCATCCACTGAACCCCATTTCCTGCGCCTTCTCAGGTCCGAAGGTGTAATAGATAGTCTCAGCCTCATCACATACCTCCCCCTGCGGATTGCCAAGGGTGAGATGGATGGTAACAATGTTGTGACTTATATGATGCAAGGAAGCAATTATAACGATGCAAGAAAGCAATTATAACGATTGCGTGACATTTGTCATGCGATTATACGACACTTATCATACGGTCGGATGACAAATGCCGTATAATCACATGACATATACCAATGTTTAAATAAACCTAATATTTTACACCAAAAGATACAAGTTATCACATTATTATATATATTTGCATCATCTTTCATAGAAGACAAAGAATATAGAAAACAACGAACCATCAAACAACAAGAAATATGGAACTGAAATACGACATTTACATGCTCAACAATGCCCAGGGCATAGGAGAAAAGCGCCAATACGTTCGCATCGTGCAGCATGAACCTATGACCGAGAAGCAATTGCAAGAGAAAATCCAGAGCCGCTGCTCACTCACCAAGGGAGATGTGGCTGCGGTGTTGGCAGAGCTTCACGACCTTATGGTGGAAGAATTCTCACTGGGACGCCGCTTTTACATCCCAGAGATAGGCTACTTCTCCATGTCGGCTAGCCTAGAGATGCCAGAGGAGAATCCAGACAAGAAGATTACGGGCAAGGAAGTACGCATCACCGGCATCAACTTCCGACCAGAAGGTAAGCTAATGGAGGAAGTACAGCGCAACGTCCATTTCGTCCGCTCCCGCTATTCCAACCAATCTACAAAATACTCCGAGGAAAAGATGTTAGAGAATATCAAGGAGTATCTTCAAAAGAATCGTTACATCACCACTCGCATCATGCGCATCCACTTCGGCTTGACTCCTTACATGGCACAGAAGTGGCTCAACCATTTCTGCGAGAAAGGCATCATGGAGAAGGAAGGCACCCAGCATGCTCCTATCTACTTCTTGAAGTAGCGACCGCTCCGTCCCTTCACTGCAACTCACTGATTGACAGAGGATGATAGGTAAAAGTGAAAGGAGAAAGAATTTCAATTACTCAATTAAATCATCATTAAGATTATGACAAAGGAAGAGCTGATAGATAGAATCAACGACATCGAATGGGAGGACTTCGAGGTCAAGGAAGCCAAGAGCGAACTACCCAAGAATATATGGGAGACCGTAAGTGCATTCGCCAACACTTCTGGCGGATGGATAGTGCTTGGAATAAAGCAGAATGGCAAGAAGTTTGAAATATCAGGAGTTGACAATGCAGAGAAGTTGGAACAAGACTTTCAGGGCACCTTGCGTTCTCAGAAATTCAATGAGCCAGTCGATGCCAAGAGCATGCTCTATCATATAGATGGGCAAAAGGTTTTGGCATTTCATATCGCCTCATCACCCCACAAACCCATCTACTATAACAATCCGCAGAATACATTCATCCGATTCGGCAGTGGAGACCAGCGAGCTACCAATGGCGAGATAACCGCCATGTTTCATAACCAATCATTCGGCATCAAGTCTGAGCAGATACTCTTAGACTCCGACCTCTCCATGCTCAATGAGGACACCATTCGTGACTATCGTAATTACTTCAAGCTATACAGTCCTCGTCCCAATCTGATAGGCAATGACATCGCCGACTTCTGCAAGCGCATCGGCATCGCCGATAATGAAGGGCATCTGAACTATGGTGGTTTGATGTGTTTCGGCAAAGAAGAATGGGTTCGTCATTATGTACCGACGTTTTGGATGGATTTGGTGGAGATTCCAGGTAGAAGTGTAAGAGAAGCCCGAACCCGCTATACCTATCGCATCCCAGAGCAAGAGAACCTTTGGGAGTATTTTCAGATTATGATCAGGAGACTGCGCCTCATCGTGGATACGCCTTTCATGATGAACGATGAGGGTTTCAATGTGGAAGATCGCTCGCAGTTTAAGATTTTGCGAGAAGCATTAGTCAATATGCTCTCTCACTTCGATCCATTCAGCACCATTCACTCCTGCATTCATATCTATACCGACAGAGTCGAGTTCTTCAATGCTGGTGGCTATCCTGTGCCTATATCCCAACTGGGCAACCATCTCTATTCCAATCCTCGCAACCCGATTATCGCCAAGATATTCAGACTGGTAAATCTATCAGAAACCATCGGTTATGGTTTCGACATGATGAATGAGTGGAAGAAAATCACAGGCAATGACGTGACTTTCGAGAGTGATATTTGTACCAGCACTGTCACTTTTTGGCTGGATAGTGACAGAGCTAGTGACAGAGCAGAAGATGATACATATATCAATGCCACAGACAAAGTTGTATCCATTCTTAGATTCTGCAAAGAAGCAAAATTTAGGAAAGAAATATTTGAACTACTAGGTGTTACTTACCAATTCAAGAACTTCAAAGCATTCATCGAGCCTCTGCTCCAACATGATTATCTGGAACTTACGGTTCCTGACAAGCCGACAAGCCCTAAACAGCAATACAGAACAACCAAAAAGGGACTTTTGTTCTTGGAGACTGTATAAACAGTAACAGAGCTGGTAACAGAGCTAGTAACAGAGCTAGTAACAGAGCTAGTAACAGAGCAATAGTAACTCTGTCGGTAACCATGTTGGTAACTATGTCACAAAAAATATAATATACAATGAGCAACTTAACATTATCAATAACAACCATCGGTGATTTACTTCTTCGCCAGAAGATAACGAATGGTGATAAGCCCATAGAAGATGTTAGCCTCAACATCCCTATCTATCAGCGACCATATAAATGGACAGCACGCAATGCCATCCAATTGCTTGATGACATCATCGAAGCGATGAATAGCAACAAAGAAAAGTATAGAGTAGGCACTCTCATCTTGCACCAGCAAAAAGGAGACCGTTATGACATTGTAGATGGGCAGCAACGTACCATCACATTCTCTCTGTTATTAACTGCATTAGGCGAAAAGGATATCAGTTTCTTACAGCAGTCAGTTTACAACAATGAGCATAACTGTCGTAATATTCCAAACAATTATCAGGCTTTGTGTCGCCGCATAGGTAAGAAGTCTGAAGATAAAAATGATGAGCACGAGAAGGAAAAAGAAAGATTGAAAGGGTATATTGAAAATAATTGCGAACTGATTGTTGTAATTACAAAAGATATATCAGAAGCTTTCCAATTCTTCGATTCTCAAAATGCTCGTGGCAAGGCTCTCTATCCTCACGACTTGTTGAAGGCATATCATCTACGAGAGATGGCAGGTGTAAGCGAAGAAGAAACAGAAAAAATTGTCAAAGGATGGGAACAAGTCTCCCAAAGCAACTTGGCTAATCTTTTTGGCAACTATCTCTATCGCATCAAGGAATGGGTAAATGGTAACAAAGCTAATGTACTCAATGAACATAACATTCAAATGTTCAAGGGCATTACTCGTTATGCAAAAACTCCTTATGCCCAGTTCTTCAAGGCAGCATATTGCTATGCCGACATGGTAAATTCATCTGCAATGCCATTTGTATCAGGCATACGTAACATCAACGCTTTCCAATTGAATACACCAATCATTGCAGGTAAGCCTTTTTTCGAATATACCAAACATTACTATAACATCTTGAAAGATATTCAAGACAATAGTAAGTACGAAGGTTTTTACATCAACGACAATGAGATTGTAAAGACTCTCGATAAATATTTCAAGCGAGGAACGGGGAATGGCATAGCACGTTTGCTGTTTGACACATCAGTCTTGCTTTACGTAGATCGGTTCTGCCCTGAAACTTACCCATCCAAGGAAGATTTGGCACAATTTGAGCAATTCGTAGTCTATGCCTTCATTTGGGCTTACTCTCTGAGAGCACAATATAGAAATTTGGGCTGGTTGTCTGCGCAGAATTACATTATGGGCGAAAGCAACAAATTTGGTAACATCAATGGCTTTAACATGTACCAATTAATTGCTCGACAAGATTCCCCAACATCCCTTCTCAGTGCCCTTGCCGACAAATTATGTTCTCTATCAATCGGAGACATATATGACGGTAGAGTACTTAAAAGCAGCAGTACTAGCAAAAATATAGATGCCAAAGATGAGAATGAAATTTCTTGCAATTACCTCTATTTCTTCAAGGAAAATGGATTTTATAAATAATGACAAGCATGAAAGATTTATCACATATTCTGAAAGAATGTTCTGTAAAAGACATCTATTATGTCAATAGTGGAACAGTTACCTACTACAAAATTCCCATCTATCAGCGTAATTACGCCTGGGAACGAGATGAGATTTCTACATTAATAAAGGATATCTATGACTCCATGGTCATAGACAAGCCTATATACTATATCGGAACACTTGTAACCTTTAAACGTGACGAGAATGTATTCGAGGTTATAGACGGACAACAACGTCTTACTACAATATACATTATCCTCACTGCTATGGGCGAGAAGGTTACCAACAAACTTGCATATTCCTCACGCAAAGCTTCTACTCAAACCATAGAAGTCATGTCTAAGTTTGAGAAAAATAAAGAAGCAAAAGATTCTGATTTTGGGGAGGAATATGACCTTGGCATAAAGAATGGCTATAACTTTGCCAAAGAAGCACTAAAGGAAATAGTAGGTGAAAATCAAGTTGATATGGACAAATTCAAGGAGTATTTTTTGAACCATGTGCATATCATACATTATCGTGTGCCTAAGGATGTTGAGTTGAATCATTATTTTGAAGTAATGAACTCTCGTGGCGAGCAACTTGAAAAGCATGAAATTGTAAAAGCCAAATTGAGTGATCAACTGAAGAATGACAATAAAGCGATGGAAAAGTTCTGCAAAATTTGGGAGGCTTGTAGCGATATGAGTTTCTATATCCAACAAAAGTTACCTAACATGACTGAGATATTCGGTAAAGATATGAGCAACTTCAAGTTGAAGAGATTTGACGATTTTCCTATTGCGCCACAACAATTAGACAACTCCTTTGGGATGAAGACAATAGAAAAACTACTCGATATTCCTGTAAAAAAGGAAAAGGAGGTGAGCGAAATTGACTATAACGATTCGTTCCAACCAATCATTGATTTTCCTAATTTTCTGTTGATTGTTCTCAAAATTACAAGAATGCAAGAGAAAGATTTTAATCCATCAGACTTCACACTCGATGACAAGGAACTTATCAATGAGTTTGACAAAGTCAAGTTCACTCCAGAATTTGTCAAGCAGTTTGCCTATAACCTGCTATTGGCAAAATATTATCTCGACAACTACATGGTGCACCACATAAATGGTGAAGATAAAGCCATTGAGAATCCTTGGAAACTACAATATTACTGCAAGAAGGGCAAGTCTGCCTACATGGCAGATTTGATTGACAAAGACAAGTCTAAACAAAGAGAGTTGGTTCATCTTTTATCTATGTTTGAGGTGGCATTTACAGCCAAGCAACGCAAGAACTATCTCTTCTACTGCTTGTTGCACCTATTCCAGGACTGGAATGAAGATAACTATTTGAAGTTCGTGAGAAATTTAGCAGACAAGTACTTCTTCGATGTATATTTGGATGCAAACAAACTGAATGAAAGAAAACAGCCAAAGCCAAATAGTTTCGATGAAACCATCATTCGAAATGGCAAACAGAGTGTTGAATTGGAAAATGTGGATCGTCCCTTCGATGATGTCTATCCCAAAGGTTCAAGCAATATACCTCTCTTTGTATTCAACTATACCGACTATAGATTGTGGAAGAAATACGCAGAAGAATTGCGAGGAAACAGAGCCAAGAAAGGTTCAAAAGCTAGAATTGAATTCTTTACCGCCTTGGGATGCAGCGACTTTGGCCTTGATACATTTGACAATTTCTATTTCTCTCGAACTCGCAAAAGCCTTGAGCATTACTATCCTCAGGCAAAAGCTGGAGAAGATAAGCCTATCACATCAGAAGAGATAAACTGCTTTGGCAATTTTGCCATGATTGGTTCCGATGCCAATAGTTCTGGCTCCAACTGGAATCCTATAGATAAGAAGAATCGTTATCTTGATTCCAAATCAAATCAAGTAAGCGTGGCTTCCTTGAAATTTAGAATCATGCTACAGATGTGCCAAGACAATTATGATGAAGGCATTAAAAATGGTATCAAGCGTGAATTTGGATACGAGTGGAATGCTGAAGATATGCAAAAGCATCAGGAAAAGATGCTATGCATCATCATGCAACCAACGCACTAGAATTACGCAATTTAAATAGGAAGGAAATATGAAACATTCACTTAACAGAGAAGAGCTTATTGAGCAGCTAAAGGAACTAGCTACTCAAAAGCTGCCAACGTATCTGGCAAATCACATGGGAGCCATGTGCTATGAACCTTCGATGATAGATAGTTTTTCCACAATATGCCAACATTGCCATCGTCCATTGACCTATCAAGCTTTCCACAGTGATGAAGAAATGTTCAACTCCATCATCAAAGAGATAAAAGATTTGGGATATGATGCGTCTCTTGAAGTAATATGTGGTTCATGCGCCCTAGAAGCGAAGGAAGAAGCAGAGTTTTTCGATTTACCATTTACTTCCGAAGATGATATCTGTGAGGAAAATGCGTACCATCTTTTCTGCTTCAAGACAAAAAGCGACAAGGACTATCATCAAGCTATAACTGATATGGAATCACTTTATGACTATCAAGCCGTATTGGCATTCTTAAAAGGAGAGTCTTATTTTGAAGATAGTTATGATCGCTACCATAGCATCATGGATGAGCAAGATACTATCAAGAGAATGACGGGAATAGAAATAAACGAAAATGATAGCAATGAAGAATAGCATACCCATTCTTCCAAAGTCTGTTGCTTTGGAATTGACATATAAATGCAATCACCATTGCTTGTTTTGCTCATGCCCTTGGAATGCGCCTAACTCTTCATATCCATTAGGAAAGGAACTATCCACCACTCAATGGAAATGGGTAATAGAAAAACTATATGACTATGGGGTAAAGACTTTCTCTTTGTCTGGCGGAGAAGCATTGCTAAGAGATGATCTTCATGAAATCATCGGACACATCCGAATGATTGGCAACCAAAGGAAGATGAATTATCCAATCATACTCATCTCCAATGGAAGACTCATGAATGAAGAACATCTCAAATTCTTCAAGGAAATGAATGTTCATCTTAGCATGAGCCTTCCTGGCTACCAATCATTTGAAGAGCATACAGGAGTTGCTAATGCAGATTATGTGTTAGAATACTTTTCGAAAGCCAAAGAAATCGGCTTAGAATGCACAGCAAACATTACCGTTACAAAAAAGAACTATTATGAGCTATTTGAGACCATATCGCTTGCCCTCATCAATGGAGCTACAGAAATTCTTCTCAACCGTTTTCTGCCTGGTGGACGTGGTTTGAAATATATGAATGAACTTTGCCTTTCCACAGAGCAAATCAACGGAATGCTTGATACTGCAGAAGAAGTACTAACACTAGCTAATCGCTATGGAAATGTGGGTACAGAAATACCAAAGTGCATCATAGCTTCTGCTAATTCATACAAAAGAATACATGTAGGGTATCTATGCGCTGCGGCAAAAGGATTTTTCGTTATTGATCCAGCAGGACAAATAAGAACCTGCAATCATTCTCCTCACATCGTAGGAAATGTATGCGAAGAACCTTGGATTAAGGATACAGATTATTGGAACAAATTTGCATCCCGCTCTTATCAACCTACAGTCTGCAATGGATGTTCATCGGCTAAGAATTGTGATTGTGGATGCAGGGAAGTAACCAACATTCTAGGACTTGGCATCAATGGAATAGAGCCCAACTTAACTCTCAAGAAGCAATAGTTTCTCTATTAACATAGCTTGTTCACATTAATTATCGTTAAATCTACATTTCACAAGCCATTCATTATCAGTAATAGTAACCTCAGGGAAACTGAGTAACCTAATCGTGCCTTCTTGCAAGTTTGGAAATAACTTACTACCTTTGCACCAGAAAAAGAGAAAAGCTCTCTTTAAGTTACTAATATTGATTATTGATTCTATACATTTCATCCAATCGATTGGACGGTTTTATTTTAATTTGTCCAATCGATTGGATGAAATTCCATTTTTCTAAAGTTTGAAGAAGACTAATCTTTCTCCCCTAACCATTCTTCCAATACCTCGCAATACTCATCATTTTGCTCGGCAAATGGCATGTGTCGGGCTCCTACGAAGAGATGCCACTTGGAATCTGGGATACCATCGTAGAGCGTCTTTGCTACCAATGGAGTGCAGAGGTCATTGGTTCCACTCATCACAAGGCATGGTACTTGTATCTCGCCAAGGCGGTCGGTGTAATCATAATCACGAAGCGTGCCAGTCGGGGTGTATTCATTTGGTCCCCAACCATAGAGATAAGCCTCAACACCTGCACGCTTCTTTCGGCGAAGACACTCTGGGCTATCCTCCGTTACCTCGCCTGCACAATGCAAGAGCATGAAGTGTTCATTCGCCTTGGCATACGCCTCGCTCGAAAAGTCATCCTTCGCCTCAGCCTCAGCGATGGCACGCTGGTCTTCCTCCGACATAAACTTAATCATGCGATGTTGCTCACTTGCCCAAAGCTTGCTGCTCGAAAGAGTGCTGCTGAGAATGGCTGACTTCACGCCCTTTGCTTGCTTCTCTATCAGATAGATGATGGCGAGCATGCCACCCCACGACTGTCCCAAGAGATGAAAATGGTCGATGTGGAGATAGTCGATGAGCACACAGAGTTCGTTGAGCCAAGTCTCAGGAGTCCAGAGTTCGGGATGTCCCTCCACAAATGAGTTGCCACAGCCCAACTGGTCGTACATGATGACAGCTCTACCTGATTCCGCTACCCTATCCAATAGCTCGAAATAGTTGTGGGTACTGCCTGGTCCACCATGCAAGAGGATGATAGGGCTCTTGCCCTCCTCTGTTTTACCTACGATACGATAATATGTTTGATAGCCCATGAAGGGCATATATCCTTCCTTGATTTCCATTGTCTTCAAATGTTTTTATTGTTACCTAAACTGTGTTATCTAATTTTGCTGCTCCTATACCTTATTATATAGTCCCTCATTTTCCTTACGCAAGAACTCTGTCATTCGTTCCTTTGAAGGCACATTGAGTTGATACTTGGAGATAAACACACTCTCATCCAAATCAAGCAAAGAATACTCTGCCATTTCCTGTCCTACTTCCGAGCAAAGGAGAATACCGATTGGTGGGTTATCATCTGGCAGCATGATATTCTTGCGATAGTAAGCAAGATACAGGTGGAGTTGGGCGGCATCGGCATAGTTCAGGCGATTCGCTTTCAATTCGATGATGACATGGCGTTTCAATATCCTATGATAGAAGACAAGGTCTGCCTTGAAATAGCGGTCGTCAATCAACATTTTCTTCTGACGCTCCTCAAAGCAGAAGCCCATACCAAGCTCCAAGATAAAGTCTTGAAGATGGGTGATGAGGGCTGTCTCCAAGTCAGACTCTTCCACTACATCCTTGGCTTGCAAACCCAAAAACTCAAAGGTAAATGGCGACTTGATGTCAAGGGCGAGCGTATCTGTCTCAGCCTTGCCTTCCACCAACTTCGCCAACGCCTCAGGCTTTTGACTCCATCCACTGCGGAAATAATAGTTGGAATCAATCTGGCGTTGCAATTCTCTAACACTCCAAGTGCCACGAATTGCCATCGTCTCGTAGAAAGCACGCTCCAGAGGGTCAGTAATAGAAAGCAATAGCGACAGATGCGAAAAGGACATTTTATTGAATAACAATTCAGGCTTTGTCTGTATTTCTTTATCAACCAACGTCGCTATTGGCAATTTGGCAGACACCGTCTGCATTTTTCCTACATTCTGACTAACAGACAGTTGGAATTGTGCAGACAGTGTCTGCACAATTGACGGCAAAGACAAAACAAAATGCTTTATTTGGTCATTCAACGCAGGATAGGTCAAATAAAACTTTCGATAAATATTTAGGCTTCTATAGCTGAAAGTCTTCTTGTCTTTCAACTTCTCTGCCAACTTCTTCAAAAGTTGCTCACCATACTTAGCTCTATCAGCTCCCTTCTGCTCATACTCCACAATATAATAGCCCGTCAACCAAGCCTTGGCTGTGACGTGGCGATTAATCACTAAGCGAGCATTGTTCTGCAATACATCTTGCGTTTGCTGAATATGGGCTACAAGACCATCGAAGTCATTGTTTTGCGCCACTGGGATTTCATTCTTCTTCATATTCGGTGGAGTTTTGGAAAGACATGTATATCACATTTATCATGTGCATATATTATAATGTGCAAAAATATAAAAAATATGGCAATTAAACAAATATATCTTGCTTATTTTATCAAAAGAACTTAAATAATTTGGCTGTTTCTAGCTAATGCAATATCTTTGCATTCTAAATAATAATGAAACCAAATAAAAATAGAATATATGTTTAGTGGAATCGTAGAAGAAATGGCTACCGTTGTGGCTATCAAGCATGATAAAGAGAACATTGACTTCACATTGAGATGCTCTTTTGTTGATGAACTCGGCATCGACCAGAGCGTGGCGCACAACGGCGTCTGCCTCACCGTAGTGGAAATAAAAGACGGTACCTATACTGTTACCGCCATGAAGGAAACCCTGGACCGCAGTAATCTGGGACTGTTCAAGGTAGGCGACAAGGTGAACGTAGAGCGTTCTATGGTGATGAACGGCCGTCTGGATGGTCATATCGTACAGGGACACGTGGACGAGACTGCCAAATGTATCGCAATGAAAGACGCTGATGGCTCTACTTATTTTACTTTCGAATATGAGCTCAACAAGGAAATGGCAAGAAAAGGCTATTTCACGGTGGACAAGGGCAGCGTTACCGTTAACGGCGTTTCGCTCACCGTCTGTGATCCTACAGACAACACATTTACCGTTGCTATCATTCCTTATACCAGAGAGAACACCAACTTCTGCGACATCGAAGTGGGAACGGTAGTGAATATCGAATTCGACATTCTGGGCAAATATATCGCTCGACTCAAGAGCTTTGAATAAGCCAGCAAAGTTAAGTACGGACGTTCTAAAAAACTTGCACATTTCTTGAGTTTTGCGCACAAAACTTATCTATATGTGCATTTTTTTTATAAAATATTTGCGTAAGCCATAAAAAAGTGTTACTTTTGCCACGTGTTTTGTCCCAAATTGAACATTGGACAGTAACTTATTAGACGATAGCAAGTCTGACAATCGCACTAGACGACGTACAACTTGAGTACTGAGCACTAACAAACTTAGGAAATTATAACAATAACCATTTTTAAAAATATGAGTTTAAAAATCGTAGTACTTGCCAAGCAAGTACCTGACACAAGAAATGTGGGTAAGGATGCGATGACCGCCGAAGGCACAGTAAATCGCGCTGCCCTTCCTGCAATCTTCAATCCTGAAGATTTGAACGCATTGGAGCAGGCTCTCCGATTGAAAGAGCAGAATCCAGGTTCTACAGTTGGTATTTTGACCATGGGTCCTCCACGTGCTGGAGAAATCATCCGCCAGGGTCTTTATCGTGGTGCTGATACGGGTTGGTTGCTTACCGACCGTCTCTTTGCCGGTGCTGATACACTGGCTACTTCCTATGCCCTTGCTACTGGTATCCAGAAGATTGGTGACGTTGACATCGTGATCGGTGGTCGCCAGGCTATCGATGGTGATACAGCCCAGGTAGGTCCGCAGGTGGCTCAGAAGTTGGGATTGAACCAGGTAACCTACGCAGAGGAAATCCTCAAGGTAGAGGATGGCAAGGCTACTATACGCCGCCTCATTGATGGTGGTGTGGAGACTGTTGAGGCTCCATTGCCATTGGTTATCACTGTAAACGGAAGTGCTGCCCCATGTCGCCCATGCAACGTGAAGCTCGTAATGAAATATAAATACGCTACCTGCCCTATGGAGCGCAAGGGTGATGAGCCTTGGGCCAACCTCTATGAAGAGCGCCCTTACCTCACTCTGAACCAGTGGAGTGTTGCCGATGTTGACGGCGACCCTGCACAGTGCGGTCTGAGCGGTTCACCTACCAAGGTGAAGGCCGTGAAGAACATCGTGTTCCAGGCTAAGGAAAGCAAGACCTTGACCAGCAGCGATGAGGACATCGACGGACTGATGAAGGAATTGTTGAACGAAAGTATTATCGGATAATTTTGAAAAGACAATGAACAACGTATTTGTATATTGCGAGGTAGAAGGCACAACCGTTGCCGAAGTATCTCAGGAATTGCTCACCAAGGGTCGTAAGCTCGCTAACCAGCAGGGCGTGGAGCTCCATGCCATCGTGGCTGGTACCGGCATCAAGGGTCAGGTAGAGGATCAGATTCTCCCTTATGGTGTAGATAAATTATTTGTTTTCGATGCTGAGGGATTGTTCCCATATACTTCAGCTCCTCATACTGACATTCTCGTCAACCTCTTCAAGGAGGAGAAGCCTCAGATTGCACTGATGGGTGCTACCGTTATCGGTCGCGACCTCGGTCCTCGTGTTTCTTCTTCATTGACCAGCGGTCTTACCGCCGACTGTACAGAACTTGAAATTGGTGATTACGACGACAAGAAGAGCGGCAAGCACTACGAGGGTCTGCTCTATCAGATTCGTCCTGCCTTCGGTGGTAACATCGTGGCTACCATCGTAAACCCAGACCACCGTCCACAGATGGCTACAGTCCGCTCTGGCGTGATGCAGAAGAGCATCTACGAGGGTGAGTGCAAGAAGGAAGTAGTTTACCCTGAGGTAAGCAAGTATGTTCCTGCTGAGGACTTCGTAGTAAAGGTACTCGACCACCACGTAGAGGCTGCCAAGCACAATCTGAAGGGTTCTGCCATCGTCGTAGCCGGCGGTTATGGCGTAGGAAGCAAGGAAGGCTTCGACCAGCTCTTCGAGTTGGCTCATCTCCTCCATGGCGAGGTAGGTGCTTCCCGTGCTGCTGTAGATGCAGGTTGGGTAGATCACGACCGTCAGATTGGTCAGACTGGTGTTACCGTTCATCCTAAGGTATATATCGCCTGCGGAATCTCTGGTCAGATTCAGCACATCGCCGGTATGCAGGATTCAGGCATCATCATCTCTGTAAACAACGATCCTGATGCTCCAATCAACAAGATTGCCGACTACGTTATCAACGGCAATGTTGAGGATGTGGTTCCTAAGCTCATCAAGTACTACAAGCAGAATTCTAAGTAATCTGCATTACACATTATTTAAATAAGAAAAGTAAAATGGCTAATTACTATAGTGATCACCCTGAGATTGAATTTCATCTCAATCACCCATTGATGAAGCGTGTTGTTGACTTGAAGGAGCGCAACTACGCAGAAAAAGACCAGTTTGAAGATGCTCCTGTCAACTACGAGGATGCCATCGAGAACTACAAGCGATTGCTGGATATTACCGGCGATGTAGCTGCTAACATCATCGAACCAAACTCTGAGGATGTTGACCTCGAAGGTCCACACTTGGAGAACGGCCGCATGATCTATGCCAGCAAGACATTCGAGAACCTCGATGCTACCCGCAAGGCTGGCCTCTGGGGCTTGTCAATGCCTCGTCGTTACGGCGGCTTGAACCTGCCTAACGCCATCTTCTCTATGGCTTCAGAAATCATCGCTGCTGCCGATGCCGGTTTCCAGAACATCTGGTCGCTCCAGAGCTGTATCGATACACTCTATGAGTTCGGTTCTGAGGAGCAGCGCCAGAAGTACATCCCTCGCATCTGCGCAGGCGAGACCATGAGTATGGACTTGACTGAGCCTGATGCAGGTTCTGACTTGCAGCGCGTAATGCTGAAGGCTACACAGGATGAGGACGGCACATGGCGTCTGAACGGTGTGAAGCGTTTCATCACCAATGGTGACTCAGACATCCACCTGGTTCTGGCTCGTTCAGAGGAAGGCACCAAGGACGGTCGTGGTCTTTCTATGTTCATCTACGACAAGCGTGATGGCGGCGTAACCGTTCGTCACATCGAGCACAAGTTGGGTATTCATGGTTCTCCTACCTGCGAGTTGGTTTACAAGAATGCCAAGGCTGAGCTTTGCGGTAACACCCGTCTGGGTTTGATTAAGTACGTGATGGCTTTGATGAACGGTGCCCGTCTGGGTATTGCAGCTCAGAGTGTAGGTGTTGAGCAGGAGGCTTACAACGAGGGCTTGGCTTATGCCAAGGAGCGTGCTCAGTTTGGTGAGAAGATCATCAACTTCCCAGCCGTTTACGACATGCTTTCAAGAATGAAGGCTAAGTTGGATGCAGGCCGTTCACTCCTCTACTGCTGCGCTCGCTACGTAGATATCTACAAGGCTTTGGAAGACATCGCCCGCGACACTAAGCTCACTCCAGAGGAGCGTCAGGAGATGAAGAAATACACCCGTCTTGCTGATGCATTTACTCCATTGGCTAAGGGTATGAACTCTGAGTATGCCAACCAGAATGCATACGATGCCATCAGCATTCACGGTGGTTCTGGTTTCATCATGGAGTACAAGTGCCAGCGCCTGTTCCGTGATGCCCGCATCTTCTCTATCTACGAGGGTACTACCCAGTTGCAGGTTGTTGCAGCCATCCGCTACATCACCAACGGTACTTACCTCAGCATCATCAAGGAGATGTTGGAGAACGAGGTATCAGATGATTTGAAGCCATTGAAGGAGCGTGTAGCTAAGCTCGTAGATCTTTACGAGGCTGCCATCAACAAGGTGAAGGAAGCAAACGACCAGGCAGTTCACGACTTCCTGGCTCGCCGTCTCTACAACATGACTGGCGACATCGTAATGTCTCTCCTCATCCTCGACGATGCAACCAAGGCTCCAGAGATGTTTGCCAAGAGTGCAAATGTTTATGTACGCATGGCAGAGGAGGAAGTTCTCGGCCATTCAGCATACATCCAGAACTTCAAGGCAGAAGACTTGGAGAGTTTCAAGGCATAAGCTTCAATAACAATATAATAAGAAAGTCCGTGGGAAAACAAATTACCACGGACTTTTTTATTTTATTTTTTCTTCTTTGTATTACTTCGAGTCATTGTTGGGTCTGCCACATATTTTTGCTGCGGATGCCTAATCATCTCAGGAATCCAATAGAACAGACGTTTTGTCTCAAGAAGATTTTTTATATTGAAGTTCTTGAAAGACTTCGGATTTCTTCCTAACAATAAAGTTAACTCCTCAATATTATAAGGACGCATAGAGCAAAGAGCAATTATGATTTGGTTCAAATCCTCTTTTAAGATCCTCTTACCTACTTTTTCTATCTTTATCTTTAATTCATCAGGCAACTCCTCCAACAACGTATCTCGATTAAGAGCTGGAGTTGGTTCTTCAAAGGTACCAAGCTTACCTTGGTACCTTTCGTTCTCACCTTGGTACCTTTCCCCAAATGTACCATGCTTACCATGGTACATTTCGCCTTGAGGTGGTATCTTTTGGTCTAATGTACCATGCTGAGGTGGTAACCTTTGCTCTTTAGCTGGCATCTTTTCGTCTTGAGGTAGTAACCTTTCGCCTTGAGGTCGTAACCTTTCTCCTAAGGATACCACCTTGGAGGTTCTTATATAGTAAGTGTTACGACCCAGCCCTTTCTTCTCTAGGAATCCAAGATCGCAGAGCTTATGAATCTCCAGACGTGCACGGGCATGAGTAATCGAAGAATCCAGCTGGCGATAAGTAGCATTATCAATCGTCCCTACCTCTCTAACAAAGACAAGAGCCAGCTTCTGTTCATTTGTCAAGTCAAATGAAGCATATAGCGCCAACCACTCCATATTCTCCTTGCTGAGGAAATGATGGAGCAGAAGTCTTGCCGTAAACTTATTCGCTTCATGGTT